>FTCD01000526.1_pt1 | contig 155161 bp, 142 predicted proteins | sample 1639501 | NCBI WGS metagenome assembly FTCD01 (sample SAMEA3914864, study PRJEB12502) | metagenome | biome: forest; material: soil | place: USA | collected 2012-03-12 | depth 0.3 m
GATGGCGGCCGGCAGCGTCAGCACCCAGGCCATCAGCAGGTTGCGCACCGTGCTCCATTGCAGGCCCGAGCGGTTGGCCGCCATGGTGCCGGCCACGCCCGAGGACAGCACCTGGGTCGTCGAGACCGGCAGGCCGTAGATGGCTCTTGCCGATCTTCTCGCCCACCGTCACGACGATGCGCTTCCAGCCCACCATGGTGCCCAGGCCCAGCGCGATGGCCACGGCCACCTTCACCCACAGCGGGATGAATTTGGTGGCGTCGTCCATCTGCTTCTTGAAGGCCTTCAGGTTGACATCGGCCTGGCCGTCGAGCTTCGAGCTAGGATGAAAGACACGTCCTTCGCCATGCCCGCACCCGTATCGCCCCTTGCCCATGCCCTACGACTGCTTAAGGTCGAACTTGCACAAACGCGTCTTGTCCGCGCCGGTGCTAAGGCGACGACCGAGACGCAGAAGCGCATTGCTCAACCTGAGGCAGGTCAGGGATACAAATCCACTGCACTGCGGCGACTGCCGGCCAAGCTAAGGGCAGCTCGCGAGAAGAGCGACGGGCTTCATCACGGCAAGGCACTTCGTCTATTTGTTGAAGCCGTACTGGTCGACGAGCTTGGGAGCGATTTGCAGTTGGATGCCGCCTTCGGCGACCTGGTTGAACGCACTTGCCGGGCCGTCGAACAAGATGAAAGCAGCGCCAATCTGCTCAAAGACGCACTGAAGGAACTGGAAGACTTGGCTGATTGAGCCCCTGGCTGTCAACCCAGCACGCTGTCGGACTTGAGCGCATGCAGCCTCCCTTTCAATCGTCGCAACGCGGAATGGTGAACTTGCGAGATGCGCCCCTTTGTCAGGGCCATACCTAGCGCAATTTCCTCAAAGGGCTGCTGCTGGAAGTAGTGCCTGACGATGACGCGACACTCCGCCTCCGGCAACTGTTTGACGAGCTCGGCCAGTCGCCGTCGCAGCTGAGCCAGTTCCACACGGACGTAAGCGTTGTCCAGCACTGCGGGTTCATCTGTTTGCTCATCCTCGGCCTCGAGCGCAAAGCCCAGCGCCAGGCCGAGTGCCAGATCCCCAAGCTGCTCAAGCGCCGATCTGTCTTGCCCGATGTCCTCGTATCGCAAAGACTCCGTCCGATCACGCAGAAGGCTCTGGCGCGTCGCCAATTGCCGCTGGAATTCGCTGTAGCTCGGCAAGCCATTCAGGATGGCTCCTTCGATCCTGTAGGTCGCAAAGGTTTCGAAACGCACGCCACGCGTGGGGGTGTAGCGATCAATCGCCTCGAGCAGCCCAATGACGCCCAACTGCACGAGATCGCCGAACTCCAGCTCGCCACTCACCCGCCGCCCATAGATGCGTGCAGCCAGCCTCCGAACCAGTGGTGTGTAGGCATCTACCAACTTGGCGCGCTCAACAGGAGACTGGCGATTGGCCCAGCTCGCCGCGTGCTCAGTGGATAGTGCCGAGGAGGGATCGGGTGACGATGTTCCAGCCATCGATCAGCACAAAGAGCAGCAGTTTGAGAGGCACCGACACGGTGGTCGGCGGCACCATCATCATGCCCAAAGCCATCAGGACGCTCGCGACGATCAGGTCAATGAGCAGAAATGGCAGGAAGATGATGAAGCCAATCTGAAACGCCGTGCGCAGCTCGGACAACATGAATGCGGGGATGAGGTGGAGCATGCTGACGTCCGCCAAGCTCGTGGGCCGCTCCGCGTTCGCGAGCTCAATCATCAATCCCAGGTCCTGCTCACGAGTCTGCCTGACCATGAACTCCTTCAGCGGCTCAACCCCGCGTTCTGCTGCTACCACCATCTTTGTCTTGCCGGCGAGATAGGGCTGGACGGCATCGTCGTTGAGGCGCTGCAGCACGGGCTGCATGGAGAACAGGGTCAGGAACAGTGCCAGGGTGATGATGACGACGTTGGGCGGCGACTCCATCAAGCCAATGGCGTGCCGCAGCATCGACAGCACCACGACGATGCGCACGAAGCAGGTCATGCAGATCAGCATCGCGGGAATGAAGCTGAGCGCGGTGAGTCCCAGGAAGATGCGCAGGGCCGAAGCCATCTCTGGCGCCTGAACTCCCTGCTCGGCCAGGCTCCAGGGCGACGGCGGTGTGCCGGCAGCCCAAGTCATGCCGGCTGTGAGCAAAAGCCCCGCGGCAAACAAGCGATGCAGCTTCATGACCGCTGCGCCTCGCCGTCGGGGTCGTCGCGCAGACATTGCGTTCCAGCGGGGCCCACGCTGAGCAACAGGCGCCTGCCGGCATAGCGGGTGACGACGAGCTGGGTCTGCCCACCCAGGCTTCGGGTCTCCAGCACATCGATCAACGCGGCCCGATCAAGCGGCCAGGCCCTCGATACAAGACCGCGGCGACGCAAGCCCCAAAGCATCAATGCCAAAGCGGCGAAGCAAAGAGCGGTGGCCAGCCCCCAGTTGGCACCACTCGGCAATGCCGCGTCGTCAGAGGCCTTGAAGGGAATGGCAGCACTGGCGGAAGTGCCTGGTGGGCTCATGGCCGGGATTCGTGAGGCGCGACCTGCACGATGCGGATGCCGAACTGCTCGCCCACGGCGACCAACTCGCCACGGGCAATCACGTTGTCACCCAGCATCACGTCAAAGGGTGCATTGAGCGCGCGATCCAGCGCCAGGACGGCGCCCTCCCGGAGAGAAAGAATGTCACCCACCTTGCTGCTGGCATGCCCGGCCACCACGGTCAGTTCAGTTTTGACGCCGGCCAGGGCAGCGAGACGTTGGCTGGGGGCGGCAGACTGCGAGCCGGCTCGTTCTGCCAACGCTGGAAGTTCGACGGTTTGGATGGTCATGGTGTGCGAAGACTTGATCAGGAAGCCAGCCAGCGCAAGGCGCGCCGCGGCGGGTTGGAGAGGGCGCCAAGGTGTGCAGACAGTTCGAGTGCACTGTCCGGAGCAAGGACACGCAGCGGCGAATCCAGCGATTCCCGCAAAAGCAAAACATCTCCAGGTGCCAGCTGCATCAGCTCATCAACGCTGACATCGGCCTTGCCGAGTTCGGCGAGCAGGCCTACGGGCGTATCGGCAAGTGCACTCTCGAAGCTCACACTCGACAGCGTTTGGGAGGCCGGAAACTTCAGCTTGCCGGAGGCTCGCAACTGGGCATTGGTCAGCGCGAACCCACAGCGTTGACCGAGCACTTCGGCAACAACTTGAATGCCCTGGTCACCCAATGGCCCATGCGCCTCGGCAATCGACCGATCTGCCCCGAATGCCTGAAGGAGCCGCTGTTGCAACGAAGCGATCACGCGCTCGACGACAGTGTCGACCAATCGTGACCCAGGGGCAGCGAGCTTGAAGAGCGCATGAGCCAGGGCCTGCTTCCAAGCCGGTACCGGTTCTCCAAGCAGATCGACCAAATCACGCGCAAAGGCCGCATCTGCAGCGACTGGCTCGCACCGCACCGGCCCTGGCACGGGAACGTTCCATTCCGCGGCCCAGCTGGACAGCAGCCCGCCCACCTGGGCGGCAGTCTCTTCGCAGATCGCCGCAGGCAGCCATGTGAGGCGACGAACCGTACTCAACGGTGGCCCTTCATGTCGAAGAGGTCCTGCAACAGCTCATTGGCTGTCGACACGATGCGGGAAGACGCCTGGTAGCCGCGCTGGGCGACGATGAGGTCGGAGAACTCGGTGGCCAGGTCCACATTGGAACCCTCGATCTGGTTGGACCCAATGCTGCCGAAGCCGGCCTGGTTCGCCTGCCCGATATGGACGCCCTGCCGCGAGTCGTAGGTGAAATCGCTGCCGCCTTGCGGCTTGAGTTCGGCATTGGCATCAAACCTGGCCAGTGCAACCTTGGAGCTCTTCGTCGTCTGGCCGTTGGAGTAGGTCAGGCCCATGGTGCCGTCAGCCTCAAAAGCGATCTGGCTCAGCGAGCCCACCGCATAGCCGTCCGTGCTGCCGATGACCAACGACGACGCCGTTCCGGTATCGAAACTCGTGACATTGCCCGAGAAATCGAGCGTGACATTGGTGCCGGCCACGCCTGCGGGCGCGTAGTTGAAGCTCAGCGTGCTCGCGAGCGGCGACGGAATGCCGTTGGCAAACTGAATTTCACCGGTCGCGACGTCGGTGCTCCCGTCCGTCACCTTGACCACCCAGGTGCCGGCAACGCCGGCCTTGGGCGTGAAGTTCATCTTCAACGTGTGCTCGCCGCCAACGGCATCGACGAGCTTCAGGTTGGACAGGTTGTACTCCGTGGCGCCGCTGGAGAGGTTGCCGCTCATCTTGACGGCAGTGGTTGCCTTCGGCGCGTAGATGCGCAGTCCGTCCAAAGTGATCGGTGCTTGTGCACCTGCAGACGTCAGGCCAATCACCTGCCTGTCCGTGCCACGCACGACAAGCACGCCATCGCGGTCAAACTCGAACTGCCCGGCCCGGGTGTAGACCGCCTGATCGGAGCCCTTGGCCTGGGTGACGAAAAAACCTTCGCCGTTCACGTTCAGGTCCAGTGGATTGCCGGTCTGTCGCAACTCGCCGCTATGAAAGTTGACGATGGTCTGGCTGAGCGCGACACCGCCGCCGAACTGGGTGGCGCCATCCGAAACCTGCCCTGAACCGTCGCCCGGGCTGGCGTAGTAGCGGCTTGCGAACAGCGAATCACTCGCCTTGAAGCCAGGTGTGTCGAGGTTCGCGATGTTGTTGCTGATGACCTTGAGATCCGAAGAAAAGGTCTGCAACCCACTGGTGCCGATGAAGATGGAGTCAAGCATGGTGATTCCTTTGTGATGTCTAGCGGATACCGCTGATGTCGGACAGGCTGAGGCCGGCAAGAGTCCCGCCCGCACCTGCGTCGACGGTGAGGCGCGGCGCTCCCGACGTGAACGACAGGCTCTTGACGACGCCAGGTACGGTGCCGGTGGGCGTTGTCACGTCGACCGTCCTTCCGAGCAGGCCGACCGACTGCATCGAGGCCTGTGTTTGCAAAAGCGTGCCAAGCTTGTCGTTCATCTCCTGCGTCTGCTGCAGTGACGTGAACTGCGCCAGCTGGGTCACGAACTCCTGGTTGTCCATGGGCTTGAGCGGATCCTGGTTGCCCAGCTGGGCAACCAGGATCTTGAGAAAGTCCTGGATGCCGATCTGGGTGACTGCGTTTGTGGCAGCGGGACTAGTTGCCATGAGAAATGCCTTGAATATTTGAAGTCGATTGCGAAGCCGGCTCGGCGGACGGATTGCCGTCGCTCGCCACGCGTTCATCTGCCACGACGTCGCCATGCTTTCGTTGATGGCCGTTGACGACCACCTGCACACGCGCATAACCGGCCTGCATCAGCGCCCTGGCAAGCTCCTGCGCTGCCATCTGCGATTCGAGGGAGCCCAGTTGGGTGTCTCTCATCGACGCCAGGACTTCCTGCTCATTCAGCTCCCGCAGCATCAGGTGGTGAGACGCGGGATCAGCTTCCGTATAGGTGCTGGAAAATCGAGGGCGCGTCGGTGCCGTTGCCTCTGCATCACCTTCGCCAACGGAAGACAGCGTGGTCGTCGAGCCCTTGACGGGCAGCCCCAGGCGCGCTGGCTCGGCGACCGTCGGCGCGGCCGTTGCCACTGACAGCGCTTGCTCAGGCACGACACCGTTGACTGCACTCCAGGCACGCCAGGAAGAAAGCGCGGTGCCGGCCATGCCATTGATCTGCAATGCTTTCGCAGGGGAACCTTCAGTTGCCTCCGTTCGCGTGCCCGGCGCAGCGGCGGTCATGCCCCTCTCGCTCCAAGCACCAGATGCAGCAGGCATCGCTTCTCGGTTCGCGTCTGCCGAACCCGGCCTCAGACCCTTTGGACCGTCCTGGGTGCTTGGTTGCGTGGGAGCGCCGTCAGTCAGTTGCGAGCTCGCCTCGGTGGTGTCCGAAGAGGCAGCGTGTGCCGCAGCGCCGCTTGCAGCGGCGGCCCGAGATGAGCGCTCGCCACCCTCGCCACTCCTGATCGACGCTGAAGATTCAGCATCCACTCCGCCATGCCTCGCATCGCCTTTGGTGACGGTTTGCCCCAAGGATTGCTGAGAGGTTGGGCCGGAGGCCCCGGTGACAACAGCGGCATCCGCCTCTGCGTTCGAGGCCGCTATCTGAAAACCCGCCTGGGCCTGGAGCTGTCGCGCCTGTCCCCACGTGTCCAGCCATTGGCGCTCCAGGTCCTGCATCAGGCGCTTTTGCAGGGCGGTGCTGTCGTCGAGCCGATCTCTGGGCGGCGCGGTGCCTTGTATCTGCGTCATTTCAAACCTTCCTGAAAAAAGCTCTCTGCGTTTCGCTGTCTACTGCATCCACGGAATCGCCGGTCGCCGCGCCGCTCGTTTGAGCAGATCCGCTTGCGATCCACCCGAGCAGCCAGGCCTGCGCGTTGCTCAGGAGTTCGTTGCTTCTTGCACTGCACCGCTCCTGCTCTGTCGTCTGCTTGGCAACTTTCTCCAAAGTGCGCTGCATCGCATGGCTTTGCTTCAGTTCAGCCACCGCGACATCGACCTGTTCCCGACACGTTTTCTGAGCCGCCTCTGCCCGGCTGGCCTCGCTGCACAGAAAGCCGTGGAAGCGCCTGTAGACGGCATCGATCTCGCGACCGGACGGCGCGGCATGCCGCTGAATTGCCCAGTCGCGGCTCAGGGATTGGAGGTCTCCCACAGCACTGTGTCGCAGCTGCTCGGCCTTGAACAACTCCTCCATCGCTTGCCGGGTGCGCTGCAGCTGATCCAAGGTCTTGGCTTGGTGAGCGCGCACCGCGGTGTGCAGCCATGTCTTGCGCGGCTTCATGATGTGGATGCCCTGGACAGCGCCCCCGCCAACGCTGCGCGCGTTTCCTGAAGACTGGAACGATCGGCCGTCGGCTGGCGCAGGAAATCGTTGATGCGATCCCAGTTCTGAAGTGCGTGGTCGAGCGACGGATTGCTGCCGGCCTTGTACAGCCCCATGTCCACCATGTCGTGCTGCCGCTTGTGGACAGCGAGCAGCGTGCGCAACTGCTGGGCCCTCTCCTGATCACCGTCATCCAGCAGATCCGCATCGAGGCGGCTCACACTGCTCAGCACGTCGATGGCCGGATAGTGCCCCCCGCTGGCCAGTTCGCGACTCAGGACGATGTGTCCATCCAGCGTGGCCCGCAATGCATCAGCCACAGGCTCGTTCATGTCGTCACCTTCCACCAATACGGCATACAAGGCGGTGATCGATCCCATGCCCTGCATGCCGCCGCAGCGCTCGCACAACGAAGGAATCGCCGAGAACACCGACGGCGTGTAGCCGCGTGCTGTGGGGGGCTGGCCTGCTGCCAGGTCGATTTCGCGCCGGGCCATCGCGAAGCGGGTGATCGAATCCATCATCAACAGCACATGCAGCCCCTGCGCCCGGAAGTACTCGGCAATGCTGGTGGCGGTATGCGCGGCGCGAGCGCGCACGACGGCAGGTTGCTCAGCCGTCGCGACGACGATCACCGTGCGGGCCAGCGCCTCGGGGCTGAGGCGCTTCTCGATGAAGTCCTGAACCTCGCGACCACGCTCTCCAATCAGGGCAATCACGGCAACATCCGCCGTCAAGTTGCGCGCCAACATCCCCAGCAGCGAACTCTTGCCGACACCGCTGCCCGCGAAAATCCCCATGCGCTGGCCCTTGCCCAAGGGCAACAAGGCATCGATGGCACGGATGCCCGTCTCCAGCGATTCGCTGATCGGGGCACGGGCGAGGGGGTTGAGCGGTGCCGGATGCAGTGGCATCTCCTGCGTGGCCCCCACTGAGACGCTCTTCAGCGGGCGCGCGAACGCGTCAACCACCTGCCCCAGCAGACCCGGCCCCACATGCACGCTGGGCTGGACATCCAAGGCCAGCACCTCCGTCCCGACGATCAGGCCCTTGCAATGTCCATAAGGCATCAGCGTGTTGCGTTGTCCATGGATGGCGACGACCTCGGCCTCGATTCGGTCGCCCTCTGGCGTGCGCAGCTCGCAGATGTCGCCCAGCGCCACCGCCGGCCCGGAGGATTCCACCCCGAGATCCGTCACGCGCGTGACCCGTCCGATACGCCTGTAAAGCGGCAGTCGGGCCAGAGATTGGGGCCAGGTAGACACAGTTCAGGCCTTGATCGCGGCGCGCTGACGCCGTGCAATGTCCAGGGCTTCGCGCAACAGGGCGAGTTGCACTTCCAGGCGGGCGTCCAGGGTCTGCAGATTCGACTGGATCAGGCAGCCTCCCAAGCTGACGCGGTCGGAGGCTGCAAAGCTCAACCCTTGAGGCCAGTTGTCCACGTCGGTCGCCCGGCACGCCTGAAGCGCGGCCAGATCCTGCTCATGCAGCAAGACGATCAGCGGCTCCTCCAATTGCGCCTCATCGAGCACTTGCCGCACCGCAGCAGCGACACCTTCAGGCGCCTGTCGGCCCATCAGGCGCGCAATGGCGATGAAGGTCCATTCAGTGACCTCGGCTGACACACGCTCACGCAGCGTCTGCGCCTGGCTTGCCAAGGCAGTCGTCAGGACACGCCATCTCTCGGCTTGATCCTTGACATATCTATCCTGTCGCCCTTTGAGCTCCTGGTCGAGCCACAACTTGGCATCGCGTTCCGCCCGCTGCTGCGCGGCCTGCTGGGCTGCACGCCAGCCATGCTCTTCCCCTTCCTTGCGGCCCTGCTCCGTGCAGCGGCCTTTCAGCAATTCCAGTTCGGACTGACTGATCCAGATGCCCGGCTCGACCGGTAGCGCCGCCGCCGGCGTGGTCTCGTGACGCAGGATCACGCGAGACGGGAGAGCCTCCATTGCCTGGCCTGCCTTCAACACCGACATGCCTTTCATCACGCGGTCTCCGGCAGTTGCGCCAGCTCACGCCAGCTTTGCAGCAGTGCCGCGCGAAGCGCCGGCGTCCACGACGGAGCGGCAACGGCGCTCGGCCGGTTCACGAGTTCGTGAGGCCAGTGCTGCAGGACGGCGTCCCGTTGCGAGGCCGGCAGCGCAGCAAGAAGCAGGCTTTGCACCGCCCGGTTTTCATCTGCAAGCACCAAGCAAAGGGCCCGCGCTTCGCCAGTCGGCATTGATGGCTCGGATGCGGCCTCGCTCAGCGCCACCCGAATCACGGCGTCATCGGGCGGAATGCCCAATTCGCTCAGTTCGGCCAGAAGCTGGCCAAGCGCCTGGCGGGACTGCGCAGGCAAGCGCCTCAGCAGCCACTCTCGATCCGCAGGGCCTAGCGCATGCAAGGTCAGGGCGGCCCGCCGCAAGCCTGCCGGAGTGTCCGATTGCAGGTTCATGACTGCGGCTCCAGCCATTGCTTCAGCCTGGCCAGCATGGCCTCTCGCTCCCTCTCGGTCAGGGTGGCCAATGCAGGCGCCTGCGGCGCACGCCGGGTCCACCACAACAGGCCGGCGATGACCAGCGTCAGTACCAGCATGACGCCAAACACGACTGCCACCGGTGCAGCCGCCGGCTCGGCGGGCTCGCCTGATCGCACGCGCGAAAGCTGCGATTGGGCAGCCGTGGCCAAAGACTGGCTGGCCAGGGGTTCCGACGCCGCCGCGACCGCCCCCAGCTCGGAGATCGAATGCACGGTCACCACGTCGCCTCTCGAAGGCTGGAGGCCCACAGCCGTCGCAATCAATTGGCGCACGCGAGCAATTTCGGCGTCTCCCAAATTACGGCGGACGACCACGGCGACATTCAGATGCGATATCTGTCCGCCCTGTGACACCGTCTGCGCCACTCGCTTGCCGGTCTGATAGTCGGTCTCCTGGGTCTGAACCTGTGCAGACGCGCTGCCACTGGCATTCGCGTCGCCGGCCGGCTCCTTGACCACCGTGCGATCACGCGTGATGACCCCCGCGAGATGGCCTCCACGCTCGCTCTGCGGCGCGCCCAGGACTTCCTCCGTCGTCACCCGCGACTGCTCGTGGTTGAGCACCACGTCCACCGCCACCATCGCTTCGCCGGAGGGGAACATCTGATCGAGCAGGCGCGCGGCCTTGCGCGACAGATGGGCTTCCAAGCCTTGGCGAGCATCCAACTGGCCCGCGGCCTGGGTGGCATCCTCGCCACCTGCCTTCGACAGAACGACGCCATGCTGATCCAGCACCGTGACGTCATCGGGCTTGATTTCGGGCACCGACGCGGCAATCAGGCGCTGGATGCCCACGACCTGGTCGGCATGCAAGGTCTGCCCGCCCTTGAGCGACACGCTGACCGAGGCCTTCGCCTTGGGCCCGTCCTTGCGGAACAGGGTCTGGTCCGGCAGCGCGAGGTGGATGCGGGCGTCCTCGACCTGGTCGATGGCCAGAATGGTGCGGGTCAGCTCCCCTTGCAACGCACGCTGGTAATTGACCTTCTGCACGAAGTCGCTGACGCCGAAGTCCGCGTTGTTGAACAGCTCGAAGCCCACGGCGCCATGCAGCGGCAATTGCTTGCCCATCACTGCCAGACGCGTGCGATGCACGCTGTCCGCCGCGACGAGGATTGCCTTGCCGTCCTCGCTCAGGCTGTAGGGTTGCTTGAGCTTGTCCAGCTCGGCAGTCAGCACCGCCGCGTCGCGCTCGGCCAGGTCGGAAAACAGCACAGCCTTGGGCGCACGATGCGTCCACCAAGCCAGAACAAGGACCAACGCAAGGATGATTGCCAAGCCCAGGCCAAAACCCAGCCGCTTGCGCGCCGACCATCCATTGAAGAAACCGCCCAATGCCGCGGTTCGAGATTCCGTTGCCATCGAATTACACCTGCATGCGCATCACTTCTTGATACGCCTCCAACACTCGGGATCGCACCTGGCTGGCGACCTGCAACGCCAACCGGGCCTGCTCCAGCTGCAGCATCACGTCGTGCAGGTTCTCGGCCGTGCCCGAGGCCAGCTTGTTGATGCCTTGTTCAGCACTGACCAATTGCGTGTTCAGGCTGGCGAGCTCACGCTCCACCCAATTCGCGAAGCCTGGTGTCGCAGCGCCCGCGCCGCCAGCCTGTGTCGACTGCAGCGCCTGGGGCTGAAGGGCCTCAAGAGCATCGATCGCTTGAATGCTCATCCCTGACCTCCTAGATCCAGAGCCTTGGCGGCCATGGCCCTGGCGCTGCTGGCCACGGCCACATTGGCTTCATACGCTCGCAGAGCCGTGCTCACGCTGACCATCTCGGTGGCCTGCTCGACGGGGGCATAGGCCACGAAGCCCTGCGCATTCGCGTGCGGGTGGCCAGGGTCGTGCACCAGGCGAGGCGCCAGATCCGCCGCAACCAGCTTGACCTCGCGGGGCAGCACTGCCGGCTCGGCGAGACCCAGTGCGCGATTGAAGTTCACCTGCAACGGCTGGGCGACGACTTTTTGAACCGCATAGGGTGCCTGGCCGGCAGGCGCGCTGCTGTGCATGTTCGCGAGGTTGAGCGCAGCGACATCCACGCGGCGCTTCTCGAGGTCCATGCCGGCGGCAGCGATCTGAAATACGGCGCGGTAGTCCATCAGCGACGACCTTCCTGCACGGCAACGGCCAGGATGCTCAGCTGCCGGCTCATGGCCTTCAGCAGCGCCTGGTACTGCAAGCTGTTGCTCGACAGCGCGGCCATCTCGGCATCGAGCGCGATGGCACCGTCTGCCGCGGTCACGACCTGGGGCGACGGCACGTCCTCAGCCTTGAAGCCGCGGCCCGCCGCCACTTCGGTCGAGATATTGCCGAGCAGTTCCTCGAACTGAACGCGCAGGGCCTTGGCGCCAGCGACGTTGGCGTTCGCGATGTTCTGTGCAATGGCCTGATGCCTCATGGCGCCGGCGTCCAAGGCGCGACTCACCAATTGCAAGGTGGCAGGGTCAATGAAGTTCAAGAGCGCTCCCTGTGTTTACTGGACGATCAATTCCGCGTGCAAGGCGCCCGCCGCCTTGATCGCCTGGAGGATGGAAATCATGTCGCGCGGCGGTGTCTTGCCCTTGGCCAGCAGCTGGACCAGATCGGTCACCCGCGTCGGACCGGCCGGCACGAACTTCGGGGCAACGGGCTCCTGCACGCGCAACTGGCTGTTCGTGTAGACCTCGGTCCTGACGCCCGCGCCCGGCGCCCGCAGCAACAGGGGCTGCGACACCGCGGTTTCGGCCGTGACCGTCACCTTGGTCTCGCCGACGACGACCGCCACCGGCGAAATCCGCACGTCGCCACCGGCCACAAGGGTGCCCGTACGCTCGTTGATGACGACGCGCGCATGGTGGTCCGGCTCGACGGACAGCCCCTCGATCTGCCGCACGAAGGCCGGCACCTTGACGCGATAGGCGTTAGGCACCTGCACCTCGATGGCACCGGCATCCCTTACTTCGGCGATATCTCCGCCAAAGCTCTCGTTGATACGGTCCGCCATGCGGCCGGCCGTGCCGAAGTCTGCCTGGTTCAACACCAGCGCCAGCATCGGCTGCGCTTCAGGCTCTTCCTGCGGCGCCACTTCGACGGTACCGCCACCGCTGATGAGCCCGGCGGTGGGGTGGTTTTTCTGCACCTGGTTGCCTTGAGCGTCATGCCGGAAGCCGCCCACGGTCATCGAGCCCTGGGCCAGCACATAGACGCGGCCGTCGGCCCCCTTGAGCGGCGCCATCAGCAAGGTGCCACCTTCCAAGCTGCGCGCGTCGCCCAGAGAGCTCACCGAGACGTCCACATGGTCTCCGGGGCGGGCATAGGCCGGCAGGTTGGCCGTCACCATCACGACGGCGACGTTGCGGCTGGTGATGTCATCCGATGCGATGTTGAGATCGAACCGATTGAGCAGATTGGCCAGCGTCACGCGAGTCGCCTTGCTGCGCGAGCTGTCGCCGGATCCAGAGAGGCCGGTCACCACCCCATAGCCCACCAACGCGTTCTCACGCTGGGCGCCTACGCGCGCCAGATCCTTGAGCCGCACGGATTGCGCCAAGGCAGGCAATGCAGCGAGGAAGGCAAGGCTGAGAAAGATCGCCGCACGCATATCAAATTCCAAAGAGGCTCAGAAGCTTCTGCCACCAGCGGGGGCGCTGCATGTCGCCGAGCACGCCGTCACCCACGAAGGCCAGCTTGGCCTCGGCCAGCCGGCTCGACAGCACGACGTTCTGCTCACTGACGTCCCGCGGCCGCACGCGGCCTTCGGCGCGGATGGTCTGCTTCTCGCCATTGATTTCGAGCAACTGCTCACCGCCAACGCGCAGATCGCCGTTGGGCAGCACTTCGCGCACCAGCACCGTGATCTGCGCCAGCACGCGGCCGGCCCGTTGCGTGCGGCCAGTGCCATTGAAATCGTTGTTGGCCGTGACGCCGGCACTCTTGTTCCAACTGGGCAGGCTGATGCCCATGCCTACGTTGGAATCCCGGTTGGTTCCCGTATCGGCCGACGACGTGGCCGAGGCGTTCTCGTAGACCATGATGGTCATCACCTCGCCGACTTCGAAACGGCGACGATCGGCGGTCAACGACTGGAACTGCGCATCGGAATACAGGCTGCCTCGGGCGCGTGGGCGCAGAGCCGGGCCTGCAGGCGCAAGCGGGTTGGCGGAAGCCGCGGGCTGGGGAGCCGCCACCCTCTCCGTCTTCGGTGCCACGGCATCAAATTCGTCGGCGTATGCCGCGGCGCAAAACAAGGTCAAGGTGGCGAAAAGAAGCTTCATTCGCTCACCACCATCAGCGTTTGTGCGTCGACCATCCGACCTTCGAGCGGCGCGGTACGGCCGGAAACCTGCACTCGCGCGAACTCGCCGACGCGGGTGGGTGCCAACAACTGTGCAGGCAGCCGGATCTCTATTGAGCCTTGTGCCAGCACCGCGGTGACGCGGTCGCCCCGCACCAAGGCATCCAAAGGCAGCAGTGCGGCTGCTGTCAGGATGTCTCCTGCCCTCAGAGCGCCATGCAGCCGCCCCTGCGGTCGCGCCTGCGCGTTTACAGCCTGCACGGCCATCCCCTCGGGCCAGCGGCGCTGCTGCAATTCCAGATCGCCAGGTTGCAGCTCGGCGCCAGCTTGCAGATTGCGCGTGGCAGTCCACGCTGGCGCTGTCCAGGCCACGGTCAACGGCACCTGTTGGACGTAGGACCGCCCGTTGCCGACATCCACGCGCACCGGCCATGTGAAGCCCCCGCTGCGCATGACCTGCGTCAGAGGCACCTCCACTTCGAGCACCGACGCCTCGGCCGGCAAGGCCTGATGGGCCGAGGCGCGACAACGCACCTCCGCGACCAGGCCACGCGCCTGGGCCAGCCGCTGCACGCCAGCCTCGGCCACCTCGCACAAGGGATGGGCCCGAGCCCAGGCAGCCAAGGTCAGGCCGCAGATCGCGAAGACTGTGGTGTGGCTCATTTGCGCAGGTTGTTGGTCATGCCGGCGATCTCATCGGCCGCCTGCATGACCTTGACGTTCATCTCGTAGGCACGCTGGGCCACCATGAGCTGCACCATCTCTTCCACCAGCTGGACGTTGGAGGCTTCCTGATACCCCTGCTTCACACGCCCTGCGCCGGACTCGCCGGGAGGCGCCAGCGCGGCCTCTCCGGAACCCGCACTCGCGCGCCACAGCCCTTCGCCGGTCGGCGTGAGCGCGGTGGCGCTGGCAAACACGGCCAGGTCGATGCGCCCCAGGGTCGTGCTGCGGCCTGCGTCATCGCGCCCTGAGACCTGGCCGTCCTCGCCGATGCTGAGACTGCGCACGTCATTGGGCACATGAATGTGCTGGCGCAGCGCAAAGCCGTCGCCGGTTGCCAGCAGCCGATCGGCGTTGATCTCGAGCCGGGCGCTGCGCGTGAACGCCGAGCTGCCGTCAGGCAGTTGCACCTCGAAGAAGCCATCGCCCTGAATCGCGACGGACATCGTGTCGTCGACGCGGCGCAGTTCCCCCGCCACGAATGAACGCTGCACGGCACCGATCTTGACGCCCGCCGATACCGCCGCGGCATCCGCCGGCAACTGGCTGTCGAGGCCGGCACTGACCAGGTCGCCAAAGCGCAAGCTGCTGCGCTTGAAACCTGGCGTGCTGGCATTTGCCACGTTGTTGGCAATGGTGTCGAGCTGGGCCGTCTGGGCTTTCATGCCGGTGGCGGCGATGTAGAGCGCGTCGTTCATGAGTTCTCTCCCAGGCGCCGGATCGCGGTCGCCTGCATGTCATCGGCGGCCTGGAACAGGCGCACCATGGTTTCGGCATGGCGGGTCGTGCTCATCAGGGTCACCATCTCCTGGCTGGGCACGACGTTGGATTGCTCCAGATGCCCGCTGCGAACGCCGATGGCCGCTGACTCGGCCTCCCATTGGCTGCTGTCCGCCACGTAGAGCCCCTCGCCCAACGGGCGCAGTGCGGCGCTGGCCTTGGCACCGATCAGCCGCAACGCATCCAGCACCTGGCCCTGCTGCTTGAGCTGGCCCTGGGCATCGATCTCCAGATCGGTGCGCTGGTCTGCACGCAGGCTGATCGCGCCGCGGGCACCCAGCACCTTGTGACCCGAGAGCGTGCGCAGCAATCCTTCGGCGTCGATCTGCAACGCCCCTTGACGGCTCAGAGACTGGCTGCCGTCATCGGCCTCTAGCAGCAGATAACGGCCATCCGGCAGGGCGACATCCAGCGCCTGGCCGGTGGCGTTCAGCTTGCCCGCTCGGCCATCCGTTTGCACCTGCAGCTCGCCGGTGGCGCTCATCAGGTCCGCGAACGGCGTCTGCACCGCGACCTGGCGCTTGTAGCCGGGCGTGGAGAGGTTGGCGACGTTGTGGCTGGTCAGCTTGAGCCGATCCAGATCGTGCTGCAAACCGATCGCGGCGATTTCCAGGGCATTCATTTGGAGTTTTCAGTGGCGGGCAGGTTCAAGCTGCCGAAGGCCTTGAGCGAGATGAGGTTGGGCACCTCGGTGATGGCCAGGATGCGCATGTGCGGCAGCGCTCGTTCCGTGAGACTGCGCAGATGGCGCCGCAGGTCAGGCGCGCACAGCAAGACCGGCAACAGATTGCTTCGTACCATCTGCTCGGCCAGCACGATGGCCCGCGCCAACAGTTGTTCGACAAATCGGGGATCGCTGGGTGTGGCGTCCTGCGTGCCCTGGCGCAGGCGCTGCTCCACGGCGGGGTCGAGCGTGAGCACGTGCAGGGCCTGCGCTTCACCCATGAGTTGCTGGCAGATCGCCGCGCCGAGTCGCTGGCGCACGGCCTCGGTGAGCAGTGCGGCGTCCTTGGTCGTACGCCCTGCATCTGCCAGCGTCTCGATGATGCCCTCGACCTGCACCAGGCTGACCTTCTCCCGCAGCAGCGCCTGGAAGACCTTCTGCACGTCAACCACGCCCAACACCGTGGGCACCAGTTCTTCAACCAGTCCTGGCTGACTCTCGCGAACCCGATTGAGCAGCCGGTCCGTTTCGGCGCGCGTGACCAGGTGGGCGCATTGCTGGCGCAGCGTCTCGCTCAGATGGGTGACGAAGACGGTGGGCGTGTCGACCAGCGTGTAGCGCGCAGCACGCGCCTTCTCACGCTCCGTTTCATCGATCCACACCGCCCGCAAACCGTAGGTCGGCTCGCGCGTCTCGATGCCTCTGAGATGCTTGGTGTCACCGCTCGGGTGGATGGCCAGCAACTTGTCTTCATGCAACTCGCCACGGCCATAGACCACGCCATAGATGGCGAGCTCGTAGGCATTTGCCGTCAGCCGAGCTTCATTGACGAAGCGAACAGCCGGCAGCAGCAGGCCGAAGTCCTGGGCGAACTGCTTGCGCAGCGCGGCGATGCGCTGCATGAAAGCCGACTCCTCGCCCTGTGCCAGGGTGGAAAGCGCGCTCCCGATGCGCACCTCGACCGGGTGAACCCTGGGCACGAGATCTTCACCCTTGGGCGCGCCCTCAGCCGCAGCTTCGACCTCGGGCTCCTCGCCTTCAGGGCGGCGCGCTCCCGCCGTCCAGGCCAACACCGCAAGAACGGCGGCCACCGTCAGCACGGGCAGTGCGGGAATGCCCGGCAACGTCAGCAGCATCATCAGCGCTCCCACCACCAGCCAGATCGCCTTCGGGAAGCTGGCGAGTTGCTTGAGCACCTCGCCACTGAGATTGCTGTCGGATGCCGAACGCGTGACGATGATGCCGGTGCCCACTGAAATGACCAGCGCCGGGATCTGCGTGACGATGCCGTCGCCCACGGTCAGCAGCGTGAAGGTCTGCAGAGCCTCGCTCCAGCCCATGCCGCGCTGCATGACGCCGATGACCAGGCCGCCCACGATGTTGATGAGCAGGATGATGATGCCGGCCACGGCATCACCCTTGACGAACTTGCTGGCGCCGTCCATGGCGCCATAGAAGGCCGCCTGGCGCTCCAGTGCCTTGCGGCGGCGCTGGGCTTCGGCCTGGTCAATGAAACCCATGTTCAGGTCGGCATCGATGCTCATCTGCTGGCCAGGCATGCTGTCCAGCGTGAAGCGCGCCGCCACCTCCGACACGCGCTGGGCGCCGTTGGTCACCACGACGTACTGCACCACCACCAGGATCAGGAAGACGATGAGGCCGATGACGAAGTTGCCGGCCACGACGTAGGAGCCCACGGCAGCAATCACCTGGCCCGCGCCTGCGTCCGTCAGGATGAGCCGCGTGGCCGCCACGTTGAGCGCCAGCCGGAACAGCGTGGCGATCAGCAGCAGCGACGGGAAGGTCGAGAACTCCACCGGCCGGTGCATGTAGAAGGTCAGCATCAGCAGCGTCAGCGCGAAGCCGACGTTGGCCAGGATCAGCAAGTCCAGCAGTCCCGCCGGGATGGGCGCGAACAGCACCGTGAGCACACCCAGCACCAGCGCGACGAGCAGCACGTCGGAGTGGCGACCCAAGGTTTGGCGCAGCGCGTTCATGCGGGCCTCATGCCGCTGCGGGCTTCGCGCAGGCTGCGCAGCCACACCAGGATGCGCGCCACCGGCGGGTACCACTGCTCGGGCACATAGGCGTCCTGGGGCACCTCCTTGTAGAGGGCCCGGGCCAGCCTCGGGCTGTGCACGATGGGCACGCCGGCCTTGTTGGCGGCACGGCGGATCTGCTTCGCCAGCATGCCTGCCCCCTTGGCCACGACCAGCGGTGCAGGCGTCACCCCATGCTCGTAGCGAAGGGCCACAGCCACGTGCGTGGGGTTGGTGACCACCACCTGCGCCTCGGGCACCTTCTGCACCGAGCGGGCGGCCTTCAGGAACTGCAGGCGAATCTCGCGCTGTCGATTGCGGATGCGCGGATCGCCTTCGCGGTTCTTGTGCTCGTCCTCGATCTCTCGCTTGCTCATGCGCAGATTGCGCAGGAAGTCCCAGCGCACAAAGAGCAGGTCCACCAGCACGAAGACCAACAGCACCGCGCACAGCTTGGCCATCAGCCCGCCTGACGACGCCATCACACGGAAAAGCAGCGCCTTGCCCGGCAGCCCCAGCAGCTTCAAGGCGCCGGGCAACAGCGCCTGCAGCGCCAGGAAGGCGGTACCGATCAGCGCCATCAGCTTGAGCGTGCTCTTGAAGCCCTCATAGACCAGTCGCATCGCGAACAGCTTCTTGAAGCCCTGCGCGGGATTCAAGCGCGTGAAATCGGGCGTGATCGGAGCCGCCGAAAACACCAGCCCGCCGCTTTGCAGCAGGCCCGCCATCAGTGCCACGACCACCACCGCAAACAACAGCGGCGCCACCACCAGCATGGCCTCGTGCAGGCCCTTGCCGGTCAGCTGCGCCGCGCTGGCGGAGTCGTCCATCAAGGTGGGCGCCGCGGCCAGCCCACGTGCCAGCAACCCGGCCAGACCCTTGACGGCTGGCATCAGCAAGGCGTAGCAAGCCAGCATCGCCGTCACCAGCACCGCAAAGCTCGAAGCGTCCGCGCTTCGGGCCACCTGACCGCGCTTGCGTGCCTCCTCGAGCTTGTGCGGCGTGGCCTGCTCGTTGCGGTCCAGATCCTGATCACGGCTCATGGCTGGACCATCTGCCAGAAGTCGAACACGCTGGCGTAGAGCCGCCGCAGCGCGGGCGCCATGCCGGGCGCTGCGATGGCCAGCGTCGACAAGCCCACGAGGGCCTTCACTGGCATGCCGATGAACAGCACGTTCATCTGCGGCAGCACCCGCGACACGAAATCCAGCACCAGCTCGATCAGCATCAGCATGAAGAGGGCCGGCGCCACGATGATCACCGTCATGCTGAACATCGTCCCCATGGCGCGCGCGAGCGCGGAATCGTCGGGCAAGCGCCAGAGTGCGCCGGGCGGCACCCATTGCGCGACCTGCGCGATGCCGCGCAGCAGTGCGTGATGGCCATCGACACTGAAAAACACGCTCATGCCCACGAGCGTCAGCGCCGCGCCCATCACGGGCACGTTGGCACGCGTGACCGGGTCCAGCACCGTCGCCACACCAAAGCCCATCTGCAAATCCAACAGCCGCCCGGCCATGGCGAGCGCAGCAAAGGCGGCATGCAGTGACAGGCCGAGAAGCGCGCCCAGCGCGGCCTCGCTCAGCAACAGCAGGAACAACCCGCCCAAGCCAGCCGGCACGGGCGTGCGCAAGCCCAAAGCCGCACAAAGGCTGCCGGACAGTGCAAGCGTGAGCAGCACCCAGAAGACGGGCGGCGCCTTGACCGCCTGGGCCAGCGGGCTCAGGGCCAGCAGGACGCCAAGCCGCGCCCACAGCAGGAGCACAGCCACGGACCAGGTTGGATCGATCCAGGGCATGGGCTGCTACACCAATCCGGGAATCGAACGAATCAGGGCCCTGCTGTAGGCCACCAGTTGGCCCAACATCCAAGGCCCGGCCAGCACCAACACGACAACGCTGGCCAGCAGCTTGGGAATGAAGGTGAGCGACATCTCCTGGATCTGCGTGACCACCTGGAAGATGCTCACCCCAAGACCCACGATCAGCACGGTCAGCAGCAACGGCGCGGAGACCATCACGGCCTTCCACAGGAGTTGCGCGAATAGATGCAGCGATACGTCCGGCGTCACAACGCCTTCTCCCCGAACTGCCCCGCTTGTTTTACATGCGTTGGCGATTTGTTCGCCAATCTGTTTGAGGGCAATGTTCCAGCGATCAAACGGCTGGTTTAGCGGTCAAGGCCCCCGCGCTTCAAGGGGGGCCACTCCTCAGGGGTGAGGACAGAAGCGCCATGTAATCGCTTACGTGGTCACGACATGCAAGCCACCCGGAGCGGCACCCGTGCTTCAGCCGAAGTTCGGTCAGTTCCTGAGCGGCCGCTTGCTGCCCGATCGGGTTTGCTCTTTGTGCGCCCAGGCGGCCGGGCGCGCTTGCCACTCATCCCGGATTCAGACCGCTGGTCCCGCCGGCGTCGCGCCGGTGTGGAAGGGCTCGAGCGGGCGCAAGGCGCCGAATACCGTGGCGGTATTCGACATCTGGAGACCGCCGCGATGCTCTCGATCCAGCACCTGCACAAGACCTACGCCAACGGCGTCCACGCCACCAACGACATCAGCCTGGAGATCCCCAAGGGACTGTTCGGCCTGCTGGGGCCCAACGGCGCCGGCAAGTCCTCGCTGATGCGCACCATCGCCACGCTGCAGACACCCGACAGCGGCAGCATCCACTTCGACGGCGTCGACGTGCTGAAGGATCCGCAGGCGCTGCGCCGCCAGCTCGGCTATCTGCCGCAGGACTTCGGCGTCTACCCCAAGGTCAGCGCGCTGGAGCTGCTGAACCACTTCGCCGTGCTGAAGGGACTGACCCAGCGCGTCGAGCGCAGCGAGATGGTGGAGGCGCTGCTGCAGCAGACCAATCTGTGGGAGGCGCGCAAGCGTGCCGTGGCGAGCTTCTCGGGCGGCATGCGCCAGCGCTTCGGCATCGCTCAGGCCTTGCTGGGCGCGCCGCGGCTCATCATCGTCGACGAGCCCACGGCAGGCCTGGACCCCGACGAGCGCAACCGCTTTCTGAATCTGCTGGCGCGCATCGGCGAGGACGTGGTGGTCATCTTGTCCACCCATCTCGTCGACGACGTGACCGACCTGTGCCCGCGCATGGCCATCATCGGCGCCGGCCGCGTGCTGGCCGAGGGCGAGCCGCAGGCCGCCATCGAGGCCCTCTACGGCCGCGTCTGGCAGCGCAGTGTCAGTGACGCCGCCCTCGCCGACTACCAGCAGCGCCTGACGGTGCTGTCCTCGCGGCTGGTGGGTGGCAAGCCGCAGATCAATGTCTATGCGGACCGCCAGCCGGACGACGGCTTCGTGCCCATCGTGCCCGGCCTGGAAGACGTCTACTTCCTGCAGTTGCGCGCGCTGGCCTGAGGAGAGCGGCATGTGGCTCGAGTTCCTTCGTTTCGACCTGCGCCTGCAGCTGCGCCAATGGCTGCTGTGGCTGACGGCCCTGCCGCTGGTGGCCATCGCCTTCCTGTCGGCCAGCAGCGAGAGCTTTCGCATCGGCGGCGCCATCGGTAACCTGCACATGAATGCGCCGACGGTCATCGCCCAGCAACTGACCGTCCTCAGCATCGTGGCCATGTTCCTGGTCACGGCTTTCATCGCTGGTGCCGTGCTGCGCGACAACGACGCCGGCATTGCCGACCTGCTGTTCGCGACGCCGATGCGCAAGCTGGACTATCTGGGCGGCCGTTTCCTGGCCGGCCTGGCCGCCTGCCTGCTGGTGTTTGCGCTGGTCACGCTGGCCATGGTGGTCGGCTCGCGCATGCCCGGCATTGCGCCGGAGCGGCTCAGCGCCTTCTCGCTGTGGCCCTATGCCTGGAGCTTCGCCGTCTTCGTCGTGCCGAATCTGCTGTTCGTCGCGGCGCTGCTGATGCTGCTGGCCGCGACGACGCGCTCGATGATCATGGTCTACGTCGGCGTGGTGGCCTTCCTGGCGCTGTGGTCGGCGGCCAGTTTCCTGGGCCAGCGGCCCGACGGCCTGACGGTGGGCGCGCTGCTGGACCCTTTCGGCGCGCGCGTGCTGGCGCTGGCGACGCGCTACTTCACGCCCGCCGAGGCCAACACCCGCCTGCCCGAGCTGACCGGCGCGCTGCTGGCCAACCGGCTGCTGTGGAGCGCGCTCTCGCTGCTGCTGTTCGCGGCGACTGTCGTGCTGTTCAAGCCGCAGCGGCTGGGCAGCGGCCGCGCCTGGCTGCGCCGGCGGGCCGCACCGACGGCCGCCGCGACGATCGCCGCGCCGGCACCCCGTCGCATCACGCCGCGCTTTGACAACGCGACGGCGTGGGCTCAATGCTGGCAGCTGCTGCGCTTTGACGCGCGCGGCGTGCTGAGAAGCCTGCCCTTCCTGGTCATGCTGATGCTGGCGGTGGCCAACTTTCTTGCCAACTACGCGGTCGGCGGCATGCGCTTCGACAGCGTGCCCTACCCGCTGACGCGGCTGATGCTGCAGGAGATCAGCGACGGCATGAACTTCGTGCTGGTGGTGGTGCTGCTGTTCTACAGCGGCGAACTGGTGCACCGCGAACGGCAGACCCGCCTGGCCAATGTCGGCGACGCCCTGCCCCTGCCCGACTGGGTGCCGCTGGTGGCGCGCAGCGGCACGCTGGCGGCGGTGGTGCTGGCCTTCCTGGGCGCCGGCGCGGTGGTGGCCGTGGGCATCCAGCTCGTCAAGGGCGGTGTCGACATCGAGCCCCTGCTCTATCTGAAGGGCACCCTCATCAATGCCGGCTCTTTCGTGCTGATGGGGCTGGCCCTGCTGGCCTTGCAGGTGATGGCCGGCAACCGCTACGCCGGCTACGCGGCGGGCGCTGCGCTGCTGGCCTCGGGAGTGCTGCTGGAGGGCGCCCACCTGGACGACCGCCTCTACAACTTCGCGTCGCTGCCTCCGCTCGTCTATTCGGACATGAATGGATATGGCGACATGTCGGGCTGGGCCTGGTTCGCCCTGTACTGGGGCCTGGGCGCCGCCGCGCTGCTGGCTCTGGCGCAGATGCTGCGCACGCGGGGTACGCCACCCACCACGCGCCAGCGCCTGGCTGCGGCCGTGCGGGCGCTGCGTGGGCGGCAGGGCCTGGTGCTCGCCGCCTGCCTGGGCGCCTTCGTGGCGGCGCAGGCATGGATCTTCCACAACACCCATGAGCTGAACCGCTACACCTCGGCCGAGCAGCGCCTCGATGCAAGGGCCGACTATGAAAAGGCCTACCGCGGCCTGCTTGGCCGGCCGCAGCTCAGCCTGGCCGCGCTGCGCGCCGAAGTGGAGATCTTTCCGGCCCAGCGCGCCGCCACGCTGCGCGCCCGCTACACGCTGCGCAACGACACGGCCGCGCCCATCGCCACGCTGTTCTTCCAGAGCGACGTCGACACCGACACGGTCATCAAGCAGTTGCCGCCGCACCGCGTCACGCGCGATGACCCGCGTTTCGGCGTGCAGCTTATCGAGCTGGACCAGCCCCTGGCGCCCGGCGCGACGCTGCTGCTCGACGCCCAAGTGCAGGTGCGCCCGCGCGGCTTCACCAACAGCGGCGCACCGGGTCGCATCCACGAGAACGGCACGCTGTTCACGCTGGAAGACTTCTTCCCCAAGCTCAGCTACGACGCCTCGCAGGAGCTGGACGACCCGCGCGAGCGTGCAGCGCGTGGCCTGGGCGCGCCCCACCGCCTGCCCGCACTGGAAGACGCGGCGGCCCGCCAGCACAACTACCTGGCCCAGTACGGCGTCAACGCCGGCCTGATCGACTTCGAGGCCATCGTCTCCACCAGCGCCGACCAGACGGCCATCGCCCCGGGCGATCTGCAGCGCCAATGGGAGCGCGGCGGACGGCGCTACTTCCACTACAAGATGGCCTCGCCCATTCTGCCCTTCGTGTCCTTCCAGTCGGGGCGCTGGCAGACGCGGACCGTCCGCTGGCAGGGCGTCGACATCACCGTCTTCCACGACCCCAGGCACGCCTGGAACGTCGACCGCATGCTGGCCGGCGCCCAGGCCGCGCTGGCCTACAACAGCGAGCACTTCGGTCCCTATCCGCACAAGGCGCTGCGCATCGTCGAGACACCGCTCTACCAGTCCTATGCACGCAGCTTCCCGATGACGGTGCCCTTCTCCGAGTCGCTGGGCTTCGTCAGCGACCTGCGTGAGCCGGGCGGCGTCGACCATGTCTTCTACGTCACCGCCCACGAGGTGGCGCACCAGTGGTGGGGCGACCAGGCCATCGCCGCCAATGTGCAGGGCGAAGGCCTCATCACCGAAGCGCTGGCGGAGTACTCGGCACTGATGACGATGGAGCGGCGCTTCGGCGCCGAAGCCCTGCGGCCCATCCTGCGTTTCGACGCCGACGAATACTTCCGGGGCCGCCGCGCCGAGCGCGTGGGTGAACTGCCGCTGGTGCGCGACGAGGGCCAGGTCTACCTCACCTATCGCAAGGCCAGCCTGGCGCTGATGCGGCTGAAGAACACCATCGGCGAGAGCGCCGTCAACCGTGCCCTGGACCGCTTCATCGCCGAACGGCGCTACCAGGGACCGCCCTATGCCACCAGCCTGGACCTGCTGCAGGCCTTGCGCGCCGAAGCGCCGGCCGACCAGCAGGCCCTGATCGGCGAGCTGTTCGAGCGCATCGTGGTCTACGACAACCGTGTGCTCGCCGCCACGGCCGCACCACGCATCGATGGGCGGTGGGACGTCACGCTGACGCTGAGCCTGGCGCGGCTGGAGGCCGACGCCCAGGGCCATGAAACACCGCTGGCCGATGAGCAGCACTTCGAAGTCGCGCTGTTCGCCGCCGCCGACCGGCCGCTGTACCGCGCGGTGCACCGCCTGCCTGCCGGCACGTCCACGCTGACCGTCACGGTCAAGCAAAAGCCCGAGGCCGTCGCCATCGACCCCGATGGCCTGCTGCTCGACCGCATCGCGGCCGACAACCGCCGGCGCATCGATTGACGGGGTTCAGAGCCGGTTCAACTGCTTGAACTCGGCCGCACGCCGGCGTGACATCGCGACCTTGAAACCACCCGCCAGCGTCATCTCCAGGCTGCCGGCGGGCGACGGGCCGACGCCTTCGACGAAGCGCAGGTTGACGATGTGGCGCCGGCTGACGCGCGTGAACTGCTGCGGGTCCAGCCGGGCCTCGAGCTGGTTCAGCGAGCGCAGCAGCAAGGGTCGGTTGCCGTCGAAATAGACCCGCGTGTAGTTGCCCTCGGACTCGAACAGCGCGATGCGGTCCAGGGCGACGAACCAGCAGCGCTCGCCGTCCTGGATGAAGACCTTGCCGTCGGGCGGCTGGGCCTTGTCCGCCGGCGCCGCGGCGGCGGGCTTGAACTTGGCCAGGGCCTGGGCCAGGCGCTGCGGCTCGATGGGCTTGAGCAGATAGTCCAGCGCGTTGACGTCGAAGGCACGCAGCGCGTGTTCGCTGTAAGCCGTCGTGAAGATGACGGCGGGTGCCGCGTCCAGCGCCGCCAGCAGGTCGAAGCCGCTGCCATCGGGCATCTGGATGTCCAGGAACACCAGGTCCGGCGTCAGCGCGCGGAGGGCCTGCAGGCCTTCGGCGACGCCGGCCGCCTCGGCCACCACCTGGACGTCCTCGTGCTCGCCCAACAGGCGGCGCAGGTCGTTGCGGGCCAGGCGCTCGTCGTCGATGACGGCGACCCTCATGGCGCAGCCTCCGCAGGCAGGGTTACGGTGGCGGTCACCCAGCCCTCGCTCTCGTCGATGCCGCAGCTGGCCGCGGCGCCAAACTGCAGGGCCAGGCGCTGGCCGGCGTTGGCCAGCCCGACGCGGGTGGAAGCGCTGTCGGCGATCAGCCGGCCTTCGTTGGCCACCGTGACGCACACCCGCCCCGGCTCGCGGCGCGCCGCGATGCGGATGCGGCAGGGGCCGGTCGTGCGCTCCACGCCGTGGCGCACGGCGTTCTCCGCCAGCGTCTGCAGCACCATGGGCGGCAGCATCACGCCGCCCAGCTCGGGCGGCACGTCCACGGCCAGCTGCAGCCTCTCGTCAAAGCGCAGCTTCTCCATGTCCAGATAGGCGTTCACGGCGGCGAGCTCCTCGTCCAGCCTCGCGGTGGCTTGATGCCCGGCCTGCAGGCTGTGCCGCATCATGCCCGCCAGCTGGTTGATGGCGCGCGCCGCAGCGCCGGCGTCCTCGTAGACCAGGGCGCGGATGCTGCTCAGGCTGTTGAAGAAGAAATGCGGGTTCACCTGCGACTGCAGCGCGCGCAGCTCGGCTTCCTTGACGCTGACCTCCAGCCTCAGCTTCTCCACTTCGAAGCGCTCGGCGCGCCGGCGCGACAGCGCCACCGCGTAGCAGAGCGTCCAGAACGCAAACACCAGGAACCACAGCAGCAGCAGCAGCACGAGGTCGAAAGCCAGCTCGTCCGCGCCATCGGCAAAAAAGGCGCCGCCGCGGAACGTCAGGTCGGACAGCAGCAAAAAGCCCGTCTGCGTGGCGGCCAGCGCCAGCAGCCCCGCCGCCAGCCGCGCGATCGGCAGGCCGCTGGCGCGGTCGATCCAGGCCCGGCGCCTCAGCAGCCCTCGCCAGAGATGGGACAGCAGCAGCCCGGTCGTCGAAACGAACAGCTTGGCCACCGCAAAGCGCAGGCCGGCGCGCCAGTCGCCGAAGGACGACGACAGCACGCCGAAGGTGGCCAGGCTGCCCCAGCCGGCCAGCTGGCAGACCCAGTAGTCGCGCTCCGTGCGTGTCAAGCTTCCCTCGTCTCCACTCTTGATGCCGGCGATTGTCACGGCCGGACTGCGGTCGGCCGCCCCTGGCGGGGCAGGCAATATGTCTCACTTGAGACGGCTGTTGCAAATTGCCGCGGCTCGCTTGCGGCCAAGCCTCGATAACGCACGCGCAGCGCGGGCGCCGGGCCGGTAGTCTCCCCGGACTGCAGTTCCCCAGATCTCTCCACACCATGGACAGTGCCAGCAACAGCCCCACGCCGGGTTTGCGTCAGAAGCTCATCATTGCCGCCAGCGTGGCGACCCTGTTGCTGGCCGTGTTCGGCCTGTCGACGCTGCACGAGCGCACGGCCAGCGAGGTGCAGGCGCGCAAGAACGCCACTGCCCTCGCCTTCGAGAAGGCGCCCGAGCAATGGCTGGCCCACCCCCGTGAAGCCTCCGAATTCGAGCGCGCCCTGCAGGCCAAGGACGTCGCCGCCGTCGGCGTCAGCGGCGGCCTGGTGCTCTACACCGATCGCGCCGGCAAATTTTTCAGCACCCGACTCATCGACTGCGGCCTGGGCTGCAAGAACGAGATCGGCGCGCGCCTGGGCGAGCTCAGCGTGGCCCAGGGCTTTGCGCTGACCGACATCGATGTGGACGCCCGCACCGGCGGGCAGCGCCTGGTCCAGTCCCTGGAGCGCGCCGGCAACGTGCTGGCGCCCATCCTGCTGATGCTGCTGGTGGCCGGGCCACTCGTCTATTTCCAGATGCGCGGGTCACTTGGCCAACGCACCCGTCTGGCAGACAAGCCCAGGACCCGCTTCGAAGACGTCATCGGCGCCGAGGAGGCCAAGAAGGCCCTGCGCCGCGTCGCCGCCTTCATGAAGGACCCCAAGCAATATGCCGCCGTCGGCGCCAAGGCCCCGCGTGGCGTGCTGCTGGACGGCCCGCCCGGCACCGGCAAGACCCTGCTGGCCAAGGCCCTGGCCGGCGAATGCGGCGCCAGCTTCATCAGCGTGGATGGTTCCTACTTCAGCTCCATGTTCTACGGCGCCGGCATCGGCAAGGTGAAGGAGCTGTTCAAGAAGGCCCGCGAGTCGGCGCCCTGCATCATCTTCATCGACGAGATCGACGGCATCGGCAAGCGCAGCAACGGCAAGGAAGCAGGCACTGGCGGCGGCGAGCAGGAGCAAAACCGCATCATCAACCGCCTGTTGGTGGAGATGGACGGCTTCTCGGCTCTGGAGAACGTCGTCGTCATCGGCGCCACCAACCATGTCGACAACGTTGACGAGGCCATGCGCCGCCCCGGCCGCTTCGACCTCATCGTGCGCACCGCCCTGCCGACCGTGCCCGAGCGCGAGCAGCTGTTCGGCCTCTACCTGGGCCAGACCAAGGCGGCGGACGGCATCGACCTGGCCTCCATCGCCCGCACCGCTGCCGGCATGTCGCCGGCCGACATTGCCAACTGCGTCAACCGCGCCGCGGCCTATGCGGCCGAGGCGGGCGAAGCGGTGGTCAGCCAGGAGCGTGTCTACCAGTCGCTGGAAACCCATCAACTGGGTGGCGAGGTCAGCAACACCAAGGACCTGATCACGCCCGAGACCCTGCGCCGCATCGCCTTCCACGAATCGGGTCACGCGCTGGTGGCCCATGTGCTGGAGGCCGGCAGCGTCGAGCGCGTCAGCATCGAGCCGCGCGGCCCCGCCCTGGGCGTGACCTATGTGGCCCGCGCCAACGAGGAGCCGCTGTACGGCGAGCGCGAGCTGCGCGGTCGCTTGGCCATGATGCTGGCCGGCCGCGAGGCCGAGCTGATCGCCTTCGGCAACGCCTCCTCGGGCGCCGCCGACGACCTCAAGCGTGCCTCCGAACTGGCCACCAACATGGTCGGCTCTCTGGGCTTTGGCAAGACTTTCGGGCTGCTCAGCATGGCCGGCGTTCCCAAGGAGCTGATCGGCCCCGACGTGCAGAAATCGGTGCTCGATGAAGCCCGCGCCCTGCTGGAAAGCGCCCAGGCCGAATGCCGCCGCGTGCTCGAGGAAAAGCGGGACCGCCTCGACACGCTGACCGAGATGCTGCTGGGCCAGGAAACCGTCAGCGGCGCGCCGCTGAAGCGGGTGTTGGCGGGCGAACCGGCCTGAATCAGGCCGCGGCCAGCGCGACGGGCTCGACCGTCGCCACGCGCAGTGCCGGCATCGGGCTGCGCGCCCGCAGCTGCCGCCTGTCAGGCGTGAACTGCCAGTCCGTCAACAGCGCAGCGATGTCGGGCACGCTGTCCGCGTCCACATCCATCAGGATGGCCTTGGGCAGCCACTCCACCACCCGGGCGCCGCAGGCCGCCGCCACGACCGCGGCCCGTCGCACGCCTTCGCGGTCGGCGCCATTGTTGAAGAAGACATAGCGTTCCATTGAGGTCGACATGGGCCACCCGTTCATCGCTGAATGAAACAAGTGGCAAGCGGCGTGCCTGAATCTTGCAGTCAACGCTCGGGCGGCCAGCGCTTGACGGTCTGACGGCTCTTGCGGAAGCCGGCCCAGGGATCGGCATTCTCCAGCGACAGGTGGTCGCGGGCCGTCTTCACCGTCCATTGCGCACCGCTCTTCAGCTCGTGCAGCTGCTCCCAGGCCACCGGCATGGACACGCCCAGGCCGGGCCGGGCCCGCGCCGAGAAAGCCGCCACCGTCGTCTGACCCTGGCCGTTGCGCAGGTAGTCGATGAAGATTTTGCCGACACGATTGCTGGCCCCGCTCTTGGCGACAAAGCGCTGAGGGATGGCGCGCGCCATGTGCAGGACGACGGCGTGGGCGAAATCCTTGGCCTCTACATCCGTGATCTTGGGCTTCAGCGGCACTACCACATGCAGACCCTTGCCGCCACTGGTCTTGAGCCAGCTGCGCAGGCCCAGTTCCTCCAGCATCGTGCGGGTCAGCACGGCGGCCTCGCGAAGGTGACTCCAGGGCACGCCCTCGCCCGGGTCGAGGTCGAAGACGATGCGGTCGGGCAGGTCGATATGGCCCGTCGTCGAGTTCCAGGTGTGGAACTCGACGACATTCATCTGCGCCGCCGAGACCAGGCCCTCGACGCTGTCGATCACGAGCAGGGGTTCATGCGCCGGCCACAGATCGGCATCGAGCTGGCGGATGCCGGGCATGGGCGTCTCGGCATGCTTCTGGAAGAACAGCTGGCCGGCGATGCCGCGAGGTGCGCGCACCAGGGATACCGGCCGCTCGCGCAGATGCGGCAGCAGCCAGTCGGCCACGCTCTCGTAGTAGCGCACCAGGTCCAGCTTGGTCAGACCGGAGGCTTCGTCGATGACGCGCTCGGGGTGGGTCACCTTCACCGTTGACGCATGGGCTGCCTGCATGGCCTGCTCCCTGATGATGGCCTGGGCCGGCTTGTCACCGCGCAGGCCGCGAAAACTGGCGTGGCGGATGTGCCCGTCGGGCGTCCATTCGCCAAAGGCCACTTCGACGACCAGGGTCGGCTTGACCCAGCGCTCGGCCCCACGCGAGCGACCAGCGCGACGGCCAGCCGAGGCTTGCGGAGCGACCGCCGGCGTCCTGGTTTCCAGCGCCACCAGCTTGCGGTGCAGTTCGCGCCCCTGCTCGGCCGACCAGCCCGTGCCGACCGCGCCGGCATGCCTGAGCTGCCCGTCCGCGTGATAGCCCAGCAGCAGGGCCCCGACCTCCTTGGCCGAGTTGCTGCGGTCGGTGAAGCCGAGGACGACGAATTCCTGACGGCGCTGGCACTTGAGCTTGAGCCAGCTGTCGCTGCGCCGGCCCACATAGGGCGAGTCGGCGCGTTTCAGCATGACGCCCTCCAGGCCCAGACGGCAGGCCGCTTCCAGCACCTCGGCCGCGGGCGCGGGAAAGGCCTCGCTGAAGCGGATGTGCTGGCTTTTCTGGCCTTCAAGCAGACCCTGCAGCACCGCCCGGCGGCTTTGCAGCGGCACGGCGCGCAGGTCGCGGTCGCCGAGGAAGGGCACATCGAAAAGATAGAGCACCATGTCCTCGTGGCCCGCGCCATCGATGGCGTCCTGCAGGCGGTTGAAGTCGGGCAGGCCGGCGTCGTTGAAGACCACGATCTCGCCGTCCAGCCAGGCACGGGGGATGCCAAGCTGCTCGACCTCCGCGGCCAGATGCCGCAGCCTCGCCGTCCAGTCGTTGCCGCGGCGGGTGAAGAGCCGGGCCTTGCCGCGCGACAGGCGCACCAGCAGGCGGTAGCCGTCGAACTTGTTCTCGACCACCCAGTCCCGCCCCGGCGGCACGGCCGACGCCAGCAGGGCGAGCTGGGGCTGCAGGGTCTGGGGCAAGGCCGCCTTGACGGCCTGGCTCAGGTCGGGCGCGGACGGCGCGCCGCCGGCCTGCCTGTCCTCGATCCGGCCCAGCGGGGTCTCGACGACGCTGTCCGGCAGGGCCGTCAACACGTCGTAGTCGCTGCTCGATCGCGCCCAGGCATCGCCCTTCTTCTTCAGCAGCAGCCAGGGCTCCTGCTTGTCGCCGGGCTTGGCGATGCGCACCAGCTCCCACAGACCGGCCAGCTTCTCGCCATGCAGCTGGAAGACCAGCTTGCCGTCGGCCAGGCCCTGGCGCGGATCGCCGATGGGCGTCCACTCGCCGCGGTCCCAGATGATGACGCGGCCGGCGCCGTAATGCCCCTTGGGAATCTCACCCTCGAACTTGTTGTAACTGACCGGGTGGTCCTCCACGCGCACGGCCATGTGCTTGACAGCCGGGTCATAGCTCGGCCCCTTGGGCACGGCCCAGCTCAGCATGACGCCATCGAGCTCAAGGCGAAAGTCGTAGTGCAGATGCGAGGCCCAGTGCTTCTGCACGACGAAGGCCCGGGCCTTGGCCTTCTTGCGTCCGACGCGCCCCTCGGGCTCCGCCGTGCCGTCGAAATCGCGCTTGGCGTTGTAGCGCGCGAGCGGCCGTTCAGCGGTGGGCACGCTTGGCTGGCGCTTGCGTGCCGGCACGCTTGGCACTGGTAGTCTTGCGTGTCGGCAAAGGCGTGACCTTGGCCGAAGCCTTGGCCTTGCCCTCCTTGGCCGCCGGCTTCTTGCCCAGGCTGGCGCGCAGGGCATCCATCAGATCGATGACCTGGCCGCCACCCACCGGGCCATGCTCCTCGCGCGAGGACATGACGATCTTCTTGCCCTTGACCTTCTCCTCGATGGCCGCGAGCACCCTCTCCTTCTCCTCGTCATGGAACTGCCCGGGGTCGAAGCTGTCGGCGGCGATCTGCTCCACGAGTTGCAGGGCGAGCTGCAGCTCGGGCTTGGAGACGGTGGTCTTGGGAATCTCCAGCGCGGCCAGCGACCTGACCTCGGCCGAATAGCGCAGCTGCTGCAGGATCAGCCCGTCTTCGTTGGCCCGGATCTGGGCCACATACTGCTTGGCCTTCCACGGCCATTTGGCCAGGGCGCAGCGGCCGGACTGGCGCAGGGCCTCGGCCAGCAGGGCATAAGGCTTTTCGCCGCGCTTGTCCGGGGCGAGCAGATAGCTCTTGTCGTAGAACAGGGGATCGATGGATTCCAGCGGCACGAAGCTGACGATCTGGATGACGTGGCTGCTGCCTTCCTCCAGCTCCTTCAGCTCCTCGGGCGTGAAGAGGACGAACTGGTTGTCCTCGATTTCATAGCCCTTGACCATGTCCTTGCGCTCGACGACCTTCCTGGTGCGCTCGTTGACGTATTGCTGCTTCAGCCGCGAGCCGTCCTTGTCCAGCAGGTTGAAGCGGATGTCGGCGCCGCTCTCGGTGGCCGAAAACAGCCGCACCGGCACGTTGACGAGACCGAAGCTCAGGGTCAGCGAAGCGATGGAGCGGGTCGAGGTGGCCATGGCATCTCCTGTTTTCAAACAAAGAGGCAAGCGCCATGCCCGCCGGCAGGCACGCCGATTGCCACGAACGCGCTTTTGGCACTTCCGCTCTGGCCATGACGTCCCTGTCTCACGACCCGTTCAGCCTGTTGTCGATGCGCGAGATGCAGCGGCCGGTGGCCCGCGCGCCGCTGCGGCCTGCTGTCTTCATCGACAAGGATGGCACCCTGGTCGAGAACCTGCCCCACAACACCGACCCACGCCTGCTGCGCTTCGTGCCTGGCGCCGGCGAGGCGCTGGCACGCCTGCAGGCAGCGGGACTGGCCCTGGTCATCGTCACCAACCAGAGCGGCCTGGCCCGCGGCCGCTTCACGCGCGCCGAGTTCGCCCGGCTTCAGCAGATCCTGCTGCAGCGCCTGCAGGAGGAATTCGGCGTGTGCATCGTCGGCGTCGAGGTTTGTCCCCACGGGCCGGACAGCGAAGGCCGGCCCGCCTGCCTGTGCCGCAAGCCGGCGCCGGGCATGCTGATTCGCGCCGCGCAACGCCACGGCCTGGACCTGAAGCGTTCGTGGATGGTGGGCGACACCCTGGACGATGTGGAAGCCGGCCACCGCGCGGGCGCCGGCGGCCTGCTGCTGGACAGCGGCGCCGAGACGGTCTGGCGCCGCTCGCCGCTGCGCGAGCCCGATGAACGCTTCTTCGACTGGTCGACCCTGGCCGGCCATGTCGAGGAGCGGGTGGGCAGCCCGGCGCGCACACCGTCGGACTACTGGATGGCGCGCCCGCAGAGCAGCTACGCATCCGCTTTGCCGGCAGGTTGAAAGAAAAGCGCCGCCGGACCCGAAGGACCGGCGGCGCTGCTGAGGCCTGTCGGCCGTCAGATCTTGCGGTTGTTGTCGCGGGCGTCCTTGACGGCCTCGCGCACATCGCCAACGGCCTTCTGGGCCTTGCCTTCGACCTGCGTCGCGGCGCCCTTGACCTGTTGCTCGGTGCTGCCGATGGCTTCACCCAGCTTGCGCTGTGCCTTGCCGGCGATGTCCTTGACGCTGCCCTTGATTTGGTCGCTGTTCATGGTGTGCTCCTTTGCGCTGACCCCGCGGCGACATGCCCGGGGAATGGACATCAGCTTAGGAGCCACGCCTTGCCGCCGGGGCCGGTCCAGGCCTTGTCCTTCGGTGGGTCCAGTCCTACTTGCCGGCCGCGTCCGCTCTTCCTACGCGAGAGGCGGGCCTCGTCCGCTGTCCAGAGCGACCGGCCAAGGCGAAGCTATGCCTACCCCTCACCTCTCAAGGAGAACATCATGGGCAAATACCTCCTCGCCTGGCTGCTCGGCGTTCCGGGCATCGTGCTGCTGCTGGTCTATCTGTTCTTCCACTGAAGCACGGCTTAGCGGTCCGGCGCCCTGTCGGGCCGCATCAGGTCTCCGGTTTGCCTTGTACCGGCCATGAACAAGACCCCATGCTGCCTGCTGATCACTTTGGCCCTGGGCGCCTGCAGCGAGACAACCACGCTGCCGCAGGGCGCTGACGTCGGTCCTCAGCCCACCCTCGTCGAGCCCGTCAAGACCCTCATACCTACCGCCAACGTCGCACCGACCAGGCCATGGAGTGTCGGTGAGGCACCGACCACGCCACCCGGCCTGCACGCCCAGGCCCTCGCCAGCGGCCTGGCACATCCACGTTGGCTCTGCGTGCTGCCCAATGGCGATGTCCTTGTCGCCGAAACCAATGCGCCCCCCCGGCCCGATGAAGGCACGGGCATCAAGGGCTGGGTCATGAAAAAGCTGATGGCCAAGGCCGGCGCGGCCGCGCCCAGCGCCAACCGCATCACCCTGCTGCGCGACGCCGATGGCGATGGCCGCGCCGAGGTCAGGACGGTCTTCCTGCAGGATCTGAACTCCCCCTTCGGCATGGCCCTGGTGGGTGATCGCTTCTATGTGGCCAATACCGACGCCGTCTGGGAATACGCCTACACGCCGGGCCAGACCCAGCTCATCGGTCCGGGCCGCAAGCTGACCGATCTGCCCGCCGGCACCCGCAACCACCACTGGACCAAGAGCCTCATCGCCAGCCCCGACGGCAGCAAGCTCTACGCGACGGTGGGCTCCAACAGCAATGTGGCCGAGAACGGCATGGAGGCCGAGACCGGCCGCGCGGCGATCTGGGAGATCGATCGCGCCAGCGGCGCCAAGCGCCTGTTCGCGACAGGCCTGCGCAACCCCAACGGCATGGCCTGGATGTCCGCACCCGGTGGCGCGCCCGTGCTGTGGACGGTGGCCAACGAGCGCGACGAACTCGGCAGCGACCTGGTGCCCGACTACCTGACCTCGGTGAAGGACGGCGCCTTCTACGGCTGGCCCTACAGCTGGTATGGCCAGCATGTGGACAGCCGCGCGCAACCCCAGCGGCCCGACCTCGTCGCGCGCGCCGTCGCCCCCGACTACGCCCTGGGCGCCCATGTCGCTGCCCTGGGCCTGACCGCGGCCGGCGCCAGCCCCCTGCCTCGCCTGCTGCCTGGTGGCGGCGCCGCTGAGGGCGTCTTCATCGGCATGCACGGCTCCTGGAACCGCAAGCCCTTCTCGGGCTACAAGGTCGTCTACGTCGGCTTTGCCAACGGCCGGCCGCAGGGCCAGCCAGTCGACGTGCTGACGGGCTTCCTCAGCCCCGAGGGCGAGGCGCGTGGCCGGCCGGTGGGCGTGGCTATCGATGGGCGCGGCGGCCTGCTGGTGGCCGACGACGTCGGCAACACCATCTGGCGCGTCGCCGCCGACGCGCGGCCGTAAGGCAGGCGTCGGCGTGGGGCCTGTCAGGCCACGCGCCGGCGCCGGTCCACCGCGTCGATCTTCAGCATCTGGCGGTATTTGGTGACGGTGCGGCGCGCCACGACCAGGCCCTGCTCGGCCAGTTGGCGCGTGATCTCGGCATCGGACAGCGGCGTGTCCGGGCTCTCGGCCTCGATGATGTCCTTGACCAGGCCTCGGATGGCCGTGCCCGAGCAGGCGCTGCCGTTGGCGCTGATCATGGCGCGGCTGAAGAAATACTTCAGCTCCAGCACGCCAACCGGCGTGGCCATGTATTTGTTGTTGGTGACCCGCGAGACGGTGCTCTCGTGGATGCCCACTTCCTCGGCGATCTCCTTCAGGCCCAGCGGCTTCATGGCCATGGCGCCGTAGTCCAGGAAGTTGTGCTGGCGCCTGACGATGGCCTCGGCCACGTCCAGGATGGTGGAGAAGCGCTGCTCGACATTGCGAAGCGTCCAGCGCGCCTCCTGCAGATGGGCGCCCAGCTCGGCATTGGCCGCCGTGCGGTGGCGCTGGAACAGGTTGGCATAGACCTGGTTCAGCCTGACCTTGGGGACGATGGCCGGGTTGAGCTGCACCGTCCAGCGGTCACGCACCTTCTTGACGATGACATCGGGGACGACGTAGGCGACCTGCGACGAGCCGAAGCGCCAGCCCGGCCGCGGGTCCAGGCGGCGGATGCGGTCGCAGACGGCCTCGACGCGCGCCGGCGACTCGCCCAGCTGCCGCGCCAGCGTGGCCACGTCGCGTGCAGCCAGGGCCGGCAGATGATGGGTGACGATGGTCTGCGCCAGCTCGCGCGTCTCGGGGCAGTCGATGCCGGGCAGCTGCAACAGCAGACATTCCCCGACGTCGCGGGCGGCCACGCCGGCCGGGTCCAGCGACTGCACCAGCTTCAGCGCGAACTGCATCTCCTGCGGCTCGGGTGCGGGATCCAGGCCGGTGACGGCCACCAATTCCTCCAGCGGCGTGCGCAGATAGCCGTCATCGTCCAGCGACTCGACGACGGTGCGTGCCAGCGCGAGGTCGCGCTCGGAAAGCGGCAGCACGTTCAGCTGCCCATGCAGATGCGCCGTCAGCGAGGTCTCGACGGCCATCATGTCCAGGGCGCTGAGCTCGCCCTCTTCGGCGCGCCGTTGGCCGGTGCCGTCGGCGGCCCACAGGTCGCGGTCGCTGCTCTCCTCGTTGACGGCCGTGACATCGACGTCGGCCGGCGCGTTCGGCAGGTCGGGCGCCGATTCAGTCACGGCGGTGTCGGCATCGTCCATCAGATTGGCCAGACTCGACAGCTCGGGCGAGCTGCTGGCCGCCGTGTCAGCCGTCGCCAGCGTGGCGTCCTCGCCTTCGCTGGCGTCGCCCTCCTCGGCTTCGAGGAAGGGGTTGCGGCCCAGGGTTTCACGCAGCATGGCTGCGAAGTCCAGCGATGACATCTGCAGCAGGCGCACGGCGTGCTGCAGTCGGGGCGACAGGGTCTGGGTTTGCCGATGATCGGCACGGAGGTCCATGGACGGCACGGGGGCTTCCTTGCGGGGGCTATGCATGCCACGTCGCTGCAGCTGACGCGGCCCAGACCTTTGACTACGCAACGTCCATGCCGGCCGACGCGCTATCGCAGCAAACGCTCACAAAACCGCTTTCTTCCTTCTGAATCAACGGCCTGCATGCGCACTTCCATATCGTGAAGGCGTCAGGCCGGATGGGCTCTTGCAGGATTTACCGATCACCCTCCGAGGCAACGGCAATTTCGGCAAAGCCTGCCGCTGAGCGACGCACCCGGTTCTGGAGCCCCTGGGCCGGAGGACTTGCGCGGGCATGCCGTTTGCCGGCAACGCCCAAAACATCCGCATGGCAGGGGCCGGGCCATGGCGCTATGGTTGCGCCCGCGCGATCGGTCCCGCCCTGCCGCTTCTGCGCCTCGCCATGCCGGTCACCATCCGTTCCCGTCTGCTGCTGCTCATGCTGTCGGTCTTGCTGCCCGGCATGCTGGGCGTTGCCTGGCTGATCGCCAGCACCTACGAAGCCGAACGCGACGCCCATCAGCGCAATCTGCGCGATACCGCGCGGGCCCTGTCCATGCTGGTCGACGGCGAGCTGTCACGCCGCGCGGCCATCGCCCAGGTGCTGGCGCAGTCGCCGGCCCTGGACAGCGCCGAAGCCCTGGATGAAGAAAAACGCCTGGGCTTCGAGCGCCTGGCGCGGCGGGCGATGCAGGGCATGGATGGCTGGGTGGAACTGCGGGCGCCCGGCCAGCTGCTGCTGAGCACCCGCCTGCCCGAGGGCAGCCAACCGGCGGCGTCCAGCCCGCAGGCGCTGAGCGCCACCCGCGTCATGCTGCCCCTGCAGCCAACAGCGGCCTCGCCGTCCGCCGATCCCCAGGACCTGCACGCTGCCTGGGTGGAGCCGGTGACGCGCAACGGCCAGCTGCTCTACAACCTCGTCGTCACCGTGCGACCCGCCGAGCTGCAGCGCATCGTGCAGGCCCAGGCGCCCCATCCGGGCTGGATTGGCACGGTCATGGACAGCAGCGGCCGCCTTGTCGCCCGGCTGCCCGGCGGCGCCGCCTTTGCCGGCCGGGTGGGCGGCGCCGATCTGCGTGAACGCATGGCAGCCTCACGCGAAGGCGCCTTCGAGTCGGTCTCGCTGGATGGCCAGGAGACGGCCGGCTACTTCAGCACCTCGCCACTGGGCTGGAGCTATGTCAGTGCCATGCCGCGCGAGGAATTCGCCGGCCGCATGCCCCGGGCTGTGCAGCGCGTGGCGGTGGGCGCCCTGGTGCTGCTGGCCCTGGCCGTGGCCGGCGCCATCTGGGTGTCGCGCCGCATCGAGCAGCCGATACGCTCACTCAAGCGCCTCGCCCAGGAACTGCAGGCCGGCCGGCCCGTCGACACCCAAAGCACCGGCATGGCCGAATCCGACGAGGTTGCCGAGGCCCTCGTGGCGGCCGGACACAGCATGGCCAGTGCCCGCGCCGAGCTGGAGAGCAGCGTGGCCCAGGCCGTGGAGCGCACGCGCCAGGTCGAGCAGCGCGGCGCGCAGAGCCAGCGGGTCGTCGCCCTCGGCCGCCTGACCGGGGGCGTGGCCCACGAGTTCAACAACCTGCTGGGCGTCATCAGCAACAGCATGCACCTGATGCAGCGCCACGCCAGCGCCGCCGATCTGCAGGGGCCGCTGAGCGCCACCCAGCGCTCGGTCGACAAGGGCAGCCAGCTGACCCAGCACCTGCTGCGCTTTGCCGGCAAGCGGCCGGTGCGGGTGCAGACCTTGTCGCTCGCGCGCTACCTGCCCGAGGTGCAGGAACTGATGCGCAGCGTGCTGGGCCGGCGCATCGAGATCCAGGTGCAGGCGGCGCCCGATGTCTGGCCGGTGCGGGTGGATGTCAACGAGCTCGATCTCGCCCTCGTCAACCTCGCGCTGAACGCTCACGACGCCATGCCGGCGGGCGGAGAGCTGCGGTTGCGCGCCAGCAACGCGGATGCCTTCGACAAGGAAGGATTGCCACCGGGCGACTATGTGCTGCTGACCGTCGGCGACGACGGCATGGGGCTGGACCCAACCTTGGTCGAACATGCCTTCGAGCCCTTCTTCACGACCAAGCCGGTGGGCCAGGGCAGCGGCCTGGGGCTGAGTCAGGTCCATGGCTTCGCCACTCAGGCCGGCGGTACCGCGCGCCTGGCCAGCACGCCGGGCGTGGGCACGACGGTCTCGCTGCTGCTGCCCGTCGCTGCAGACGCCGAGGAAGCCTCGACACCGGTCTTCGCCGCTCCCGCGCAGCAGAGCATTGCCGGCACTGCCGTGCTGCTTGTCGAAGACGATGAATCCCTGGGCGACGTGACGGCGGCTCTGCTGATGGCCCATGGCGCCCGCGTGCTGCGCGCCATCAACGCCGACACCGCACTGCGCCAGCTCGAGGGCGGCGCCGACGTGGACGTGGTGTTGAGCGACGTTGTCATGCCGGGCTCCATGGACGGCGTGGCACTGGCGCGCCGCCTGCGCGAGCAGCGCCCGCGCCTGCCGGTGGTGCTGATCACAGGCTTCAACAACACGGCCGTCGGCGAGGGCGAGTTCATCATCCTGCGCAAGCCCTGCGCGCCCGCCGAACTGCTGGGGACGCTGCAGGCCGTCATCACGGCGGCGCGCCTTGCCCGCCCGCCGTTGGCGGGCCACAAGCCGTAACGCGCCGGGCACGTCGAATGCCCTGTATCGGGCTGGACGCCCGGTGGCCCCCGAAACGCCGCGCGCCTTCATCGAACCGCGAAAGGACATGCCATGAGCAACGACGACATCATCGACACCCTGAACGACCTCATCGAAACCTGCAAGGACGGTGAATACGGCTTCCATGCCTCGGCCGAATACCTGAAGGACATCTCCATCAAGCAGTCCTTCGAACGCCGCGCCGAAGAGTGCCGCCAGGCCGCCGCCGAACTGCAGTCGCATGTCGTGCGGCTGGGTGGCAAGGCCGAGGACAGCGGCACGGCCGCCGGCGCCATGCACCGCGGCTGGGTGGCCGTGAAGGGCACGCTGGCCGGCTACACCGACAAGGCCATCCTCGAGGAAACCGAGCGCGGCGAGGACAGCGCCCTGAAGGCCTATCGCGAGGCGCTGGACCAGTCCCTGCCGCCCGATGTGCGCATGGTGGTGGAGCGCCAGTTCGAAGGCGTGAAGCGCAACCATCTGCAAGTGCGCACGCTGCGCGACCAGGCCCGCGCAGCAGCCGTCTGACGATGTCTTGAAACCACTGCCCCGGCTGCGGCCGAGGCAGTGCCCGGACCCACTGCCTGCCTAGCCGGGCAGTGGGTCGTCTTCGTTGAAAGACGCGTCGTCGACCGCATCCAGCAAGTCGTCGAGGTCTTCGTCTTCCTCACCCGGCGTGAAAACGCGATCCACGCCCACGTCGGCGCCGTCGCGCACGCCGGCTTCGCCCTCGCTGGCAGCCAGGGACTCACCCAGGGGCAGCGGTGCCGCCTGGTCGTCGCGCAGAGCCACATCCACCGGCAGGCCCGGGTCGCTGCCGTCGTCATCGCTCTCCACACCTGCCACGTCGCTGCCTGTGTCCGAACTGTCGCCCGGCCCCAAGGTGGCCTTGTCGCGACCGGCAGGCTCGGCGGGGGCGGAATCGACTCCAAGCAGACTGCTGCGTGCCATGAAAACCTCCAGCGGTGAAGCGCGGGACGGCCCCGCAACCAGCATGAGGCAAGGCATGTTCCGCCCCAGGCCGCCAGCTCAGGGGGCGTCGTAGCTGCGCAGCAGCCCTTCCACCGCGAAGCCATGGTCGTGGGCCATCTGCGCCAGGGCCTGGCGGCGCTCGGGCGCCAGCGACGGTCGGCGCGACAGCAGCCACAGCGTGTCCCGCGCAGCACTGCCGATCAGCGCCTCCTCATAGGCCTTGTCCACATGCAGCACGCCCTGCTCGGTCCAGGCCAGCGGCAGCCAGCGCAACGCCTCGGGCCAGTGGCTGATCCGGAGCCGGCCGCCACCGCTGCCGGGCACCGCTTCCACCAGCGCTTCGCTGCCGTGGGTGCCGCTCGCATCGATGCGGCGCTGCAGCAGGTCCAGCCGGCCATCGTCGCGCGGCAGCAGGCCGATCTCGGGGGGCTGCACGGCCGGGTCGCCATGTGCCGCCAGCTCGCCGACGATGAACCAGCGGCCACTGAGCCGCTTCAGGTCGACGTCGGCGACGGTGGCCAGCGCTACGTCCCGGCGCGTGCCCAGCAGGCGCTCCATCAGGGGCAGGCCCAGGGTCACGACGCTGCTGGCCGTGAAGGGGCCGACCCGCTGGCGCCAGTGCTCGGGCAGCAGCGGCCAGGCCAAGCCGATCAGGCGCATCCAGGGCAGGCTCGCCAGTGGCGACGGGCTGCCTGGCGCGCGGGGCTCTGGCGGCGTCGGCCTTCGCCACAGCGCGGCCAGCGCCGCCACGGTGAGCAGGCCGGCACCGACCGACGGTGCCCACTGCCGAGGGCTGAGGCGCTCGCGCAACTGGCCGCTCAGGTGAGCGACATCGCGGTGCAGCCGGCCCTCGCGCGCGATCAGCCGCTGCTCGACTTCAAGGATGCGCGCGTCGATGTCGGCCTTCATCTCAGCGCGCGGCGGAGCGTTCATGGCGTTCTTTCTCGGGCGTCGGCCCGGGCTGGGGATCGGGTGCGACCATCAGGTGGCGGCGCGTGGCCGGCAGCTTCAGCATCGGCAGCAGGGAGCGCACGCGCAGCAGGGCCGCCACGATGGCCAGCACGTTGACGGCGATGGCCACCAGCAAGGCGACCGCCCACGGCATGCCTGCCATGACCAGCAGCTTGACGATGGCGGCCCACATCGCCAGCCACGCGGTCACGCCCAGCACGGCCATGGCGACCAGCAGCGCGACGATCTGGGCCAGGGCCTGCAGCGCACGATGCAATTCCAGCGACAGCAACTCGACGCGGTCGCTGACGAGGCCGGGCAGCTCACGCCACAGCGCCCGCAACTGTTCGGTCACGGGCGCCGAGGCGGCATGCGGTTCAGGCCCGGGCAAGCCGGGCTCGGGTTCGGTCAAGGCCGCCTCAGCGGGGAAGGCGGGCGATGAGCACACCGACGGCCAGGGCCGTGGCCACGGCGGCCAGCGGATGCTCGCGCACGGTGTTGCGCAGGCTCTCGATCCATTCGTCGCCCAGCTCGCGCGCATCGCCGGCACGCTGGCTCAGGGCCTCGCTGGCGGACTGCACGCCGTCCTGTACGCGCTGCACCGCGGGTGCGGCGGTCTCGGCCATGCGGTCGATGGCGCTGTGCGCGCCCTGCACGACGCGGTTCAGCACCTCGTGGCCGACGGCGGCGCCCTTGTCGACGGCGTCACCGGCCTTGGTGGCCGCGTCGTTGATGGCGGTGGTTGCGGCCGGGGCCGGCGTCGCGGGCGAGACCGAGGAAGTGGGGAAGGGATTGTTGGCAGTCGTGGTCATGGTGGTTCTCTGGTGGGGTGGATGGGAAAGAGGTTCAGTGGCGTCGCGGCGGATCAGGCCGCACGCGTCGGCATCGGCAGGTTGGCAGCAGAACTTGCGGCAGGCCTTGCTGGTAGCGCCTAGATCGCACCGACGCTGCCGGTAACGGGCAGCACGATGCCGGTGATGTAGCCGGCGCAGACTGGTGAAGCCAGGAAGACATAGGCGGGCGACAGCTCCTCGGGCTGGGCGGCGCGCTTCATGTCGGTCTGCTTGCCGAACTCGGCCACTTGGTCGGCCGGCGCATCGGCGGGATTGAGCGGCGTCCAGACCGGTCCCGGCGCCACCGCATTGACGCGGATGCCGCGCTCCAGCAGGTTGCTGGCCAGGGATTTGGTCAGCGCATGGATGGCGCCTTTGGTGGCCGAATAGTCGATCAGGTGGGCGCTGCCCTTGAGGCCGGTCGTCGAGCCGGTGTTGATGATGGACGCGCCCGACTTCATGTGCGGCAGCGCGGCACGGGCCATGCGCAGATAGCCGCCGATATTGGTGTTCAGCGTCTCCATCATGCGCTCGTCGTCGATGTCCTCCAGCTTGGCGGCGTGCTCCTGGAAAGCGGCGTTGTTCACGAGCACGTCCAGCTTGCCGAAGCGCGCGATGACCTGGGCCACGGCACTGTCACACCAGGCGCTGCTCTTCACATCACCCTGCAGCAGGAGACATTGCCGGCCCTCGGCCTCGATGCAGCGCCGCGTCTCCTCGGCATCCTCGGTAGACGAGTGATAGCACACGGCCACATCGGCGCCTTCACGCGCGAACAACACGGCCACGGCGCGGCCGATGCCGGAATCGGCGCCGGTGATGAGGGCGACGAAGTCCTGCAGCTTGGCGCTGCCCTGGTAGTCGGGCGCCTGGAAGCGCGGCGCCAGTTCGAGCTCGGACTCGTGACCGGGCTTTTGCACATGCTGGGCCGGCAGCGTCTCGGGCTGCTCACGGGCACCGGCCTGCACAGCGCCCTGTTGCTGTTCCTCGCCCTGGGTCTGGCCGGCGTCGGCCCGGTCCTGGCGCTGCTGGATGCTGCGTTGCGTTTTCAGGGTCTCGTCGCTCATGACCCGGCCTTCTTCAGTTCGGCCGCTTCGGATTCCTTGCCCGAGGGTGTCTGGGCGTCCAGGCCGCGGTCGGGCGACTCGGCCACCTGCGCCTCGTGCCCGGGGCGCTCGATGAGCTCCTCGATGATGAAGTGGCCATAGTGCTGGGCGCGCTCGGCGCCACAGGTCTCGGCCGCCCGCGCCACGCGGCTGGCCTGGTCGTCGTTGCCGACCTGGACCACCAGCCAGTGGTAGCCGCGGGCCGCCAGGGCCCGATGGGCGAGCACGAGGTTCATCTCCTGGCCGACGGCGGCCATCGGACTGGCATGGGCGATGTCCTCGTCGATCTGGCGCAGCATCTCGCGGTCGCTGTAGTGGTGCACGGCCTCGTCGGGCAGGCCCAGACCGGCGATGGCCTGACCGGCGCGCACGGCCTGACCGGCTTCCGGGAATGAGATGACGATATGGCCGACGGGCTTGAAGACGCCAAAGCTTCGGGGGGCGTCGCTGGTGCGGGGGGTGATGGTCATGGCGGATCCCTGGTTGCGTCGATGTCTTGCGCAGGCAAGGCCGGTGCCCGCGCTTGCCTGCGTTGATGGGCACATGGATTGCCAAACCGTCTCGCCATGACACCCGGAGGATCCATGTCCAGCCCCGCCCGCCGATCCGTTCTCTATGTCGAGGACCATCCGGTCAATGCGTTGCTGATGGCCGCCATCCTCGAAAGACGCCCCGAGCTCGAGCTCGTCATCGCCACCACCGGCGAGGAAGCCTTGTGCCTGGCCGCCGGCCTGCGTCCGGTCCTGCTGCTGCTCGACCTGGGCCTGCCCGACTGCCATGGCAGCCGCCTGCTCGGTCTGCTGCGCTCCATGCCCGGCTGCGAGTCCGCCCCTGCGGTGGCGGTGACGGCGGATGTGCACTTTCCCGTCGAGGACTGGGGCTTTTGCGAGCTGTGGCCCAAGCCCCTCAGCGTCGACGCGGTGCTGGAGCGGCTGGACAGCCTCGTCGGCACCCATCCCTCGCCGCCACCGCAGCTGCCCGAGGTGCGCTTGCCGCTGGCCGAGGCTGCACTGGCTCCACACTGGCGCTGAGTCAGCGCCGGGCACCCTGCACGACTTGGTGCACCAGGTGCAGCTTGCGCACCGCCGGTGCCGACAGCACGAAGGGGTAGAAGTCCGCCACGCCCATGCTGCGCGACAGCTCGTTGAGCACGCCGGTCAGCTCCATCCAGCTGTTGATGAGGCGCAGAAAGCCGGCGTCGTCGACGATGCCGGCGCCGAAGCGCTCGTAGCTGAGTTCCACGCGCTCGCCATCCAGGCCGAAGCTGCGCGCCGTGTCCAGGGTGTCGACGAGGTGCAGGTAGTGGGCCCAGGTCTCGGCCCAGTCTTCCCACGGGTGGCAGCTGGCATAGGCGCTGACGAAACGCTGGCCCCAGTCGGCGGGCGCGCCGTGGGCGTAATGCCGCTGCAGCGCCTGGGCGTAGTCTTCCCGTTCGTCGCCGAACAGCTCGCGGCAGGGCTGCAGCAAGGCCGTGGACTCGACGAGCCGCTGCCAGTAGTAGTGGCCCGTCTCGTGGCGCAGATGGCCAAGCAGCGTACGGTAGGGTTCGCCGAGTTCATGGCGCCGCGCCTCGCGGTTGGCGTCGTCGGCCTCGGAGGCATCCAGCGTGATGACGCCATCGGCATGGCCGGTGATGACGGCCGGGCCTGCAGGCGGTGCCAGCAGCAGGTCGAAGGCCAGGCCCCGCTCGGCGTCCTCGGCCTTGGAGACGACGGGCAGCTTCAGCCCGATCAACGAGGACACCAGGCGGCGCTTGGCCTGTTCGATGCGGCACCACCACAGGTCCGCCCCGGGCTGCGTCAGGTCAGGCACGGTGCGCGTCAGCCGGCAGCAGCGGCACAGCGTGAAGCCGGCCAGCTTCTCGCTGGCGTCCAGCAGCCAGTTGCAGGCCGCGGCGCTGTCCAGATTGGCGCAGCGGGCATAACGCGGCGCGCGGCGCACCGGCACGCCGGCTTCGCGCCAGCTGCCGCCACGCACGGGCTCCAGGGCCAGCAGCGCGCCGCGCCCTGGGGCATAGCCCAGCGGTCGGTTGCAGGCCAGGCAGACGCTGTTGCGGAAGAACACCGGCCGGCCGCAGGCGCAGCTGAAGGCGCGCGGCGTCGTCGGTGGCGGCAAGGCCAGCGGGGTGGCGGCGACGGGCAGCATCAGGCCAAGGCGGCATAGGCCGGCAGGGGCTGGGCAGCCCCGGCCAGCTGCAGCAGCGCCTGCTCGAAGCTGCGCTGCACGCTGGGCCAGTCGGCCTGGGTGGCGGCCAGGCGCGCCTCCATGCGCAGCAGGCCGTCTGGCGCACTGGCATCCAGGGCGCGGGTGGCGGCCTCGAGGAAGGCGTCGGCCGCATCCAGGCCCTGGCAGGGCGGCGCCAGGCAGCCGCTGACGCCATCGCGCACATACCGGGCAGCGGCTCCGGTGTCGAAGGCAGCCACGGCCAGGCCGCTGGCCAGGGCCTCCAAGGTCACGTTGCCAAAGGCTTCGGTCTGGCTGGGGAAGAGGAAGACGTCGGCGCTGGCGTAGTGGCGCGCCAGGGCGGCACCCGTCTGCATGCCGACGAAGCGGGCCCTCGGGTGCGCCCGCTCGAGCTGGGCGCGCTGCGGCCCGTCGCCGACGACCACCATGCGCAGGCCCGGGCGGCGCGCGCTCAGCCGCTCGAAGGTCTGCAGGGCCAGACCGACGTTCTTCTCGGCCGCCAGCCGGCCCACATAGAGCATGACGCGGTGCTCGTTGCCGATGCGCCAGTCACCGCGCAGCCGCAGGTCACGGCGCGCCGGCGAAAAGAGCTGGGCATCGACGCCCTGGCCCAGCACTCGAAGGCGGTCGAAGCCCTGGGCCGCCAGCTCACGCTGCAGCTCGACGGTGGGCACGAAGTTGAGGTCGGCCATGCCATGCAGGCGCCTCAGATAGCCCAGCACGATCGACGTCAGCCAGCCCAGGCCGTAGTGGTCGCAGTAGGCATGGAAGTTGGTGCGGAAGTCGGCGCTGCAGACGATCCCTTCGGCGCGTGCGGCACGCAACGCGGCAAAGCCCAGCGGGCCGGGCGTCGCCACATGAACGAGGTCGGGCGGGCAGCCCTGCTCGCGCCACAGCGTACGCAGGGCCGCCGGCGTCGCCCAGCCATAGCGCAACTGCGGATACATCGGAATGGGGCCGCCACCGCAGCGCCATTCCCCTGCGTCACGGCGGGCCGGCTCACCGGGCTGGCGCGGACGGATCAGCTGCACTTCGTGGCTGGATTCCCGCAGATGCCGCAGCGCCCTTTCGGCGGTCAGCGACACGCCGTTGATCTCAGGGGGAAAGGTCTCGGTGACAAAGGCAATGCGCACGACATTTCGCTCCGGCGGGTGACAGCCCGACCCCGTGGCAAGCGGAGTGCCCGCTGGCCGGCGCTGTCAGGGCACATGCGCCGCAGCCCGCGAGCGCAGCAGGGCCATCAACTGGCGCTCGGCGGCGTTGAGGCCGGCTCGGGCCGACGGCGTCGTCCAGGACCGCCCGCGCAGCTCGGCACGCGCGGCTTCATCGCCCAGAACCTCGCCCAGGGCCAGCACGCGCGGATGGATGTAAGCCTTGCGGCAAACCGCGGCGGTGTTGCCCAGGCGCTGGGCCACGGCCGCCAGCACCTGCTGCGGCCGGCACGGCTCGGCGCCCTCGGCGCAGGCCTGCAGCGTCAGTTGCAGGGCCAGCACGCTGCCATGCCAGGTGCGGAAGTCCTTGGCCGTCACGCGCAGGCCGGCGGCCTCCGCCAGCCAGGCGTTGACGTCGGCCGAGTCCACCGCATGGCTCTCGCCCTGTTCGTCGACATAGCGGAACAGCTCCTGGCCCGGCAGCTCGCGGCAGCGGCGCACGATGCGGGCGATACGCCGGTCCGTCACGCTGACCGAGTGGCGCACGCCGCTTTTCCCGACGAAGGACAGGCGGATGGCGTCGCCCTGCACCCCTGCATGGCGGTTGCGCAGCGTCGACAGGCCGAAGCTGCCGTTCTCGCGCGCATAGCTGGTATTGCCGATGCGCAGCCAGGTGGTGTCCAGCAAGCGCACCAGCGTGGCCAGCACGCGCTCGCGCGTGGGCTCGCCCGGCCCGGCCAGCGCGCGCTGCACGCGCCGGCGCAGGCGCGGCAGCACGGCGCCGAAGCGCAGCAGGCCGTCGAACTTGGTCTGGCCACGGCCGGCCATCCAGTCGGCGTGATAACGGTATTGCTTGCGCCCACGCGCATCGCGGCCGGTGGCCTGCAGATGGCTGTCGGCATGCGGGCTGATCCAGACCTTCTGCCAGGCCGGCGGGATGGCCAGCTTGCGGATGCGGGCCAGCGTGGCGGCGTCTCGAACCCGACGGCCGCGCGCATCGCTGTAGCGAAAGCCGTCGTCGCACGCTTCGCGGACGATGCCGCTGCCGGTGTCGTTGAGCCAGCGCAGGCCGGCGCTGCGGGCTTGTTGTATCTCGGGGGTGCTGGGCATGCCGCTTCATGGCATGCCGCGTGCCAGGCATGTGGATTGCCCAGGCGGCCCAATGCACGCGAACCCAACCAAGCCCGGCAAGCAGGTCCAGAAGGTCTCCCCTCCCGGCGCGGGCCACCACCTGCTGGACGTGTCGATGTTCTGGAGCCCGACGGGGGGGGTGCGGCGGCTGCTGACGGCCAGGCACGAGAGGCTGCGCAAGCTGGGCTGGCGCCACACCGTCATCGCCCCGGGTGCCCAGGGACCGGGCCTGCTGGACTGCGGCGGCCTGCCCTTGCCCCGTGGCGGCGGCGCCCGCATGGTGCTGTCCCGCGGCCGCGCGCTGCGCCAGATGGAATTCGTCGCGCCCGACCTCATCGAGTCGGCCGACCCCTATGTGCTGGCCTGGGCTTCGCTGGCCGCAGCCGAGCAGCTGCGCGTGCCGACCGTGGCCTTCTGCCACAGCGACCTGCCCGCACTGGCCGCGCGCCTGGGTGCCAGCCCCGAGCGCTGGGCGCGCCGCTATCTGGTCAACCTGTACCGCCATTTCGACCTCGTCGTGGCGCCCAGCGTAGGGATGGCCCAGCGCCTGCAGGCCTGGGGCGTGCCGCGCGTGACGGTGCAGCCGCTGGGCGTGGACTGCTCGGTCTTCACGCCCTGCGCGCAGGACGCTGCCTGGCGGGCCCAGTTCTGCCGCGACCAGGGCCTCGCGCCGGACACCCGCCTGCTCATCTACACCGGCCGCTTCGCCGCCGAGAAGAACCTGCAGCTGCTGGCCGATGCCGTCGCCCTGCTGGGTCGCGGCCATGTGCTGCTGGCCGTGGGCGACGGGCCCGCACCGCCGGTGGGCGACCAGGTGCGGGCACTGCCGCCCGAGCACGACAGCCAGCAACTGGCCCGCATGGTGGCCAGCTGCGACGCCTATGTGCACGCCGGTGACCAGGAGACCTTTGGCCTGGGCGTGCTCGAGGCCATGGCCTGTGGCACGCCGGTGGTCGTCGCCGATGCCGCCGGCCTGGCCGAGCTGGCCGAGGACGCTGGCCTGCGCGTGGATCGGCCGCGCCCCGGCTCCTGGGCCGAGGCCCTGGACGCCTGCCTGGGCAGCAACAACGCCACCCTGCGCCGCACCGCCCTGGCTCGCGCCCAAGCCCAGGACTGGCCGCGCGTGATCGAGCAGATGACGCAGCGCTACACCGCGCTGCTGGGCCGCCCCGCCCTGCCGGCCCAGTCACTGCCGGCGCGGCCGCTGAGCCTGCCCAGCCTGGCCCGCCAGCGCTGACGATCAGTTCACCGCGTAGGCGTTGTAGCCCTGCAGCGCGGCCTGGAGCTCCTGCTCCAGCCGGTCCCAGGGCATGGCCGCCACGTCGGCCTCGGCCAGCAATTCGTCGAAGCTGACGAACTGCAGCTGGACCAGCCCTTCCAGCAAGGCCACCAGGGCGCGCTGCTGGGCATCCCCGGTCCTGTCGCCCAAGACGGCCAAGTCGCGCAACGCATCGATGGATTCCATCGCTCGAGCCAGGGCCGGCCAGGGTTCGTCCCGCGAGGCACACAGCGCCGGGTACAGCAGCTCCTCCTGCACCTGGCACAACAACTCGATGCCCGAGCGCAGCTTCTCCAACGCCAGGCGGGGGCGGTAGCAGGCGCCGTGGCGGCAGTTGTCGAACTGCTCGTTCAAGGCGCGCTGGAAGTCGGCCAGCTGAGTCAGCACCGGCAGACGCGCCATCGGCGCCAGCGCCCTCGGCAGGAAAGGCCTGGGCTGGTGGATCAGGGCAGCGTGACCCATGGTCTGTCCTTCATCGCAAAGTCGGGACAGGGGCACGGGCAAGCGGCGCGCCAGCGCTGGCGCGGCGCAGGCGTCTTCAGTCCTGCTGCGGCGTGTCGGCCGGCTGGCTGCCCTCGGCCGCGTATTCCTTCAACCGGTTGTAGAGCGTCTTCAGACTGATGCCCAGCACCGCCGCGGTACGTTCCTTGTGGTGGTTGAAGTGGCGCAGCGTGGCCAGCATCAGCGCCCGCTCGGCCTGCGCGACGCTGGAGCCGATGGGCAGGGTGATGAAGGGCATGTCGGTGCCCGCCGCCTGCGGCTCGGGCATGCGCGGCGCGGGGGCTGGCATGCTGATGGGCGCTGCCGGCGGCAGTTCCGGCGCCGTGGCACCGCTCCACGCCGAAGCAACCCCGGCTTCAGAGCCGCCGGGCAGCCAGGTTTCGTCGATCAGTTCGCCCTGGGCCATCACATAGGCGCGCTGCACGACATTGCGCAGCTCGCGCACATTGCCCGGCCAGGGGTAGCCCACCAGCGTGGCCAGGGCCTCGGGCGTGAAGCGGCGCACTGCACCTTCCTGCTCGCTGATGGCGGCCAGGAAATGGTTGGCCAGCAGCGGGATGTCGGCCACGCGGTCGCGCAGCGGCGGCAGCGCGATGGGGAAGATGTTGAGGCGGTAGAGCAGGTCTTCGCGCAGCTTGCCGGAGGCCACGGCCTGGTAGGGCAGGCGGTTGGTGGCGGCGACGATGCGCACGTCGGTCTCCAGCGCCGTCGTGCTGCCCACACGCATGAAGCGCCCGGTCTCCAGCACGCGCAGCAGCTTGACCTGCAGCTCCAGCGGCATCTCGGTGATCTCGTCCAGGAACAGGGTGCCGCCGCTGGCGCGCTCGAAGAAGCCCTGGTGCTGGCGCTCAGCGCCGGTAAAGCTGCCCTTTTCGTGACCGAAGATCTCGCTCTCGATCAGGTTGGGGCTGATGGCACCGCAGTTGACGGCAAGGAAAGGGCGCTTGCGGCGACGGCTGAGGTCGTGCACGGTCTGGGCCACGACCTCCTTGCCGGTGCCGGACTCGCCGGTGATGAAGACCGATACGCTTGTGCCGGCCACGCGCGAGATCTGCTCGTAGATGCGCTTCATCGGCGCGCTACGGCCCCACAAATGGCCGAAGTGCCCGGATTCGTCGAGGTTGGCCGCCAGGTCGGCGACCTCGGCCTGCAGGGCGGCCGGCTTCATGATGCGCGACAGCACGCCCTGCAATTGCTTGAGGTTGACCGGCTTGACGAGGTAGTCGGCCGCGCCCAGACGCAGCGCCTGCAGCGAGGTTTCCAGGCTCGCGTGGCCAGTGCACAGCACCACCTCGGAATTGGCGACCAGCTTGGGGTCGGCCAGCAGGTCCATGCCATTGCCATCGGGCAGGCGCAGATCCAGCAGCAGGATATCCGGCTGCTGCAGGGCGATCTGCCGGCGGGCGTCACGCATGTTGTGGGCAACGGCCACGGTGAACTGCTCGCCCGCGATCAGCTCTCGCAGCGACGCGGCCGAGTCGTGGTCATCGTCCACTACGAGGGCATGGGGCATCGTTTCCTTCCAACGTTGTTATAGGGACAAGGGCGCCTCGCAGTCATTGTCCGCACATTCAGGCCAGGCGCAAAAAATTTCAAACCGTGTGCCGGTGTATCGGCGGGTAAGCATCAGGCATGCCGGCTGCAGGCAGCGGCCGCTACAACCGGGCAGCAGGCCGGACCGCCCGCCGCCGCCTGGGCCCCCAGGACGGCATTGCTGCAATTTCTACCGATGACCTGACACGGTCGGCGCCGGACGGATCCGGGCATGCCGGTTGCCGATGCGGCTCAACATTGGTGCAGCGCAAAGGGCTCATGAAGACATCTCGCGGCTGGCGCCTCAGGCGATGGGCACGGACCCTCGCGATGGCGTTCTCCCTGGCGGGCACCGTGGCCTGCGGCACGCTGCCGGAACAGAACCGGCAGCTCCAACCGCTGTCGCCGCAGGGGGTGGCCGATCGCGTCACGCTGCAAGGCCCCGGCGGCCCGGTGACGGAGGCGGTCGAAGCACGCGACCTGGCGCGGGTGCGCGACGAGGGCAACGGTGCCCTGTTCGAGCGCCACCTCGGCGTGCTGGCGGCCCAAGGCGAGGCCCAACTGCTGCGCGGCAACACGGCCAAGCTGCTGGTGGACGGCCCCGCCACCTTCGCGGCGATGAAGGCGGCCATCAGCGCTGCCCGCCACCGCATCCTGGTCGAGTTCTACATCGTCGAGGACGAGGGCGTCGCGGCCGAGGTTGGCGAGCTGCTCAGGCGCAAGGCCGCCGAGGGGGTCAGCGTCGCGCTGATGTACGACAGCCTGGGCTCGGTGGGCACCGACGCCGCCTTCTTCGACCGCCTGCGCGAAGGCGGCGTCGCGGTATGCGCCTTCAACCCGCTGAACCCGCTGGAAAGGCCGGGCCACTGGGGCGTGCTGGAGCGCAACCACCGCAAGATGCTCGCGGCCGACAGCGACGTGGCCTTCACCGGCGGCATCAACCTCAGCAATGTCTACGCCGAAGGCTCCTTCAGCACCTCGCGCCGCAAGCAGGTGCCGCCGGAAGACGCCGACAAGCGCGGCTGGCGCGACACCCAGATCGAGTTGCGCGGCCCCGTCGTCACGGCGCTGGCCACGGTGTTCCGCGACTCCTGGATGCGCCAGGGCTGCGCCGGCCAGCTGCCCCCGGCCCCGCCGCCGCGCGTGCCTCTGCCGGGCCAGCGCGTCGTCAAGCTGGTGGCCGGCGACCCGACGGCCGGCGTCAACCCGAGCTACACGGCCCTGCTGCATGCCATCGACGCGTCCCAGCGCAGCGTGCAGCTGACCATGGCCTACTTCGCGCCCGGCTCCGAACTCATCCAGGCCCTGTGCGATGCGGCGCGGCGGGGCGTGGCCGTCTCCCTGGTGCTGCCGGGCCGCAGCGATGTGACCCTGGTGCTGCACGCAGCGCGCTCACGCTATGCCCAGCTGCTGGAGGCCGGCGTGCAGATCCACGAGATGTCCGGGTCGGTCATGCATGCCAAGACGGCGGTCGTCGACGGCGTCTATTCCAGCGTCGGCTCCAGCAACCTGGACTGGCGCAGCATCGTCGGCAACCACGAGATGGACGTCATCGTGCTGGGCGACGACTTCGGCCAGCAGATGCAGGCCCTGTTCGCCCGCGACCTGACGGTGTCGCAGCGCATCGACGCCGGGGAATGGGCGAAACGCGGCCTGGGCCAGCGCCTGATGCAGGGTTTTGCCCGCCTCGTGGAGCCCCTGCTTTGAGCGGGCATCCCGTTTGCCCGTGGTCTTCGGGTTTATTCAGTACCTCGGAGTCTTGCGATGACGATTGACCTCACGGGCACCACTTCCATGGCCGACACCGGCCAGATGTCCACGGCCGGACGCTTCCTGAACGACATGCGGCTGGACCGCGCGCGCCGCCCGGGCGGCAGCAGCACCGGCCGACTGATGCGCCGCAGCCGCACGCGCACGGCCGGCATCCGCTTTGAATGGGTGACGCGCACGACCGGACCGGTGTTGCGCGTCGTGGCGACCTGGACCGACCGGCACGGCCAGCCGCATCACACCTCGTTCTCGGTGCAGTGCAACGGCCTGGAAGGGGCGCTGGACCGCGCCATCGCCGCGCGCTGCTCCTGCGGCGCGCCGCCGCCGGATCGCGAGGACTTGCTGCAGCGCCTGCAGCAGGAGTTCGCCACCGCGCCTCTGGCCGCCGAGTACATGGCCGGCATGGCGCCGGGCAGCACCCTGCTGACGGCTCAGGGCAACTTGGCCAACATGGCGGCCTCGGTCGCCTCGTCCCAAGCCAACGGGTAGAGGCAGCGGGCCTGGGTCAACAGCTCAGGCTGGCCGCCCCAAAGCGCGATCTGGTCCCGCACCGCTGCCAGATCGATGCTCATCAGCACGGCCGGCGCGTTCACGCGCGGGTTGTGCCGCGCCGTCGTGTAGGGCAGCAGGCCCAGGTAGCGGCGGTAGAACGCGACGTGGCGCGGGTTGACCTCGATGATGAGGCGCTCGCAGCGCGCCTTGCGATGCGCGTGCAGATAGCCCAGATGGAAGATCTGGGCCAGCACGCGCTTGGCATTGTGTGAATGGCGGTCGACTGCCAGGCTGCCGAATTCACACAGCTTGACGCCGGCATCGCGCCATTCGGCCAGTTCTTCCTTGAACAGCGCATCCGCGTGCAGGCCGCCGGGGCCATCAAAACGCACCGACAGGGTGCCGACGATCTGCTCGCCGTTGCGGGCCGTGCAGACGATGTCACCGTTCTCGTCGCGGCTGCTGTAGCGCTCCTTGCTCACGGCCAGGCCACGATCGCCGTAGCGGCGCTCGACCAGCTCGTAGGCATCCCCGTCCAGCGAACCGAAATCGCTGTCCAGTTCCAGCGGCGGGCCGCCGTTGGGGTTCAGCGGCGTGCGGCGGCTTTCTTCGAATGTGGGGATCATCAACAGCATCCTTGGCGCCCAGCGCGCCGAGCGGCGGAGTCTAGGGATTGAAACGACAAATTTCGCTGAAGCTCACAGACCGATACATCTAAATGGGTGGAATTCACGGGTTTTCCCCGTCATCGAGATCGGTGACAGCCCTGGGCAGGGCCTCAGTCGGCAGGAAGGCGGGGGTCGCCGTGGCTGAACGCTTCGCGGCGCAGATGGGGCAGGCGGTGCCGCCAGTGCGCGATCAGGCGCTCGGCCTCGGCGGTCTGCGCCGGCCGGGCCATCGACAGGCGCAGCCGAGCCGGCCCGCCATCCAGCGACCTGCGCAGCTCGCCTGTCGCGGCGTGAGCCTCAATGAGGAGCGCTGGCAAGGCTTGCGGGCCGGCCTGACGCTCTCCAGGCGCCTGCGGCAAAGACACGCCGAAGTTTCGCGCCAGCAAGGCGGCCACGACAGCATCGCCGTCGAAGCGCAGGGGCTGCGCCGCCAGCGCACGGCGCAGCGGCTCGATGCCGCCGAGCAGCAGGCCCAGCCCGCCGGCCACCAAGGGCCGAGGCAGCCAGGGGACAACCAGCAAGGCGTCGGCCGATGCAAAAACATCGGCCTCGAAGAGATTCAGAGCGCGCCGCAGTTGCAGCAGCAGCGCCATGTCAAGCAAGTCCTGGGCGACGGGTGGATCGATGCGGCAGGCCGCCTCGACCTCGCGCGCCGATGCCCAGCTCTGCAGGCCCACCTGTGCCCGCGCCAGGGCCACGGCCGCCTGCACGTCCAGCAGGGCCTGCTCAAGGGCTGGCGGCTCGAACAGCGCGGCGCAGCCCGGCTCGGCATGGAGCTTCATCAGGCCAGCATAGCGGCCACGAAAAAGGCCACGCAATGCGTGGCCTCGGGGCAGGAGCGCCGCGGGATCAGACTGCGTACTTGCCGACCAGGCGGTTCATGTTGGTCAGCGACAGGCGGTGCATCTCGATCATGGTCAGCAGGCCGTTGCGGTGCAGCTGCAGCACCTTGTCGTCGGCCAGCTCGGCGTACTTCTTCTCGTCCAGGGCCATGAAGCCCTCGACGTCGAGCTTCTCGTTGTTGGGCAGGGTGGCCTCGAAGCGCATGTCCTGCAGCAGGTCCATGTCGACCAGCAGATTGCAGATCAGACGGGTGCGCTCGGCTTCCTGCTCGAAGTTCTCGAGGAAGTTCTTGGCGTTGATCAGGAACTCGGTCGGCTGGCCATCCTTGAACAGCGCTTCACCGGTGCTTTCGTTGAAAGCCGGCCAGTTCAGGTCATAGCAGACTGCCATGCTGTCGGACTTCTCGTCCATGCGGGCCATCGCGAACGGGTAGCGGCGAACATAGGCAGGCACATAGTTGCCGGTCCACTTGTCGCCATCGACGAACAGGTTGGAGCCGGCCTTCAGGCCCAGCACGGCCAGCGGCGCGACGGCCTGCTTGCCATCTGGACCGGGCTGGCCGGCGCGCACGAAGACGATCGGAAATTCCTTGCAGGCGTCGGCAAATTCGACGGCAGCCAGGAAGACCGAGTTCTGGTCGGCCACGCGCGTCACGACGGATTGCGCGGTGTCCAGCTTCAGGTTCTTGTGGACTTCACGATCCAGCGGCAGCAGTTCGCCGTACATCGGGGGGTTGCTCATGTTTCTCTCTCTTCAGGTTCTTCGGCCAGACGACTGACCAGCACTTTGTCCACACGCTTGCCATCGAGGTCCACGACCTCGAATCTCCACGCGTCCCACTCCACGACATCGGTCGTGCGCGGCAAGCGCCCCAGCAGCAGCATGATCATGCCGGCCAGGGTGTTGTAGCGCCCACGGTCCTCTTCGGGCAGTTCCTTCAGCGCCAGGCGGTCCTTCAGCTCGGGCACGGGGATCAGGCCGTCGATCAGCCAGCTCCCGTCCTCGCGCTGCACCGCCCAGGCGTCGCCGTCGCTCGGGGCGTTGAACTCCCCGGCAATGGCTTCCAGCACGTCGCGAACGGCGATCACGCCCTGCACCTCGCCGTACTCATCGACGACGAAGACCAGGGGCGCGTCCGAGACGCGGAAATGTTCCAGCAGCTCCATGCCCGACAGCGTCTCGGGCACGAACAGCGGCGACTCCAGGCCCGCCGTCAGGTCCAGCGGCTGGCCGTCCAGCAGGCGGGCCAGCAGCGCGGGCGCCGACGCCACGCCCAGCACCTCGCCCAGGCCACCGCGGCAGACCGGGTAGCGGTTGAAGCCATGCTCGCGCAGCACCGCCAACACCTCGGCCGGCGTGAACTCGGCATCCAGCCACGCGATCTCGGCGCGCGGAATCATCATCGAGCCGATCTGGCGCTCGTCCAGGCGGAACACATTGCGCACCATCTGGTGCTCGTGCTCCTCGATGACGCCGGCGTCCAGGCCCTCTTCCAGGCTGGCGGCAATCTCTTCCTCGGTCACGCCGCGCTGGCCCTTGTTGCGCAGGCCCAGCAGCCCCAGCGTCGCCTCGGTCATGAAGCTCAGCGACTTCACCAGCGGCCGCGCCGCGATGGAGATGAAATTCATGGCCGGCGCCACCAGTCGGGCCACCGTCTCGGGGTAGATCTGGCCGATGCGCTTGGGCACCAGCTCGCCGAAGACGATGGTCAGCAGCGTGATGATGACCACGACCAGGGCCGTGGCGGCGATATCGGTCGCATGCGGAGCCAAGTGGAAGGTCTCGGTCAGCCAGCGCGACAGCGGGCCCGAGAAGGCCGCGTCACCAACGATGCCGTTCAGCACGCCGATGCCGGTGATGCCGATCTGCACCGTGGAGAGGAATTTGGTCGGGTTGTCGTGCAGGTCCATCGCGGCCTGCGCGCCGCCCTCCCCGCTCTCCACCATCACCTGCAGTCGCGCCTTGCGGCTGGCGGTCAGCGCCATTTCCGACATCGCGAACAGGCCGTTGATCAGGATCAGAAAGAGAACGAGAGCGGTATCCATCGAGGGCGCCAGACCAGGGTAAACCCGAAAGGCGCGGGGGGCAAAAACGAAGCCCGGGAGACTATCAGAAGGGCGTGACACGGCCCACGGTGCGATCCCTCGCTCAGGGGCCGGGACAATCACGGGCATGAACTATCTGATCGGCGACCTCCAGGGCTGCTGCGACGCGCTGGAGCGCCTGCTGCAGCGCCTGGACTTCTCCCCCTCGCGCGACCGCCTCTGGCTGCTCGGCGACCTCGTCAACCGCGGCCCGTCCTCCCTGGCCACGCTGCGCCGCCTGATCCAGCTGGGCGACACGGCCACCTGTGTGCTGGGCAACCACGACCTGCACCTGCTGGCCGCCCACCACGGCGTGCGCCACCCACACCGGGGCGACACGCTGGACGACATCCTGACCGCCCCCGACCGCGAGGCGCTGATGGACTGGCTGCGCCAGCAACGCATGGCCGTCTTCGAGGCCGGCTGGCTGATGGTGCATGCCGGCGTCGTGCCGCAATGGAGCCGCGAAGACACGCTGGCCCTGGCGGCCGAGGTCGAGGCCGTGCTGCGCGGCCCCGACCTGCCCGACTTCCTGCGCGCGATGTACGGCAACGAGCCGGCGCGCTGGGATGCACGCCTGAGCGGCAACGACCGCCTGCGCTTCACCGTCAACGTGCTGACGCGCATGCGCTTTTGCAGCGCCGACGGCGAGATGGACTTCAAGACCAAGGACGGCGCCGGCGCCGCGCCCGCGGGCTTCATGCCCTGGTTCGAGGTGCCCGGCCGCCAGACCACCGACACGCCCATCGCCTTCGGCCACTGGTCGACGCTGGGGCTGCTGGACCGGCCGACGCTGCTCGGGCTGGACACCGGCTGCGTCTGGGGTGGCCGGCTGACCGCGGCGCGCGTGGACGGCACGGCGCGCGAGATCATCCAGATCGAGTGCGAGCAGGCGCAGAAACCCGGGGCCTGAGCTGGCGCACCGTAGAATGCCGCCTCCCCGAGGAAGCGTGGGAGAGTGGTTTAATCCAACGGTCTTGAAAACCGTCGAAGGTGTGAGCCTTCCGTGAGTTCGAATCTCACCGCTTCCGCCACCTCTTTCAGGTGTGCAAGGGCGTGTTCTCGGCCCTTCCCTCCAGACTCCTGCTCAAGCGCTGAGACGACGATCCAGCCCGCAGGACCCTCACCCAACTCTTGAGCCAAGAAGCCCAGCGACGCCGAGGCTTGGATGGCCGCGCGCCCTCGCTGACGGCAGCGTCGGACGGCCCAGTTTCAGCTCGCGCGTCCAGCGGGCCAGCGTCCCTTGCTCAAAAGGGCCCCAGGGGACCGGGGCCACCCCGCGTGCTCAATGTCACGCCGAACATTCCACCCCGTTGGCCAGGCCCCACGAAAGGTCTAGACTTGTAACGGGTCACCGGCAGGCGCTTGGTGACCTAGCAATGACGTCCGCATGGAACCAAGCACCCCCGCTGCCGCTGCCCCGCCCCTGGAGGCCATTCCGCCGGACACGTTGAGCACGCGACGTGTGCTGTCGCGGCGCGACCAGAGCCCGGCCATGCAGGCACTCACGCGCGTCAGCAACGCCCGCTTCTTGGCGGACGTGGCCGTGAACTGGGGCGTGATCGTGGCCGCTGCTGCGTTGGCGCTCTGGACCGGGCATTGGCTCGCCTACGTGGTGGCCATCGTGATCATCTCGACCCGTCAGCATGCGCTCGGCATCCTGATGCACGACGGTACGCACTACCGCTTGCTGACGTCGCGGCGGCTCAATGACGCGGTGAGCGACATCTTCTGCGCGCTGCCGGTGGGCATGCTCACCTCGCGCTACCGCTACGAGCACCTGCAGCACCACCGCGGCCTCAATACGGACGACGACCCGTACTGGCTGGACTTCCAACACGACGACACCTGGCACTGGCCCAAGCCGCCTGCGGCTGCGGCCTGGGTCTTTGTGCGCGACCTGCTCGGCCTCAACACTCAGCGCTGGGGCCGCGTGCAATGGCGCTGGTCGCCGTGGGTGAACCACTTCAAGCGCAGCGACCCCAAGGGCCCGCCGCCCACGACGCCGGCAGAGCGCCTGCGCATCTACGGCTTCCACCTGGCGGTGCTGGGCATGCTCATCGCCACCGGTGCATGGCTCAACTTTGCGCTGCTGTGGCTGCTGCCGCTGATGACCCTCACGCCGGCCATGGTCCGCCTGCGCACGGTGGCCGAGCACCTTCTGATCGCCAACAGCGACGAACTCGACGCCTCGCGCCACACCGTGGGCACCTTGCTCGAGCGTTGGAGCATCGCGCCCCACAACATCAACATCCACCTGGGCCACCACCTCTACCCGGCAGTGCCTTACTACCGCCTGCCCGCGCTGCACGCTGAGCTGATGAAGGATCCGCGCTACGCCGAGCGCATCGTCAACAGCCCTGGCTACCTGGGCTTTGGCGAGGGCTGGATGCTCGGGCTCATGATCAAGCGGGCTGACCCGCAGGCCGCGAGCAGAAAAAGCGAAGGGACCTGACGGTCCTCTTCTGTTGTTTTTGCGGCCAGGATCTTCCCTCGCTTGACGGCTCCGGAAGTGACCGCTCCCGCCGCTTGCTTTAGGTGGCTGACCGCTTGTCCACGGTCCTTGCCGCCGCCCTCTGATTCGAGTGCGGCGATGACAACCCTGCGCACCGGGTCTTCGCTGCTGACTGAGCCTTTCAGACGTCCTCCCCGGATCACCACCTTGCCGCAGCGTGCTCGCACGAAGTGGAAGACGGGCAACTACTCATCGGGCGCACCTGTCGTCCATAAAACGACTAATTTCGCGGCACGAGAGGCCGGATTCCCCGGCCATGTCATGGCGAGAATGGCAGCTGCAGGCCCAAGTCCGCTTCCAAGACGCCAACATATGCAATCTGTTCGCATCCGTGCCCTTGTTGCTAGCGCCGCAGTTCTGCTGGTAGCCGGCTGCAGTTCCGCGCCCCTTTCCGTCGTGCACGGAGTTCCGCTGTCGCGTGCTGACGCCAGTCTTTATCCGGTGCGTGTCGTCTCGGTCGATGGGAAGATCCAGTTCGGCGGACGTCCCGATGGGGCCGTCGAACTGTGGCCTGGCGTGCGCTCGATAGTTTTTGAAGCGGCGCCTGGCTCAGGGGCTAGGAAGGGTGTTCAGAGGACGTTCATGATCAAGGTCGAGCCCTGCACTTCCTACTACTACGCCGCCAGGAGGGCTACTCCCATGGATGCAGATTGGTCGCTCGTCCTCGACCGGAAGGAGCCAGTCGCTGGCTGCAATCCGGAGGACGAGCTCAAGAAGGCCAATCCAGGCAACGCTCGCCCCGGCTAGCGAGTCAGCGGTCTGGACAGTCGCGAGGCTTCAGAGGACTCGTGGGCCGACAGCCTCCCCGTCAAGCGCGGGCCTTGGCGCCTACTTCTTCGGTGCGACGCTCAGCTTCTCTGCCATTTCGAGATGGTGACGCAGGCCGGGCAGGGTCTTCTCGGCCCAGGCCTTGACCTCCGGATCCTTGGCTTCCTTGGCTGCCTCCTCGAAGAGCTTGATGGTGTCCTTGTGGGCATTGACGCCGAAGTGCTTGGCATAGCGCTCGTCGAACTTGTCGTTGTCGCCAGCGTCGATCAATTTCAGCTCGGCCTTCTGCGTCACCGACGGGCCATCGGGCAGCTTGACGTTCTTCTTCGCGGCAAGCGCCTTCAGCTCATCGGCTACCTTGGTGTGGTCGGCAATCATGGTGTCGGCGAACGACTTCACATCGGCATTCTTCGCCTTTGTCTGAGCCAGCTTGCTGGCCTCGATCTCGGCGGCGCCAGCATGCGCCGCATCCTTCATGAAGGCCTCATCGGACTTGGCGTGGGCAGGAATGGCAATCAGTGCCGTGACACTGACAAGGACAAGGGACAGCAGATGACTGAGACGTCGCATAAGGGCTCCATGAATTGAAGGTTGCGCTTGAGGCGCAACGGCAATCCCGGCAAGCCGCGTTCCTTCCCTAACTGCACAAAAAGTCGCCACGTCCTACACCTGAGGACGGCGGACATGCCGATGCTTCGCATCTGCACTGCTTGCTGACGGCAGACCCGCAGCCAAGCGCGAACTCCAACGCCAGCACTCGCGGGAAGCCAGCCATGACTGCAAGCACGATCGATGTCCATAACGGCGTCCGGTTCAAGGTCGAAGCCTTTCCGAAGGGTGACCTTTTCATCGGCCGATTCACCTTGCTGGACTCCACCGCAGCAGATCGCAGCGCCACCACCGACAGCTATCGGCCGTCAACCGGCAACGCCTGGGCCACGCCCGAAGAAGCGCTGACCTATGCCACGGAAGCGGCTCACCACGCCATCGAGGGCATAGCGCCGTTCACCCAGGGCGAGCCGCAAGCGGAAACAGGCCATGGGACCTGAGCTGTCAGCGCCGGGTAACGAGCTGAAACATAAGGCCCACGATGGCGTGGACGTGCACGAGCTTGCTAACGTTGACAGACGTGAATATGGGGAGCCGCCGCTGTCTACCTCCGCCACCGTCTATGTGCTGCACGTCGATGACCAACTGGACAACCTCCAGACAACCAAGCTGATCCTGGACAAACCCGGCGTGGAGGTGGTCTCCGCCGAGTCCGCCGCCGTGGCGCTCGAGCAGTTGCGCAAGCGGGACTTTGCGCTGGCCCTGGTCGACGTCAACATGCCCGGCGTCGACGGCTTCGAGCTGGCCGGCATCATGCGGGGCGACACGCAATTGCGCGAGGTGCCCGTCATCTTCATCACGGGTGCCAGTACCGACTCGGTGAACGCCTTTCGGGGCTACGAAACGGGGGCGGTCGACTTTCTCATGAAGCCGGTGCACCCCCTCGTCCTGGAAACCAAGGTGGGCGCCTTTGTGTCGCTCTACCTTCAGCGCAAGGCGCTTCGCGACGAGAAGGAATACTTTGAACGCCTGCTGCGTGCCAACCAGCAGATGGCGACCGAGCTGGAGCACGCGCATGAGCAGGCGCTGCAGGCAGCTTTTACCGACGAGCTGACCGGTGTTCCCAACCGCCGCCACATCCTGAAGCTGGCAGCGAGCGCACTGACCGACCCGAGAAAGCATTCCCAGCCGGTGAGCTTTGCGGTGCTGGATCTGGACTATTTCAAGAAGATCAACGACACGCACGGCCACGCCAGCGGTGACGCCGTGCTGCGGCATTTCTGCGAAAGCACCCAGCGTCACCTCCGTGCCGGACAGTCCATCGGGCGCATCGGTGGCGAAGAGTTCCTGCTGCTGCTGCCCGGAACTCCCCTGGCCGACGCCCAGACTGCGCTTGAACGGCTCCGCCACACCCTGGAGCCGCATGCCGGCATTCGGTACACATTTTCCGCGGGGCTCGCCCAGGCGCGGCAGGGCGACACCGTCAACACGGTCATCGAGCGTGCCGACCGGGCCCTCTACCTCTCCAAGGAGCGCGGCCGGGACTGCACCTCCAGCGAACTGATGGGGTTGTAGCGACGACAAGAATCATCGACGCTGAGTGTTTGGCCGCCAATCACTCGTCCACGATGACCTGAAACCCGCCGAAGATCATCCGCTTGCCATCGAAGGGCATGCCCTGCGGCCCGCTCTGCATGCTGGGGTGCTCCATCACCTTCTTCATGCCGGCGTCTCGAACCTGCCTGGAAGGCCACACAGACCACGAGAACACCACCGTCTCGTCGGCCTTGCACTGCACCGCCAGCGGAAACGACGTCAGCTTGCCTTCCGGCACGTCGTCGCCCCAGCACTCGACGACCTGCAGCGCACCGTTCTCCTTGAACAGCGCGGCCATCTCCAGCGCCAGCTTGCGGTAGACATCCCGGTTCTGGTTCGGCACAGGAATGACATATCCATCGACATAGTTCATGGCTTCCTCCATTGAAGTGGAACGGCGACAGCGCCGCTGCGAAGACGACGATCCGGCAGCGCCAATATCGACACCCCTCCATCGCTTGTCTGTAAAGCCATGTTGCACAGCCTCCTACACAGGCTTGGCAGCTCGAAGACGTCACGGCCACTCCGACGTCGCATCTAATGCAGGACGGCCCAGCAACAGGACTGCCCATGTCAAGCTACGTCGATGAGGTTCTCGTCCCCGGTGAGCGCGTTGTCCACATGGGACGCACCAGCCTCTGGTCGGTCTGGCATCTGCTGCTGTTCGGACTGCTGCTGTTGCCCGCCTTTGGCGCCGGCCTCATCCTCTGGGTGGTCGCCTACGTCCGCATCCGCTCGACCGAGCTGGCGGTGACCACCAAGCGCTTGATCGTCAAGCACGGCTTCATCCGCCGGCACACGATGGAGATCAACATCAACAAGGTGGAGAGCATCCAGGTCGACCAGTCCCTCACCGGCCGCATGCTCAACTTCGGCACCCTGGTCATCGCCGGCACGGGCTCATCGCACGCGCCCATAACCGGTATCGCCGACCCGCTCGGCTTTCGCCGTGCTTTCGTCGAAGCCCAGGATTCGGCAGCGGGCGGCCCGGCCCAGTCCTGACGTCTGCTAGCGTGTGGGCATGGACATGCCCACCTTCCGCTACCACCCCGACCCGCTCGCCACCGGCGCCCTCGAGGCCCGGCAGATCACCTGCGTCTGTTGCGGTCAGGCCCGCGGCTTCGTCTATGTGCAGCCGGTCTACGCGACCAGCGACCTGGACGAGAAGCTCTGCCCCTGGTGCATCGCCGACGGCTCCGCGGCCGGCAAGCTGGGGGCGAGCTTCTCGGACCCGCAACCGCTGCAGAAGGCCGGCATTGCGCAGGACGTCATCGACGAGGTGAACCTGAGGACGCCAGGCTACTCCTGCTGGCAGCAGGAGGAATGGCTGACTCATTGCAACGACGCCTGCGAGTTCCACGGCGACGCGCTGGAAGAGGATGTGGAGGACGCCAGCGAGGCCGTCAAGGCCGACTGGCGCCAGCACTATGGCCTGACCGAGAAGGATTGGGCCCGGGCCACGCGGGACTACGAACCGGCGGGCGACAACGCCTTCTACAAATTCGTGTGCCGCCACTGCGGGGTGGTGCGCCTGGGATGGGACAAGTCCTGAGCCCGCTTCATGCGGCCGCTTATTCTGTTGCTCTGGCTGTCGGTCGCGCCCGCGTTGGCGGACTCCATTGCCTTCGGTGCAGCCTCGCGCTGCGACCGCGAGCAAGGTGTCTTTGAACTCGTCGGCCGCGTCGAAGCCAACGGCGTGGTCTTGTTCGCGACGCCAGCGCCGGAAGACCTCACCGCCCTGGAGATCGGCACCCGGTCCCTGACCTGCCAACTGCCCCACGGCAAAGTCCAGGCGGTCGTGCGGGTCTATGGCGGCAGCTCGGGCGAATGCCAGGGCGCGGAGCTCGCCATCGTCGACCACCTGTCGGTCAGCAAGCGCAAGCTGCCCATCGCCGCACCGCTTTCCTTCAACTGGTCCTGCCCGGGCCAGACCATGACGGTGCGCTTCACCGTCAGGGCGCGGAAGGCCGACGTCGTCGTCGAGCGCTGCACCGCCGCGGACTGGACCTGGGAAGCAGGCTATGCGCCCATCGCCTGCGAACGCGTGACGCTTCGTTAGGCCTTGCACAACCTCAATTGACGCGAGCCACCAGCTGCTGGCAGACTCGCGGCCTTCCTCAACCCAGCCACCAAGGAGATGACCATGGAAACAGCAGATCTTGTCGCCTTCTTCAAGTCGGCTGCCTGAGCGCCAAGACCCTCTGTTCTTGCGCCTGACCCCGGGTTCTCCGCGGGTCCATTGATTACCGCCTCAGCAGCGGCCGGCTTCCCTTCCCTGCCTGACCCTCGCGCATTGCCGTGCGAGGCGGGTCCGCGCATGCGCGGACGAAGCCATCCTCAATGGACTCCCATGATCGAATTCGAATTTGAAACGCTGCGCGCACTCGGCCTCACGCCAGCCATCGCCAGCAACGCCGCCCAGCTCGCGACCGCCGAACCCGGCCTGCGCCTGGCCCGCGTGATCGAGACGCAGCGCGACTGCTTCACACTGCACGACGGGCGCACCGAACACGTGGCGCGTGCACGGCCCAGGCTGGTGGAGCAATTGCAGGCCCAGGCCGACATGCTGACCATCGGTGACTGGGTCGCCGTCCAGGTCGATGCCCACGGCCAGACCTGGGTCGTCGACCAGCTCGCCCCCGTCACGCAGATTGCGCGTCGCGCCAACGACGGACGCCGCCAGCCACTGGCGAGCAATGTGGACGCGGCGCTGCTCGTGATGGGGCTGGACGCCGACTTCAACTCACGCCGCATGGAGCGCTACATCGCCATGGTGCGCGCCTGCGAGGTGGCGCCGGTCGTTGTGCTGACCAAGCTCGACATCGCGCCGCACGCCAGGGAGCGCGTCGCCGAGATGTATGCCCGCCTGCCCGCAACCGTGCCGGTGCTGGCGGTCAACGGCCTGTCGCGCCAGGCCTTCAACGAGCTCAGCCCGTGGTTGCACCTGGGCCAGACCCTGGTGCTGCTCGGATCTTCCGGCGCCGGCAAGTCGACCCTCATCAACTGCCTGGCGGGCGCCGGGCAGCTGACGGGTGGCGTGCGCAAGGGCGACGGCCGGGGCCGGCACACCACGACGGCGCGCTCGATGCATCTCTGCCCGCAAGGCGGTTGCATCATCGACACACCCGGCCTGCGCACCTTCCGGCCCGACGCGGATGCCGAAACCCTGGCCGCCACCTTCGACGACGTGCAGGCGTTGGCGCAGCAATGCCGGTTTCGCGATTGCCGCCACGAGAGCGAGCCCGGTTGTGCCGTGCGCACCCATGTCAATGCCGACCGGCTCGACAACTACAAGAAGCTGATGCGCGACGCCCAGCGCGGTGACATGAGCGCCCTCGAACGCATCGAGCAACGCAGCAAATGGAAGGCCATTGGCAAGGCCGGCAGCCAGCGAGCGCGCGAAAAGCGGGCATAGCGCCTCAAGTTGAGGCGCACTGACCAAAAAAAGCCCCGAGCTGAACCAGCTCGGGGCATGAATCCATCCAGGCGGATGGAGGAGACAACTGACTGCTTCTGACTTTGCAGATTGCGTGCCAGGTCTCCACCACCTCAGGGGTAGCTGGTCACCGTGGGCGTGTAGGCCGCGTTGCAGACCGTCTGGTCACCCGTGTTGTCGATCGGATGGACGATGCCGCCATTCGATCCCAGGCAGACCGAGATGATGCTGTGGAAGCGAACGTTCGAGTTGACCGGGGCTTCGACGGCACGGTCCAGGAAGATGTTGGCGTTGGTGAAGACGCTGTAGATGCCCAGGCCCCAGGCTTCGTGGCTGGTCACGTTGTCGGCCACCTTGTACGACGCGAAACCGCGGCCGGTGGTGCTGTTCCAGGCCGACTGGCTGGGCGGGTCGTAGGGGATCTCCGACTGGTAGAAATAGACCCGGCCGCCATTGCCGTTCCACACCACCTGGTGGTTCTGGAAATGCTCGACGAAGAGGCCGTAGATGGTGACATTGTTGCCGTTGACCCAGAGGCCGTAGGACGAGGGGTTGCTGGTCCAACCCACGCCGGCGCCATGGTCGGCCCGCCACAGCCAGGTGTGGTCGACGATGGTGTTGTGGGCATTGATGCTGAGGCCGAAGGCCACCCGACCAGCCGCCGCGCCACCGATGCGGAAGAACACGTCGTGCAGCACGGTCGGGTTGGCCGCGTGGTTGGCGCTGGCGCCGTTGGGGCCGACCTCCAGCAGCACGCCCGACTCGGTGGCACCCGCGTCGAAGAACAGGCCGGCGATGGTGAGGCCGTCCACATCCGCCGTCTTCATCAGCGGCTGGCCGTTGTCCGAACGCAGCGTCGGGAAGCCGATGCCCAGCAGCACGGTGCCGGGGTTGTTGACCTGCAGGGTCTGGGTCAGCACATAGATGCCCGGCGTGAAAAGGATGTGCTTGCCGGCGGCAAGCTGGGCGTTGAGGGTGGCCGCGCTGTCCGACGGCTTGGCGATGAAGAACTGGCCGATGGGGATGGTGGTGCCGGGCGTGGTCGCGCCGTTGGACCAGGTGATGCCCGAGCTGTTGCTGCGCAGCGAGGGCAGGCGCACCGCATAGCTGCCGTTGGTGTCGATGAAGAGATAGGGCTTCTCGCGCACCACCGGGGTTTCGTTGACCTTGGTGTAGCGCTGGCCTTGCGTGGGAAAGTTGCCGGCCGGCGCATTGGGCACGCCGACGAAGACCATGTTCCAGCCCGAGCCCGTCCAGCTGCCCCACTGGCTGTTGCGCGAGATCCATTGCTGCTGCGAGGCCGAGTTGACCTGGCCGTCCACCAGCACCTCCGAGAACCAGCCGCCGCTGGACCAGCCGTTGTTCTGGTTCAGCTTGATGTTGCCGCGCACATGCATGCGCCGGAACGGGATGGCCTGGGACACCGCCCATTGCATGGTGTTGTTGCCGATGCCGAGGCTCGGCGTCACCGAAAAGTTCTCGGCGCCGCGCCAGAAGTTCTGGGTCGCGTTGTCGCCGCCCAGATAGGCGTCGGAGCGCAGGTCGCCGTTGACGTGCACCTGGTCGGGGTGGCTGCCCAGGCCCAGCACCTGGGTGTAGAAGCCGACCGGGATGCGCAGGCCGTTGTAGGTGCCCGGCGTCAGCAGGATGGCGTCGCGCCGGTCGCCGAAGTGGTTGCCTTGCTGGGCGCTGTAGACGTCGTTGATGATGCCCTGCAGATTCGGCGTGCTGGGGTTCAGGATGCGGACGTTGGGCCCGAAGTCCGGGGCCGGCCCGGTCGTGGTCGTGGTCGTCGAGACGATGAACTGCTCCCAGGCGCCCACCGTCTGCCGGTTGGCGACCAGGGCGCCGCCGATGTTGAGGTCGGCGCTGACATACAGGTTGTTGGCCGCCGCGCGCAGCGCCACCGTGCCGTTGGACTGCGGCACCAGGGTGAACTGCTCCCAGCCGCCGATGCTGGGCCGGTTGGCGATCAGCTTGGTGGTATTGGGCGAGGCCAGACCGATGTCGGCGGCCACGTAGTTGCCGCTGATGGTCGCCTTCAAGGAGACCGTGCCATTGGCGTTGTTGACGATCTCGAACTGCTCCCAGGTGCTGGCCGTCGGCGCTGTCGCCGTCAGATAGGACGTGCCCGTCGCGGTCGCGCTGACGAAGTTGTTGTTGGCAACGGCCTGCAGCGTCGCTGCATCGGCGCCGCTGAAGACGCTCAGCAGCGCCGCCATCGCGCCGCCGTGGAGGAATCGTCGAAAGGCAGTGGGCCTCATCCAATTCATGCTTGTCTCCTGTTGTTGTCTGCCTCGGCACCAGCCTTCATTTTGGAACCGGTTCCATGGCGAAAGCGAGTTGAGCATTTCCAAACGGGCCCGGGTTTAAGGGTTAGCCCGTCGCCAACGCTGTCGACAGCGGCATTGCCTAAAATCGGGGACATCACGAGCCAGGCCGCCGGCAGGTGGCCGTCACGGCTCTCCCACCCCATCCAGACCTTCGCCCGCGCACCGCCGCCCGGGTGCGGGCACCCTGCTTGCTCCCCGTTTCCATGGACATCGTCGTCAACGAAGAACTCAAGGCCTATATCGATCCGCTGACGCCCGAGGAACACGAGGCCCTGGAGCGCAGCATCCTGGCCGAAGGCTGCCGCGACGCCCTGGTGCTGTGGGGGAATGTGCTGGTGGACGGCCACAACCGCTACGGCATCTGCCGCAAGCACGACCTGCCCTTCCAGACGGTGCAGAACCCGCGCTTCAAGTCCTTAGAGGACGTGCACCTGTGGATGATCGACCAGCACCTGGGCCGGCGCAGCATCTCTGACTTCCAGCGTGGCGTGCTGGCGCTGCGCAAACGCGAGATCGTGAACGAGCGGCGCGCGCGCATTGCGGCCGTGGCCGGCCCGGATCCGGTGGCTCCCGCGCCGACACCCGACGCAGCGCCCGCTCCCGACAAGCTTGACACGCGCGAGGCGATCGCCAAGGCCGCGCGCCTGAGCAGCAACCAGGTCGTGATGATCGAGAAGATCCAGAAGCAGGGCGCGGCCGAGCTGGTCGCGGCCGTCAAGGCCGGCACCATTTCGATCAATGCGGCCGCCGCTGTCGCCACGCTGCCAGCCGAGGAACAAACCGCGGCCGCAGCGGCTGGCGCTCAGGAACTCAAGCAGGCCGCCAAGCGCGTGCGCGAGGCCAAGCGCAAGGTCACCATCGCCGTCGACGCGCCGGATGACGGTTCACCGACCGCTGACGCTCAGGCTGCCGAGCCGACGCTGGAATCGCTGCGCCTGCGCGTCGCCGAACTCGAGGCCGAGAACGCGGCGCTGCGCCAGGAGCTGACAGCGCTGCGCGCCTGCGTCTGACCACGAACCGCACATCGCCCGTGCTAAAAGCACAGCGATGAAGCCGCTCGTCATTGCGCCGTCCATCCTCGCCGCCGACTTCGGTCGGCTCGCCGAGGAGGTGCGGGCGGTGGACGCGGCCGGCGCCGACTGGATCCATGTCGACATCATGGACGGCCGTTTCGTGCCCAACATCAGCTTCGGCCCGGTCGTCGTGGAGGCGGTGCGCCGCGCCACGGCCAAGCCGCTCAATGTGCACCTGATGATCGTCGAGCCGGAACGCTGGATCGACGACTTCGTGCGCGCCGGGGCCGACCACCTGCTGGTGCAGGCCGAGCCGGCATCCACCATCCACCTGCACCGGGTGCTGAGCCGCATCCGCGAGCTGGGCAGGAAGGCCGGCGTGGTGCTCGACCCGGGCAGCCCCGTCGCCTTCGTTGAGGAGGTGCTGCACCTGTGCGACATCATCCTCGTGATGACGGTCAACCCCGGCTTCGGCGGGCAGCGCTTCCTGCCCGAGGTGCTGCCCAAGATCCGCGCGCTGCGGCGCCTGTGCACCGAGCGCGGTCTGGACCCCTGGATCGAGGTCGACGGCGGCCAGGATGGCAGCAATGCCTGGCAGGCCGTCGAGGCCGGTGCCGACGCCCTCGTCGCCGGCTCGGCGGTGTTCGGCCAGCCCGACTACGCCGCCGCCATCGCCCGGCTGCGCGCCCACGCCCGACCCGCCTGACGTCGGCCCCCTCCTACAGGGGGACGCGCCCGCTTCCGAGCCGGCCGGCGAGGCCTGACCGCTGAAATCGAAAGCTGGATGACGGCACTCCGGGCCGCGGGTCCGGGCCGTCGCCCGGGCGGCCTCACGGAGCGGAGCAAACACATGCAGCTAGCGATGATCGGCCTGGGACGGATGGGCGCCAACATGGTCCGCCGTCTGATGCACAGGGGCCATGACTGCGTGGTGCACGACGTGCAGCCCGCCGCCATCGAGGCGCTGGCCAGGGAAGGTGCCACGGGCGCCGCGTCGCTGGCCGAACTGGCCGCGAAGACGCAACGCCCGCGCGCCATCTGGCTGATGGTGCCCGCCGCCACGGTGGACGCCACGCTGCAGGCGCTGATGCCCCACCTCGAATCCGGTGACGTCGTCATCGACGGCGGCAACTCCTACTACCACGACGACATCCGCCGCGCCGGGACGCTGCACTCAGCAGGGCTGCACTATGTCGACGTCGGCACCAGCGGCGGCATCGCCGGCTTCGACCGCGGCTACTGCCTGATGATCGGCGGCGAGCCGGAGGTGGTCGGGCGGCTCTCGCCCCTCTTCGCGGCGCTCTCACCGGGCGTGGACGCCGCCCCCCGCACCCGCGGCCGTGACGGCGAGCCGTCCACGGCCGAGCAGGGCTTTCTGCACTGCGGGCCGCATGGCGCGGGGCACTTCGTCAAGATGGTGCACAACGGCATCGAGTACGGCCTGATGGCCGCCTTTGCCGAGGGCTTCAACATCCTGCGCCACGCCAACGTCGGCAAACAGGATCACGCCGTCGATGCCGAGACCACGCCGCTGCGCCATCCCGAGCACTACCAGTACGACATGGACCTGCCGGCCATCGCCGAGCTCTGGCGCCGCGGCAGCGTGGTCGGCTCCTGGCTGCTTGACCTGACCGCCAGCGCGCTGCAGAAGGACGCCCAGCTGGCGGCCTATGGCGGGCGCGTCTCCGATTCCGGCGAAGGCTGCTGGACCGTGCAAGCGGCCATCGACGAGGCGGTGCCGACGCCGGTGCTGAGCGCCGCGCTGTACGCCCGCTTCAGCTCCCGCGGCGAAGCCGGCTTTGCCGACCAGCTGCTGTCGGCGATGCGGCATGAATTCGGCGGCCACGTCGAGGTCCACGGCGGGAGCGGTGCATGAGCGCCGCCCGGCGCGCCCCGGCAGCGGACACATCGCCATGACCGCACCGGTCGTCTTCCTGCTCGATGTCGACAACACCCTGCTCGACAACGATCGCATCATTGCGGACCTGCGGGAACATCTCGACCAGGAATTCGGGGCGGCCAGCGCGGCCCGCTATTGGTCGGCCTTCGAATCGCTGCGCGCCGAGCTCGGCTACGTCGATTACCTGGGCGCGCTGCAACGCTACCGCGCCGAGGTGCAGGACGACGATGACGCGGCCCACCGCCTGCTGTCGCTGTCCAGCTTCCTGATCGACTACCCCTTCGCGGACCGGCTCTACCCGCAGGCGCTGGACGTCGTCGCCCACCTCGGCCGCCTCGGGCCGACCGTCATCGTCACCGACGGCGACGTGGTCTTCCAGCCCCGCAAAGTGAGGCGCTCGGGCCTGTGGGACGCGGTCGAGGGCCGCGTGATGATCTTCGTCCACAAGGAGTTGGCGCTGGACGCCGTGCAGCGCTGCCACCCGGCCCAGCGTTATGTGATGGTGGACGACAAGCAGCGTCTGCTGACGGCCATGAAGGACGTGCTCGGCCCGCGCCTGTTCACCGTCTTCCCGCGCCAGGGCCACTACGCGCTGGACCCCGCCAACGTTGCCCGCTACCCGGCGGCCGATCTCGCCATCGACCGCATCGCCGACCTGCTCGACGTGGACCTCGCCGCGCGGCTCGACATCCACCAGGAGTCCCCATGACCTCCCCCACGCAACAGCTGAAGGCCCTCGGGCAGAGCCTGTGGATCGACAACATCACGCGGCAGATGCTCGATGACGGCACGCTGCAGCGCTACATCGACGAACGCGCCATCACCGGGCTGACCTCCAACCCGACCATCTTCGAGCACGCCATCGGCAAGAGCGACGCCTACGACGAGCAGATGGCCGCGCTGGCACGGGCGGGCAAGGCCGGCGAGGACCTGTTCTTCGAGCTCGCGCTGCGCGACCTGACGCGCGCCGCCGACCTGTTCCGCCCCGTCTTCGATGCCACCGGCGGCGTGGACGGCTGGGTGTCGCTGGAGCTGTCGCCCGTGCTCGTGGACGATGCCGACGGCGCCATCGCGGCCGCTGCCAGGCTGCACCAGGCGGCGGCGCGGCCCAACCTCTATATCAAGATCCCGGGCACTGCGGCCGGCGTCAAGGCCATCGAGGCGTCCATCTTCGCCGGCGTGCCCATCAACGTGACGCTGCTGTTCTCGCGCGAGCAGTACCTGGCCGCCGCCGAGGCCTACATGCGCGGCATCGAGCGGCGCATCGCCGCCGGGCTGGACCCGACGGTGGAGTCCGTGGCGTCGCTGTTTGTCAGCCGCTGGGACGTGGCCATCAAGGACCGCGTGCCGAAGGACAAGCGCAACCGCCTCGGCATCGCCATCGCCCAGCGCACCTACCGCGCCTACCGCGAGCTGCTGGCGTCGCCGCGCTGGCACAAGCTCGCGGCCGCGGGCGCCCACCCGCAGCGGCTGCTGTGGGCCAGCACCGGCACCAAGGACCCGGACGCACGGGACACCCTCTACGTCGAAGCGCTCGCCGCGCCCGACACCGTCGACACCCTGCCCGACAAGACGCTGGAGGCCCTGGTGGACCACGGCGAGGTTGGCGCGGTGATGGCGCCGGACGGCGGCGACGCGGAGCGCGTGATCGCCGAATACAAAGCCCTCGGCATCGACGATGCGGCGCTGGCCGCGCAACTGCAGCAGGAAGGCGGCGCCGCCTTCCGGAAGTCTTGGGACGCCCTGCTGCAAGGCATTGCGGACAAGCAGGGCAAGCCATGATCACCCAGCGACCGGCATGGCAGGCCCTCGCCGCCCACCACCGCGAGGTCGGCGGCCTGCACCTGCGACAGCTGTTCGCCGACGACCCCTCCCGCGGTGAGCGGCTCGTCGCCGAGGCAGCGGGCTGGTACCTGGACCACTCCAAGCAGCGCGTCACCGACGAGACCCTGCGCCTGCTCGGCGCCCTGGCCCATGAATGCGGCCTGCCCGCGCGCATCGCCGCCATGTTCCGCGGCGACGTCGTCAACACCACCGAACGCCGCGCCGCGCTGCACGTCGCCCTGCGCATGCCCAAGGGCAAGCTGCTGATCGTGGACGGCACCGACGTCGTCGCCCAGGTGCACGAGGTGCTGGACGCCATGGTGCGCTTCGCCGACGGCGTGCGCAGCGGTGCCTGGCGTGGCCACACCGGACAGCGCATCCGCAACATCGTCAACATCGGCATTGGCGGCTCCGACCTCGGGCCGGTGATGGCGTGTGAGGCGCTGCGCCACTACAGCGACCGGGCGCTGACGCCGCGTTTCGTGTCCAACGTCGACGGCACCGACCTGGCCGAGGCCACGCGCGACCTGGACGCGGCCGAGACCCTCTTCATCGTTTGCTCCAAGACCTTCACGACGCTGGAGACGCTGACCAATGCCCATGCGGCGCGCGACTGGTGCGTGAGCCAGCTCGGCGACGAAGCTGCAGTGGCCCGGCATTTCGTCGCCGTCTCCACCAACGCCGAGGGCGTGCAGCAGTTCGGCATCGCCGCCGAGAACATGTTCGGCTTCTGGGACTGGGTGGGCGGCCGCTATTCGATGGACTCGGCCATCGGCCTGTCCACCCTCATCGCCATCGGGCCGCAGCACTTCCAAGCGCTGCTTGGCGGCTTCCACGCCATGGACGAGCACTTCCGCAGCGCGCCGCTGGACCGCAACCTGCCGGTGCTGATGGGCCTGCTGGCGGTGTGGAACAACAATTTCCTCGGCGCCGCCACCCAGGCCGTGCTGCCCTACGAGCAATACCTCAAGCGCCTGCCGGCCTATCTGCAGCAGCTGACGATGGAGAGCAACGGCAAGCAGGTGCGCGAAGACGGCCAGGCCGTCGGCGTGGACACCTCGCCCATCGTCTGGGGCGAGCCCGGCACCAACGGCCAGCACTCCTTCTACCAGCTCATCCACCAGGGCACGCGCGTCGTCCCGTGCGACTTCATCGGCTTTGCCCAGGCGCTCAACCCGCTGGGCCGCCAGCACGACCTGCTGATGTCCAACCTGTTCGCGCAGGCCGAGGCGCTGGCCTTCGGCAGGACCGCCGCCGAAGTGGCGGCGGAAGGCGTGACGCCCGAGTTGGTGCCGCACCGCGCCTTCGAAGGCAACCGACCGACCAACGCGCTGCTCGCCGAGCGCCTGACGCCGGCCGCCCTCGGCGCCCTGGTGGCGCTGTACGAGCACAGCGTGTTCACCCAGGGCACGGTCTGGGGCATCGACTCCTTCGACCAGTGGGGCGTGGAACTCGGCAAGTCGCTGGCCAAGACCACCGCGGCCGAGCTGGGAAGCGCCGCCGAGCCCGAGCTGAAGCACGACAGCTCCACCAACGCGCTGATCCGGCGCTACCGGCGGCTGCGCGGTCAACCGGAGGCATGACATGGACACCTCGACGCTGATCCAGACCGCCCGCGACCTCGTCGCCGGCGACCGCGGCCTGCTGGCCATGGACGAAAGCACGCCCACCTGCGACAAGCGTTTCGCCAAGCTCGGCATTCCGACCAATGCCCAGACGCGGCGCACCTGGCGCGACCTGATCGTGACGACGCCCGGCCTGGCCAGTTGCATCAGCGGCGCCATCCTCTACGACGAGACCCTGAGGCAACAGACGCTGGCCGGCCTGCCCTTCGCGCAGGCGCTGCGGCAGGCGGGCATCCTGCCGGGCATCAAGGTCGACGCCGGCGCCAAGCCGCTGGCGGGCTTCGCGGACGAGGTCGTCACGGAAGGCCTGGACGGCCTGCGCGAACGGCTGGCCGAATACGCCGGGCTGGGTGCGCGCTTTGCCAAGTGGCGCGCCGTGATCCGCATCGGCGAGCGCCTGCCCAGCATCGGCTGTCTCAACGCCAACGCCCATGCGCTGGCACGCTACGCGGCGCTGTGCCAGGAGGCCGGCCTGGTTCCCATCGTCGAGCCCGAGGTGCTGATGGACGGCGACCACGACCTGCGGCGCTGCGCGGCCGTGACCGAGGCGGCGCTGCATGCGGTGTTCGACGCGCTGCACGACCAGCGCGTGCTGCTCGAAGGCCTGCTGCTGAAGCCCAACATGGTGCTGCCCGGCGAAGGCGCCACCGAGGCCGCCAGCGTGGACGCCGTGGCCGACGCCACGGTGCATTGCTTTATGCGCAGCGTGCCGGCGGCCGTGCCAGGCATCGTCTTTTTGTCCGGCGGCCAGGAGGCCAGCCTGGCCTCGACACGCCTGGACGCGATGAACACACGCTTTGAGGGCCGGCTGCCCTGGGCCCTGGGCTTCTCGTTCTCGCGGGCCATCCAGCAGCCGGCCCTGGAGGCCTGGCGCGGCCAGGCCGGCCAGGTGCAGGCCGCCCAGCGGGCGCTCTTCCACCGCGCCGACTGCAACCGTGCCGCGCGCCGCGGCAACTACGACGCTGCCACCGACGCGCCCCAACTCCAGAAGGCCCCCGCATGATCGCCGCCGATCTCGACCAGCAATGCATCAACACGCTGCGCTTCCTGTCCGTGGACATGGTGCAGCAGGCCGACAGCGGCCACCCCGGCCTGCCGCTGGGCGCCGCGCCCATGGCCTATGTGCTGTGGACGCGCTTCCTGAAGCACCACCCCACCGACCCGCAATGGGCCGACCGTGACCGCTTCGTGCTGTCCGCCGGCCACGGCTCGGCCCTGCTCTACAGCCTGCTGCACCTGACCGGCTACGACCTGCCGCTGGACGACATCCAGCGCTTCCGCCAGTGGGGCAGCAAGGCGCCGGGTCACCCGGAACGCGGCCACACGGCGGGCGTCGAGGTGACGACCGGGCCACTGGGCCAGGGCTTTGCGAACGCGGTCGGCATGGCCATCGCCGAGGCGCAGCTCGCGGCGCGCTACAACCGCAACGGCCACACCGTCGTCGACCACCGCACCTGGGTCATCGCCAGCGACGGCGACCTGATGGAGGGCGTGACCGCGGAGGCCGCCTCGCTGGCCGGCCACCTGAAGCTCGGCAAGCTCATCTGCCTGTACGACAACAACTCGGTGACGCTCTCCGCCGGCACCGACATGACCTTCTCCGAAGACCGCGCCAGGCGCTTCGAAGCCTATGGCTGGCAGACCCTCACGGTGGACGACGGCAACGACCTCGGCGCCATCGAGGCGGCCCTGGCCGCGGCGCGCGACGAGACGGAGAAGCCGACGCTGATCCTGGTGCACACCCACCTCGGCTTCGGCTCGCCGGCCCAGGACAGTTTCAAGGCCCACGGCTCACCGCTGGGTGCCGACGCGGTGAAGCAGACCAAGGCCAAGCTGGGCTGGCCGACCGAGCCGACCTTCCTGATTCCCGATGACGCGCTGGCCCACTTCCGCGCCGCCGGCCCGCAGGGCGAGCAGGCCCAGGCCGCGTGGCAACAGGCGATGGACGCCTACGCCACCGCCCTGCCCGACCTCGCCCGCGAACTGCAGCAGCGCCTGCAGGGCGAGCTGCCCACCGGCTGGGATACCGACGTTCCCAGCTTCCCGGCGGACGCCAAGGGCATGGCGACCCGAGTCGCCAGCGGCAAGATCATGAACGCCATCGCGCCGCGCCTGCCGGCGCTGGCCGGCGGATCGGCCGACCTCGACCCGTCCACCCACACCGCGCTGAAGGGCCAGGGCGACTTCAACCCGCCGCTGCCCGACGGGCAGTCCTGCGAGGGCTCGGACGGCGGCGGCTGGAGCCATGCCGGTCGCAATGTGCATTTCGGCGTGCGCGAGCATGCGATGGGCGCCATCGTCAACGGCCTGGCGGCGCACGGCGGCTTCATCGGCTATGGCTCGACCTTCCTGATCTTTTCGGACTACATGCGGCCGCCGATCCGGCTGGCCGCGCTGACGGGCCTGCACGTGGTGCATGTCTTCACGCATGACAGCCTGGCCGTCGGCGAGGACGGCCCGACCCACCAGCCGGTGGAGCAGCTCGCCAGCCTGCGCGCGGTCCCCAACGTGACGCTGCTGCGGCCGGCCGATGCCAACGAGACCGCGGTCGCCTGGAAGATCGCCGTCGAGACGCGCGACCGCCCGGTGCTGCTGGCGCTGACGCGCCAGGACGTGCCCACGCTGGACCGCAGCCGCTACGCCAGCGCCGAGGGCGTGCGCCGCGGCGCCTATGTGCTGAGTGATCCGCCGTCAGCGGCGCCCGCGCTGCTGCTGATGGCGAGCGGGTCGGAGGTCGGCCTCATCGTCGCTGCCGCCGAACGGCTCGCCGCCGAGGGCGCCGCCGTGCGCTGCGTCTCGATGCCGAGCTGGGAACTGTTCGAGGCCCAGCCGCAGGACTACCGCGACGCGGTGCTGCCGCCGGCCGTCACCGCGCGGCTGGCCGTCGAGCTGGGCGTGCGCCAGGGCTGGGACCGCTACACGGGTCCGCGCGGCGACATGCTGGGCGTGGAGCGCTACGGCGCCTCGGCGCCGGCCAAGACGCTGCTGGCGCAGTACGGCTTCACCGTCGACGCGGTGGTGGCCCGCGCCAAGGCGCTGCTCGGGTCGACGCCCTAAGGCTTGGCCGTGTAGCGGGTGTGGAAGCGCCGGCCCTGGGCGTCCATGGCCTGGATCCACAGCTCCGACGTGATGCTGCCGATGGGCGTGTAGAAGTTGCTCAGAGTGACCGTCGTCTTGGGCGGCAGCGGCACCGCCGTATCGAGCACCGTGGGAATGCCCCCAGCGCTGGGCGTGAAGACGCGCTTGATCTCGATGATGCGCAGATCAGGGTTGGCCGCGGCCCAGCCGGCCCAGTTGATGACCAACGTGCCACTCTGCAGCGAGGTCGCCGACAGAGGGCTGTTGGCCGACACGCTGTCGACGGTGGGGAAGCGGGTCGGGGCCGGGTCGCCCAGCACATCGGCACGCAGCCAGGCATTGCGCGTCTCGGTCGCACCACCGATGGAGTAGCTGGCAATGAACCTGGCGCCGCGCACGCTGTCCGCGCCGCCGATCCAGCCCACCGCGGCGCGCTGGATGGCAATGTCGCCCACGCCGCCGGTCGGGATCAGGTTGGTGGCGCCCGTGGTCGACGACACGCACAGCAGCAGGCGGTCGCAATAGCCGAAGGGGATGCTGTAGCCGCCCGGCATCTGCACCGTGGCCGAGCTGAGCAGCTGGGTCGGCGGGATGCCGGGAATCGGATCGGCCGACTGCGACTGGATCTCGATCTGCAGGCCGACGCCCGGGTTGGGCACCACGGCCGTGCTGGCCGTGCCATCGGCACTCAGCGCCCGGTAGCCCAGCGGGTAGACGGCCACGGCCAGCTTCTTGCCGTTGCCGATCAGGTTCCACTTGTTGGTGGTCGTGGCCGACTTGTTGTAGCTGACGGCGTCGCTGAAGAGGTCGACGATGGCGCCGCTGGAGTCGCTGATGATGGCACCCACCAGCACCTTGGCGCAGTTGCCGGCGGTCGGCGCGTCGTCGGCGCAGCCCAGCAACTGGAAGCGGCCGAACTGGCGGTTGCCGGTCGTGTAGGTGGACAGGATGCCGGCCAGGTCGGCCTTGCTGCGGCCGTTGTGCTTGTCGTAGCCGCTGACGAGCGTGTTGCTCAGGATGGTGCTGACGTCGCGGCCCTGGGCGATGAGCTGGTTCAGCGCGGCGCCGAGGTCGTCCAGGCCCGACAGCGTGCCGAGCACGGTCGTCGCACTGGTGGCGGCCTTCAGCGTCGACGTGATGGCATTGGCCGGCGTGCCGCTGGCCTTCAGCAGCTCGGTCTGGGCCGTGGGCAGCTCGACGACGACTTCGGCCGTCGGCGCGGCGATGAATTTGTTGCCGATCTGCAGCAGCGGCACATTCAACTTGGAGCGGGCCAGGTCGATGCGCACGCTCTCGATGAGCAGGTCGTGGGCGCCCTTGTTCGCGGCGAAAGTCGCGTCGGCCAGGGGATCGAAGGCCGTGGCGTCGGTGATCTTGAGATCGCTGATCTGCGTCTTGACCAGGGTCTTCAGGAAGGTGGACGCGGCCGGCACGGCCGTGGCCATCTGCGACAGCTGGCTGCCGCTGGTCGAGGCGGCGGCAAAAACCGGCGCGGGCTCGGTGCCCAGGGACAGGGCGACGATGGCATTGGTCAGCGGCGTCACATGGCCGACCATGGCGGCGCTGATGGTGGGCACCGTCGAATGCAGGACCTGCATGGTGCCGGCGGCGTCCAGGCCGCGCGCCTGGATGAAGAGGGGTGCCGCCGGGCTGGTGGTGCTCAGCGTGAGGCTGTAGCTGCCGTCGGCGGCGTGAGTGGTGGCCGAGCCGACGGCCTTGCCCTGGCCGTCGACGACACTGACCTGGGCGCTGACCAGGGGCGCGCCGGTGGCGGCCACGCCGCGCAGCGTGGGCGGCGTTTCCAGTGGCGGCGTGCCGCCGCCCCCACCCCCTCCACCGCCACAGGCGGTGAGGGACAGGGTCAGCAGGAGAGCGGCGAGGCGGTACAGCATGGCGCGGGCGGGAATCTGGGCTCGGGCCAGTTTGCCGCGCCGGCCCGCTGGGCGGTGGGCCGTTAAAGGGGAGAAATCAGCGGCTGATTTGCACCCAGGCGAGTTCGAGCCAGTTGTCGGGCCGGTGCACGGCCGTGACGTTTGCACGCGCACCCCAGGGCACCACCTGGCGGTGCAAGGGGATGATGTTGACCTGCTCGCGCAACTCGGTCAGCGCCCCGCGGATCTGCTGTTCGCGCTTCTTGCCGTCGGCTTCGACGCTGGACTGGGCCGCCAGCGCATCGGCCTTGTCGTTGCGGAAGCCGCCGAAGTTGTAGTTGCCCACGCCCTTGTCGCCGCGGTTGCGGTAGAGCGGCGTCAGGATGCTCTCGGCATCCGTCACCGAGCCGCCCCAGCCGTACATGTAGAGGCTGGTGTCGTATTTCTCCAGCTTGGGGAAGTACAGCACCCGCGGCATGGCGTTGACCTTGACCTTGATCTTCAGCTGGGCCCACATCGAGGCCAGGGCCGTGCAGATCTCCTCGTCGTTGATGTAGCGGTTGTTCGGGCAGTCCAGCGTGACCTCGAAGCCGTCCGCAAAGCCGGCCTCGGCCATCAGCTTCTTCGCGGCGGCCAGGTCATGCGGCAGGCGGGTCTGCAGGGCCGGGTCGTCGAAGGAGGCCAGGCCCGAAGGCGTCAGCGAGCCGGTGGGCACGGACAGGCCGGCCATCAGCTTGCTGCGGATGGCCTCAATGTCGATGGCCTCGTACAAGGCCTTGCGCACGCGGACGTCCTTGAAGGGGTTCTTGTCGCCCGGGACGTTGCCATAAAGCAGCTTGTCGCGTGACTGGTCCATGCCGATGAAGACCAGGCGGTTCTCCGGCCCCTCGATGACCTTGACGCCGGCCGTGTTGCGCAGGCGCGCGACGTCACGCGGCGCGGGGTCGAGCACGAAGTCCACCTCGCCCGAGACCAGGGCCGCCAGCCGGGTCGCGTCGGTCGCGATGGGCGTGTAGACAACCTCCTGCAGATTGCCCTGGACGGCACCGCCCGACGGGCCGCTCCCTAGGGCGGCGGCCCCCCCGCGGGGGGTGGTCGGCGTACCCGCCGACCGGGGGTCAACAGACCAGCCCCACCAGTTCGGGTTGCGCTTGAGCACGGTCTTGATGCCTGGCTGGCGGCTGGCCAGCATGAAGGGACCGGTGCCGTTGGCGTTCAGGGCCGTGAAGCTCTCTTCCTTGTTCTTGAAGTCCAGCGGCTTGGTGACCTTGTGCGCCTCGCACCATTTGCGGCTCATGATCCAGAGCTGGTCGATGTGCTGCAGGAAGATCGGGTTGAAGGTGGTCAGCTGGAAGTCCACCGTCAGCTCGTCGACCTTTTTCGCCGTGCCGACGGCATTGGCCCAGACGGCGATCTGCGAGGTGGGCTCCTTGGCGCGTTGCACCGAGAAGACGACATCGTCCGCCGTCAGCGGCGTGCCGTCATGGAATTTGACGCCGGGGCGCAGCTTGAAGCGCCAGGCCACCGGCCCGGTCTGCTTCCATTCCGTGGCGAGACCCGGCACCAGGGCCAGTTTGGCATCACGGTTGGTCAGGCGCTCGTAGATCTGGCCGTTGACCATGTTGGTCAGGCTCTCGTTCTGCGAGTCCGGGTCCATGGTCTGCGGGTCACCCTGGCTGGCCCAGCGCAAGGTCTGGGCTTGCGCCCCACATGCGAAGGCCAGCAAGGCCACACCCATCCATCGCTTCATTGCTGTTCTCCCAACTGCATGCACGGGACGCAGTTTAGGAGGGTGGGCAAAGCCCCTTCATCCGCGTTTTACGCTGATGGATCAGCGTTTTGCGTTGGGATTCCAGAGCTCGTCGAGACGACCGAAATTCCAGTTCTCGGGCGGCTCACGGCCGGCGATGCGGTCGGTGGACATGGACAGGTCGATGAGCTGCACCGGAATCGGCATGCTCGACTTGGTCGAATAGAAGACCTTGACGCGCGGCGTGACCAGGGACGTGGCGTTCTGCTCCACGACGACGGCCAGCTTGCCCGACTGCAGCTTCACCAGCGTGCCGGTCGGGTAGATGCCCACGCTCTTCACGAAGGCCTGAAAGATGACGGGATCGAACTGACCCTTCCACTGCGCCATGCGCTGCAGCGAACCGGCCGGGTCCCAGGCTTCCTTGTAGGGACGCGTGGACGTGATGGCGTCGTAGACATCGCAGACGGCGCCCATGCGGGCCAGCACACTGATCTGCTCGCCGGCCAGCTTGTGCGGGTAGCCGGTGCCGTCCATCTTCTCGTGGTGGTGCAGGCAGACGTCCAGGGCCGAGGCCGGCACCTTGGCGCCGTCCTTGAGCAGGTCCCAGCCGCGCTCGGGGTGGCCGCGCATGACGGTGAACTCCGCATCGGTCAGCGCGCCGGGCTTGTTCAGCACCTCCAGCGGCATCTGCATCTTGCCGACGTCGTGCAGCAGGCCGGCCAGGCCCGCCTCGCGCTGCTGGGCTTCGTCCAGGCCCAGCTGGCGGCCCAGCGACACCATCAGGCCGCAGACGGCGACGGAGTGCATATAGGTGTAGTTGTCCTTGTCCTTCAGCCGGGCCAGGCTCAGGAAGGCGGACGGGTTGCGCGCCAGCGAGGACGTGACCTCGTCGACGATGGGCAGGCAGTTCTCGGTGTCGATGGCCTTGCCCAGGCGGGCTTCGCCGAACAGCGCCGTGACCGCGACGCGGGCCTTGTGCAGCACCTGAGCGGCGCGGTCCAGCTCGGCCTCCATGCTGACGCGGGGCTCCGGCACGCGGGCCTCGGGCGGCGGCGGTGCCGGTGGCCGCTCGGGCACCACGGTCACCACGACGGGCGAAGGCTCGGGCGCGGGCTCTGCCTCGACGTCACTGCCCTTTTCGTTGTCGATCCATACCGCCGGCACGCCGCTGGCCTTCAACGCGGCCAGGTCAGCCGGGTCGGTCAGGACAAACTTGGTTTTCCAGAAGGGGTGGGAGAGCCATGCGCCCTCCATCGCCTGGAGGAACATGCCCAGCTTCACCTCGGTGGTGGGGATCTTCTTCAGCATGACACCGTCGTCTATGTAACGCCGAGTATCCCCGCGGGTCGGGGATGGGCACTGTGCAACCCTGCACGCTTTTCGCCGGGGCAACAAAAAGCCGCCCTCAAGGGGCGGCTCCCGGGGGCCGAGGCCGGTGCGGATCAGCGGAACTTGCTCTGCGGCACGGTGGCCAGCTCGGTCGGCAGCGTGCTGATGTAGCCGGCGATGGCCTTCAGCTCGGCATTGCTGAACTGCTTGACCTGGCCGGCCATGACGCCGTTGCTGCGGCCGACGCCGGGGTTGTGCTCGGTCTTGTAGGCCTTCAGGGCCACCGTCAGGTAGTCGGCATGCTGGCCGGCCAGCTTGGGATAGCTCGGGTCGATGGGCTTGCTGAAGTTGGCGCCGTGGCAGGACACGCAGGCACCCTTGGTCAGCAGCTCGGCGACATTGGCCGGCGCGGCCGGGATGCTGTCGGCCACGGCCGGCAGCTTGGCCTGCTGCTCGTAGAAGGCGGCCACGTCGTTCATGTCCTGCTCGCTCAGCGAGCCGGCGATGCCGCGCATGGTCGGGTGCTTGCGGTCGCCCTTGGCATAGGCCTGCAGGGCGGACACGATGTACTTCGCGTTCTGGCCCGCGATCATCGGGACCTTGTGAATCTCGGGGAAGCTGGCCTGGTAGCCGACGATGCCGTGGCAGCCAATGCACATCGCAACCTTGGTCTCACCGGCCTTCACATCCTGGGCCTGGGCGGCATGGGCGCCAAAGGCAGCGGCCAGGGCGAGCGAGATCTGCAGCAGTTTTTTCATGGTCCCCAGGGGTGTGATGTTCTTGAGCGGCGGCGATTATAGGAGGCCTCCTATACTGGTCCGGCTCCCTTCTAGCCCCGGTTTTCCCCATGAAATTCCAAGGTTCCGACCAGTACGTCGCCACGGCCGACCTGATGCTCGCGGTGAATGCCGCCGCCACGCTGCAACGCCCCCTGCTGATCAAGGGTGAACCCGGTACCGGCAAAACCATGCTGGCCGAGGAAGTCGCCAGTGCTCTCGGCATGCCGCTGCTGCAGTGGCATATCAAGAGCACGACCAAGGCCCAGCAGGGCCTGTACGAGTACGACGCCGTCAGCCGGCTGCGCGACAGCCAGCTCGCCGGCATCGAAGGCAGCGACCGGGTCCGCCACATCGAGAACTACATCGTCAAGGGCGTGCTGTGGCAGGCCTTCGAGGCCGACCAGCCGGTCGTGCTCCTCATCGACGAGATCGACAAGGCCGACATCGAATTCCCGAACGACCTGCTGCGCGAGATCGACCGCATGGAGTTCTATGTCTACGAGACGCGCCAGCTGATCAAGGCCAGGCACCGCCCTCTCGTCTTCATCACCTCCAACAACGAGAAGGAGCTGCCGGACGCCTTCCTGCGCCGCTGCTTCTTCCACTACATCAAGTTCCCCGACGCCGAGACGATGAAGAAGATCGTCGACGTGCACTTCCCGACGCTCAAGAAAGACCTGCTGGCCGCGGCGCTGAAGAATTTCTACGACGTGCGCAACCTGCCCGGCCTGAAGAAAAAGCCCAGCACCTCGGAGCTGATCGACTGGCTCAAGCTGCTGGTCGCCGAGGACGTGCCGGTGGACGCCCTGCAGGCCAAGGACGAGAAGGTCAGCATCCCGCCGCTGGTGGGCGCTCTGCTGAAGAACGAGCAGGACCTGACGCTGTTCGAGAAGCTGGTGTTCATGCAGCGCAACAACAGGTAATGGCCCACCCCCTACCGGCTTCGCCGGCCCCCTCGCAGGGGGCGCAGCCGATGGCCCGGCAAAGCCGGCTCCATGGCAGCCGCTGGGCCATGCACTACGCCCTCGAAAGGGACGATATTGAGTCAGCTTGACTTCAACCGCGCGCTGCGCGAAGGCCTGGCCGACGCCATCGGCTTTGTCGGCGGCGCCCTGTTCGGCTGGTGGCTGGGCCGGCAGTTCGGCATCGACTTCATCGCCAGCCGCGACTGGAACACGCAGCAGGTCGTCGGCCTGCTGCTCATCGTCGCGGGCTGCGGCGGCGGCCGCCTGCTGGCGCGGCGCCTGATGATCAAGGACAAGGCATGAAGCCCGTCACCCCCACCACCCTGGCCGCCGGCCCCGTCCGCCTGGTGCCGCTGACGCTGGAGCATCTGCCCGGCCTGAAGGCCGCTGCGGCGGACGGCGAACTGTGGAATCTGCGCTTCACCAGCGTGCCGGCGCCGGATGAGACGCTCGCCTATGTCGAAGCCGCCCTCAAGGGCCAGGCCGACGGCCACCGCCTGCCCTTCGCCGTGCTGGACGCGGCGACCGGCGAAGTGCTGGGCTCGACCAGCTATCACGACATCGTGCCGGCCATTGAGCGCGTCGAGATCGGCTACACCTGGTATGCCCAGCGCGTGCAGCGCAGCGCCGTCAACACGACGGCCAAGCTGCTGCTGCTGACGCATGCCTTCGAGACCCTGGGCGCCAGGCTGGTCGGCTGGCGCACCGACAACTTCAACCACGCCTCGCAGCGCGCCATCGAGCGCCTGGGCGCCAGGCGCGACGGCGTGATCCGCCACCACGCGCTGCGCCGCGACGGGACGGTGCGCGACACCGTCATGTACAGCCTGACCGCGGGCGAATGGCCCGAGGTCAAGGCCCACCTCAACTGGCAACTGGCACGACCAAGAGCATGAGCAAGAAAACCAAGGCCTTCGATGTCAACTCTCTCTGGGCCTTGGATCGCATCGGCGAACCCAGCCTCAGCCCGGATGGCGCCCAGGCCGTCGCCGGCGTCACCCGCTATTCGATGGAGACCAACAAGGCGCAGAGCAGCCTGTGGCTGTTCTCGACGCTGGGCGGCGAGCCCCGCCGCCTGACCGAAGCGGGCGAGAAGGACGGTCAGCCGCAGTGGAGCCCGCGCGGCGACCTCATCGCCTTCACGGCCCGGCGCGAGCAGGCCGGCCAGCGTGACGAGGAAACCCAGCTCTACGTCATCCCGCCGGACGGCGGCGAGGCGCGCCGCGTCGGCCATGTGCCCACCGGCGTCGAGTCCTTCAAGTGGTTTGCCGACGGCCGGCGCATCGCGTTCGTGTCCTGGGTCTGGCCCGATCTGAAGGCCGCCGCGCAGGACCAGGCCCTGCGCGACTTCAAGTCCCGCAAGGAGACTGCCTACGTCACCGAGGAGGCCCTCTACCGCTTCTGGGACCACCACGTGGCCATGGGCCGGGTGCCGCATCTGCATGTCATGGACGTCGAGACCGGCAAGGCCCGCGACCTCTTCGAAGGCACGGCCTGGGAGCTGAGCCGCGCCGAACCCGATGCCAACGCCTTCGACATCTCGCCCGACGGCAAGCGCATCGCCTTCGCTTTTGATCCGGGCGCCGAGAAGAAGCTGGATGCCCGTTTTGCGCTGGCCGAGATCGACGTGCGCACGCGCCAGGCGGCCACCCTGCTGCAGGACGGCGACTGGGATTTCGGTGCGCCGCGCTACAGCCATGGCGGTGCCCACCTCGCCTTCCTCGCCAGCCACCAGGCCCTGGGCCACAACCGCCCGAATCAGCTCGCCGTGCTGGATCAGCAGGGACGCTGGGCCGTCTTCAGCGAAGACTGGGACCACGAGGTCAGCGCGCCACTGCGCTGGACCGAGGACGACCAGAGCGTCCTCTTCGCCGCCGAGGAGCGAGGCTGCCGCCACCTGTGGCAGTTCGCCCTGGGCGAGCGCCTGGCCGAACCCATCTTCCAGGGCGGCCATGTCGGCGCCTTCGCCTGCGTCGCGGACTTCGTCGTCATCAACCACGACAGCGTGCAGTTCCCGCCGCGGCTGTCGGTGCTGGGCGACGACGGCGTGCGCCGCATCGAGGCACTGAACGACGAGCGCCTGGCCGCTCACCGCTTCGGCCGCCACGAGGAAGTGACGGTCAAGGGCGCACGCGGCGACGACGTGCCGATGTGGCTGATCTACCCGCCCGACTTCGACGCCAAGAAGAAGTGGCCCGTCATGCATGTCATCCACGGCGGCCCGCACACGGCCTTCGGCGACAGCTGGCACTGGCGCTGGAACCACCAAGTTTTCGCCAGCCCCTCGCCGCTGGGTACAGCGGCGGTCCCCCGAGGGGACGCTGCGGCCCTCGGGAGCGGCCCAGCGGGCCGCGCGGCGCAGGGCTATGTCGTCGCCTGCGTGAACTACCACGGCTCATCCAGCTATGGTTTCGAATTCCTGGACAGCATCACCGGCCACTGGGGCGAGTACGAGCTGCAGGACGTCGAGGCCGGCACCGACTGGCTGCTGAAGAAGTCCTGGGTGGACAGGAAGCGCATCGTCGCCACCGGCGGCAGCTATGGCGGCTACATGGTGGCGTGGATGAACGGCCATGTGAAGGCCGGCCGCTACCAGGCCTATGTCTGCCACGCCGGCTGCTACGACTGGCAGGCCATGTATGCCGACGATGCCTATGGCTGGCACCGCAAGGAGCTGGGCGCGGCCTACTGGGACGACCCGTCGCGCGTCGCCTCGCAAAGCCCGCATGCCTTTGCCAAGCACTTCAAGACGCCCACCCTGGTCATCCACGGCGCCATGGACTACCGCGTGCCCGATGCCCAGGGCCTGGCCTACTACAACACGCTGAAATCGCTCGGCGTGCCGGCCCGCCTGGTGTGGTTCCCGGATGAGAACCATTGGGTGCTCAAGCCGCGCAACAGCCGGCTCTGGTACGGCGAGTTCTTCGCCTGGCTGGACCAGCACCTGGCGCGATGAGGCGCCGCGGCCTGCTGGACGCCGCCGTCGCCGCGCTGGCCGCAAGCGCCCTGCCCGCCTCGGCGCGCGGCCAGCCGTCGCGGGCCGAGCTGCGCCGGCTGCAGGCGCATCTGCGCTTCCTGGCCGACCCGCTGCTGGAAGGCCGCGAGGCCGGTACGCGCGGCTTCGACATCGCCGCCAGCTACGTCGCCGCCCAGTTCGCGCAGTTCGGACTGCAAGCTCTCGGCGACGCGGGCAGCTACGCCCAGGCCGTGCCCTTGAAGACGGCGCGACTGGAACTGGGCCGGCCGCCGACGCTGGAGATCTGCCGCGGCGACCACTGCGAACGCCTGGCGTGGCTGGACGAGTTCCTGACCGGGCCGGACATGAGCCGCACGCGCACCGAGCTGGGCGCGCCCCTGGTTTTCGTCGGCTATGGCATCACGGCGCCGCGCGTCGGCCTGGACGACTACGCCGGCCTTGACGTCAGGGGCAAGATCGTCGTCTTCCTGTCCGGCCGCCCGCCGCAGCTGCCCACCGAGGAAGGCGCCCACTTCAGCAGCGGCCGCACCAAGGCCGAACTGGCCGTGAAGCAGGGCGCCATCGGCATGCTGCGCCTGGCCACACCGCGCAGCGAGATCGTCTCGCCCTTCCACAACGGCCGACGCTTTGTCGACAACCTCGACATGGACTGGCAGACGCCCGACGGCCGCGGCGGCACCGACATCCCGGGCCTGCTGGGCCGCGCCAACGTCGGCCTGCAGGCCGCGGCACGGCTGCTGGCTGGCATCGCACCGGATTACGCCCGGCTCGTGGCCGACGCCGAGGCTGGCCGCCCCCTGCCGCGCGGCGACCTGGGCCTGAGCGCCCGCCTCGTCTGCGAGAGCCTGCACGGCCAGGCACGCAGCCACAACGTCGTTGGCCGCATCGAGGGCCGCCACCCCAGGCTCAAGCACGAGCACCTGCTGCTGACCGCCCACCTCGACCACCTCGGCAAAAAGCCCGGGCCACAGGGCGACACCATCTACCCCGGCGCCATGGACAACGCCATGGGCGTGGCCGTGCTGCTGGAAGCGGCCCGCCTGCTGGCCCAGGGCCGGCCGCAGCGCTCCATCCTCATCGTTGCGCTGACGGGCGAGGAGAAGGGCGAACTCGGCTCGTCCTACCTCGCCAGCCATCCACCGGTGCCGGCCGATTCGATGGTGGCGGCCATCAACATCGACATGCCCATCCTGCTGCACGACTTCCAGGACGTCGTGACGCTGGGCGCCGAACATTCGACGCTGGGCGCCGCGGCCGCACGCGTGGCGCACCGGCTGAGGCTGCAGACCTCGCCCGATCCCATGCCCGAGCAGGCCCGTTTCACGCGCTCCGACCAGTACAGCTTCGTGCGTGAGGGCATCCCGGCCGTCATCGTGGGGCCGGGCGGCGCTTCCTTTGACGCCAGCGAGGACGGCAACGCACTGATGCGGGAGTTCCGCCGCCAGCGCTACCACCAGGCCGGCGACGACCTGAGCCAACCCTTCCATTGGCGGGCCGTGCAGCGCTTCGCGCAGCTGCAGGCCGAGGTGGCGATGGAGGTGGCGATGCGACCCGAAAGGCCGCACTGGCTCAAGGGCAGCTTCTTCGGCGACTTGTTCAGCCGCCCGGGTCGCTGAGCCAGTCGATGTCGGTGCACAGCACCTGCAGGGCGCCGCCGGGCCCGCGGGCCGCGACCGACAGCGTCACGCACATCTGCGCGCCGTGCAGGCTCAGGTAGGGCCGCGTCATCTGCACGACGCCGGGCTCATCCAGTGCACGGCGGAAATAGGGCCGCCGCGCCCAGCGTGCCTCGCCGGCACGGCCCAGGGGCTCGAAGCGCGGGTCCAGCGACGCATGCGCCGCACCCGGCGGCAGCAGCGGGTCCGCCAGGTGGCGACCCTGCTCATCCAGCAGGAAGCAGACCTGCACACCCGGCATGCCCAGCAGCTCGGCGCAGGCATCGCGCAGGCTCAGGGCCTGCAGCCGCGCCTGGGCGCGCTTGAGGGCCTCTCGGTAGGGTGCGACATGGCCGGAATGCGCGCGCCGCGTGGTCGCGTGGCGCTCGTCCAGCAGGGTCCAGATGGCCTCGATCTCCTCCGAGGCGCCTTCAGGCCCCAGCATGCCCGGCACCGGTCGGCCGAAGACGAAGCCCTGCACCATGTCGACGTCCACATCGAGAGCCAACATGGCCTCGTCGCGCGTCTCCACGCCTTCCAGCAGCACCAGCGAGCCGCACTCGTGCAGCAGCGACACCATCTGGGCCAGCACGCGCGCGATGCGCGGCGACCCGCAGGCGCGGCGCAGCAGGCTGCGGTCCAGCTTCACGATCTCGGGATGGATGTGCCAGATGCGATCGAAGTTGGAATGACCCGCGCCGAAATCGTCCAGGGCCAGCAGGCAGCCGGTCTCGCGCACATTGGCCACGGCGCGCTCGAAGTCGGCCTCCTGGGCCATGACGTCCTCCGTCACCTCCAGCACGACGCGATGCATGGGCAGGCCGAGGGACTGCAGGGTCTGCACAGACGACGCCAGCGCCTCCTGCTGCTGGGCACCGTGAACGAAGACCGCGGGATGAATATTGAGGAAGAGCCACCCCTCATCTCCGGCCTGATGCACAAAGTTGTGGACATGCAGCAGGCGACACAACCGATCGGCCGCCCACTGCTGGTCGAAGCTGCGCAACTGCTCGAAGAATTTCAGCGGCGAGATGGGATTGCCGGCGGGATCGGACACGCGCAGCAGGGCCTCGTAGCCGACAGCGCGTCGGTGCGGAAAGCTGAATACAGGCTGGAAATGGCTGTCCAGCAACCAGTCACCCTGGCGCGCGCGCCACCGCCCTTCCTCCATCTCCAGCGACTCGACGAGCCGCAGCAGCATGGCGTCCGCTGCGGGCGGTGCAATGGCTTTCAAGGGCGGTCCTGCGCGAGCGACATGCGGCCCATACTAGCCACGCAGCCCGCAAAGGCGCGGGAATATCGCACTGCATAATCGTTTTCATACCCGTCGCCCCCTCGCCTCAGCGCCCATGCCGACCCCGCCCTTGCAAACGTTGCGCGCCGCCCAGCCTCAGGTGGCCGTGCGGCAATGAGCGCAGCGCCTGCCGACCCCTCCGGGCGCCCCGCGCCAGAAGACCCGGAAGCGCCCACCGTGGCCCTGGGCGTCAAGCTCACGCCGGGGCACACCCTGCCGGCCGGCACGCGCATCCACGACTACCGCATCGACCGGGTGCTGGGCGAAGGCGGCTTCGGCATCGTCTATCTCGCCACCGACGTGGCCCTGGAGCGCCAGGTCGCCATCAAGGAATACCTCCCTTCGTCGATGGCGGCACGCGCCGGCCAGTCGCTGACGGTGCTGGTCAAGTCCGACGAACATGCCGAGACCTTCGCCATCGGCCTGAGGAGCTTCGTCAACGAGGCCAAGCTGCTGGCCCGCTTCGACCACCCGGCCCTGCTCAAGGTGCATCAGTTCTGGGAGCAGAACGGCACCGCCTACATGGCCATGCCCTACTACCAGGGGCAGACGCTGAAGGAGGCGCTGGCCAAGCTCGGGCGCCGCCCGACCGAGAAAGAGGTGCGCGCCTGGCTGATGCCGCTGCTGGACGCGCTGGAGGTGCTGCACAACGAGCACTGCTACCACCGCGACATCGCGCCGGACAACATCCTGCTGACCGACCACGGCCCGCTGCTGCTGGACTTCGGCGCCGCGCGCCGCGTCATCGGCGACCTGACGCATGCGCTGACCGCCATGCTCAAGCCGGGCTTCGCGCCCATCGAGCAGTACGGCGAGATGCCCGGCGTCACCCAGGGGCCCTGGACCGACATCTTTGCCTTGGCCAGCGTGCTCTACGCCGCCATCAGCGGCCGCCGCACGGTGGCCTCGGTCGAGCGCCTGCTCAACGACCAGCTCGTCCCGCTGACCAGCGCGGCCGCCGGTCGCTGCGGCAACGCCTTCCTGTCGGCCATCGACCGGGCCCTGGCCATCCATCCCAAGGATCGCCCGCAATCCATCGCCGAGTTCCGGACGATGCTGACCTCCGAGGACACGCAGACCATCGACCTGCTGGAACTGGGCGCCCTCGCCCAGGCCGACAAGACGGTGCTGATGCCGGACTTCGACCCCAGCCAGCCGGCTGGCGGGAGCGCCCGCACCCAGCCCGTGCCGCGGGAGCCGACACCACAGACGACGCGCCCGCAGACAACCCGTCCGCAAGCGTCGCCCCCCGCCGCCACCGTGCCCCAGCGCACGGTGGCGGGTCCTCCGGCGCCTCCCGCACCGGCCGCGCCTCGGCCCGCCGTTGCTATACCTGCGCCGGCGCCCACGCAACCCGCGCCGCGCCGCGCTCTCGTGCTGGGCCTGGCCGGCCTGGCGGGGCTGGGCGTCCTCGCCTGGGGCGGCTACCGCCTGCTCTCCACACCGGCGCCTGCCGAACTGCCGCCGGCGCCCGCACCGGTCCCCGCGCCGGTTCCGGCACCTGCACCGGCCGCCTCCGTGCCATCGGCCATCCCATCGGCACCGGCGGCGTCCGCCGCGCCAGCGCCCGCCTCCGCCGCCCCGCCACCGCCCGCACCGGCTTCCGCGCCCATACCTGCGCCGGTACCCGCGCCTGCACCCGCGCCGGTTTCGCCAGCGCCGGCACCGGCAACCCCGGCGCCGGCCACGCCCAAACCCAAGCCGGCCGCGCCTGCCCCCGCACCTGCAGTCGCAAAAGGCTCAAGGTGCAGTGATATTCTGCAAAAGGCCTCCCTGGAACCGCTGACAGCGAGCGAGGCCGCCTATCTGAAGAGGGAATGTCGATGAGTCGCTCTGGCCACACGAATCGCATCAATTTTTCAGTGCAGCTGGCGCGCGTCGCCATGCTGGGCTGCATGGCCCTGCTCGCAGGCTGCCTGGAGACGGCGCCCAAGGCGCCGACGGTCTCGACCAACGAACTGGGCTTCAGCGAAGCCATCGTCGTGGCCACCGACGGCCTGGTGGGCCAGACCCAGAAGCTGCCCGCCTTCCTGGCCAAGATGGAGTCCAAGATCGTTCGCAAGAACGTCGTCGTGGATCCCATGATCGACGCCACCAGCGGCCAGCAGACCCAGACCACGCAGCTGCTCGAGCGCCGCATCGGCGAGCGCCTGGCGGCGCGCAAGGAAGGCGGCTTCGACCTGCTGCCCTTCAAGACCGAGAACCTGGCCAAGGTGCAATACCTGCTCACCGGCACCCTGACCCGGCTGCTGGGCGTACCGGGCAAGAAGTCGCTGCAGATCAACCTGGCCCTGGTGGAGATCAAGACCGGCCAGGTCGTTGCCCAGGCCTCGGCGCTGGCCCGCGACGATGGCCTGAACCACACGCCGCTGGCCATCTACCAGGACAGCCCGGTGCTGGTGAAGGACAAGGTCGTGGACGGCTATATCGCCACGGCGCTGACGGCACCGGGCAGCGCCGCCAACAGCCTCTACATGGAGCGCGTCGCCGTCGCCAGCGTCATCAACGAGGCCGGCAGCCTCTACAACTCCGAGCGCTACCAGGAATCGCTGGCCAAGTACCAGGAAGCCCGCACCCAGGCCGGCGGCGAGCAGCTGCGCACCCTCAACGGCATCTACCTGAACAACGTCCGCCTCGGCCGCATTGCCGAAGCCGAGTCCGCTTTCGGCCAGATCGTGGCCTATGGCCTGCGCTCCAACAAGCTGGACGTGAAGTTCCTCTTCAATCCCGGCAGCACGGAGTTCTGGTCCGACGCCAAGGTCAGCGGCGCCTATCCGATGTGGCTGCGCCAGATCGCCAAGGAAGGTGCCGGCGCCCGCGTCTGCATGGTCATCGTTGGCCACACCAGCCACACCGGCTCCGAGCAGACCAACGACGCCCTGTCGCTGCAGCGCGCCACCTTCATCCAGCAACGCCTGGCCGCCGAATCCTCCGGCCTGGCCCAGCGCACCAAGGCCAGCGGCATGGGCTGGCGCGAGAACCTGGTGGGCAGCGGCAGCGACAACGCGGTCGACGCCCTCGACCGCCGCGTTGAATTCCGGGTGGAGCCCTGTAACTGAACGAGGGAATCCGGCGCTGGCGCGCGCGCCATCCCTAAGGTCGCGAGAGACTCGGGCTGCATAATCGTTTTCGACTTTGCAGCCCGACGCAGTACCCGACTTAGGCGCCCATGCTGATCCAGTTCTTCTACACGCTGCGCGCCGCCAAGCTCAAGGTGACGGTGCCCGAGTACCTGACGCTGCTGGAAGCCCTGCAGGCCGGCGTCATCGCCGCACCGGAGAACGGCGGCGTGGCCAGCATCGACGACTTCTATCACCTGGCCCGCACCAGCCTCGTCAAGGACGAGACCCAGTACGACAAGTTCGACCGCGCCTTCGCCGCCTACTTCAAGGGCGTGGAGATGCTGACCGACTTCACGGCCGAGGTGCCGCTGGAATGGCTGCGCAAACAGCTGGAAATCGAGCTCACGCCCGAGCAGAAGGCCGCCATCGAGAAGATGGGCTGGAACGAGCTGATGGAGACGCTGAAGAAGCGTTTCGAGGAACAGAAGGAGCGCCACGAGGGCGGCAATCGCTGGATCGGCACCGGGGGCACCAGCCCCTTCGGTAACAGTGGCTACAACCCGCAAGGCGTGCGCATCGGCGGCGCTGGCGGCAACAAGAGTGCCGTCAAGGTCTGGGAGCAGCGCGCCTACCGCGACTACGACGACACGCTGGAGCTCGGCACCCGCAACATCAAGGTCGCCCTGCGCCGCCTGCGCCGCTTTGCGCGCGAGGGCTCGGAGCTGGAGCTGGACCTGGACGGCACCATCCACGGCACGGCCGCCAATGCCGGCATGCTGGACATCCGCATGCAGCCCGAGCGCCACAACAAGGTCAAGGTGCTGCTGCTGATGGACGTGGGCGGCACCATGGACGAGCACATCCACCGCGTCGAGGAGCTCTTCAGCGCCGCCAAGAGCGAGTTCAAGCACCTCGAGTTCTATTACTTCCACAACTGCGTCTACGACTTCGTCTGGAAGAACAACCGGCGCCGTTTCGCGGAGAAGCTCAACACCTTCGACCTGATCCGCAAATACAACCGCGACTACAAGCTCATCTTCGTCGGCGACGCGACCATGAGCCCCTACGAGATCCTGCAGGTCGGCGGCAGCGTGGAATACAACAACGACGAGGCCGGCGCCGAATGGCTGCAGCGCCTCACCCACGCCTTTCCCAAGTACGCGTGGATCAACCCCGAGCCGCAAGGCGTCTGGCAGTACCGGCAGAGCATCGCGCTGATCCAGCAGTTGATGCAGCAGCGCATGTTCCCGCTGACCCTCTCCGGCCTCGAAGGCGCGATGCGGCTGCTGAGCAAATGACGCGTCTCGTCGCACTGCCTTTTGCAGTGCTTTTTGCGGTGCTGCTGAGCGCCTGCGCGACCACCCAGGCACCGCCCCAGGCCCCCGCGCCGCCGGCCCCCGACATCCCGGCGGACGCGCCGGCCGTCTACAGCCTGGACATCCGCATCGACGGCGACGGCCGCGACAGCGCGGCGCTGCGCAGCCTGCTGAGCCAGAACCTGGACATCGCCCGCTACCGTGCCAGCGAGGCCGCGCTGAGCAAGGTCGAGCTGGCTCGCCTGGCCGCGGCTGCGCCGGCCCAGGCCGAGAGCCTGCTGGAGACCGAGGGCTATTTCAGCGCCAAGGCCGACGTGGACCGCGACCCGGCGGACGAGACGCGGCTGCTGTTGAAGGTCACGCCGGGCCCGCTGACACGCGTCGACCAGCTCGACATCGAATTCACCGAGGGCTTGGCGGACGAAGAGGCCAAGGCTCTGCGCGAGACGCTGCGCAGCGCCTGGCCGTTGAAGAAGGGCGCAGCCTTCACCCAGCAGCAATGGGCTTCGGCCAAGAGCGACGTGCTGCTGCGCGCCCGCAATGGCGGCTATCCGCTGGCGCACTGGGGCGAGACGGCCGCGCGTGTCGACCCCGACGCGCAGACGGCCGATCTGCATCTGGTGCTGGCCAGCGGCAACCGCGCCCGCCTCGGCGCCCTGCGCATCGAAGGCCTCAAGCGCCAGGACCGCGACGCCATCGAGCGCCTGGCCGGCTTCGACAAGGGCGACGGCTACACCGAGCAAAAGCTGGCCGAGTTCCAGGAGCGCCTGGCCAAGACCCTGCTCTTCGACGCGGTGCGCGTGCAACTGCTGCCCGAGAGCCCGGACGCCGATGGCACGACGCCGGTGCAGGTCACCGTGACCGAGTCGGCCCTGCAGCAGGCCACGGCGGCTGTCGGCTATCACAGCAACACCGGCCAGAGCGTCAGCGTCGAGCATCTGCACCGCCGCCCCTTCGACCTGCCGGTGCGCCTGCGCAGCAAGCTGCAGCTCAGCCGCGACCTGCGCGGGGCCGAATTTGAACTCAGCTCCCATCCCCAGCCCGATCTGCACCGCAACCTCGCCTCCCTGCAGTTCGAGCAGGACCGCACCGGCGACACCATCGCCACCAACCTCGGCATCCGCCTGGGCCGCCTCTACGAATCGACGCGCGACGAGCGCCTGAGCTATGTCGAGCTGCTGCGCGCCCGCGAGACTGAAGGAGCACAAGTCAACACCAACCTCGCCCTGTCCCTCAACCAGCAGTGGATACGCCGCCGTCTGGACAGCACCCTGCTGCCCACCGACGGCCACCAGGCCCTGGCCCTGGTCGGCTTCGGTTATGCCAAGGGCGGCGGCACCGACAGCAGCGGGCCTTTCGGCCGCATGCAGTTCAAGCTGGGCGTCTACAAGCCCTTCGGCGGCTGGTTCGCCTCGGCCCGCGCCGAGGTCGCCCAGGTCGTGGCCAAGGAGCAGGTCGGCGTGCCCGAGAAGCTGCTCTTCCTGGCCGGCGGCGACGAGTCGGTGCGCGGCTATGCCTATCGCAGCCTGGGCCCGCAGAAGAACGGCCTGACCGTCGGCGGCCGCGTGCTGGCCACCGGCAGCCTGGAACTGGCCCACCCCATCATGCCGAGCTTCCCCGCTCTCTGGGGCGCCGTCTTCGTCGACGCCGGCAACGCGGCCTCGCGCTGGCAGGACTACCGCGCCGTCGTCGGCTATGGCGCCGGCGTGCGCTGGCGCAGCCCCGTCGGCCCGCTGCGCGTGGACGTGGCGCGGGCGCAGGAGACGGGCAAGTGGCGCCTGCACTTTAGTGTGGGGATCACGCTGTGAGGCGGTCCTTGCGCGTGCTGCGCGCCTTGCTGATCGGGCTGGTGCTGGTGCTGGCGCTGGTCGCCGGCTTCATCTTCTGGCTGCTGCAGCGACCGTCCGGGGGCGCCTGGCTGATGGCCCATCTGCCCGGTGTGCAGGTCGAGGCGCCCGAGGGCTCGCTGATGGGCGAGTTCAGCGCCCGCCGCCTCGTCATCAGCTGGACCGGTGGTTCCGCCGAACTGCGTGGCCTGCATTGGAAGGGCCTGGGATTGACCGCCAGCAGCGGCCTGCTGCTGGCCCGGGAGCTGGCGGTGGACGAGGTTGTCATCCGCAGCCAGGCCAGCGACAAGCCCTTGGCGCCGCCGCCCGACCTGAGCCTGCCCGTCGGTGTGCAGATCGCCAGCCTGCGCATCGCCAAATTGAGCTGGGCGCCCGACCAAGCACCCCTGCGCGGCCTGGAAGCCCAGCTCGACCTGCCGCGCCGCGGCACCCATGAAATCCAGCTCAAAGCCGCGCGCTGGCAACACCTGACGCTCGCCGGCAAGGCCAGGATCGAGAGCGCCGCACCGCTGCAGACCGACGCGACGCTGCGCGTGCAGCAGACCGAGGCCACCGACCTGCCGTGGAGCGCCATTGCTGCCGTAACGGGACCGCTGACCAAGCTCAAGGCCAAGGCCGAACTCGAGGCCGCCCACCAGACCCTGAAGGCCGACGGCGAGGTCCAGCCCTTCGCGCCCTGGCCCGTCAACGCGCTGCATCTCAAGGCCGACCAGCTCAACCTGGCCGCGCTGATGCCGGGCCTGCCGCGCACCGCGCTCAGCGGCGAGGCCCAGCTCAAGGCACCGGCCCGCAACGCCGAGGCCACGCTGCAGGCCGACCTGCGCAACGACGCCGCCGGACGCTGGGACCAGGGGGCCCTGCCCGTCAGCCGCCTCGTCGTCGCCCTGGCCGGCCGACCCGACCAACCGACCAGCCTGCGCCTGACGGCTCTGGATGCCGAGCTGCCCGGCGGCGGCCGCGTGCAGGGCAAGGGCCAGCGCGATGCCGATGGCCGCTGGCAGCTCGACGCCCGCGTCCAAGGCCTGCGCCCCGAGGCCCTGGATGCGCGCGCCACGCCGGCGCGGCTGGACGGCCCCTTCACGCTCGCCGGCAGCAAGGCCGGCCCCTTGAATGTCAAGCTCGACCTCGGCGGCACCATCGAGAGCCGTCCGCTGCGTCTGAAAGCCCAGCTGCGCGGCGAAGGGAGCAAGTGGCAGATCGAAGAGGCCCGCCTCGCCAGCGGCGACGCCACATTGCAGGCCAGCGGCCGCATCGATACGGCGGGCGCCGCCCAGCTCAAGGCCCAACTGCGCCAGTTCGATCCCCATCTGCTGTGGCGCGGCGCCCCCGGCTCGGCCTGGGCCCGCCTGCCCAACCCGACCCGCCTCAACGCCGAAGCCGACCTGGACCTGCGCGGCAAGACCCTCAACACACTGACCGGCAACGCCTACATCCGCCTGCTGCCCGGCCAGTTTGCCGGCCTGCCGCTGGAGGGCCGCATCAAGCTGCAGCGCGAGCGTGCCGCCGACGCTGCGGCCTTCGACATCGACGGCCGCATCGGCAACAACCGCGTGCAGACCGGCGGCCAGGCCAGCACCACGGCCGTCACCGGCAACGCCACGCTGAAGGCCGGCTCGCTGGCCGAACTCAACCCGCTGCTGGCCCTGTTCAACCAGCAACCCATCGCTGGCCAGGGCGAGGGCGAAGGCCGCTATCAGCTGATGCGCGGCGCCAAGGAATGGCAGCTGGGCGGCAGCGGCAAGCTCGCGCTGACCTCGGCCAAGGCCCTGGGCACCAGCATCGCCAGCATCAAGGCGCGCTGGGAGTTGCCCCTGGCAGGGGCCGATGGTGACGGCCCCGTCGCACTCAATCTGGACATCGCCCAGTTGCGCGACCCACTGGCTCAGCTCACCAGCGCAAAGATCGACCTGCAGGGCCGGCGCAGCGCCCATGACGTGAAGGCCGCGGTCGTCGGCAAGATCACGCGCGAGTCGCAAGACCTGGCCCTGAACGCCCAGCTGCAGGCCAAGGGGCGCTGGGACGGCCAGGCCTGGACGGGCCGCGTCGCCCGACTGGACATCGGCCCGCTGCGCCCCAACACGCCGCCGCTGCTGGCAGCCAAGGACATCGGCCTGCGCTGGGCCAGCGAGGGGCCGCGCCTGCAGGCCGAACCCGGCCGCGCCGAAGTGGGCGGCGCCTTTGTGCGCTGGCAGAGCCTGAGCTGGACCGGTGGCGACCACCCCGAGGCGCGCGCCGACCTGCAGCTGGAAGACCTGGCCGCCGCGCCGCTTCTGGCACGCTGGCAGCCCGACTTCGGCTGGGGCGGAGACCTGCGTGTCGCCGGCCATGCCTCGTTGGTGCTGAACGACAGGTTGACGGCCGAGCTGCTGATCGAACGCCAGGGCGGCGACCTGAAAGTCACCGACGAGTTCGGCCAGCGGGCCCTGGGTTTGACCGACCTTCGCCTGGCCGTCAACGTGAAGGACGGTGTCTGGCAGTTCGCGCAAGGCATTGCCGGCAGCGAGCTGGGCAGCCTGGGCGGCGCGCTGACGTTGCGCCCCACCGGCCTGTGGCCCGACGCGCAGACCCCGGTGCAAGGCGTGCTGCAGGCCAATGTTGCCCACCTCGGCACCTGGGGCAGCTGGGTGCCGGCGGGCTGGCGGCTGGGCGGCCGCGCCGCGGCCACCGTGCAGCTGTCGGGGCGCCTGGGCGCGCCCGACCTCAACGGCCGCGCCGAGGGCGAGAACCTGGCCCTGCGTCATCTGCTCTACGGCGTGGACGTGACCGAGGGCCGCTTCGTCCTCGATCTCAAGGGCCAGCATGCCGAGCTGTCCAAGCTCGAGGCGCGCGGCGGCGACGGCTGGCTGCGCGCCAGCGGCACGGCCGAGCTGGGTGCCCAGCCCAAGGCTCACGTCGAAATCGCGGCCGAGAAGCTGCGCGTGCTGTCGCGCGTCGATCGCCGCCTCGTCGCCACCGGCAATGCCACGCTGGACCTGGACGCCAAGGGCCTCAAGCTCGACGGGAAGCTGCGCGCCGACGAGGGCCTGTTCGACTTCAGCCGCGGCGACGCACCGGCCCTGGCCGACGACGTCACCGTGCTGCGCGGGCCCCGCGACGCGGCGCCCACGGCGCCCGCCGCACCCAAGGCCGCGCGCAACAGCGCCGTCAACATCGCTCTGGACTTCGGCGACGACTTCAAGGTGCGCGGCCGCGGCCTCACCACGACGCTGCGGGGCCAGCTGCAGGTCAGCCAGAACAACGGCCCGCTGCGCGTCACCGGCAAGCTCGACGCCCACGGTGGCCAGTACGCCGCCTATGGCCAGAAGCTGGACATCGAACGCGGCGACATCCGCTTCACCGGCGCCTACGACAACCCCTCGCTGGATCTGCGCGCCGTGCGGCCCAACCTCGATGTGCGTGTCGGCGTCTACGTCACCGGCACCGCGCTGGCGCCGCGGGTGAGCCTGTATTCCGAACCCGAGATGAGCGACACCGACAAGCTCTCCTGGCTGCTGCTGGGCCGCGGCCCCGACGGCCTGGGCCGCACCGACACCGCCCTGCTGCAGCGCGCGGCCCTGGCCCTGCTCAGCGGCGAGGGCGAAGGCCCGACGGGCAAGGCCCTGCGCAACCTCGGCCTGGACGAGCTGTCACTGTCGCAGAGCGATGACGACACCAAGGCCACCATCGTGCGCCTGGGCAAGCAGATCTCGCGGCGCTGGTATGTGGGCTATGAGCGCGGGCTGAACGCGACGACGGGCAGCTGGCAGCTGATCTACCGCATCGCCCAGCGGTTCACGCTGCGGGCCCAAGGCGGCGAAGACAACGCGCTGGACCTGATCTGGCAGTGGAAATGGGACTGAGCAGGGCGCCAGGCTGCATCGATGACCAAGGACGTGTAGGACAAGGCCTGGCATGCGCCATCGCGGCGCTCGGATGTGGCCAGCGCCCTCCTACACACCGACGCGCCGCCAGCGCCCTCCTCCGTCCTCGCCTGCCTACACCTCTGGCGGCCGGCAAGGACGAAATTTGAATCACAGCTCCACAGCTGTGATCCCGAGGAGGTTCACCATGACCCAGCTTCAACCCACCATCGCGACTGCACCCACGGCATTGTCGGTTCCGCAGTCCGCCAGCAAGACGACGCTTGCCGACATCGTGAGGACCGACGACGAGCCCACCCACCTGCTGCACTTCGAGCCGCTGTCGGCCCAAAGTGCGGGGCTGGACATCCCCTGCGACCCGCAAGGCCGCGTCGGCCTGGACGCCCTCGGCGACAAGCTGCGCAACGACTACTTCTTCGCCCGCGCTCTGATCGGCCGACTGTTCGCCAAACCCACGGTCAAGCAGGCCCTGCCGCTGATGCACGCCTGAGCGATCAGGCGCCGTCCTACAGCCGCGCCGCGACGCGCCCGACAACGGCTGTCACATCCCTCAACGAGGATTCCGGCCATGTTCTCTGAAACTCTTTCCCCGCTGACCGTGCCGCCCCTGCCGGTCGATGCCGACGTCGTCGATGCCGATCTCGACGTCTCTCTCAGCACGCCCTCCACGCTGGTCGTCAACGCCAGCCTGGAGCTGCAGTCCCACGAGGCTCTGGACCTGTCCCTGGTCATTCCGCGTTCGCGCTGCACCGGTGAACGCCCGCGCCTGGCGGCTCTGCTGGATGCCGTCCAGGCCGCCGTGGCCCGCGCCACGCGTGGCGGCACCCTGTACCAGCCGCGCCGCGTGCTGACACGCGTGGCCGGTCAGCCCCACCTCGTGGCACAGTTCTGAGCGACTACTTGGATCGCCCGTCGAACGCCGTCACGGGCACCGCCTGGAGGTCAATGTCCTCCAGGCAGCGGATGTTGATCGCCGCCATCGCCGAACCGTCCGGGCCCTTGCCCTCGCCATAGGGGTGCACGCCGCAGGTCGGGCAGAAGCGGTGCTGGATCACATGCTTGTTGAAGGTGTAGCTGCTGGCGTTCTCTTCGGGGGTCAGCAGCTTCAGCGCACTGCGTGGCACGAACCACATCAACGAGCCCTTGCGCTGGCAGATCGAGCAGTTGCAGGACAGCGCGGAGGCGGGCTCGCCTTCGACTTCGAACTTGATGCGGCCGCAGTGGCAGCTTCCGTGGTGGGTCATGCCGGTCTCCAGAGGGCGGAAGCCGCATGCTGCCAGAACCCCATGCGAGAATGCGCGCCGCCTTCAAAGGCGTGGACGCCACGCCTCGGTGCTCTCCGTAGTTCAATGGATAGAACGGCCGCCTCCTAAGCGGCAGATACAGGTTCGATTCCTGTCGGAGGGACCAGCGCCCGCATTGTGCAGCCACCCATGAAAACGGATTTCGCGCCCCTGGTGTCTGGCCTCGCTCTCGCTGCGGTGGCGGTGCTGCCCTGTACCGCGCAACCGGTGCGCGGCCTGGCCTTCCCCAAGCCCGACGCACCGGCGCGGTTGATCGCCGGCAGCTGTGGAACCGCCGTCTATCCCCCGGCCGCTGAACAGGCCGGACACGAAGGCGTGGTGTTGCTGGTGCTGACCATTTCCGACCAGGGCGCGGTCACCGCAGCCACCGTGGCGCGGTCGAGCCGGTCGGCCATCCTGGACTCCGAGAGCCGCTACATCGCCGCTCAATGCCGCTTCGTCCCCGCGATCAAGGGCGGCAAGCCCATCTACAGCGAGATGACGCGGGAGTTCACGTGGCGTCTCGAGACACCGCCCCCCGCGGCCAGCGCGGCCAGCAGCAGCTGAGATCACGGAACACGAGGCAACGGACCGAAGCGCTCCGCGCGGCCGGACTCCAGGCGTCGCAGCCGCCGCTCCAGATCGGCGAGATCCGAAGCCTCGCGCAGCAGGCTCTCGTCGCCATCCCATCTGAACGTCGGCCTCAGGCGCGGCAACCACGCGGCCCAGCGTGATGTCCAGCTGGTGGGAACCGAGGGAGGGAATCCGGCGGAGGCGGTTGGCATGGTGGCTCAATCCTGAAGCTTGAAAGCGATGCCTGACGATAGGCAGCGAGCCTGCCGGAGCCAAGGCACAGCGGGCCGGCAAGCGCACTCGTCTGTATCAGCGCGGGCACAGGCACAGCGCCCGGCCGGCTCACGGGCAGCACGGCCGTCACGCCCCCTGAATGGAGGTGCAAGTTCACGTCACAGCCGGTCCGGACGCTGCGCGGCGGCAACGAATAATCCGCGCCACAAGTCGGGCGGCGGGAGGCGCGCATGTTGAAGTGGATGAGTGGTTTGCTGGGCGGTTCCTCGGGCGGCATCCCGGACGGTGTTCCCAAGCCCTGGGTCGAGCGGCTGCAGGAGCAGCTCAAGCCTCTGTCCAAGGAGAAACACCCCAGCGGTGACCTCGCCGACAACACCCTGGCCTTCGTGCTGCAGGGCGAACCGCTTTCCGTCCTGAGCGCCCTCAGCACCAGCACCCACGCCGGCAACGCGCTGGGCCTGACGAGCTTTGCCAACGACGGGAAGATCGCCGCCCAGCTCTACAAGCACTTCGACCGCGTGCCGCCGGCCGTCGCCCTGCGTTGGGCCAAGGTCCTGGAAGCCGCCGTCGCCCAGCAGCCGCATCACTTCAAGATGGACTTCGAACGCGGCGTGCACTGGCCGGAGCTGCTGCTCGTGCACAGCTCCGGCGACGGCCTGAACAGCTGGCGCTCACCGCGGGCCAAGGCGCAGTCGCTGACGGCAGACGGCCTGGAAGCCCTGTGCATCGAAGACGGGCTCACGCCCTCGGCCTGGCTGCTGCCCGGCTTCAGCATCGGCAGCGGATCGGCCTATTTCAACGAGAACCGTCCGCTGCTGCTGACCGATGTCGCCGGCTACAGCGAAGCGCTGCTGCGCCACGCCGCCGCCATTGCGCCCCTGCTGCTGTCGTCGACCGTGAATGGCCGCGTCCATGCCCTGAAGATGGCCCTGCCTGCGCCGGATGCCGCGTTGGCGCTGTGGGCGCCGCAGATTGCTGAACTGGCCTGCAGCACCAGCAAGCAGGTGCGGGCCGCGGCCGAGCCCCTGCTGCTGCGCGCCGGCCCTGCCCTCGTCGAGGCCTTGAAGCCCCTCGCCCTGCAGGCCAAGCCCGAAGTGCGCCAGCTGGCCCTGCGCGTGCTGGTGTCGCTGGCCCGGCAACGCGGCGACGCGGCGCTGCTGGCCTTCGCACGCGATACCGCGCTGGCCGACAAGGCCCCCGGCGTGCAGGCCCTGGTTGCAGAGTGGGACAGCCATGCCGAGACGCCCGCCGAGGTGGTCTACGACTACGAACTGCCCACCATCGACTGGTCGGCCAGCGCCAACGCCGTGCCCGCTGACGTGCTGACACGCATGTGGACCGAGATCAACACGGCCATCGACAAGTCCAACGCGCAGTACCGGGAACGCCATGCCCGCGCCCAGGCCCAGGGTCACAAATGGGAGCTGCACCAGGACGACAACTTCAGCGCCTCGGATGCAGCCAAGCTGAAGCAAGAGCTTGCCACCGACGGCCCGATGATGAGCCGGCTGACGCGAAGCTCCGAATCATGGCGCGTGCAGGGCTTGACAAACCCGGTGCTGACCAAGCTCGCGCAGCAGGGCGGTCTCACGCCCGTCGCCATCGTCAAGATGCTGCGCTACTTCGGCTTCGTCGACGGCGACGACGCCGGTCTCGGCCACGTCCTGGTGAGCTGTGTCGAGGCCCTGCACCGGACCGCCGGCCGGCCCAGCCTGCTCGAGCTGTCGCTGCTGCTCGAGGCCCACGGGATCTCGGCCGCGAAGGTGCTGCGCGGCTACTGCGCCAATTGGGGGCGCTCCCTGGCCGCCGACTGGCCCGATGCCGACGTCTGGCCCTTTGTGGCCCGCCACCAGGACCTGGTCGTCCGCACGCTGGCGGAGAACAACGCCAGCGACTGGCACTTCTCGCGCGCCAGGCTCTTCACCGCCATCGGCACCCTGCCCTCGCCGCCCCCCATCCTGGTCAACAGCCTGTTCGAGCTGGCCCTGGGTTCGGCCAAGGGCGATCGCGCCCTGGCCCAGGAAGCCCTGAAGAACCTGGAGGGCAAGGAAGCCCGCATCACTTCGGCGCTGGAAAGCGGCAAGGCCGAGGTGCGCACCGTGGCCGCCCAGTGGCTGGGCCGGCTGCGCCACGCCCCGGCCGTGCCGGCCCTTGAGCAAGCCGTGCGCAAGGAGAAGCACGACCTCGCCAAGGGCGCGATGCTCGACGCGCTGCAGGCCCTGGGCCGGCCCGTCGAGGCCTACCTCGATCGGGGCTCCCTGGCCAAGGACGCCGCCAAGTTCATCGCCAAGGGCCTGCCCAAGGAATTGGACTGGTTCCCCTGGGCGGCCCTGCCCGTGGTGCACTGGGCCGACACCCAGGCCGCCATCGCGCCCGAGGTGCTGCAGTGGCTCATCGCCCAGGCCTGCAAGCAGAAGAGCCCCGAACCCAATGCCGTTCTGCGCAAGCTCTGCGGCCTGATGCAGCCCCGCGAGCGCGAGGCGCTGGGCCAGTATGTGCTGGACGCCTGGCTGGCTGAGGACGTGCGCCCGCTCTCGCATGACGAGGCCCTCGTGCGCGCCCGCAGCGCGGCGCAAGGCCAACGGAATGGCATGAACGCCTATCCCCAGTTCTACCAGGGCAACCCCATGCTGCAGATGAGCGTGGACGAGCTCACCGCGCATCTGCTGCCCGGCTTCCTGCGTCAGCCCCTGGGCTCTGCGACCGGCAGCAAGGGCCTGCTGGCCATGGCGGCGGCTTGCTGCGCCGAGCGCGCCGCGCCGCCGGTGCAGCGCTATCTGAAGGAGTGGTACGGCACCCGAGCGCACCAGGGCAAGGCGCTGATCGCCATGCTGGCCTGGATCGAGCACCCCAGCGCGACCCAGCTGATGCTGTCCGTGGGCAGCCGCTTTCGCACCAAGAGCTTCCAGGAAGAAGCCACCAAACAGGCCGAGGCCCTGGCCGAGCGCAAGGGCTGGACCCTGGCTGAGCTGGCCGACCGCACCATTCCCTCCGGCGGCTTCGACGAGACCGCCACGCTGACGCTGAGCTACGGCCCGCGCTGCTTCACGGCGCGCCTGTTGCCCGACTTCAAGGTGGAGCTCTTCAACCCCGAGGGCAAGAAGATCACCGCCCTGCCCGAACCGCGCCAGGACGATGACGAGGCCCAGGCCAAAGAGGCCAAGAAGGCCTTCAGCGCGGCCAAGAAAGAGATCAAGAGCATCGTCGACCTGCAGACCGACCGCCTCTACGAAGCCCTGTGCACCGCGCGCGACTGGCCCGTGGCCGACTGGCGGGACTATCTGTTGCAGCACCCGGTGCTGCGCCACCTCGTGCAGCGCCTGGTGTGGATCGAGACCGCGGAGGACGGCGCGACCCGCGTCTTCCGCCCGCTGGACGACGGCAGCCTGACCGACGTGAATGACGACCCGCTCGAGCTGGCCGCGGGCACCCGTGTGCGCCTGGCGCACGACTCGCTGATCGATGCCGAGCAGGTGAGCGCCTGGCGGCAGCATCTGGCCGACTACGCCGTCAAGCCGCTGTTCCAGCAGTTCGGCAAGGGCAGCTACACCCTGCCCGCCGACCAGGCCGATGCCACCGACGTGCGCGAATTCCGCGGCCATATGCTCGAGGCCTTTGCGCTGCGCGGCCGCGCCACCAAGCTCGGCTATTCGCGCGGCAGCACCGAGGACGGCGGCTGGTTCTTTACCTACGAGAAGCGCTTCCCGACGCTGGGCCTGCTGGCCGTCATCGAGTTCACCGGCAACGGTCTGCCCGAGGAGAACCGCAACGTGGCCCTGCACCACCTGTCCTTCGCCGCCACCGGCGAGGGCGACCGCTGGTCGCGCGCCGCGCTGCCGCTCAGCAAGGTGCCCAAGGTGCTGCTGTCCGAATGCCATGACGACCTGCGCCTGATCGCCGCCGAAGGCACGGGCTTGGACCCCGACTGGGAGAAGAAGAGTGAGTACTGAAGCCATCCTGCGCGAACCCGCCGAACGGGTGCACGCCGACGAACTGGCGCGCCTGGCCGAGAAGGACGACGCGCCCCGCCCGCCCGGCTGGCGGCTGTCGCCCCGCGCCGTGCGGCGCTTCGTGCTGGGCGACGACAAGCTCGGCATCGCACGCAAGTTCTACGGCGACGACGCCCTCATCGACCGCTGCATCGTCACGCTGATGAGCGACCGCGGCCTGCTGCTCGTTGGTGAGCCGGGCACGGCCAAGTCCATGCTGTCGGAGCTGCTGTCGGCGGCCGTCTCGGGCCTGTCCACCTGCAGCATCCAGGGCACGGCCGGCACGACAGAAGACCAGATCAAGTACGGCTGGAACTACGCCCTGCTGCTGGCCGAAGGCCCCACGCCGCGCGCCCTCGTCAGCGGCCCCATGCTGCAGGCGCTGCGGGCCGGCTGGCTGTGCCGCTTCGAAGAGGTGACGCGCGTTCAACCCGAGATCCAGGACAGCCTCATCAGCCTGCTGTCCGACAAGCTGCTGCACATCCCCGAGCTGAACGGCCCCGAGTCCACCGTCTTTGCGGCGCGCGGCTTCAATGTGCTGGCCACGGCCAACATCCGCGATCGTGGCGTGCACGAGATGTCCAGCGCGCTGAAGCGCCGCTTCAACTTCGAGACCGTGCGCCCCATCGGCGACCGCAAGCTCGAGACCGAGCTCATCCGCGAGCGCACCGAGGCCTTGCTGAAGCATGCGCAGATCGAAGTCGAGTTCCGGCCCGACGTCGTCGAGCTGCTGGTCACGGCCTTCCACGACCTGCGCCAGGGCGTGACGAGCGAGGGGTTGGTTGTCGAGAAGCCCACCGCCGTCATGTCCTCGGCCGAGGCGGTGTCGGTGGGCTACGCCGCCTGTCTCGACGCCCACTACTTCGGCGACGGTAGCGTGGGTGGCGAGCATGTGGCCCGCCAGCTCATCGGCACCGTGCTCAAGGACAACCCCGACGACGGCAAGAAGCTGCGCCACTATTTCGACGTCGTCGTGAAGCAGCGCGCCCAGAAGCTGGTCGGCGCCTCGCAGTGGAAGCGCGTGCTCGATGCCCGACGCGAGCTGGACCGCTGAAGCGCCCGGCGCCGACGGGCTGCGCGCGCTGGCCGCGCGCCTGGTCACGCCCGAGCTGATCGTCTTCCCGGTGCGCCACCACAGCCCCGCCTGCGCCTGGCAGTTGCGGCAGCTGCTGGCGGCCACGCCGGTGTCGGCCGTGCTCGTCGAAGGACCGCGCAGCTTCACCCGCCTCATCCCCCAGCTGACGCACGCCCAGGCGCGGATGCCGCTGGCCTTTTACGGCTATTGCGTGTTCAAGGCCCAGGGCGAGGCGCCTGCGCGCCGGCACGCGGCCTACTACCCCTTCTGCGACCACTCACCCGAGCTGGTCGCTCTGCAGCACGCCGCCGCGCAAGGCCTGCCGGCGCGCTTCATCGACCTGGACTTTGCCGAGCAGGCCGCCATCGACCAGCAGGCGCACGGCGACGAGCTGGCCCGCTCGCTGCTGGACGAGCGCCATCTGCAGCGCAGCCAATACCTGGCTCATCTCGCGCGGCGCCTGCGCTGCCGCAACCACGAGGAGCTGTGGGAACACCTGTTCGAAGCACCCGCGGTCACGCGCAGCGTTGCCGAGCACATGGCCGACATGACGGCCTATTGCCAACTCTCGCGCATCGAGCACAGCGAGGCCGAGCTGCGTGCCGACGGTACCCTGGCGCGCGAAGCCGAGATGGCCGCCGACATCATCGAGGCACTGGCCCAGCGCGAGGCCGACGCCGGCCCGGTGCTGGCCGTGGTCGGCGGTTTCCATGCCGTCGTGCTGCCCGACCTCGTCGCCGCCGGCACCAGACACCCGGCGGTGAAGACACCGCCCATCGACGACCAGGCCGCGGCCCTGATCCGCTACGGCCAGGAGCGCCTGGACCGCCTCAACGGCTACAGCGCCGGCATGACCTCGCCTGCATGGCATCAGGGCCTGTGGGAGCGCATGCTCAAGCGCGACAAGGCCGGCGTGGAGGTCGGCGCCAAGCTGCGCCGCGAGCACACGCTGACGGTGCTGTTCGACGTCGCCGCCGAGCTGCGCGAGAAGCACCGCCTGCCCCTGCCCATGCCCACCCTGGCCGCCGCCTACGAGCAGGCCCTGCGCCTGGCCGCGCTGCGCGGGCGCGACGCACCGCTGCGCGAGGACCTGGTCGACGCCGTGACCAGCTGCTTCGTCAAGGGCGAGCTGGATGCCGAGGGCGCCCTGGTGCTGGCCGTGACGCGCCGTCACCTGGGCGGCCAGGCCGTGGGCCAGGTGCCGCCCGGCACCGACCGCCCGCCGCTGCTGCGCGACTTCGAGGCCCGGGCGCGCCGCCAGCGCCTGAAGATCGACGACCCGCAATCGCGCCGCCTGGTGCTGGACCTCTACCGCCGCCACGACCATCGCCTGACCAGCCGGCTGCTGCATGGCCTGGTGCTGCTCAACGTGCCGCTGGGCACACGCATGTCGGGGCCCGACTTCGTCAACGGCATGGGCCTGGCCCGCCTGCAGGAGCATTGGGAGTACAGCTACTCCGCCGTGACGGAGGCGGCCCTGGTCGAAGCCTCGGTCTACGGCACGACGCTGCCGCTGGCCGTGGCCAACCGCTTCGAGGCGCGGCTGCAGCGCCTGATTGACGGCGACGACTCGCGCAATGCAGGCGCCGCCGCCGCGCTGCTCGTGCAGGCCTGCGTGCTGGGCCTGCACGACCATGTGAGGCGCGTCACGGCGACGCTGGTGCAGGTGATGGCCGAGGACGCGAGCTTCGAGTCCGTCGCCAGCGCCTGTGGCGTGCTGGGCCTGCTGTGGGAGTCGCGTGAGCCCCTGGAGGCGCGCCAGCTGGCCGAGCTGCCGGCCCTGCTGCAGTCCAGCTACCAGCGCGCAATCTTCCTCGGACAGGAGCTGCGCGGCGCCGAAGGTGATGGCAATGGCCTCATCGATGCCCTGTCGCGGCTGCGCGAGCTGCTGGCGAGCACGGCGGGGCAGACGCTGGACGCCAGCCTGTTCTGGCAGCTGCTGGTCCACCTGCAGTCCGGCCACGACCTCGCCCTGATCCGTGGCGCCGCGGCCGGCCTGCGCTACTGCGCCGGCCAGCTCGACGAGGCCGGCCTGGAGACGCTGCTGGGCGGCCATCTGAAGGGCGGCGTATCGCCGAGCGACGCGGTGGCCTTCCTGCGCGGCCTGCTGGGCACGGCGCGCGAGGCCGCCTGGCAGCAGCCGCGCCTGCTGGACACGCTGGACGCCCGGCTGCGCGACTGGGACGAGGCCGCCTTCGTCGCCGTGCTGCCCGAGCTGCGCCTGGCCTTTGCCGAGATGACACCCAAGGAGACCGACCGCATCGCCCAGGCCGTGGCCGGCCTGCATGGCGAGCAGGACCTCGGCCGCCTCGTGCGCCACGACCTGGATGCCGCAGCCGTGCAGCTCAACCTGGCGCGCTCGGCGCAGTTGCTGGAGCGGCTGCGCGCCGATGGGCTGCAAGGATGGCTGCAGGCATGAGCGCCGCGCCGCGCCGCCGCAAGCAAGCTCGCTCCCGCCTGGCGGGACAGGCCGCAGGCCGAAGGGTGCACCCATGAGTACCTTGGAGCGCTGGCGCCTCGTGCTCGGCCGCTACGCCGAGCAGCAACTCAGCCCACAAGGCCTGCAGGGTCAGAACGGCCGGCGCGACCGCGCCCTGGACCAGCTCTATGGCCGTGAATACAAGGGCCGCGGCCTGCGCGGCGACGGCGAGCGCGGCCCCGGCTCGCTGGACGCGTCCCAGCCCAACCTCGTCACCTGGCTGGGCGAGGTGCGCGAGCTCTTCCCGCGCGACACCGTCGAGGTCATCGAGAAGCATGCACTCGACCGCTACGGCCTGACCGAGCTCGTCACCGACCCGCAGACGCTGGAGAAGCTGGAGCCCAACCAGCAGTTGCTGCGCACGCTGCTGACGCTGCGCGGCCATCTGCACGGCGAGGTGCTGCACATGGCCAAACGCATCATCCGGCAGGTGGTGGAGGAGCTGCGCCGCAAGCTCGAGGCCGAGGTCAGGCAGGCGCTGTCAGGCCGGGTCAACCGCAACCGCCATTCGCCCATGGCCGTGGCGCAGAACTTCGACGCCCGCGGCACGCTGCGCGCCAACCTCAAGCACTACGACGCCGAGCGGGCCCGCCTCGTCGTGGACCAGATCAAGTTCTTCGAGCGCAACAGCCGCCGCCTGCCCTGGCACGTCATCCTGTGCGTGGACCAGAGCGGCAGCATGGTGGACTCCGTCATCCACAGCGCCGTCATGGCCGGCATCTTCGCGGCGCTGCCGGCCTTCCGCGTCAAGCTGGTGCTGTTCGACACCAGCGTCGTCGACCTCAGCGAGCATGCCGACGACCCCGTCGAGGTGCTGATGCAGGCCCAACTCGGCGGCGGCACCGACATCGGCAAGGCGGTGCGCTACTGCAGCCAGCTCGTCGAGGTGCCGCATCGCACCGTCCTCGTCCTCGTCACCGACTTCTGCGAAGGCGCCTCCCAGGCCGAGCTGGTGCGCGCGGTGCGCCAGCTCGCCGAAGCACGAGTGCGCATGCTGGGCCTGGCCTCGCTGGACGGCAACGCCCACCCCGTCTACGACCGCCAGATGGCCGAACGCCTGGCGGGCTGCGGCATGGAGATCGCCGCGCTGACGCCGCAGCGGCTGGCGCAGTGGCTGGTGAAGGTGATCTCGTGAGCAAGCTGAGAGTCCAGCTGCAGGAACAGCTCGCCCGCTTCGACGACGAGGGCTTTGCCGCCCTGGCCAACCGCGGCCTGCTGCGCCGCGCGCAGAAGGACCTCGAGCGCCTGACGGTCGCGATCGCCGAGGAGAGCGACACCGGCCTCGTCGTCACGGTGGGCGAGCAGCGCATTAGCTTCGACGCGCGCGGCCCGGCCCAGGCGCGCTGCGACTGCCCGGCCAGCGGCGTCTGCCAGCACATCCTGGCGGCGGCCATCGGCCTCAGGCAACTGGCCGGCGCGGCGCCGCCACCCGCTGAGGATGCGCTGGCTGCCCTGCGCGAGAGCCTGCTCGCCATCCCGCCCACCGAGTTGGCCAAGTACGCCGGCAAGGCCGGCTACCGCTGGGCCTGGCAATACCTGCACGACCTGGGCGACGGCGCGGCCCTGCAGATCAGCGGCGACAAGCACCTGGTGCTGGCCCTGCAGCGCCCGCGCCTGACGCTGCGCTACATGGGCGGCGGCATTGCCAACCTGATCGCCGATGTGGAGCTGTCCCAGGTCGAGAAATACCGCGTCGCCGCCGTGCTGGCCTTCCAGCGCGCCCACGGCAAGGAGCTGGTGCCGCCCGAGCCCACGGCCGCACCGCGCACCCAGGCCCTGGACCTGGGCGCCGACCACCAGCTCGCCAGCACCGGCGCCGTCGCACTGGAGGACTCGCGCCAGCGCCTGCGCGACAGTGCCCGCCAGCTGTTCGCCGAGGCCGTCGAGCTCGGCCTGGCCCATCTGTCCGGCGGCATGCACGAGCGCTTCACGACGCTGGCCGTCTGGGCCCAGGGCGCGGAGTACCACCGCCTTGCCCTGCTGCTGCGCCGCATTGCCGACCACATCGAGCTGCTGCTGGAACGCGCCGGCGGCGCCGACGAGCACCGGCTGCTGGACGAGCTCAGCCTCGCCAACGTCCTCGTCGACGCCCTCGACGCCGCCGCCGCGCGCGGCCTGGCTCCGACCCAATTGGTGGGCCGCGCGCGCACCCGCTACGACGAGACCGAAACCCTGGAGTTGCTGGGCCTGGGCGCACGCGCCTGGCGCTCGGCCAGCGGCTACGTGGGCCTGACCATGATGTTCTGGTCGCCGCGCGATGGTTTCATGTCCTGCACCGATGCACGGCCCGAAACGCTGCGCGGTTTCGACGCCATCGCCCGCTACAAGGCCGCCGGCCCCTGGAGCGGCCTGGGCGCGCCGCAGCGGGCCACCGGCCAGCGCCTGGCCCTCGTCGGCGCCCAACTCAACGAGGCCATGCGTCTGTCGGCCCGCGACAGCACCAGCGCCACGCTGCTGCCGGCCGACGCCGAAGCCTGGTCCGCCGCCCAGCTCAAGCCCTGGACGCGCTGGGCCGACCTCGCCGAAGCGCGCAGCGCCGGCCGCAGCCTGCTGTCACGCCCCGCGCCCATGCAGGACTGGGCCTTCCTGCAACCCAGCCGCATCGGTCCCTGCCGCTTCGACGATGCCCGCCAGACCCTGGTCTGGCCGCTGTGGGACGGCGACGGCGAGGTCCTCAACGCCGAGCTGGCTTTCGACCGCTACACCGAACATGCGATGGAGCGCATCGAGGCGCTGCCAGCCGGCGCCGTGACCGATGGCCTCATCGTGGTGGCCCAGGTGCGCGGCACGGGCGGCGGCCTCAGCGCCGAGCCGCTGAGCCTGATCCGCCCCCAGGCCAAGCCGCCGGTGGACGCCCTGCACTTCGACGTCACGCTGGCTGGCGAGAGCCTGCTGGCCCGCTGGCGCAAGGCCTGGTCAGCACGCGGCGCGGTGCAGCCCGTCGCCCTGGCCGTCCCAGCCGAGCCCGCGGCCGTGGTCGATATTCGCCGTGCCCTGCAGCGCCTGGCCGAACGCGGCCTGCCCATCGACAGCCCGCAGCCCTGGCCGCTGGAGCGTGGGCGACTGCTCGAGCAGGCTCGTGGTGCCGGCCTGACCGCGTTCGCTGTGCTTGCGCCATCGGCGCGCGGCGGCGAAGACCTGCTGAGGCTGAACTATCTGCGGCTGGCCTACGAAGCCCTCACGGACGAGACGGTCGCGTCGCTGGAATAGGGTGCCCGGCAAGGACATCCTCCATTCGAGAGCGCCGAATGCTCGAGTGGCCGCCGATGAGCGCCGGCGTTGGCGCCGCGCTCAGGCGTAGGTGTTCAGATGGCGCCCCACCGATCCCTCGGTGGCGAGCGCCGGCGGCTGCGGCAGCGCGTTGAGCAGGGCCATCGCGCCGTCCTGCTGGACGTCGAGGGCCTTGCGCAGCACCAGGAGGTTGACCGAATCGGCCGTTTCACCCTGGGTCTGGGTGACAGCCGTGCTGACTGCGGTGGCGTTGGTGATATCCATGTCGCGTCTATCGGCAGCTTGGCGCGGGACTTGAGGCGCGGGTTTGTATCCGTCTGCAAGTCCACCCGCCTGCGCACTTTGCCCTTGCTTCGGCTGCTCGCAGCGCAAGAATCCCCAGTTGCTTTCACCGAGGATTCACGATGCCCGCACCTGCCTTCCGCGCCCTGGGCGCCGCCTTGCTGCTGGGCATGGCCGCCTCGGCCTTTGCCGCCGACCAGGTCGTCAGCCTGCCGCTGAAGGAGGCCTGGTTCGAGGGCGAGATCGTGCACTACGTCAGCACCGACATCTCCGACCCCGGCATCGCCAAAAAGCAGGGCATCAACTACGTGCCGGCCCTGGCCGACACGTTGAAGCCCGGCATGCCGGTCGAAAAGGCCTACAAATTCCCCAATGACGAGCAGGCCACCGTGCTGCCCTCCATCCCGCGGCCGGTCGGCGGCGCCAATGCCGACGCGAGCTACAGCCCGTTGTGGGTGCTGGTCATGGTGCGCTGGAAGCCGGGCATCACGCCGCACACGCTGACCTCCGAGGAAGCCGTGCTGGCTGCCGAGGAAAAGGGCGAGGTCGAGCTGACCCGCACCAGGATCGTCGCGAACTGGCCCGTCGTGCGGGCCCGCGGCGCCGCGCTGCAAGGCGTGCGCTGACGGGCAGGCCGCGGCGCCTCAGTCTCCGACGCCTTTTCGCCGCCTCACGCCCAGCCACAAGGCCGCGATCGCGCCCGCCGCCAGCCACAGCGCCGCTGTAGCGGGTTCAGGCACGGGTGCGGCGTCGCGCACCAGGAAGGTTCCGATGCCGGCAGCCTGGAAACTGCGCTGGTCATTCGCCACCTTGGCCACGCCGACGGCGTTGAGATACAGATAGGTCGAATGCCCCGCGACCGGCATGTCGTTGATGAAGCCGCCGAAGTAGTGACCACCGCTGACCTCGCCCATGGGATCGGAGCCGAGACGGCTGATCAGGCTCCAGGAAGCGTCGAGCCAGAGCTCGCTGCCGTGATAGTCGATGGGACCGATATCCCCGGGCACAAGAGTGTAGGAATACTGAAAGGCCGACAGCAGGGCCGACATCTCGGCGGCGTTCGCCCAGCGGAAACCTTCCGCCTGATGGTTGGCGATCGCCGTCGCCACCGGAAGCGCGTAGGTCGAGGTCAGGTCCAGGAATTCATAGATCCTCGCCCCGTCTCGCACGACGGTCAGGTCGTTCGGGGAATGCAGCGTGGCATCTCCGACGAATGTGGCCGCGCCGGCACCCGCTGCGGCGAATGCGAGGACGAGGGACGAAGCGAGTTTCTTCATGGACGGCTCCCTGGTTTTCGGCGCATGTTCTGCCAAGTGAGCCAGACGCCGCATGCGGCAAACCCTGAGCGCCGCGCCCCTCCCCCTACATCGCGGCCCGCATAAGCATCGCCGCTTTCCTTCGTTCCGCGAGTTAGCGCCCTTCCCTATCGTTGCGGCCTGAATCTCACCGGGCCGCCATGCATATCACCAGCCTCTCCGCCAGCCCCAGCGAACGCTCGCGTTCCGCCTGGCTCACGCAGTTCGCGCTGACGCGGCTGGAAGGCCGGGGCACGCAGCAGGACCACATCCTGGTGCGCGATCTGCCTGCCGCCGCGCTGTTGAATGCGGATGTGCAGGACCGGGCCATCGCCGCGGCCGTGCAGGCCGTCGAGCAGGCCGACCTGGTCATCGTCGGCACGCCCATCTACAAGGCGGCCTACAGCGGCCTGCTCAAGGTCTTCCTCGACCTGCTGCCGCCCGATGCGCTGCGCGGCAAGCTGGTGCTGCCCCTGGCCACCGGCGGCAGCCCGGCCCATTTCCTGGCCCTGGATTACGCCCTCAAGCCGGTGCTGTCGGCCCTGGGCGCCCGCCATGTGCTGGACGGCGTGTTCGCCACCGACGCCCAGCTGCGCCGCCATGACGCGGGCGGCTTCGTGCCCGAGCCCGACCTGATCGCGCGCCTGGACCGCGCCCTGGCTCCTCTCACCTCGGGCTCACCGCGAATGCCGACGCGGCTGGAGCCCGCGCTCAGCTGTTGACGCCTGCTCCGCCGCACACACCACCACCGTTTGTCTCCTCGCCTCCCGCACGGGATCGGCGACTTCATCCCGGCGCTCATCGGTGCTGATCGGGTGCGCCCGAGCGCCGGGATTTTTTTAGGACATCACATGCAATTCCGTTCCCTGCTCCGCTGGACCGCGCCGCTGTTGATCGCGGCTGCCAGCTTCCATGCCTCCGCACAGACCACCTTGCGCATCGGCTTCCAGAAATCCGCCAGCCTGCTGACGCTGCAGAAGTCCTCGGGCTCGCTCGAGAAGAAGCTCGCGCCCCTGGGCGTCAGCGTGAAATGGGTCGAGTTCCCCGCCGGCCCGCAGCTGCTCGAGGGTCTCAACGTCGGTGCGGTCGACGTGGGCTTTGTCGGCGAGGCCCCGCCCATCTTTGCCCAGGCGGCAGGCGCCCAGTTCGTCTACATCGGATACGACCCGGCCGCACCGGAAGCCGAAGCCATCGTCGTGCCCAAGGACTCGGCCATCAAGTCGGTCGCCGACCTGAAGGGCAGGAAGATCGCGCTGAACAAGGGCAGCAATGTCCACTACCTCATCGTCAAGGCGCTGGAGAAGCAGGGCCTGAAGTTCAGCGATGTGCAGGCCGTCTACCTGCCGCCCGCCGACGCACGCGCCGCCTTCGAGCGTGGCGCCGTGGATGCCTGGGTGATCTGGGATCCCTTCCTGGCCGCCGTCGAGAAGCAAAGCAATGCCCGCCTGCTGGCCGACGGCCGCGGCATCGTCAACAACTACGCCTACTACCTGGCCGAACGCGGCTATGCCGAGAAGCAGCCGCAGGTCATCCGCGCGCTGTTCGAGGACACGCAAGCCCAGGCCAACTACCTCAAGGCCAATACCAAGGCCGCCGCGGCCGTCATCGCCCCGTTGCAAGGCCTCGAACCCGAAGTCGTCGAGAAGAGCCTGACGCGCTACCAGTTCGGCGTGAAGCCGCTGACGCCGGCCGTCGCCGCCGAGCAGCAGAAGATCGCCGACACCTTCCACGCCCTCGGCCTCATCCCCAAGCCCATCCGCGTCGCCGACGCCCTGCCCGGCACGGCCAAGCTGGCGGAGGCGGGCAAATGAGCGGCCACCACACGACGCGGCGCGCGGCTGTCGCCATCCTCGCGACGACGGCCGCGGTCTGGACGCGTGCGCAATCTCCGCAGCAGCTGCGCATCGGCTTCCAGAAAGGCTCGCTCAACCTCGCGCTGCTGAAGAGCTATGGCCTGCTGGAGCAGCGCCTGCCGGGCACGCGCATCCAGTGGATCGAGTTCCCCGCCGGACCGCAGCTGCTGGAGGCGCTCGCCCTGGGCAGCGTCGAGTTCGGCGCCACGGGCGACGCGCCACCGGTGTTCGCGCAGGCGGCCGGCAAGGACGTCGCCTATGTGGGCGCCGAGCCGCCCAAGCCCGACAGCTCGGCCATCCTCGTCAAGCCCGATTCACCGCTGAAGACGCTGGCCGACCTCAAGGGTCGCCGCGTCGCGCTGCAGAAGGGCAGCAGCGCCCATTTCCTGACCGTGCAGGCCATCAAGAAGGCGGGGCTGTCGTGGCACGACATCCAGCCCGTCTACCTGCCGCCGGCCGATGCGCGCGCCGCCTTCGAGCGCGGCTCGGTGGACGCCTGGGCCGTCTGGGACCCCTACTACGCCGCCGCTGAAGTCACCGGCGAGCTGCGAACGCTGGCGACGAGCCGCGGCCTGACCAACAACAACACCTTCTACCTGGCCTCGCAGGCGCTGGGCCGCGACACGGCGCTGATCAAGACGCTGTTCCAGGCCCTGACCGATGCCGACGCGCGTGCCCGCGCCGACCGGCGCGATGCGGTGCAACGCTATGCCGAGTTCGCCGGGCTGCCACTGGCCACGGTCTTCAAGATGGTCGAGCGACGCGGCGCCTCACCCGTCGGGCCGCTGACACCCGCGCTGGTCAAGGAGCAGCAGCAGGTGGCCGACGCCTTCGCCGAGCTCGGCCTCATCCCCCGCCCCATCCGCGTCGCCGACGCCATCGCACCGGTAGGAAAAGCATGAAGATCTTCTGGTTCATTCCCACCCACGGCGACAGCCGCTACCTCGGCAGCTCGCGCGGCGCGCGCGTGGCCGACCATGCCTACTTCAAGCAGATCGCCATCGCCGCCGACAGCCTGGGCTACGAAGGCGTGCTGCTGCCGACCGGCCGCAGCTGCGAAGACTCCTGGATCGTCGCGGCCAGCCTCATCGACGCGACCAAGCACCTGAAGTTCCTCGTCGCGCTGCGCCCCGGCTTGGTGGCCCCCTCGCAGAGCGCCCGCATGGCCGCCACGCTGGACCGCCTCTCGGGCGGCCGCCTGCTGGTCAACCTCGTCACCGGTGGCGACCCCGACGAGCTGGCCGGCGATGGCCAGTTCCTCGGCCATGCCGAGCGCTACGAGCAGTCGGCCGAGTTCATCCGCATCTGGCGCGAACTGCTGACCCGCTCGCACACCGGCGAGCCGCTGGACCTGGACGGCGAACACCTCAGCGTCAAGGGCGGCAAGGTGCTCTACCCACCCATCAACAAGCCCTATCCGCCGGTGTTCTTCGGCGGCTCCTCGGGCCCCGCGCACGACCTGGCCGCGGAGCAGGTCGACACCTACCTGACCTGGGGCGAACCGCCCGCCGAGGTCGAGAAGAAGCTGCAGGACGTGCGCGAACGCGCCACGGCGCGGGGCCGCCAGCTGCGCTACGGCATCCGCCTGCATGTGATCGTGCGCGAGACCGAAGACGAGGCCTGGCGCGCCGCGGGCGAGCTGCTGTTCGAGCTGGACGAAGCCACCGTGGCCGCGGCCCAGGCACGCTTCAAGAGCATGGACTCGGTCGGCCAGCGCCGCATGGCCGAGCTGCATGGCGGCCAGTTCAACAAGGCCGATGTGCGCCAGGGGCTGGAGATCTCCCCCAACCTCTGGGCCGGTGTCGGCCTCGTCCGCGGTGGCGCGGGCACCGCCCTGGTCGGCAGCCCGCAGCAGGTGGCGGACCGCATCCAGGAATACGCGGACATCGGCCTGGAGTACTTCATCCTCAGCGGCTATCCGCATCTGGACGAGGCGCATCGCTTTGCCGAGCTGGTGTTCCCGCTGCTGCCGCTGAATGTGCGTGAGAAGCTGACGGCGCCCACGTTGACGGGGCCCTTCGGCGAGATCGTCGCCAACACGCTTTTGCCCAAGGCCGTGTCGGCCAGCTGACCCATGCTGAAGCGCCTCACCCCCTGGCTGCTGCCCGCGGCCATCCTCATCGCCTGGGAGATCGCCTCGCGCAGCGGGGCGCTGTCGGCGCGCATCCTGCCCGAGCCCGCCGCCGTGGGCGCGGCTTTCTGGCAGCTGCTGCGCTCGGGCGAGCTGGCGCATCACGTCGGCGTCAGTGCCGCCCGGGCCTTCTCGGCCCTGGCCATCGGCGGTGGTTTGGGGCTGCTGCTGGGCCTGCTGACCGGCACCTGGAAACAGGCCGAAGCCCTGCTCGACACGACGCTGCAGATGCTGCGCAACATCCCGGCCCTGGCGCTGATTCCTCTCGTCATCCTTTGGTTCGGCATCGACGAGGCGGCCAAGCTGGTGCTGGTGGCCGTGGGCGTGTTCTTCCCGGTCTACCTCAACACCTTCCACGGCATCCGCAACGTCGACCGCGACCTGATCGAGATGGCGCGCAGCTACGGCCTGTCGGGCTGGCGGCTCTACGCCCAAGTCATCCTGCCCGGCGCCCTGCCCTCCATCCTGGTCGGGCTGCGCTTCTCGCTGGGCCTGATGTGGGTGCTGCTCATCGTCGCCGAGACGTTGTCGGCCCAGGCCGGCATCGGCTACCTGACGATGAACGCCCGCGAGTTCCTGCAGACCGACATCGTGCTGGTCGGCATCCTGCTCTACGCCGTCCTCGGCAAGCTGGCCGACGTCGTCGCGCGCTGGCTGGAGAAGGCCTGGCTGCCCTGGCACAAGGGCTATGCCGAACAAGGAAGCTGACCATGTGGCTGACCGAATACGACTCCCCCGTGCTGCCGCGTGAACCGGTCGTCGAGGCCACGCCGCCGGCGCGCAACACGGCCCACGGCCTGGCACTTCAGCTGCGCGGCGTCGCCAAGTCCTTTGGCGCCCGCCATGTGCTGACAGAGCTGGACCTGAACGTCGCCCCCGGCGAGTTCGTCGCCCTGGTGGGCCGCAGCGGCTGCGGCAAGAGCACGTTGCTGCGCCTCATCGCCGGCCTGGATGCGCCGACCGCCGGCCGCATCGATGCTGGCGTGGCGGAAGAACGCCGGCTGATGTTCCAGGATGCCCGCCTGCTGCCGTGGAAGCGCGTCGTCGACAACGTCGCCCTGGGCCTCGAAGGTCGTGATGGGAAAGACCGGGCGATGGAGGCGCTGTCTCAGGTCGGCCTGGCCGGTCGCGGCGGCGACTGGCCGGCGACGCTGTCCGGCGGCCAGCGCCAGCGCGTCGCCCTGGCCCGCGCCCTGGTGCACCGCCCGCGCCTGCTGCTGCTCGATGAGCCTCTGGGAGCGCTGGACGCACTGACGCGGCTGGAAATGCACCGCCTCATCGAGCAGCTGTGGCGCCGCCACGGTTTCACGGCCCTGCTCGTCACCCACGACGTCGCCGAGGCCGTGGCCCTGGCCGACCGCGTGCTGCTGATCGACCGCGGTGGCATCGCGCTGGACGCGACGGTGGCCCTGCCGCGGCCGCGTTCACGCACGGCGGCTGGGTTTGCCGAGCTGGAGGAGCGGGTGCTGCGGCATATCGTCGGCAACCCGGCGTTGGCTTAGCTGTGATGCGTGCCGGCGTGCTCGCCATGACTGGTGCCGTGGTGGTTGCACATCAGAGTCCACGACTATCGTTTCACAGCAGCTTTGCGATTGCGACGCGCAGAGCGGGTTGTCGACGGAACCACCGGGTTCTCCCACAAGGTCCTCAAGTGGTCGATGAACCATCTACCGGCAGGACCTGGCGGCACCGATGGCTGGTAGTACGCAGACATCGTCAGCGCGGCGCCGCTCATGTCGACCAAGTCCAGAACGACCACCTTGCCGGAGGCGATGTCCTTATCGACCATGTGCAAGGGCATGCCTCCCCACCCTACGCCGTCCTTGATGAACGCGTACTTGGTCGACAAGTCGGCGAGGCGCCATGTCGATGGCGACACCACCCCGTAGTCGTGGCCGGCCAAGAGATCGGATCTGTCGGTGAGCACCAGTTGCACGTACTTTGCCGCTTCGCTCATTGAGATCCGGGGACCCAGGCTGGCCAGAGGGTGACCCGCCGCGGCGACAAAGACCAAGGGCACCGCGCCCAGCCGCTCGCTGATCAACGACGGGAAGGTCAAAGGCAACGTCGCCAAGATGCCCAGGGTGCACCGGCCGTCGAGAACAGGCTGATACGCCGCGCCGAGGCCCTCGACGAAAAGACGCAGCGGCGTCAACGGGAATCGAGTGGCGAACGCCTTGGCGGCCGCGCTGACGACGGCGCTCGGAAAGAAGACGTCGACCACAACGGAGAGTTCGGCCTCCAGCCCCGCCGCCATCAACTTTGCGCGCGCTTTCAACGTGTCCACGCCTGACACCACGTTGCGTGCGTCCTGCAGCAGCAGAACCCCCTCTGGCGTGAGCCTCGGGAACCGACCCGAACGGTCGAAGAGCAGAACGCCGATCTGCTCCTCCAGCCCGCCGATCCAGCCGCTCACCGCGGACTGAACGCGATTGAGCCGGCGCGCGGCCGCCGAGAAGCTGCCCTCGTCCACCGCAGCGATGAAGGTTCTGAGCTGATCCAGGGACACCCCATCGAGCATGGCAACTCCATCCATCTCTAAAGCAGATGGTTCTCATCTCAATATACCGTCTTCACAGATGCAGCACCGAGCGGCACATTCGTCACATGCAGACAGACCGGGCATCAGACGGTCTTCAACCCAACAACTTTCGAGGTTCACCATGAGACTTCTCCATCTCGACTCCAGCGCGCTCGGCGCGGCATCCGTCAGCCGGCAACTCACCGCTGAAATCGTTGCCCGCCAGCGCGCGCTGCAGCCCAACATCCAGGTCACCTACCGTGACCTGGCCGCCGACCCGGCGCTGCACCTGACGGGCGCCCACATGGCCGTTCGCGCGGGTCAGCCCAACGAAGACGCCAGCATTGACGCGGACCTCGTCAAGGGGAACGACTACCTGGACGATCTTCTTGCGGCGGACATCGTGGTCATCGGCGCACCCATGTACAACTTTTCGATTCCGACCCCGCTCAAGTCCTGGGTTGATCGCATCGCCGTGGCCGGCAAGACGTTTCAATACACGGCGGCGGGGCCCGTGGGCCTGCTGAGGGGCAAGAAGGCCTTCATCGCCTCGGCACGAGGCAGCGTGTATGCGGCCGGCACGCCTGCTGCGGCGAACGAGCACCAGGAGAGCTACCTCATCGGCGTGTTGTCATTCCTCGGCCTGACCGACGTGAAGGTCGTGCGCGCCGAGGGCCTCGCATTGGGCCCCGAGGCCAGGCAGGCCTCCGTTGCGAGCGCCTTGGACGACATCGCCGCCCTCACGGCCTGAGCAGGCGCCCCGCTTCCGCGGATTTCGCCTTCGCAATTCCAATCAAGGATTCATGACATGACCAGACTCAACGGCAGGACCGCCGTGATCACCGGTGGCGCCACCGGCATCGGCTTCGCCGCGGCAAAGCGCTTCATCGAGGAGGGCGCGTTCGTCTTCATCTTCGGCCGCCGACAGGAACAGCTCGACGCCGCCTTGGCCGACCTCGGGCCCAATGCCCGCGCAGTGAAGGGCTCGGTCGCCGACGAGGCCGACCTCGATCGGCTCTACGCAGCGGTGAAGGCCGAGCGCGGAACCCTCGACATCGTCTTCGCCAATGCCGGTGTGGGAAGCCCGCTTGCGCTCGGCAGGCTCACCGCCGAGCACATTGACGAAACCTTCGACACCAACGTGAAGGGTACGATCTTCACGGTGCAGAAGGCGCTGCCACTGATGGGCAAGGGCGGTTCGATCATCCTGACCGGGTCGAGCGCCGGCACCACGGGCGCCCCGGCATTCAGCGCCTACGGCGCCAGCAAGGCGGCCGTGCGCAATCTCGCGCGGTCCTGGGCGGAAGACCTGAAGGGCACCGGCATCCGCGTCAACGTGCTGTCGCCGGGGGCGACTGCAACCGAACTCGCGAAGGCAGCGCTGGGCGAGGAGGGCCAGAAGGCCTACGGCGCGATGACGCCGCTCCTGCGCATGGCCGATCCGTCCGAGATCGCAGCGGCAGCCGCCTTTCTCGCGTCGTCGGACAGCAGCTTCATGACCGCCAGCGAGGTCGCGGTCGACGGCGGCCTGGCGCAGGTCTGACCCCGGCATGGACCGATGCCCATGCCGCGCGCTCGATGAATCGTCTTTTGCAAAGGAAATCTCGATGTACGACCAAGCCAGGCTATCCGAGTTGATCAGGTTCGCGCGAGTCGAAGCGGGCTCCACCGTGATCGACGTCTATCCAGGCGACGGCGACTGGACCCGTCTCTTCTCTAACGCCGTGGGACCCGCAGGACGCGTTTTCAGCTTCGTGCCGGCTGAAGTCTCCCACTTCAAGAACGATCCGGTCGGCCACATGCGCACCATTGCGAAGGAGCCGGGCCGAGAGAACGTCGAAGTCGTCTCCGCGGACCTCGTGGCGATGCCGGAGGTTACCCAGCCAGCGGATGTCCTGTGGCTACACCTCTTCTATCACGACCTCCACACCGCGCTGATCCAGGCCAAGGGCGCGACGGCGGCCCACTTCAACCGAGCCGTCTACCAGCAGCTCAAGCCCGGCGGGTCCTACGTCATCGTCGACCATGCCGCCACGGCGGGGGCGGGCACGAGCGACAGCCAGTCGCTGCATCGCATCGATGCTGCGTCCGTACGCGAAGAGGTGGAAGCGGCCGGCTTCGTGCTCGATGGGCAAAGCACCTTGCTCGCGAACAAGGACGATCCGCACTCGGTGAAGGTGTTCGATGCCTCGATCAAGGGCCAGACCGACCGCTTCGTCTATCGGTTCGTGAAGGCCTGACCGCGGGCGCACATGCCAGATTCGGTGCGCAACTTCACCCAAATGCGAACGTTCCTGATCAGGTTGGCTCAAGGGTTCGCGCCCGACATCTCCATGATCAGCCGCGTCACCAGATAGAGCCGCTGCGGGATGGAGCGGATGTCGACATATTCGGCATCGTTGGAGTGGGCGCCAAAGCCCGTCAGGCCCAGGCCTTCGATGACCGGCCCGCGCGCCTGCAGCGCCGCGAAGGCGGCATCCGTGCCACCGCCCGTGGCCACCTCGGCCACCTGCATGGGCAGGCCCAGCTCCGCGTAGATGGCCTGAGCCCGCTTGGCCAGGGCGCGCGAGGCCTCGGTGGCCTCCAGCGGCGGGCGGCGCACCTCGAACTTCAGCTGCACCTTGGCCTCAAGCAGGCGCTTCTGCTGTACGCGCTTCTGCAACTCCTTCTCCAGGCGGTCGAAGTCCGCCACGCGCAGGGCGCGCGCGTCGGCCTGAGCCGTGGCCTGAGCCGGAATCACATTGCGGTTGGTGCCCGCCTGGGCCACCGTCCAATTGAGCTTCAGGCCCGTGGCCGGCTCCGACAGGTCCTGCATCTGAAGCAGTTGGTGGGCCAACTCCGTCAACGCATTGATGCCGCCCTCCGGCCGCGCGCCCGCATGCGAGGAGCGGCCTTCCACGCTCAGATAGGCCGAGCCGATGCCGCTGGTGGCCAGGCGGACACCGCCCTGCGCGCCCGAGCCCTCGAAGGACAGCGTCATGTCCTGATCGGCCGCGGTGCGGGTGATGGTGGCGCGCGAGCCGGGCGAGCTGATCTCCTCGTCGCCGTTGATCAGCACCGTCAGCGTGCCGTAGTCGGCTATGCCTGTCTTCTTCAGCAGCGCGATGGCATGCAGGATGGTGGCCACGCCCTGCTTGTCGTCGGCGATGGCCAGGCCATAGGCGCGGTCGCCGTCGATGCGAAAGGGCTGGTCCTTCAGCATGCCCTTCAGGTAGACGGTGTCCATGTGGGCGATCAACAGCAGCTTCTTGCTGCCCCGGCCCTTGAACTGCGCCTTCACCATCTGGCCTTGGCGCTCCGGCGTGTCTTCCATGCGGTACACATCGCTGGGGTCGAGCATCGTCACCTCGCCGCCCAGGGCCTTGAGCTTGCCGGCGATGAGGCCGGCCAGCGAGGCCAGGCCGTCCAGGTCCCTGCTGCCCGATTCGATCTCGACCAGGGACTTCAGGGTCTCCAGCAGCGCGGGCTGCTCCTGCTTCGCCAGATCCTGCAGTTGCTGCGACGTGGGAGCGGCGTGAGCCAGTGAAGCCGTCAGCAACGTGGCGACGGCGATCAGGGTGCGGACTTGCATGTCGAGAAGGTTGCGAGCTGGGACGGCGCGACTGTGCCAGCGGCGGCCCGCACCCACCATCGACAAGTTTTCACCACCCTATGCAGTGATGTAATGGCTCATGCGCTTTCGCTCGCCTTCGCTGGCCGAACTCCATGCCTTCGCCGCCGTGGCCGAGCTGGGCAGCTTCTCGGCGGCGGCCCAGTCCCTGTCCGTGACCCAGGGTGCCGTCAGCCGCGCGGTGCAGCGGCTCGAGGCGGAACTCGGCCTGGCCTTGCTGGCGCGCGGCGGTGCCCGTGTCGCCCCGACGCCGGACGGCGCGCGCTACCTGGCCCGCATCCAGCCCGCCCTGGACATGCTGGAAGGCGCAGTGCCCCTGAAGGCCGCACCCGCCGCGCAGACTCTGCGCATGGCCCCCGTGCCGTCGCTGTATGCACGCTGGCTGGTGCCACGCCTGCCGGCCCTGCAGGCCGATCAACCCCAGGTCAGGCTCGAGTTCCGCCGCTGGCGCCACGACGACCGCTTCGAGCGCGACGACGTCGACTGCTGGATCAACCCCAAGCCCAGCGCTCACAGCCGCTGGCCGGAGGGCGTCGTCGCCCAATATCTGCTGGGACGCGAACTCGTCCCCGTCTGCCGCCCTTCACGCGCCGCGCGGCTCAAGCGACCACAGGACGTGCTGCAGCAGCCTCTGCTGCATCACAGCGCCCATCCCGGCGACTGGGCTCTGTGGCTCAGGGCCCAGGGCGTGCAGGCCGCCCTGCCCACGCTGGCCACCGGCTTCGACCTGGCCGCGGCCCTGATCGAGGCCGTCGTCGCCGAAATGGGCATCGCCGTCGTGCAGCTCTGCCTCATCGAAAGGGAGCTGGCTGCCGGTCAACTCGTGCTGCCCTTCGGCGGCTGGGTGTCGTCGGGCCGCGGCTTCTACCTGTGCCGGCGGGCCGAGCGCGAAGCCTCATCCGAGCAGCACGCCTTCGCGCAATGGGCGGTGGCCGAGAGCCGGCGCTGGCGGCGCCAGGCCCTGGCGGCGCTTGGCTGACAACACGCCGGCGAAGGTTGGCCCGGCCGTGGCACCATCGCGCCCCATGTCCCTGCACATCGCCTGTCTCTGCGCGGCCTGGTGCCGCACCTGCGAGTCCTACCAAGAGGTCTTCGAAGCCGCCTGCGCCGAGCTGCCGCAGGACGGCCTGCAGGTGCGCTGGATCGACATCGAGGACGAGGCCGAGCTGATCGGCGACCTGGACATCGAGACCTTCCCGACGCTGCTGATCGCGGATCAGGCGCACGTGCGCTTCGCCGGCCCGCTGACGCCGCAGCCCGAGACGCTCAGGCGCATCCTGCGCGCCCATCTGGCCGATGCGACACCGGCAAAAGTCGACGCCGACTACACCTGCCTGGCCGACAGGCTGAGGGCTCAGGGCTGAGCGTTCAGCGCTGCTGGCGCCGGCTCGCCCCGCTTGCCTGGTGAGCGGAAGAAGGCCACCAGCTGCCACGCGGCGAACACGCCGATCAAGGCCAGCAGCCCACCGCTGATGGGCCGGGTCACGAAGGTCATGAAGCTGCCGCGGCTCAGCAGCATGGCGCGGCGGAAATACTCCTCCAGCATCGGCCCGAGGATGAAGCCCAGCATCAGTGGCGCGGCATCCAGATCCAGGCGCATGAAGAGATAGCCCAGCAGGCCGAAGGCGGCCGTGATGAAGATGTCGTCCAGGTTGTTGTTGACGCTGAAGGTGCCGACGCAGCAGAAGAACAGGATGGCCGGGAACAGCACGCCATACGGGATCTTGAACACCGACAGCCAGTAGCGCACCAGCGGCACGTTCAGCACGACGAGGAAGACATTGCCCACCCACATGCTGGCCACCAGGCCCCAGAACAGGTCGGGATGGCCCGAGATCATGTTGGGCCCGGGCTGGATGCCCTTGATGACGAAGGCCGCCATCATCAGCGCCATGACGGGGTTCTCGGGGATGCCGATGCTCATCAGCGGAATGAAGCTGGTGCGCGCGGCGGCCTCGTCGGCGGCGGCCTGGCCCGCCACGCCTTCGATGGCACCGTCGCCGATCTCATGCTTGTACTTGCTGACCTTCTTGTCGACGGCATAGGCCGCGAACTGCGCAATGACCGGGCCACCGCCGGGCAGGATGCCGAGGAAGGAGCCGATGACGCTGCCGCGCAGGGCGCTGGGGATGATGCGCTTGAACTCGGCCCAGGTGGGCATCAGGTGGATCCTGCCGCTGAACGGTGAGCGCTCCTCGCGGGCATCGAGGTTCTTGGTGATCTCGGCGATGCCGAAGCAGCCCAAGGCCACGCTGACGAGGCCCACGCCCTCGGCCAGGAAGGGCAGGTCGAAGGTGTAGCGCTGCAGGCCGCTGTTGACGTCGGTGCCGATCTGGCCGAGCAGCACGCCGACCAGGCACATGGCCAGGCCGTTGAGCAGGCTGCCCGTCGTCACGAAGCTGACGCAGACGAAGCCCAGCAGCATCAGCGAGCAGTAATCGGCCGGGCCGAACATCAGCGCCACTTCGCCGAGACTCGGGGCCAGGCCGGCCAGCACGAAGATGGCCACCGTGCCGCCGATGAAGCTGGAGATGCCGGCCGTGAACAGGGCCAGGCCCGTCTTGCCTTTCAGCGTCATCTGGTAGCCGTCGATGCAGGCCACGATGCTGCTGGCATGCGGGATCTTCATCGTGATGGCGCTGACGCTGTCGCCGTATTGCGCACCGTAGTAGATGCCCGCCAGCATGATGAGGGCGCCGCCGGTGGGGATGGAATAGGTCAGCGGCAGCAGCAGGCTGATGGTGGCCAGCGGGCCCAGGCCCGGCAGCAGGCCGACGAGGGTGCCGACGACGCAGCCAATGGCGCAGAACATCAGGTTCTGCAGCGTCAGCGCGTGCTCGAAGCCGAAGGCGAGGTTGTGCAGCATGTCCATGGTCGCCTCCGTTCAGTACAGCGGCAGGCTCAGGCCGAGCAGCTTGTGGAAGGCGAAGGCGATGGCCACCAGGCCCGCGGCGACCTTCAGATTGCGCTGCCAGCTGTTGCCCGAGGCGGCCAGCCCGGCGATGAAGACCATGACGACGATGCCGGCGATCATGGTGTGCAACCACTCGGTGACGAGGGCGAAGCTGCACAGCGCCATCAGCAGCAGGCCGATGTTCTTCAGGTTGAAGCCCAACGGCATCGGCTTGACGAAGCGCGAGCGCACGAGAGTGGCGATGGCGACCATCAGCAGCAGGCCGCTGACCAGCAGCGGAAACAGCCCGGCACCGGCATGGGCGAAGTTGCCGATGGGGTAGCGCAGCGCGCCCAGGCCAAAACCCAGGGCGATGGCGGCCAACAGCAGGCCGCGCACGAGGTTGCGATCGTTCATGGGAGCCGGGCCAGGGGCCCCGGAGGCCTCGCGGCCGAGGCCTTCCACTCTAGAGATTGCCCGCACAGCGGCCACCACGCTTTCCAGGACTCGACAGCCTCCAGCAAGCAAGCGCACACGGGCCGGCACGCAAGCCCTGGCCCGCGTCTTCCCACAGAATCGAGCGCCATGACGATGCGCTTGCTTCGAAACCTGCTGCTCACCCTCGGCTGCGGCCTTGCCCTCGCCCCTTCGCTGGCCGCGACTGGCGATCCCATCGCCGCCGGCTCGCCCTTCACCGCGCAGGTCAGCTATGAATTCGCCATCTACTACGCCGACAAGCCCGCCCGGCCACCCCTGCAGGTGCTGAAGGAAGGCCTGGTGGCCAGCAAGTCTGCGCCGCGGCTGATCGACACCTTGCCGCGCCGCATCGACGAGGCGGTCGTGCTGGCCCGCCTGGACACCGACGCGCAAAAGGACTATCGGCCGCCCAGCCTGCAGTCCCTGCAGTATTTCGGACGCGGCCTGACGCGCGAGCAGGCGATCGCGCTGCAATCGTCCAACACGGCCTTCATCGTGCGCTTCGCCCATTCGCAGAAGCAGGGCATGCCGGCCTACCGCCAATCATTGCGCCTGATCGAACAAGTGGCGCGGGACACCAAGGGTCTGCTGTGGGACGAAGAGACCCGCGAGGTCTTCACCGCCGACGAATGGCGCAAGAAGCGCATCGACTCCTGGGAGGGCGACCTGCCCGACATCAGCAAGCACACCGTCATCCACGCCTACCGAAGCGACAGGATGGTGCGCGCCATCACGCTGGGCATGGCCAAGTTCGGCCTGCCCGACGTCGTCGTCGAGGACTTCTCCTGGTCCCTGAACCGGCCCATGGGCAGCCTGGTCAACCTGGTCTCCCAATCGCTGGGTGAAGGCCTGGTCATCGGCACACAGGGGCGCTGCGACGTCGACGTGAAGGCCATCCGCCATGCTGGCGCGCGCACAGCCCAGTCAACCGACCTGCTTCCCGGCAGCACCGGTCGCGCGCAACTGAAGCTGGTGCAGGCGCGCCGGGATGACGGCGATCCTGACAACCGGCTGGCTGAAATCCGTTTCGATGCCCAGCGCGGCGTCGACGTCCACGCGCGGCAGCAGGCGCTGATCAGCTCGCTGTACGGCGGCAAGGACAGCATTTCCTACGTCAAGCACGACCGCGCCCTGACCGCCGCCAGCGAGGCCGCACGCGCCAGGCTGCCCGCGCTGCAAAAGGCTTTCGCCCAGGGCTTGGCGCCGGGCGAATACCTATTGGTCAAAGCCCCTTTCGCCACACCTGAAGGCGGCCAGGAGTGGATGTGGGTCGAGGTGACCGCCTGGAGCGGGGACCGCATCACCGGACTGCTGAAGAACGACCCCTTCAACATCCCGACCCTGCATGGGGGTCAGACGGTCACGGTGTCGCAGGCCCAGCTCTTCGACTACATCCGCCGCTTTGCCGATGGCCGCGAAGAGGGCAACGAAACCGCGCGGCTGATCGAGCAGCAGGAAAAGGCCGGCCGCTGATGCCTCAGGGCTGAGCGGCAGAGCGGCGGTGGGCAGGCACCTCGAGATCGCGCTCAACGCTGGGCAGGGCTGCTGTCGCCAGTTGCGCGACGGACCAATGGCGCGTCAGCCAGATGGTCAGAGCGGCGTTGGACAGATGCCACCGGCCCATGCCCTTGCCCCGCGACTGCCCGAGCAGGTAGGTCGACGACACGCGATAAGCCAGCCGCTCCGTGGGCTGCGGCGAATCGTCACGGACAAGAAAGCGCATCACCAGACCGTAGGGGTTCATGGCCTCGATCTCGGGCCTGCCGCTGCCACGCATCTGTCGCCAGACCAGGGCTTGCTGCTCCGCCGAGGCCATGGTTTCGGGTGGGACGGGCCGGCCTTCGATGCCGTTCAAGCCCAGCTCGTAGAGCAGCCAGGGCGACAGCAGGGCGAGCACCAGCAGCGGCAAGGCCGCGGCCAACAGAGAGCGAAAAAGCAAACGGGCCATCACAGCGGAATTCCTTGTTCCAGGCTAACTCAATCCCGATGGAAGGCGGCGATTTTCACGATGCGGCAGAGACCGCGTTTTTCATGGGGGAGACGTAGGACAGCACTGACAGAGACACGAGACGCAAGCCGCTGTAACGGCGGAGCATCGACACCCAAAGTCGAAGCATGTCCGCACCCCCTCAACACCCGCCGCATGACCTGACGCCCTCGGGCGCCGCGCAAGCCTTCGTCAAACTCGCCCGCGGCACGGAAGCCGCTGCGCTGCCGGTGCGGGCAGTGCAGTTCGGCGCCGATCGTTTCGCGGAGCATGGCCGCAGCCTGGCCGCCGCCCAGCGCGTGGACGACCCGCGCAGCCAGCCCCGCCCCTTCTCACCGCGGCTGCGCAGCAATCTCGAGGTGTGGTCCGCGGCACTTGCCGTGCTGTCTGAAGAGGGCCTGCAGGCCGACATCGACCCCGCCCACGCCTGGCTGCTGGACAACGCACGCATCGTGCAACAGCAGCTCGACGAGGTGCTGCACGACCTGCCGCGCAGCTACTTCCAGCGCCTGCCCCGCCTGGCCGATGAGCCGCTGCAGGGCCTGCCGCGCGTCTATGGCGTCGCCTGGGCCTGGGTGGCCCACGCAGACAGCTCGCTGGACCTCAGCCTGCTCCACCATTTCCTGACCGGCCATCATGAGGTCGAGGCGCTGACGCTGCGGGAGCTGTGGGCCCTGCCCTCCACCTTGCGCGTCGTGCTGGTGGAGAACCTGCGCCGCCTGGCCGAACGTGCCGCCTGGCGTCATCTGGCCCGCCGCGCCGCGCAGCGCCTGTTCGAGGCCCTGCCGCATCTGGATGCCGCCGCCGTGCGCCAGCAGCTGCAGCAATGGCAAACCAACTGGCCGCGCGACCCCGCCATCGCCGCCCTGGCCCTGCGTCTGCACGAACGCATGACCGACCGCGCCATGGGCCAGGCCGAGCCACGCGATGCCGAGGACTCGTCCTGGGCCGCCGTGCAAGCCTGGCTCGCCGAGGTGCTGCCCGACGCCACCGCCGCCCAGGCGGCCGAACAGGCCGAGAGTGCGGCCGACCACCAGAGCATCCGCAATGCCATCGGCAGCTTGCGCAACCTCGGCGCGGCCAACTGGGCCGGTCTTTTCGAGCATGTGCACCCGACGCTGCGCGCCCTGGGCCGCATCGACGTCTACCGCCAGGAGCACGAGGCCACGCGCGACATGGCCATGCATGCCATCGAGGCGCTGACGGAACGGCACAACGTGCCCGAGGCCGACGTGGCCCAGGTGCTGCGCCTGCTCTGCAACGACCCCGGTTGGGCCGAGGATGCCGAAGAACGCGCGCCGCTGTACTGGCTGTCCGGCCCCGGCCGTGTCCGCCTGCTGAGCGAACTGCGCCTCAAACCCACGACGGGCGAGCGCTCCACCGCGGCACTGCGCCGCCACCGCGCGGCCCTGTATCTGACCAGCCTCGCCGGCCTGCTGCTGATGGCGGAGCTGACCCTGCTGGTGCTCGGCCTGCCCGCCGGCGCCCACTGGCCCATGGTGGTGGCCGCCGTGCTGCTGTCGCTGCTGCCCGCCAGCGAGGCCGTCGTCGCCCTGGCCAACCGTCTGATCAGCGAGTCCGCCGCGCCATCACTGCTACCGCGGCTGAACTGGCCGAACGGCATCCCGGCCACGTCGCGCAGCATCGTTGTCATCCCCTGCATGCTGACGCGGCCCAAGGGCATCACCACGCTGCTGGCCCAGCTCGAGCGCCACCACCTCGCCAACCTCGAAGAAGAGGCGCAATTCGCGCTGCTGAGCGACTGGGGCGACGCCAAGGCCCAGCACCAGAACCAGGACACCGCGCTGCTGGCCCAGGCCCGCGCGGGCATCGAGGCGCTCAACCAACGCCACGGCACGGCCAGCGATGGCCGCCCCCGCTTCCTGCTGCTGCACCGCGAACGCCGCTGGAGCGAGAGCGAACAGCGCTGGATCGGCTGGGAGCGCAAGCGCGGCAAGACCGAGGCCCTGGCCGCGCTGCTCGCCGGCCAGCCCGCCGAGCAGCTGCCCGACCGCTTCGTCGACCTCGGCGAGCTGTCGACGCCCGCCCCGGACATCCGCCACATCATCACGCTGGACGCCGACACCGCCCTCCCCCCCGGCGCCCTGCGCGAACTGGTGTCCATTGCCGCCCACCCGCTGAACCGTCCGCGCCTGGCGCGCTCGGCCAGCGGCGCCGTGACGGTCGTGCGCGGCCACGGCATGCTGCAGCCGCGCGTGGCCACGCCGCTCGCCACGGCGGCCGGCAGCTCCACCGTGCACGGCACCTGGTTCCACAGCCTGTTCGCAGGACAGCCCGGCCTGGACCCCTACAGCGCCGCCAGCTCCGAGGTCTACCAGGACCTGTTCGACGAAGGCAGCGCCACCGGCAAGGGCCTGATCGACGTCAAGGCCGCGGCCGAGGTGCTGGCCCACAGCCTGCCCGAGAGCCAGGTCTTGAGCCACGACCTGCTGGAAGGTTCGCTGATGCGCTGCGCCGGCGTCAGCGATGTCGTCCTCGTCGAGCCCGCGCCCATGCATGCCGACGTGGCCGCCTCGCGCATCCACCGCTGGACGCGTGGCGACTGGCAGCTGCTGCCCTTCCTCGGCAACCCACGCCGTTGGGGCCTGCGCGCCATCCATGTCTGGAAGATGCTGGACAACCTGCGCCGCTCCCTGGTGGCGCCGTCGGCCCTGGTGCTGCTGGTGGCGTCCTGGATGGGCCTGGGCCTGACGCCCGCCTATGCCCTGGGTCTGGTCGCCGCAGCCTTCGGCGGCGGGCCGCTGATGGGCGCCCTGGCGGCCTGCGCGCCGTCGGGCGAGCGCATCTCGCTGCCACGCTTCTATCGCCAGGCCGCCATCGAGCTGGGCCGCGCCATTGGCGGCGTGATCTGGCACCTGGCCATGCTGCCGGCGGCAACCTGGCTCAGCGTCGACGCCATCGTGCGTGCGCTGTGGCGCCAGCGCGTGAGCCACCAGCACCTGCTGGAATGGACGACGGCCGACGCCGCCGAAGCGGCCGCCCGCACCGACTGGCTGCCGCTGTGGCGTCAGCACAAGCGCCTGACCTTCGCCAGCGGCGCCCTGGCCTTGCTGCTGATGACGCCGGCCCTGATCGGCCGGCCCGTCGACTGGGAACTGGCCCTGCCCATGCTGGTGGCCTGGGCGCTGTCGCCGCTGTGGATCGGCCTGGCCAGCCGGCCGCGCCCGCGCCCGCGCCGCGAGGCGATCAACGACGACGATAGGCAATACCTGCTCAGCGTCGCGCGCGACACCTGGCGCTGGTTCGAGCGCTGGGTCACCAAGGACGACAACGACCTGCCGCCCGACAACGTGCAGTTCGACCCCGACATCGCCGTCGCCCACCGCACCTCGCCGACCAATATCGGCCTGTATCTGTTGTCGGCCTGCTGCGCCCGCGAGTTCGGCTGGCTGCATGACGTCGGCCTGGCCGAACGCATCGGTCGCACCCTGGACACGCTGGACAAGCTGCCTCGCCACCGCGGCCATTTCTACAACTGGATCGACACCCAGCGCCTGGCTGTGCTGGAGCCGCCCTATGTGTCGGCGGTAGACAGCGGCAACCTCTGCGCCCATCTGCTGGTCGTCGCAGCGGCCTGCGAGGGCTTTGCGCACGGCGGCGAAGGCATGCCGCCGCCACCGGCCGTGGCGGAGGCGCTGAACAGCGTCGCGACGCGCGCCCGCGCCCTGGCCCTGGCCCACGATTTCAGCTGGCTCTACGACACCCAGCGCCGCCTGCTCTACATCGGCGCCATCGCGGCCCAGGGCTCGGAGCCCGGCACCGAGAGGCTGGACCAGAACCACTACGACCTGCTCGCTTCCGAAGCCCGCCTGGCCAGCCTGGTCGCCATCGCCAAGGGCGATCTGCCGGCCACGCATTGGGGGGCGCTGGGCCGGCCCTTCTTCTCGCGCGGCCGCGTCACCGGGCTGAAGAGCTGGTCGGGCTCGATGTTCGAGATGCTGATGCCTTCTCTGGTGCTGGACGAGCCCACCGGCAGCGCCCTGGCCGAGGCCTCACGCGCGGCGGTCATGGAGCAGATCCGCGCCGGCCGCGCCGCCGGCCTGCCCTGGGGGGTGTCCGAGAGCGCCTATGCCAAGCGCGACAACAGCCTGGCCTACCAGTACGGTCCGCAAGGCGTGGCCACATTGGCCCTGCGTGACACGCCGGCCGATGAACTCGTCATCGCCCCCTATGCGACGCTGATGGCCACCATGGTGATGCCGCGCGCGGCCGTGGCCAACCTGCGCGCCCTGCAGGCCCTGGGCGCCCGTCATGAAGGCGGCTTCGTCGAGGCTTTGGACTACACCGCCAGCCGCCAGCCCGAGGCGCCGGCGGATGCGCCCCTGCAGCCGCGCCAGCGCTTCCAGCGCATCGGCACCACCATGGCCCACCACCACGGCATGTCCCTGGTCGCGCTGACCGAGGTGCTGTGCGGCGGTGCGCCGCAGCGCTGGGCCGATGCCGAGCCGCGCCTGTGTGCGGTGCGCTGGCTGCTGCACGAGCGCGCGCCGCACAAGGTGGCCCCGCTGCGCGAACCGCCACCGCAACCGACGCGCAGCGCACCGCGCAAGGCCCGCATCTCCCTGGTCGTGCCCGAACTGCATGGCCGCGCCCTGCCCGCCACCGCCTGGCTGGGCCACGGCAAGCTCAGCGCCATGTTGCGCGAGCACGGCGGCGGCACCCTGGTCTGGGGCGAGCCTGGCAGCCAGGTGCTGGTGAGCCGCTGGCGCGACGACCTCGCGCAGGACCTGCTCGGCCACCACCTGCATCTGCGCGATCTGGATCTGCACTGGAACGGCACGCCCGAGCAAAGCCCCTGGCGCTCGCTGACACTGCGGCCCACGCCCGGCCCGCAGTGGCGCTACGGCTGCCGACTGCATCCGGCCAGCGCCCAGTTCACCGCCGAGGGCGAGGAGCTGCACGCCCACACCGAGGCCTGGGTGGCGGTGGAGGATGACGTCGAACTGCGCCGCATCACGCTGCGCAATCTCGCCAACCGCCCGCGCCGCCTGGCCCTGGTGTCCAGCTTCGAGCCCGTGCTGGCGCCGGCCAAGGCCGACCTGGCCCACCCGGCCTTCGGCAAGCTCTTCCTGCAGGCGCGCTGGGAGCCGGGTCAGCAGGCCCTGCACTGGCAGCGCCTGCCGCGCAGCCACAAGGAGCAGGCCCTGCATGCGGTGCACGCCCTGGTCGGCGTGGAGCTGGACGGTGGCGCGCGGCTGGACCAGGTGCGTGCCGGTGCCGACCGCGCCCACTGGCTGGCCCGCGGTGGTACGCAGGGCCAGCCCGGCGGCGTCATTGCGCACGCCGGCGTGCAGACCCTGCTCGGCACCGACGTCACCGGCCTCAACAGCGCGGCCGGCTGCCTGGACACCGGCAACGATCCCATCTCGCTGATGCACATGGTGCTGACGCTGCCGCCCGGCGCCCGCATCACGCTGACGCTGGCCACTGCCGCCGCGCGCGAGTCGCAGACGCTGAACCATCTGCTGGACAAGCTGCGCCAGCCGGCCCTGGTGGAACGCGCCTTGACGCTCGCCCACACCATGGCCGGCGTGCGCACCCAGGGCGCCGCGCTGGCCCCGGGCGCCTGGCGCGCCGGCCTGACACTGCAGACCCTGCTGACCTCGCAGGCCGCACGCGAGGCCCTGCCCCTGCCCGAGACCGGCTATGAACGTGACGCGCTGTGGCGCCACGGCATCTCGGGCGACGACCCCATCATCCTGATCCGCGTCGCCGACGCCACCGGCGTCGTCATGGTGCGGGAGCTCTGTGCGCTGCTGCAGGCCCAGGGCAGCCCGCTGCCGGTCGACGTCGTCGTGCTGGACGCCGAACCGCCGTCCTATCTGGCGCCGGTGTCGCGCGCGCTGCGCTCGCTGGCCGAGCAGCAGGTCTACGGCCGCTGCAAGGTCCATGTGCTCTCCGACGAGACCGTGGGCCCCGACACCCGCTTTGCGCTGAACCTGCTGGCCCGCGTGCGCTGGTTTGCCGATGGCCGCCCCCTGGCCCAGCAGTTGGAGCGCCTCGGCATCAACCACGAGCAAGCCGCCAAGGCCCGCCGCGGCGCCGGCGCGACGCTGGTGTCCACCGTGGCCCCGGCACCCGGGGCCGAAACGCCGGAACACGACTTCGACGCCGACAGCGGCGCCTGCCGCTTCGAACTCACCGAACGCAGCCAGCCGCCGCGGCCGTGGATCAACGTCATCGCCAACGAGAACTTCGGCTGCCAGGTGTCGGAGCGCGGCGCCGGCACGGCCTGGGCCGGCAACAGCCGCCTGCACCAGATCACGCCCTGGTCCAACGACGCGCTGCTCGATTCGCCCGGCGAATGGCTGATGCTGCACTGCCTGTCCAGCGGCAAGGTCTGGCTGCTGGGCCGCGCGAGTGCGAAACAGACCGTCGCCCATCTGCCGGGCGCCACAGCCCTGGCCTTCCAGCTGCCCGGCATGGTGGTGCGCCTGCGCTACACGGTGGACGAGAGGACGGCCGTCAAGCAATGCCAGATCGAGCTGCACGCCGCGCCCGGCAAGCCGCCGCGCCCCATGCGCCTGCTGACCGCCGCGCAGTGGCAACTGGGCATGGACAGCAGCGCACGCCGCAGCGTCGTCACGCGCCTGGAGCCGCCGCAGGGCGACGGCCCATTGCTGGCCCTGGCCACCCAGGCCGACGGCCTCAACGGCTTTGGCGGCCAAACCGCCTGGATGGCCCTGCGCCCGACCCGCGAGGGCGACGCCAAGCCCGACCAGATTGACAGCCTGGCCAGCGACCAGGCCCTGTGGCCCTGGCCGAGCGATGCCGGATTCACGCCCGACCTGAACCGGCCGCGCGCCTGGACGGCCGCCATCGAGGCCAGCGGTGACCGCCGCCTGCTGTTCGACGACGAGGGCCGTCTCGTCATGCCGCATGCCCTGGACGGCCAGGCCGGCCCGGCCACCGACCCCGCCGCCCTGCTGGCCGTGCCACTGCGCCTGGAGCCCGGCCATGCCTGGCATGCCACGGTGCTGCTGGGCCATGCGCCCAGCCTGGCTGCGGCACGCGAGCAGGCCGCAGAGGCCTGGGCCGCCGACCCGCTGCGTCGCCTGGCCGCGCAGCGCGAGGTCTGGCGTGCGCTCGGTGCGCCAGTGCAGGTCGACACGCCCGATCCGGCCTTCGATGCCCTTGTCAATCACTGGCTGCCGACCCAGGTGCTGGCCTGCCGCATCTGGGGCCGGGCCGGCTTCTACCAGGCCGGCGGCGCCTTCGGCTTCCGCGACCAGCTGCAGGACGCGATGTCGCTGGTGCAGCACGCGCCCGAACGCCTGGCCGAGCAGATCCGCCGTCATGCGGCGCGCCAGTTCCCGCCGGGCGATGTGCAGCACTGGTGGCATGAACCGGCCGGCGCCGGTGTGCGCACGCATTTCGCCGACGACAGGCTGTGGCTGGCCCTGGCCCTGGCCTTGTATGTGGAGCGCACGGCCGACACCTCGCTGGCCGATGAAAGCGTGCCCTTCCTGCAAGGCCGACCCGTGCCGGAAGGTGCCGAGGACATCTACGAGGTGCCGGCCATCAGCGACGAGAAGGCCAGCATCTACGAGCATGCGGCGCGCTCCATCGACGTCAGCCTGCCGGTCGGCGCCCATGGCCTGCCGCTGTTCGGCACCGGCGACTGGAACGACGGCATGAACCGCGTCGGCGCCGAAGGCCGGGGTGAGTCGGTGTGGATGGGATTCTTCCTGTGCGGCGTCATCGATGCCCTGCACCCGCTGGCCATCGCCCGCGGCGAGCAGGCGCGTGCGGCACGCTGGCGCCAGGCCCGTGACCAGCTGGCCAAGGCCCTGGATGCCGAGGCCTGGGACGGCCGCTGGTACCGCCGCGGCTGGTTCGACGACGGCAGCATCCTCGGCACCCACACCGACACGGAATGCCGCATCGACCTCATCGTGCAGGCCTGGGCCGTGCTGACCGGCGCGGCGGACTCGGACCGCGCCCGCCTGGCCCTGGACAGCGCCTGGCGCGAGCTGCACGACCGCGACGCCCATCTGCTGCGCCTGCTGTGGCCGCCGCTGAAGGACCACCAACCCGAGGCCGGCTATATCCAGGCCTACCCGGGCGGCGTGCGCGAGAACGGTGGCCAGTACAACCATGGCGCCACCTGGGCGCTGATGGCCAGTGCCAAGCTCGGCCAAGCCGAACGCGCCTGGGCGGCCTTCACGGCCATCAGCCCGGCCCATCGCGGTGCGCATGGGGCGGCTTATGGGCTGGAGCCCTATGCCGTGGCCGGCGACATCGAGACGGCGTCACCGCATGCGGGCCGTGGCGGCTGGAGCTGGTACACGGGCGCGGCCGGCTGGCTGCTGCGCGCGGCCACCGAATCGCTGTGCGGCGTGAAGCATGCCGACGGCCTGCTGCGCGTGCAGCCGTGCCTGCCGCCGCACTGGAACCAGGCCCGCGTGCGCCTGCAGCACCAGGGCCGACGCATCGAAGTGCTGGTGCAGCGCGCGGCCACCGGCGCCGGCACGGCACCGCCGCCGGGCTATCGCACCCTGGTGCCGGGCAGCACCCTCGCCCTGGGCGAACTCGAGGGCGATGTGCTGCTGTGGGTGCCGGTGACCGAGACGCCGGTTCGCCGTCCCGAAGCCGTCACGTCCTGAATGAAGCCACCAAAAGAGAAGCGGCCCCGAGGGGCCGCTTTCTTGTGAAGGCTTGAAGCGGTCAGACCGTCAGGCTCAGCACCGCAGCCATGAAGACGCTGCCCAGCACGACGGTGGTGAACACGCGCTCGCCGATGGCGGAATCCAGGGCTTCCAGCGAACAGAGCATGCGCAGGCGGCGGTCGGACAGGGTGCGGCACTGGCGCAGATGGGCACCCAGGCTGTCCAGGTGTTGACGCAGCAGATGATCGTTGGCGCGGGACATGGAAAACCTCCTCTAAACAATGTCTTCAACTCTAGACAGGACCGTGCGTGGTTGCATTCGGACACGAAGGCGACGATGTGTAGGGCATGTCTGACATCGCGGAACAGGTCATGAGTCACCATGCGCCCATGAGCACAAGCAGGCAAATCCTCGGGGTGTTGACCCTGCTAACCGCGTGGTTGGTCAGCACGGCAAACGCCGCTCCCGCCCTGGAGGTGGGCTCCAAGCGCTTCACCGAAAGCTATCTGCTTGGCGAGATCGTCACGCAGACCCTGGCCCAGCACGGCGTGACCGCCGAGCACCGCCAGGGCCTGGGCAACACGGCCATCCTGGCGGCGGCCCTGCAGCAGGGCCAGATCGACGTCTACCCCGAGTACACCGGCACCATCGTGCGCGAGCTGCTCAAGCGCGAGTCGACCGCAGACGCGCAGGCGCCGCTGGAGACCATCAACGCCTGGCTCAAGCCCTTGGGCCTGAAGGCCGGCGTGCCGCTGGGCTTCAACAACAGCTATGCCCTGGCCCTTCGCGAGGCCGATGCGGCCAAGTTGGGCATCACGACGATCTCCGATCTCGCAGCCAAGGCACCGGCGCTGAAGCCCGGCCTGTCGCATGAATTCCTGGCCCGGGCCGACGGCTGGCCGGCGCTGCAGCAGGCGTATGGACTGAAGCTGCAACCCGGCAGCGGCCTGGACCACGGCCTCGCATACCAAGCCCTCGCCAACGGCCAAGTCGATCTCATCGACGTCTACACGACGGACGCCCAGCTTGCCCGCCAGCCGGTTCGCGTGCTGCGCGACGACCGTGGCTTCTTCCCGCGCTATGACGCCGTTCTGCTGATGCGCGCGGCGGTCGACGACAAGCCACTGCAGGGCCTGGCCGGGCGCTTTCCGGAAGCCGAAATGACCCGCCTGAATGCGGCGGCCGAACTGGACGGGCGGCCCTTTGCCGATGTTGCGAAAAGTTTTCTGCAATCCGAACCGAAAGGCGCGGCCCGCCAGGGCCTGATGGCCCGGCTGCTGGCGCCGGACCTGAGCAAGCTGCTGGTGCAGCATCTGGCCCTCGTGCTGGCCTCGCTGGCCCTGGCCGTCGTCGTGGCTGTGCCGCTGGGCGTGGCGGCGCATCGCCTGCCGCGCCTGGCCGCACCGGTGATGGCCGTGGCGGGCCTGTTGCAGACTCTGCCCTCGCTGGCCCTGCTGGCCTTCCTGATCGCCGCGGTCGGCCGCATTGGTTTCGTGCCGGCTCTGCTGGCACTGTTCGTCTACGCGCTGCTGCCCATCGTCCGCAACACGCATGCGGGCTTGCAGGCCGTGTCCCGAGGGCTGACCGAGTCGGCCCTGGCCCTGGGCCTGACTCGTGGACAGACGCTGCGCGCCGTAGAGCTGCCGCTGGCCCTGCCGACGCTGATGGCCGGCGTGAAGACGGCGGCGGTCACGAATGTGGGAACGGCAACGGTGGCGGCGTTCGTCGGCGCGGGTGGGCTGGGAGAGCGCATCGTGGCCGGCCTGGCCGTCAACGACAGCACGCTGATGCTGGCCGGCGCCCTGCCCGCGGCCGCCCTGGCCGTGGTGGTGCAACTGCTGTTCGACGCGCTGGAGCGCCGAGTCGCGCACAATGGGCCAAAACAACCTCGGGATCACGGGGCATGAACGTTGGGGCACGTTGGGGCTGCTGGGCGGCCGTTTGCATGCTGGCCATGGCGACGGCCGCCGAGGCACGCTGTTCGCGCCCCATCCATGTGCCCATGGCCCCCATCGGCCTGAGCGTCAGCTTCGACGATGCCAAGCCCCAGGGCATCTACCCGACGCTGCTGCGCGAGATGACCGCCAGCACGCAATGCCAGTTCGACATGCACAAGGTGCCGCGCGCGCGGCTGCAGACCATGTTCGACGCCGGCCAGGCCGATGTGCTGGTCCCCGCCTCCGCCTCGCCGTCGCGCGACACCACCGGCGAGTTCGTGCCGCTGATCCAGGTGCGCGCCAGCCTGATCACGCTGGACCCCGAGATGCCCGTGCCGCGCTCACTGGCCGAGCTGCTGGCCCAGCCCGACTACAAGCTGGTTGTCGTGCGCGGTTTCTCATTCGGCGCGGCCTATGACAGCGCCATCGCCACGCTGCGCCAGCGCCAGCGCCTGCTGGAAGAGGCCGACGCCGCCGGTGTCGCCCGCGCCCTGCGGCAGGGCCTGGCCCAGGCCACGGTGATGACGGCGTCCATCCTCGTCGGTACGCTGGTCGTCGAGCCCGACCTGAATGCCCTGCTCAAGCGCCTGCGGGTCGAACCGCTGGAGGAACTGGACTGGGGTGTCAGCGGCCTGTATCTGTCCCGTCACAGCCTCGGCGAGGCCGACCGGCGCACGCTGCGTCAGGCTTTCGGGCAGGTGGCCCGCAGCGGGCGGGTCTGGCAGCTCTTCAACGAACTGCACCCGCCGGGCAGCCTGGGTGGCAGCATCCGCCCCCTGCTGCGCTGAGCCCGTCCTGCTCAGCGCACCTGGCTGCTGTAGTCCAGCGGCACCCACTGCCAGCCCTTGCCGGCCTGGCGCAGGCGGCCCACGCCGGGGAAGTTGAAGTGGCTCACCGCCACCAGGCTGCCGTCCTTGGCCAGCTCAGTGAAGACCCGGGCGCGGGTCTTGGCCGCCTGGGCCTCATCGGTGTCGAAGGCGACGGTGACCTCGGGCGAGGCCAGCTGCACCGACGCGACGTGGATGAGGTCGCCGATCAGCACCAGACGCTGGCCTTCGCTTTCAACCACATAGACGCTGTGCCCGGCGGTGTGGCCATGGGCCTGCGAAGCACGGATGCCCGGCACGATCTCGCCGTCGCGCTCGAAGGGAGCGAAGCGGCCCGCCTTCACATACGGCGTCAGCGAGGCCTGCGCGCCCTGGAAGAAGCCCTTCGTCTCCTTGGGCGCGGCCTCGGCCTTGGCTTCGGACAGCCAGAAGTCGGCATCGGCCTTGTCGGCATGCACGGTGGCATTGGGGAAGACGCGCTGGCCGTCGGCCGCGAGGCCACCGACGTGGTCGGGATGCATGTGGGTGATGAGGATGTCGTCGACCTGCTCGGGCTGGTAGCCGGCCGCGCGGATCTGCGCCGCGAGCCTGCCCAGGGTCGGGCCGAACAGCGTGCCGGCACCGGTGTCGACCAGCACCAGGCGGCTGCCGGTGTTGATCAACCAGGCGTTGACCGAGGTCTCCAGCGGCGTCTGCTGGAAGTTCTGCTTCAGTCCCTGCGCCACGCGGCCGGCCGGCGCATGCAGGATCTGGTCGACCGGCAGGCCGACGGTGCCGTCGCTCAGCGAGGTGACCTCGAAGCCGCCCAGCATCAGGCGATACCAGCCGGGAGCTTGCGTCCTGAGCTGCGGCGCTGCGGCCTGAGCCGGTGCGGGCAAGGTGGCGGCAGCCAGGCCGGACAGGGCCAGGGCTGCGGCGATGGCCAGGCGGCCGAGGGCCATCTGGCGGCGGCGGGAAGGTGTCGGGAAGGGCGTGGAGGGATGCATGGTCGGCTTTCTTGGGTGAAGGTTGATTCGCGAACGGTGCGCATTGTTTTGCTTTGCGTTTCCCGGAACAATCACGCACGACGCAAACCAAGCTTGCGAATTACGCAAAATGATCGAGTCCTTTGAAACCTTCCTGGCCGTCGCCGCCGCCGGCACCTTTTCCGAGGTGGCGCGCCGCCAGGACGTCGCCGTGTCATCGGTGACGCGCAAGATCGACGCGCTGGAAACGGAGCTGGGCTCCAAGCTCTTCCACCGCAGCCCGCGCCGCCTCTCGCTCACTGATGCCGGCGAGCAGTTCCTGCCGCGGGCCCGCCTCATCCTCGGTGAACTGGCCGGTGCCAAGGAGGCGCTGAACGCTGGCGACGCCGAGCCCCGCGGCCTGCTGACGGTGACGGCGCCCACGGTCTTCGGCCGACGCCATGTCGTCGGTGCCCTGGCCAGCTTCTTGAGGCGTTACCCCGACATCGAGGTCGACCTGCACCTCATCGACCAGATCGTCGACCTGTCCGAGCAACGCATGGACGTGGCCATCCGCATCGGCATGCTGCCCGACAGCGACCTGCGCGCGACAAAGCTGGCGCAGATCCGCTTCGTCACCTGTGCCAGCCCGGCCTATCTGGCCCGCAAGGGGCGGCCGCGCACGCCCGAAGACCTGCTGCAGCACGACTGCATCACCGTCGCATCGCCGCCCGCGCCCAGCTTCGTGTGGCGCTATCCGGGCGTGAACCGCAACCAGCCCCTGCCCGTGCACGGCCGCTACCGCAGCGACGACAAGGACGGCATGCTCCAGGCCGCCCTTGAGGGCCTGGGCGTGTTGCACATGGCCACCTGGGTCGTTTGCGAGCACCTGAGCTCCGGGGAACTGGTGGCCTTGTTCCCGGAAGAAGCCAGCGCCCCGGCGCCGCCCGACATGCCCGGCATCCACGCCGTGCGCCTGCCAGGCCGCAGCCATGCCACCAAGGCCCGGCTCTTCATCGACCACCTGCGCGCCGAGATCGGTGACACGCCGTGGTGGGACCGCATGCTGCAGGAGGACCGCGCGGTGCCCGCCTGAGGCGATCCCTTCCTGCCGATTGGGGATTCACGCGGCGCCACAAGCGCCTAAGGTCGCGGCTGTCTTCTGATGGAGGCCGCCATGTGCATTGCCAAGAGCGTCGGGCTGGGTGCCCGCAACGATGTCGCCGACGTCCGCATCGTCCAGATGCTGCTCAACATGAACAGCGAGGCCTGGAGCGGTGCCGCCATGAAGCAGCTCAGCATGGACGGGCAGATCGGCCCCAACACCATCGACGCCATCCGCGCCTTCGAGACCCAGGCCATGGGCCTGTCGGAGTCCGACGGCCTGGTGACGCCGGGCGACGCCACCATGGCGCGGCTGCTGGCCGGCCTGCCGCCCGGTCCGACCAAGGAGAAGCTCGGCATCGTCATGCCGCGCGCCATGCCCAGGCGCATCGACCTCTACTTCGAGCCGCTGGTGAAGGGCATGACGCGCTACGGCATCGACACGCCCCGCCAGATCGCCCACTTCGTCGCCCAGCTCGCCCACGAGTCAGGCGATCTGCTGTATTCGGAAGAACTCGCCAGCGGCAGCGCCTACGACGGCCGCACCGACCTCGGCAACACCCAGCCTGGCGACGGCCCGCGCTACAAGGGCCGCGGCCTGATCCAGTTGACCGGCCGCAACAACTACCGCGACTACAGCCAGTTCACCGGCGTCGACTACGTCGGCAACCCAACCCAGTTGGCCGAGGACCCGTTCGCCTGCGTCGACGTGGCCTGCTGGTTCTGGAAGACACGCGGCATCGGGCCTCTCGCCGAGGCCGATGACGCCCGGGCGGTGACCAAGCGCGTCAACGGCGGCTACAACGGGCTGGACGATCGCCTCGAGCACCTCGCACGCGCCAAGGCTCTTTTGGGTTTGTGATCCTCGAACGGGCAAAAAAGAAGGACTTGCCTTGCGACAAGTCCTTTTTTCTCTCCTGAGTTTGGTGGGCCCGCAGTGATTCGGACACTCGACCTACGGATTAACAGTCAGAACCGTCGTGAGCGGTTCGACGCCTCGCGGCTGACCAACAGTTCGCTGGCCGCGACTTTCAACTTCATCCGCCACTGCAGGTGCAATTCACGTCCAACGGCCGCGCCTACAAAAAACAGGAATGAAATGCAGGTGCCGAGGCGCCTGCTTCCTACTGAGTGGCGTTTGACGCCACTCAACTATAACGCTCACACATTACCGTGGAAATTCGATTCCCGAACCCGTGATAAATGGGTTATAGCCTCCGGAAGTAGAGATTCCGTGCACATAGATCGGCTGCCCGCCAAACGCAGCCTTAAATGACGTAACGTCGATATTGAAACCATGTGCCACACCGGAAGTCCCACATGCCTGACCAACGGCCGCTTCACGAGGAATATTGGCCCTCCCTGAGACAATAAATGCGCCCAACCCCGCCGGCCCTCCCGCAAACAAATGGACATCCACGGATTGAGCCACATTTCTGTCGCATGCCCAACCTTCAAGTAGAGACGACCATTTACCAAAGAGAATCCATCGACGTTGCCTTTGATACCAAGAGCTGGCACCGCCGGCACATTGTATTGACCCGAGGCCGCCAACGTCGGGTTATAGCCACCACTCGTAGATATGCCGTGCACGTAAATAGGCTTGCCAGCAAATTGCTGCTGAAGCGTCGTCAAATCAATTCTGAATCCGTGAGCCACGTTGGAAGTGCCACAGGTCGCCGACACTGCGGGACGCAACACATTCGTGTTACCCACGACGCCAAAGGTTCCCTGACCCGCGGCACCACCGAGGTAAACGTGCACGTCTATGGAGCGTGCAACATTTCGATCACAAGCCCATCCAACCAAAACTGCCTTCCCGTTTCCATATGGACTCGTATCGATCTCGACTCCGTCAATCGTACCAATGACAGTCGAAGGCGGCTGACCTTGCACGACGTTAATGCTTATTTCTGAAGAGTAGAAAACTCCAGGATCAGTCGGCTTTAAATAGGTAACAGCCTTTGATCTAATCTTGTGCTGGCCTGGATGAATCTTTGCACTCGCGGCCCACTTTCCAGTAACGTAGTCCCAGTCTATGAATGCAGTGTCTATGCCGTCAACCTGCAGCAACAGCTGCGGTTTATAAGCCTGGCGGACGCAATCTGCCGACATGATCTGATCCAACGAAGACGTCAGTTTCGCCGCACCTTGAAACTGAACATCCGCGCGACTGCCGTACGGAACGTTGAAAGTCTGACCGGCAGATGGAGAAGTCAGTGTGGGGGACATATTGTGGGAATATGTTCCCTGCCCCACATACGGACAATTTTGCGCATATGCGCTCGGCGCCAAAACGAGTGAGCAAAGGCCCACTGCAGCCACGATTGCGGCCTTCGAGAACAACAGCATCTAAACAAACTCCCTAAGAGATAGTCGGCAGAGAATGACGGCGCCAAAACGAAAAAAGTCTGTCCCAAAGACTTGGTGGATCGCCCGGCCCCGTTGACGACGTTATCTACGTGTGGAGCGCGCCGATGCAACGGTCCGCGCCAAGCGCGAGGTGTCGCCGCTGGACAACCTGAGAGGATCGCCATCTGCCCCGCCCTGGCCGAGCTGTTGCAGGGGCTGAAGGGCATCGCCAAGAACGACAAGATCGGTGCGGTGTTCCCCCAACCGGATGCGCAACCCGCACATCAGCGACGGCTTCGCCAGCCTGTGGCAGAAGCTCATCGTGGAGGCCTGCAAGACGAAGGTCATCGAGCGCCGCTTCACCTTCCACGACCTGCGGGCGTACTACGTCACCCAGAACAAGGACCAACGCGGCGAGCTGCCGGCCATGCACGCCAGCCCGACCACGACGGCAAAGGTGTACGAGCGCTCGGGTGTCGCCGAGCGCAAAGGCACTGATGCGGCCATTTCCCAAGGTGGGAAATTTGGTGGTCAGAAGGCCAGAAAGCAAAACGGCGACAAGAACATAAGTCCTTGTCGCCGCTGCGATTTTTGGTGGGCCCTGAAGGATTCGAACCTTCGACCAACGGATTAAGAGTCCGCTGCTCTACCAACTGAGCTAAGAGCCCTGATTTGTTCAACCCGGCGGGTGCCTTGCTGAGCCTATCAGTATAGCGTGATTCTTTCGAATCACCGCCAGAAATTCTGGTGGGACGTGCAGGATTCGAACCTGCGACCAACGGATTAAAAGTCCGCTGCTCTACCGACTGAGCTAACGTCCCGTGTCAAGCAGAGCCCGCCATTATAGGCAGAATTTTGGCGCCCCCACAAGAATTCCTTGAATTTCTTGTCAGACCGGCCTACGGGCCAGATGCAGGCGCTGCACTTCGGCCGCAGCACACAGGCCAAAGGTCGCCGTGACGGTCACGCTGGAGCCATAGCCATGGCAGTTCAGGCTGCCGTCGGTGTCCCCGATTTCGCAGGCCTCACCCTCGCCCTGCTGGGGCAGGTGCACCGGCTCGCGCGAGTAGACGCATGCCACATCCATCTTACCGGCACGCGGTGCAGCGTGATGCTTGCGCAGGCGCTGGCGCAGCGAGGCCAGCAGCGGATCGTGGGTCGTTGCGCTGAGATCGTCGAGTTGCACACGATGCGGCTCGCGCTTGCCACCGGCGGCACCGACGGTGACGAAGGGCACGCGCTGCTCACGAGCCCAAGCCGCCAATGTCGCCTTCGCGCGCACTTGGTCGCAGCAGTCGATGAGGCCATCGAATTCGGCACCGCCGATCAGCGCCGGCCAGTTGTCGGGCTCGACGAATTCCTCGATGACGTGAACGGCGCATCCCGGATGGATGTCGGCGATGCGCGCCTTCAGCGCCTCCGCCTTGGCCATGCCGACGGTCGAACCCAGCGCCTGGATCTGCCGGTTGATGTTGGATTCGGAGACCTGGTCCAGGTCGATCAGCGTCAGCGCGGCGACGCCGCTGCGCGCCAGCGCCTCGACGGCCCAGGAGCCGACGCCGCCCAGGCCCACGACGGCGAATCTCGCCGTGCGCAGGCGCTGGTAGGCCACGTCGCCATGCAGGCGGCGCAGGCCGCCGAAGCGACGCTCCAGATCAGCGTCGAGCTGATCCGTCGCCATCACTTCAGCGCGCGAAGGCGTTCCTTGCCGGCTTGCGCGGCCTCGGTGCTCGGGTAGGCCTTGATCAGGTCTTCGAGGCTGCGACGTGCGCCCTTGTTGTCCTTCAGCTCGATCTGGCAATTGGCCAGGGCGAGCAGGGCTTCGCCCGCGCGCGGATGGTCGGCATTGCCGGCAATGAAGGCACGGAAGGTCGCGATGGCGTCCTTGTAGTCGCGCTTGCCGTACTGGGCGTTGCCAAGCCAGAAGCGCACCGAGTCGGTGTAGCCGCTGGCAGGGTAGCGCTTCAGGAAGGCGTTCAGCGCGGCAACAGCCTCGGCGAAGTCGCCGCGGCGCACGAGGCCGATGGCGGCTTCGTACTGGTTGCGCTCGTCCGGGCCGACCTGGAACTCGCGGCCGTCGAGACTGACCTTCTGCGGTTCCAGCGGCTTGAAGCGGGCCTCGACGGACTGCGACTGGTCGGCCAGCTTGCGCTGGGTATCGGACAGGTCGCGAGCAAGCTGCTCATTGGCGCCGCGCAGCTTGGCGATCTCGGCGCGCAGGGCGTCGATCTGGCCGTTCAGGTCCAGCATGCTGCGGCGCAGCGGCTGGAGCTGATCCTGGACCAGCGCATTGATCTGCTCGTCGCGCTTCTTGGCGGCGTCCTCGTTGGCCTTGACCTGGGCACGCAGATCGAGGATGGCCTTGCGGGCTTCGTCATCCTCGAACAGGCCGGCGCGGGCCGGCTGCGTGAAGGCCGCGCCCATGGCGAGCGCCATGAACGTCAGTCGCAGCACTCGCATCACTGTCACTTGTCCTTCAGCTCGACGCGGCGGTTCTTGGCCCAGGCCTCTTCACCGCTGCCCTGCACGGCGGGGCGCTCCTTGCCGAAGCTGACGGCTTCGACTTGGTTGGCGCCGGCGCCCAGCAGCGTCAGCGACTTGGCGACAGCTTCGGCACGGCGCTGGCCCAGCGCCAGGTTGTACTCGCGGCCACCGCGCTCGTCGGTATTGCCTTCCAGCATCAGGGCAGCCTGTGAGCGGGCCTTCAGGCGGCGGGCGTGCAGGTCGACCAGGGGGCGGTACTCTTCCTTGACCACGTCGCTGTCGAAGTCGAAGTAGATGGTGCGCTTGCCGCTGCCGTTGGCTTCCTGGCTCAGCTGGGTGAACAGGTCCACCGTCTGCACGCCAGTCTGCGTCTCGACCGGCTTCTGCTGCTGGGCGACTTGAGGCGGCTGCGTCGTGGAGACGTCCTTCACTGTGACGGGCTCGTCCAGCTTGACAGGGGAGCTGCAGCCGGCCAGCACGGCGGCGGCAATCAGGGTGAGCGCATACAAGGTCGGTTTCATTCGAATGGTCTCCACAACAGACGGGGGGCGGGGGATGGGGGGCACGGCACCATCAGCGGCGCGGGCGCTGCATTGTCCAACATGGTGCCGACTGTCAAGTTACTGACGTGTAAAAGGGCCCCAGGTGGGCTCGCGCACCTCCACCAGGGTCACGAGCAGGGGCGTCTTCATCTTGCCGTCCAGCGTCGTCGTCATCAGCACTTCCTTGCCGCCGGCACGGGTGGCGTAGACGATGAGCTTGCCATTGGGTGCGAAGGCCGGACTCTCGTCCTCGCTGCTCTCGCTGATCTGCTGGGACTGGCCGGTGCCAAGGTCCATGACCGTCAAACGGAACGCGCCGCCTTGACGCGTGATGTAGGCCAGCGTGCGGCCATCGGGGCTGACGGCCGGGCTGATGTTGTAGCTGCCGCTGAAGGTCACGCGCTCGGCGCTGCCGCCGCTGGCCGGCATGCGGTAGATCTGCGGGCCGCCGCCGCGGTCGCTGACGAAATAGATCTTGCTGCCGTCGGGCGAGTAGCAGGCCTCGGTGTCGATGGAGCCGCTCTGTGTCAGCCGGCGCAGGCCCGAGCCGTCACGATTGATGACGAAAAGCTGGGTGCCGCCCTCACGCGAGAGGCTGAGCACGAGCTGCTGGCCGTCGGGCGACCAGGCCGGCGCGCTGTTGGTGCCCTTGAAGTCGGCCAGCACGCGGCGGCCGCCTGTCTGCACGTCCTGGATGCGCACCGTGGCCTTGCGGCTTTCAAAACTCACATAGGCCAGCTCGCGGCCATTGGGCGCCCAGGCGGGAGAGATGATGGGCTCGGGGCTGGTCAGGGCGACCTTGGCACCTTCGCCATCGGCGTCGGCCACGACCAGGCTGTAGCGCGGGCCCGCCTTGGTGACATAGGCCATGCGCGTGGCGAACACGCCCTTGTCGCCAATCAGCTTCTCGTAGATGGTGTCGGCGATGCGGTGGGCCGCCAGGCGGGCATCGTCGGGATGCACGGCCTGGGCCTGGCCGACGAGCTCGCTGCCCTTGGCCACATCCCACAGCTTGAAGCGGATGTCCAGGCGTCCGTCGGCCAGACGCGTGATCGAGCCTGCCACCAGCGCGTCGGCCTGGCGGGCCTTCCAATCGGCCCAGGCAGGGCTGCTCGACTCGCTCAGGCCAGCCGGCGCATCGACGCTGCGGAACAGGCCGCTGCGCTCCAGGTCGGCCCTGACGATGGCGGCGATGGGCTGGGCCGAGGCCTTGGCGTCATCGCGGAAATCGACGATGGCGATGGGGTAGCGCGAGCCCCCATAGCCGGCGATGTCGATGCGGACCTGAGCGAGCGCGGGGCCGACGGCGCCCAGCGCGGCGAGAGCCGCAAGCGTCAGGCGACGGGAAACGGTTGCAGGAGATGCGAGCATGGCGCGCGATTTTGCCGCAGCCGCGCGAGTTGTAACGTCGGACAAGGCCGCGTCCCGTTCACACGGTTTTTCAACGCGGAAAAGCGCTGGGCCGCGCCCAAGCTGGCCCGCGCGCGATGTGCACGGGGCTCCATGCCACATGCATCGCCGGCCCCGCGGGGGCTGAAGCCGGACACATGGCACCCAGTGGGCGGCATGTGCCTGCCGCAGCGCGGTCTGCAAGACCGATTGGACTCGCCTGCTTTCAGCGCGGCGAGGTCAGGCGAGGGGCTCACAACAAGACGATGTCGTAATGCTCGGTCTGGTTGGTCGGCTCGGCAGTCAGCGAGATGGGCTTGCCGATGAAGTCCGACAGGCCGGCCAGGTGGGCGCTCTCTTCGTCCAGCATCATCTCCACCACATTGGCGGCCGCCACGACGCGGAATTCCCTGGGCGAGAACTGGCGCGCCTCGCGCAGGATCTCGCGCAGGATGTCGTAGCAGACCGAGCGCGCCGTCTTGACCTGACCGCGGCCCTCGCAGGTCGGGCAGGGCTCGCAGAGCATGCGTGCCAGCGACTCGCGGGTGCGCTTGCGCGTCATCTCCACCAGGCCGAGCTGGGTGAAGCCGCCGACCGTGACCTTGGTGCGGTCGCGCCCCAGCTGCTTGCGGAACTCGGCCAGCACGGCCGTCTTGTGCTCCTCGCGCGTCATGTCGATGAAGTCGACGATGATGATGCCGCCGAGATTCCTCAACCTGAGCTGGCGGGCGATGGAGCCGGCCGCTTCGAGGTTGGTCTTGAAGATGGTGTCGTCGAAGTTTTTGGCGCCGACAAAGCCGCCGGTGTTGACGTCGATGGTCGTCATCGCCTCGGTCTGGTCGAACACCAGCGAGCCGCCGGACTTCAGCTCCACCTTGCGCGCCAGCGCACGGGCGATCTCGGCGTCGACATTGCACAGGTCGAAGATGGGCCTCTCGCCACGGTAATGCTCGAGCTTGGCCGTGGCCGCGGGCATGAAGGTCTCGCCGAAGCCGCGCAGCACGTCGTACTGCATCTTGGAGTCGATGCGGATGGAGCCGGTACGCTCGCTGGTCAGGTCACGCAGCACGCGCTCGACCAGGCTCAGGTCCTGGTGCAGCAGGCTGGCCGGCGGCGTGGTGAGCGCCTTCTCGCGAATCTGCTGCCAGGTCTTGCGCAGATACGCGATGTCGGCACCCAGCTCCTCATCCGACGCGTCTTCTGCATTGGTGCGCAGGATGAAGCCCCCGCCACCGCCCTGCTCCTTGGTGCCCACCAGGGCCACCATGCGCGCGCGCAGGGCCTCGCGCGCCTCGGGCGAACCGATCTTCTGGCTGATGCCGATGTGCTCGTCCTGCGGCAGGTAGACCAGCATGCGGCCGGCGATGCTGATCTGGCTGGACAGGCGTGCGCCCTTGGTGCCGATGGGGTCCTTGATGACCTGCACGGTCAACGGCTGGCCTTCGAAGACCAGGCGCTCGATGGGCGTGGGAGGCACCTCCACGCCATGACCGTTCTGATGCCGGCCATGGCCGAACTGCGAGGCGCTGTGCAGGTCTGCCACGTGCAGGAAGGCCGCCCGCTCCAGGCCGATGTCGATGAACGCCGACTGCATGCCGGGCAGCACACGCACGACCTTGCCGAGATAGACGTTGCCGACGAGGCCCCGCTCCAAGGTGCGCTCGATGTGCAGTTCCTGCACGGCACCGTTCTCGACCACGGCCACTCGCGTCTCCTGCGGCGACCAGTTGATCAGGATGTCTTCCATCTCTCATCCTTGAATGCTGATGCTTGCCGCCGGCCGGAGCGGCATGCATCAAAACTCAGGGTTCAGAACTCAAAGCCGAATTTGTCCAACAGTGTGGCGGTCTCAAAGAGGGGCAACCCCATGATGCCCGAGTAGCTGCCGGCAATCTTCACGATCCAGGCGGCTGCCTGACTCTGGATGGCATAGGCGCCGGCCTTGCCGAAGGGTTCGCGGCTGGCGACATAGCGCTCGATCTGGGCGGCCGACAGCGGCGCAAACTCGACCTGGGACACGTTCAACGTCGCCGCGCGGCGGCTGGCGTCGGCGACGGCAACGGCCGTGATGACGCGGTGGGTGCGGCCCGACATCAGTCCCAGCATGCGCGCCGCGTCGGCTTCGTTCTCGGGCTTGCCGAGGATGAGGTTGTCCACGGCCACCGTCGTGTCGGCACACAGGATGGGCGCCGGCGCCAGCCCGCGCGCGGCCAGGCGAGCCAAGGCCGCGTCGAGCTTGGCAGCCGTGACGCGGGCGCAATAGGTCTCGGGCAGTTCATCGGCCTGCACCGCCTCCAGCGCCTCGGCATCCTCTTCGGCGCCGGGCAGCAGCAGTTCGTGGCGCACGCCGATCTGTTCCAGCAGCTGGCGGCGGCGTGGGCTCTGCGAGGCGAGATAGATGAACTTATTCACGGTGATAAGGATGCCCGGTCGTCACCGTCCATGCACGGTAGAGGCCTTCGGCCAGCAGCACGCGGGCAAAGGCGTGAGGCAATGTGAGATCCGAGAGACGCAAGGTCTCGTCGGCCGTGGCCTTGAGGTCGGGATGCAGGCCGTCGGGGCCGCCGATGATGAGGGCCGCGTCGCGGCCCTCGCCCATCCACAGCTTGAGCCGTTCGGCCAGTTGCACCGAGGTGCGGCGCTCGCCGCGCTCGTCCAGGATGATGCGGCGCACACCTTTCGGCAACGCGGCTTCGATGCGCGCCGCTTCCGCCGCCATCAACTGCTCTGCCGTCTTGCTGCCGCGCGTCTCGGCCTTGACGGCCTTCAGCTCCAGCCTGAGCTCGGGCGGGAAGCGCTTGGCGAAATCCTCGTAGGCCGTGTCGGCCCAGGCCGGCTGGCGCTGGCCCACGGCGACAAGCAGCAGGCGCATCAGCCCTTCTTGGCGGCAGTCTTCTTGGCCGGGGCCTTCTTGGCGACGACCTTCTTGGCTGCAGTCTTGGCAGGAGCCGCCGCCTTCTTCGCCGGCGCGGCTTTCTTGGCGGGCGCTGCGGCCTTCTTGGCGGCCGGCTTGGCTGGGCCGACCTTGATGGTCTTGGTGGCCGGCGTCTTGCTGCCGACGACACGGCTGACGCCCTTCTTGGCCGCCGTCTTTGCAGGCGCTGCCTTCTTGGCGGCCGGCGCCTTCTTGGCCGGCGCCGCGGCCTTCTTGGCCGCCGTCTTCTTGGCTGGCGTCGGCTCTTCCGACGCCTTCACGAGCTTGACCTCACCGCTGGCGACCTTGAGCTTGACGGGCTTGTCGCCCCAGATCTCCTCGAGATGGTAGTAATCGCGGATGGCGGGCTGCATCACGTGCACGACGGCGGCGCCGCAGTCCACGATGATCCATTCGCCGTTGTCCTCGCCCTCGGTGCGCATGACCTGCATGCCGCGACCCTTGACGGTCTCGCGCACGCTGGACGCGAGGGCCTTGGTCTGCCGGTTGCTCGTGCCCGAGGCGATGATGACGCGCTCGAACAGCGGCGACAGATGCTCGGTGTTGAACACGACGATGTTCTGGGCCTTCACGTCTTCGAGGCCATCGACGATGGCGCGTTGCAGCTTGCGGATGTCCATTCAGTGCTTCTTCTCGTAGAGGCGGTGCGAGGCAATATAGCTCGCCACCTCGGCGCCCACCATGGGGCTGATGTCCTCGCCGCGCGCGACGGCGTCGCGCACGGCGGTGGACGAAAGGGGTAAATCCGGCAGGGCCAGCACCTGCAGGCGATGGGCCGGCAGGCCCGGCGGCGTGACGACGGCCTCGCCGGCACGCGGCACGACGACCAGGGTCGCCAAAGCGGTGACAGTTTCGACCTGGTACCAGGTCGGCAGGCGGGCGTACTGGTCCTGGCCGATCAGGAACATCAACTCCACCCCCGGATTTTGACCCGCGAATTCACGCAGCGTGTCGGCCGTGAAGCTGGGACCACGCCGGTGCAGTTCGCGGTCGTCGAGGACGAAGCGCGACTCGCCGGCGATCAGGCGGCGGATCATGCTCGAGCGATGCACGGACGCCGCCATGACCTGGTCGGGCTTCTGCCATTGCCGGCCTGCGGGCAGCCAGACCAGCCGCTCCGGCATCAACGCGTCCAGCGCGAAGCGGGCAAAGGCCAGGTGGCCCAAATGGGGCGGGTCGAAGCTGCCGCCGAAGATGGCGATCTTCACAGCCATAGTGCCGTGGGAGTTTCGCCGACCCAGTCGCGCGGGCGCAGGAAGTCGCTGTAAAGCCGCGCTTCGGGCGTGCCCGGCTCGGGCGCCCAGTCGTAGCGCCACTTCACCTGCGGCGGCATCGACATCAGGATGGACTCGGTGCGGCCGCCCGACTGCAGGCCGAACAGCGTGCCGCGGTCCCACACCAGGTTGAACTCGACATAGCGGCCGCGCCGGTAGGCCTGGAAGTCGCGCTCGCGCTCGCCATAGGCATAGCCCTGGCGGCGCTCAAGGATGGGCAGATAGGCCTGCAGGAAGGCGTCGCCCACCGAACGCATCAGCGCGAACCCGGCGTCGAAGCCGCCCTCGGCAAAGTCGTCGAAGAAGATGCCGCCGACGCCGCGCGGTTCATTGCGGTGCTTCAGGAAGAAGTAGTCGTCGCACCAGGCCTTGAATCTCGGATGCAGTTCGGCGCCATGGGGCGCGAGGGCATCACGGCAGACGCGATGGAAATGCTGGGCATCGCGCTCGTAGCCGTAATAGGGCGTCAGGTCCATGCCGCCGCCAAACCAGGTGACGGCGGGTGCGTCCGGCGGCAGGGCGATGAAGGCGCGCACATTCATGTGCACGGTCGGCACGAAGGGGTTGTGCGGGTGCAGCACCAGCGACACGCCCAGGGCCTCGAAGGGCGCGCCGGCCAGTTCGGGGCGATGCTGGGTGGCTGAAGGCGGCAGCACGCGGCCCTTCACATGCGAGAAGTTGACGCCGCCGCGCTCGAACACCGAGCCGC
>FTCD01000477.1_pt1 | contig 149234 bp, 142 predicted proteins | sample 1639501 | NCBI WGS metagenome assembly FTCD01 (sample SAMEA3914864, study PRJEB12502) | metagenome | biome: forest; material: soil | place: USA | collected 2012-03-12 | depth 0.3 m
CGCGCGCGGGCTTTTGAGTGACAACCCTTCGGGAGAGGGGCTGCGTGGGCGCATGGCGTTGTTGCGCGCCTTGCCCGGGCAACCAGCCCGGGCTTCAGCACGACGCCTAGCCCTGCGCCCGCGCCGACCCTCTCGCATCGATTCCCGCCGTGTGAACAGACCCATCCGATGACGACAGACCCTCGCAGCCCGCGCTGCTATGCCCTGGTGCCGGCCGCCGGCATCGGCGAGCGTTCCGGCGCCGGCATTCCCAAGCAATACGTCGAGATCGCCGGCCGTCCCATGCTGGCCCACACGCTGGCCGCCCTCGCGGCCGTGCCTCGCATCGTCCAGGCCCTGGTGGTGCTGTCGCCGGCCGATGACCGCTTCGAGGGGGCCGTGCCCGACTGCAAGGCTTGGGTGGCCCGCGTCGGCGGCGCCAGCCGGGCCGAGAGCGTGCTGGGTGGTCTGGCCGAACTGCGCCGCCGCGGCGCGGCCGATGAAGACTGGGTCTTGGTGCATGACGCCGCGCGCTGCCTGCTGCAGCCGGCCTGGGTCGATGCCCTCATCGATGCCTGCATTGACGACGCCGTGGGTGGCCTGCTGGCTCAGCCCATTGCCGACACGCTGAAAGCCGCTGACGCCGATGGCCGCGTCACCGCCACCATCGATCGCCGCGACAAATGGGCCGCGCAGACGCCGCAGATGTTCCGCCTCGGCCTGGTCGAAAAGGCGTTGACGGCCATGGGTGCCGCCGCCACCGACGAGGCCAGCGCCGTCGAGGCCCTGAGCTTTGCACCCCTGTTGGTGCGAGCCTCCATGGCCAACTTCAAGGTGACGTGGCCGGATGATTTCGAGCTGGCTGCGAAGCTGCTGGTGGCTAAGGGGCAGGGCGGTTGACGTACTCGGTCGCGCAGTCGGCCTCGCGCTCGGGCTTGCAAAACCCCAGCCACTCGATAGACGCCGGCTGCGAGGCGTGGGCGGGTTTGATCTCGGTGTGGATGCGCTGCCTGGGAATGCCGGCCCGCTCGTAGAAATCGGCAATCGCGGCGGCACGTTGCAGGGCCTGGTCCCTCGTCCCTTGCCCGCGCCCCCGCGCGGCAACGTAGGGCACTTCCACGATCATGAAGTCGACGTCCAGCAAATAGACCCTCGGGAGTTGGCGGGCCAGCGCGACCTGGTTGGCGCTGGAAAGCCGGGTCTCGCCGGCATGGAATTGAAGCTCCATCTTGCCGCTGGGCCTGGCGATGGACAGCGCCATGACCGGTGCGGCAAGCAGGGCCAGCGCGAAGGCGGTGCAGCGACTCACCACGTCGGCCCCAGCAGCAGATAGGCCGAGGTCTCGCCGCCGCGCGTGGTGCCCAGGGCGAGGAAGAAGGGCCCGAAGCGGGTGTCGACACTGAGGAAGCCGCTGGCCGCCTGCTTCCAGCCGCTGCTGGGCAGGTTGGACAGTTTCAGCCCCGAGCCCGCGCCAATGGCGCCCGTCTCCAGCGAGAAGCCGATGCGCACCGCGCCGCCCAGGCCCACCGGCATCTCGCCGATGCGCCGCGCCATGACGACGCGAGCCAGCAGCATGTTTTCGCCCACCAGCGAGCCTTCCGGTGTGCCGGACAGGCGCAGATAGCCGCCCAGCGAGCGCGCTTGGCCGCGTTCGGCATGCGCGAACTCGCCATAGAGCTGGCCAGCCCACTCGCCCAGCCGGAAGGCTGACAGGCCGAGCAGGGAGGCGTTGATGACGCTGTCCTCGCCGCGCGGGTGCAGCCATTCGATGCGCGCCGTCGTCCATTGGCCGCGGCTGGGGAAGGCCAGCGAGTCCAGCGTGTCGGTGTGCAGCTCCAGGTATTGCTGGCCATACGTCTGCGACCGGCGGCTGCCGTTGATGACGGGCAGTACCACTTCATCACTCGCGCGCAGGCGGCCGACGCCCAAACGCAGGTCACCCAGGCCCGCGACGCGGTGTCCGACCTCGATCTGGGCGCTGGTCAGGCTGCTGGCCAGGCGCAGCGCGCGCTGGCCCTGGTCGAAGACGTCGTTGCTGCCGGCGGCGTAGGCCAGCTTGGCGCTGGCGAACCAGCGCGAGCCCGGCCCCAGCGGCTGGTAGAACTCGGTGTTGATGCCTCGCGTGGACCCGATGCGGGCGACGGTGCGCAGCTCGGCGCCCCAGCTGTTGAGCCAGTCGGCCACATGCATGCCGACCAGGGAATAGTTGTTGGCGTCGGCGAAGTTGCTGTAGAGCTCAAGGCCAAAGCGCACACGGCTGGTGGCCCAGTCGGCCTCGGTGAGCTTGAACTCGACATGGCGGCTGCCATTGCGGTCGTCGATCTCGGTCTCGATGCGCTCGAAGTCGCCGGTGCCGTCCAGGCGCTCGACGGCCCGGGTCAGCTCGGCGCGGCCGACGCGGTCGCCGGGCTGCAGCGCCAGCTCGGCACGCAGGGCTTCGGCATTGACGCGCCGGGCGCCGCTGATCTTCAGCTCGGCCAGGGGCAAGGCGGGCAGGGCGGATTCGGGCGTGCCCAGGCGCCTGGCCTGCAGAGCCGCCTGGTCGGCCGGGGCCGCCAGGGCCGAGAGCCGCGCACCGGCGGCGAGGGCGGCGCGCCGGCCGGTGGCCATGGCTTCGTCGGCGCGGTAGAAGTCCATGAAACCCATGCCGGGCAGGTCGGGGTCGATGACGATGTCCTGGGGTTGCAGTTCGCGCAGCGAGCGCTGCACGTTCTGCTCGGTCAGGATCTGCAGCATCTGGTTGGCCACCATGACGGCGCTGGTGATCTCGCGGTCTTCCAGCAGCGGCGTGCCGACATTGACGGCGATGACGATGTCGGCGCCGAGCTGGCGGGCCAGGTCCACCGGCAGGTTGCGCACCAGGCCGCCGTCCACCAGCGGCCGGCCGTTGACACGCAGCGGCGCGAACACGCCAGGTACGGCCATGGAGGCGCGCAGGGCTTCGAACAGCGGCGTGTCGGCCTGGTCCAGCATGGCGCCGGACAGCAGATCGGTGGCCACGGCGCGGAAGGGGATGGGCAAGCGGCGCAGCGGGTCGTCGGCCCGCGTCGCGGGGATCAACGAAGACAGCGTCGCCTCCAGCTGGCCATTGGCCGCGGCGCCGCCGGGCAGCAGGGCGCCGCGCGACGGCGTGTAGCCGAACTCGATGCGCGAGGGCAGGCGCTCGTCGTCCTCGCGGCGGCGTATGGCCAGACGCTCGCGCGCGGGACGGTCGGCCAGGATGGAGTTCCAGTTGGCGCTCTTCACCAGGGCTTCCAGCTCATCGACGCTGCGGCCCGAGGCATAGGCGCCACCGACGACGGCGCCCATGCTGGTGCCGACGATGAGGTCGATGGGTACCTGCATTTCCTCCAGCACGCGCAGCACGCCGATGTGGGCGAGGCCACGGGCGCCACCGCCGGACAGCACGAGGCCGATCTTGGGGCGGGGCGACGGAGGCGGTTCAGCGGCCAACGCGGAACCAGCGATCAGGCAGCAGAGAAGGAGCAGGCGTTTCATGGCGGCCCGCACCATAGCAGCAGCATCAGCGCAGCCCGAACTCCGCGAGCTCGCCCTGGCGGCGCAGTTTCTGGATGGCCTGGTGCAGCTTGTCCACCGGCTCCTGCGGCGTGCCGATATGGCAGGCCACATAGGCATCCACGCGGCGCACGGTCAGCAGGCTCTTGACCGGCGCGCCGCCTTCAGCGCGGATGACGGGCTCCGCGGCGAGCTCGTTGGCGAGCCAGAAGTCCACGCGTCTGGCCAGCAGCATGCGCAGGGCCGTCATCGAGTTGTTCACTTCCTGGGCCGCAATGCCTTGCTCGCGCAGCCAGGCGGCGGGGGCGGACTCGCGCTGCACGACGACACCGTGGCCACGCAGCTCCTGGGGGTTCTGCGGGACCGCGGCCTCATCGGCGCGGGCATAGACCACCAGGGCGCCGCTGGCCAGCGGGCCGGCCCAATGGAAGGCGGCTTCGCGTTCGGGTGTGCGCGTCAGGCCGACTGCGCAGCTGCCGGGCGTCGAGTTGGCAGTCGCCAGCGCACGCGGGATCGGCATCGCCAGGATGTTCAGCGGCACGCCGCTGACCTGGCCGATCCGGGTGAGCAGGTTGGCACCGGGGCCGCTGACCGTGCCGTCAGCGGCCACGTCGAACAGGCCGGGGTTGGGAAACACCAGCAACTGCAGCTGCTGCGCCCCGGCGGAGCCGCAAAGCAGCGCCAGCAAGGCCGGCAACAGATGTCCGCCGAATCTCATTCGTCTCCCTGTAGTGGCACGCAGGGTAGCGCCTGGATGTGCCGCTGTCTCCCCGACAATGCCCCCATGACTTCCGCCTTGACCTCCCTGCGCATCGGCGAGGGCTGGGACACCCACCAGCTCGTCACCGGCCGTCCGCTGATCCTCGGCGGCGTCACCATCCCGCACACCCACGGCCTGCTCGGCCATTCCGACGCCGACGCCCTGGCCCATGCCGTCACCGACGCCCTGCTCGGCGCCGCGGCCCTGGGCGACATCGGGAAGCTCTTCCCCGACACGGCCGCCGAGTTCAAGGGCGCCGACTCCATGGTGCTGCTGGCCGAGGCCTACCGGCGCGTGAAGGAAGCGGGCTGGCAGCTGGTCAACCTGGACAGCACCATCGTTGCCCAGGCGCCCAAGATGGCGCCCCACATCATGGCGATGCGCGCGCGGGTGGCTGAAGTGCTGGGCGTGGAGATCGGCCAGGTCAACGTGAAGGCCAAGACGGCCGAGAAGATGGGACCGGTGGGCGAGGGCCGGGCCATCGAGACGCGGGCGGTCTGCCTCCTGTGTCGCTGAGGAGTCGCTAACATCGCGCGCCCCCTGACTCTCGAGCCGCGCGCCCATGCATGTCGAACCGCCCACCCACGCCCCGACGAACCTGAAGGAACTCGGCGTCCACTACGTGATGATCGTCCTGGGCATCCTGACCGCGCTGGGCCTGGAGGCGGGTTTCGAGGCCCTGCACCATCGCAAGCTGGCGCGCCAGACCATCGAGCAGGTCGAGGTGGAGCTGCGCACCAACCTGGGCGAAGCGCGCCAGACGCTGAAGCAGAACCGCCAGTCCATGGAGCAGCTCAACGGCGTCTATGGCGAGGTCAAGAAGCTCATCGAGCAGGGCCAGGCCAAGCCTGCCACGCTGTACTCGCTGATGACCGAGAAGCTGCGCATCAGCGTCTCCATGCCCGGCCTGCGCCGCGACGCCTGGGACACGGCCCTGGCCGACCAGGCCCTCATCCACATGCCGGTCAAGGACTTGCGCCGCCTGTCCGAGGCCTACACGGCGCAGCGCGACGCGCAGCTGTCCATGCAGACGACCTTCAGCTCGATCTCCTCCTTCTCGCGGCTGACCGACGCGACCGTGGACGCGGAGTTCGGCCGCGGTGATCCGGTGGACCTGATCAAGGCCCTGCATTCCTACCGGCTGACGCTGATTTCCGTCATCGGCGTCGAGGCGGAGCTGGAAAAGCAGCTGTCCCAGTCGCTGGGCGAGGGGCCCGCAGACGCGGCCAGCGCCGCGGCTTCGCATTGATCGAGGCCCGGCTCAGGCTGCTTGCAGCTTGAGCACCGTGATGAGGCCGCCGCCCTGGGCGTTGCTGATGGAGAGCTGGCCGCCCAGGCGCTGCACCGATTTCTCGACGATGGCCAGGCCCAGGCCGGCGCCGCTCGCTGCCGTGCGCGCGGCGTCGCCCCGGTAGAAGGGCGTGGTCAGGCGCTGCAGGCGGTCGGGCGGTACGCCGGGTCCGTGGTCGCGCACCTTGATCTCGACCCAGGAGCCCTGGCGGGTGGCGCTGACGTCCACGCGCGCTGGCTCGCCTTCCGCATGGCCGTAGCGGCGCGCGTTCTCGAACAGGTTGAGCAGCACGCGGCCCAGCTCGGTGTCATCGACGAAGACCTTCAAGGCCTCGCTGACCTGCACGCGGAAACGGATCTGGTCGGGGTCGCGGAAGCCCTGAACCTCGCGCTCGACGATCTCGCTCAGGCGCGCCTCGCGCAGCTGGGTCTCGTTGGGCCGCGCATAGTCCATGAACTTGCTGATGATGGCGTCGAGCTGGTCGATGTCCTGGGCCATGAAATGGCGCGCCTGCTCGTCGTTGACGCTCATCTCGGTTTCCAGCCGCAGCCGCGCCAGCGGCGTGCGCAGGTCGTGGGAGATGCCGGCCAGCATGACGGCGCGGTCTTCCTCCAGCTTGGCCAGCTCGCGGGCCATGCGGTTGAAGCCCATGTTGACCTCGCGTATCTCGCTGGTCATGGTGGTCTCGTCCAGGCGCGAGTCGTACTCGCCCTCGCGGATGCGCCCGGCGGCCTCGGCCAGCTCGCGCAGCGGCTGGTTGATGAGGCGGGCGATCAGCGCCGAGCCGACGACGGTGGCCAGCAGCGCGATGACCACCCACCACCAGTTGCTGGCCAGCGAAATGGACAGGGGCGCCGCGCTGGTGCGCAGCCAGAAGGCGTCCTCGCCGACGACATAGCGCACCCACAGGCCCGACACGTCGTTGACGCTGCGAGCCACCACGGTGTCCGGGCCCAGCGTGCTGCGCAGCTCCGCCGCCAGTTGTTTGGCAAAGGGGCTGGTGTCATAGGGCAGCCAGCGGTCGCTGGTCTCGGCCACGCGCACCTGCACCGTGTCGCCGCGCGACATCGAGCTGATGACGGCGACGCGGTTGATGGGATCGGTGTGCTCCAGTGCGATGCGGCTGAGCTTGACCAGGCCGGCCAGCTGCTCGGCCGACTCCAACGCTCGCGGCTGCGCCTCGAGCAGCTTGAAGGTGTACTGCCAGGCCAGCACCGCGCCGGCCAGCAGCAGGGCCAGCCAGGCGAAGGTGCGCCAGAAGAGGTTGAGTGCGAGGTGGGGCCGGGCCATGCATTCCAGTCAAAGCAAGTTGGGGGACAGAGCTACTCGCTGCGCTCGGGCGGTCTGTCCCGCAAGATCATCGACTATGCATTCTCGTCAGGCACAAAGACGTATCCAACGCCCCAAACGGTCTGGATATAGCGCGGCTGGGCCGGGTCGGCCTCCAGCATCTTGCGCAGGCGCGAGATCTGCACGTCCAGGCTGCGGTCGAAGGGCTCGAACTCGCGACCGCGGGCCAGTTGGGCCAGCTTGTCGCGCGACAGCGGCTGGCGCGGGTGGCGCACCAGGGTCTTGAGCATGGAGAACTCGCCCGTGGTCAGCGGCAGCTGCTCGCCGTTCTTGGTCAGGCGGCGCAGGGCCAGGTCGAACTCGAAGGGGCCGAAGGTGACCGTCATCGGCTCCTTGGACGGGGCACCCGGGGCTTCCGGCGGCGGGCGGCGGCGCAGCACCGCGTTGATGCGGGCCAGCAGTTCGCGCGGGTTGAAGGGCTTGGCCAGATAGTCGTCGGCGCCGACTTCCAGGCCGACGATGCGGTCCACGTCCTCGACCTTGGCCGTCAGCATGATGATGGGCGTCTGGTCGTTGGCGGCGCGCAGGCGGCGGCAGATGGTCAGGCCGTCTTCGCCGGGCAGCATCAGGTCCAGCACGATGAGGTCCACCGTCTCGCGGGTCAGCTGCTTGTTCAGCGCGCGGCTGTCCTCGGCGAGCAGGACTTCAAAGCCTTCCTGGGTCAGATAGCGGCGCAGAAGGTCGCGGATACGGGCGTCGTCATCGACGACGAGGATTCGATTGGGACGGGGTGTCGCGCTGCTGTTCATCGCGGTTCCTGAATTTGTAACAGCGGCATTGTGAGCAGGTTTGAAACCCGGTTTTGTAGGACATCACGCAGCAGTTACAGCTCGTTGCCAAACGCCCGGGGTAATCTGGGCTTTCCCTCCTTGCAAAGAGATTTACCCATGCGCGCAGCCCTTGTTCTTCCCACTTTGGTCCTGGCGGTGTCGGCCCATGCCGCCAATGACGGGCCACCGCGCGAGCGCCTCAGCCTGACGGCCAGCGCCAGTGCCGAGGTGACCCGGGACACGCTGGGCATCGCGTTTTCGACGACGCGCGACGGTCCTGAGGCCGCCAGCGTGCAGGCGGCGCTGAAGCAGGCCCTGGATGCGGCCCTGGCCGAAGCCCGCAAGGTGGCCAAGCCCGGTCAGGTCGATGTGCAGACCGGCAGCTTCTCCCTGTATCCGCGCAACGACCCTCGGACCGGCAAGATCAGTGGCTGGCAGGGCAGCGCAGAGCTGTTGGTGGAAGGGCGGGACGCGGCGGCCATTGCCCAGCTCGCGGGGCGCATCAGCACCCTGGGCATCGCCCGGGTCGGCTACAGCCTGTCGCGCGAGGCCCGCGAGAAGGCCGAAGGCGAGATCACCTCCCAAGCGATCTCGCGCTACCGCGCCAAGGCGGCGGACTATGCCAAGCAGTTCGGCTACGGCAGCTATGTCGTCGGCGAGGTCAGCATCAACAGCGACGAGGCCGGTCCGCGGCCCGTGATGGGCCTCATGCGCATGAAGGCGGCCGGCGGTGACGAGGCCCTGCCGACCGAGGCCGGCAAGGCGACGGTGACGGTGAATGTCAGCGGGTCGGTGCAGTTGACCCGATAGCCACGCTCAGACAGCGGTCCAGCCGCCGTCCATGGCCCAGGCCTGGCCGCGGACGTTGATGGCGGCGTCGGAGCACAGGAAAACGGCCAGCGCGCCCAGTTCGTCCGGCGTGGTGAATTGCAGCGAGGGCTGCTTCTCGGCCAGCAGGCGGCGCTTGGCCTCGTCGTTGTCGACGCCGTCCTTGGCGGCCAGCGCGTCGACCTGCTTCTGCACCAGGGGCGTCAGCACCCAGCCGGGGCAGATGGCGTTGACGGTGACGCCGCTCGTGGCCGTCTCCAGCGCAATGCTCTTGGTGAAGCCCACCAGGCCGTGCTTGGCCGCCACATAGGCCGACTTCTGGGCCGAGGCCACCAGGCCGTGGGTCGAGGCGATGTTGAGGATGCGGCCCCAGTTCTTCTTCAGCATGCCGGGCAGGGCCAGTCGCGTCGTGTGGAAGGCCGAGGTCAGGTTGATGGCGATGATGGCGTCCCACTTCTCGACCGGGAAGTCCTGCACGGGCGCCACATGCTGGATGCCGGCGTTGTTGACCAGGACGTCGATGCCGCCGAATTCGGCGTCGGCATAGGCCACCATGGCGGCGATGTCGGCCGGCTTGCTCATGTCGGCGCCGTGGTAGCCGACCTTGACGCCCAGGGCGGCGACTTCGGCCTTGGGGCCGTCGACGTCGCCGAAGCCGTTCAGGATGATGTTGGCGCCTTCACGGGCCAGGGCGAGTGCGACACCGAGGCCGATGCCGCTGGTGGAGCCCGTGACGAGGGCGGTCTTGCCTTTCAACATGGAGGGGTCCTTCTGGGGTTAGGGAGGCTATCGGGCTTGGCTTCGGACCGCGTTGGGTCTGCAAGGGGGCTCAGCCTAGACGCAAAGCGGAGCGATACCGGGGGGTATCGCGAGCATTTGCAACGACGGATCAGCCTCCTTGCAGACCCAACCCGAAGGGACGATGCAATTTGCGGCGTGATTCTGCGTTGCCGGTTCGTTCTGGGGCCCCGCCCCACGCCTCACCGACGCCTTGCGTCACACCGCAACTTGCATCGGCGCGGTCCGAAGCCAAGCCCGATAGCCTCCTATGATGACTTCAAAGGATTGCATCATGACCCAGCCCCAACTGCGCTTCGTCAATTGCCTAGACAGCACCGGTCTGCACCGCATGGCTTACTGGGAGTGGGCCGGCCCGAGCGCCGACGCGCCGGTGCTGGTCTGCGTGCACGGCCTGTCGCGACAGGGGCGGGACTTCGACGCCCTGGCCGGCGCCATGAGCGACCGCTATCGCGTCATCTGCCCCGACGTGGTGGGCCGCGGCCATTCGGACTGGCTGCGTTCGCCGGCCGGCTACCAGATTCCCAGCTATGTGTCGGACATGGTGGCGCTGCTGGCGCGGCTGGATGTGGAGCAGGTCGACTGGGTCGGCACCTCCATGGGCGGCCTGATCGGCCTGGGCCTGGCCTCGCTGCATCGGCCCGACAGCGCGGCCAGCCCCATCCGTCGCCTGGTGCTCAACGACGTTGGTCCGGCCATCCGCATCGAGGCCCTGCAGCGCATCGGCGCCTATCTGGGCAAGCCGGCGCGCTTCAAGTCGCTGGAGGAGGGCGCTGCCTATCTGCGCAGCATCTCCGAGGGCTTCGGCCCGCACAGCGACGAAGAGTGGCTGGCCCTGTCCGAGCCGCTGTTCCGCCAGGACGGCAGCGAATGGAAGCTGCATTACGACCCGGCCATTGCCCTGCCTTTCACGGCCGTGACGCCCGAACTCGTCGCCGCGGGCGAGGCCGCGCTGTGGGCCGCCTATGACCAATTGCGCTGCCCGACATTGCTGATCCGCGGCGCCGAGTCCGACCTGCTCACGGCCGAGACAGCGCGCGCCATGACCCAGCGCGGCCCCAGCGCCCGCCTGGTCGAGTTGCCCGGTGTCGGCCACGCCCCCACCCTGATCCACGCCGACCAGGTGGCCATCGTGAGGGATTTCCTGAGTTCATGAAGACAGGCTTGATGCCCGAGGGCGCCGCGACGGCGCCCATCGTCGCCCTGCTGGATGCGGGCGCTGCACATTCCAATGCCGAGGTGGTGCGCGCCCGCGCCTTTGCCGAGCCGCTGCTGAATGGTGAGCTGCTGGACACCGGCGAGAACGCGCTGTCGCACGCCGACGGCGTGGCTGCCATCCTGCATGCCGTGGGCAGCGCCCAGGAGCTGCAGGCCGCGGCCTATCTGGTCTATGCAGCAGACTTCCTCAGCAAGCCCGAGGAGGTCGTCACCAAGGCGTTCGGCGACAGCTATGCCAGCCTGGTCACGCACACGCGCCGCCTGGTGCAGCTGCAGCGTGCAGCACGCGACGCGAAGGTGCAGACCGACCGCCGCGCCGACATCCGGGCCGAGCAGACCGAGCGTGTGCGCAAGATGCTGCTGGCCTTTTCGCGCGACCTGCGCGTCGTCATGTTGCGCCTGGCCTCGCGGTTGCAGACCTTGCGCTGGTATGCCGCCAGCAAGCAGCCTTGCCCGCCGGAGCTGGCGGCCGAATCGCAGTCGGTGTTCGCGCCTCTGGCCAACCGCCTGGGCATCTGGCAGATCAAGTGGGAGCTGGAGGATCTCGCCTTTCGCTTTCGCGAGCCCGAGGCCTACAAGGCGCTGGCCAAGGGCCTGCTCGAGACCCGCGTCGAGCGCGAGCAACGCGTCGAGGCCGCGCGCGCTGCCTTGCAGGCCGACCTGTACGGTCAAGGCATTGCGGCCGAGGTGCAGGGTCGCCCCAAGCATCTCTACAGCATCCACAAGAAGATGCAGGGCAAGGACCTGTCCCTGGATCGCGTCTTTGACCTGCGCGCCTTGCGCGTCATCGTCGCGAGCGTGGCCGACTGCTATGCAGCCCTGGCCCGTCTTCACGAGCTCTACACGCCGGTGCCCGGCGAGTTCGACGACTACATCGCCAAGCCCAAGGCCAATGGCTACCAGTCCCTGCACACCGTCGTGCTCGGGCCCGACGGCAAGGCCATGGAGGTGCAGATCCGCACCCGCGAGATGCACGAGCATGCCGAGCATGGCGTGGCCGCGCACTGGGCCTACAAGGAGGCCGGCGCGCGCGGCTATGCCGGCGTCAGTGCGGCGGGGGAGTTCGAGGAGCAGGTGGCGCGCGCCCGCAAGGCCGTGCTCAACCAGCTGCTGGCCTGGGAGCGCGACGCGACCCATGCCGAAGGCGCGCCCAGCTTCGATGACCGCATCTATGTCTTCACGCCGCAGGCCACCGTCGTCGAGCTGGCCGCGGGTGCCACGCCGGTGGACTTTGCCTACGCCGTGCACACCGACCTCGGCCACCGCTGCCGCGGCGCGCGCATCGACGGCCAGATGCTGCCGCTGAACACGCCACTGCACAGCGGCCAGACGGTGGAGATCACCGCGGCCAAGGAGGGCGGTCCGTCGCTGGACTGGCTCAACCCCGAGCTCGGCTATCTGCAGAGCCAGCGCTCGCGCGCCAAGGTGCGCGCCTGGTTCAACGCCCTGCAGCAGGCTCAGACCATCGCCAAGGGCCGCGACCTCGTCGAGAAGCTCTTGCAGCGCGAAGGCAAGACGGCCCTCAAGCTCGACGAGCTGGCGGCGCGCCTGGGCTTCAAGGGCGCGGATGCGCTGTTCGAGGTGGTCGGCAAGGACGAGTACTCGCTGCGCAATATCGAACTGCTGCTGCGCCCGCCCGAGCCCGTGGCTGACGAAGACGAGCTGCTGGCGCAGAAGCACACGCGCAGTGCCAGCAGCGGCGCGCGCGGCGGCGTGCTGGTGGTGGGCATCGATTCGCTGCTGACGACGCTGTCGCGCTGCTGCCGGCCGGCGCCTCCCGATGCCATCTCCGGCTTCGTCACGCGCGGCAAGGGCGTGGCCATCCATCGCAGCGACTGCAGCAACCTCGCGGAGATGAAGCGCCGCTCGCCTGAACGCGTCATTGCGGTGGAGTGGGGCGGCGGCGAGACCGTGGGCAAGGGCGCGCCGGTCTATCCCGTCGACGTGCTCGTCGAGGCGGGTGATCGCCAGGGCCTGCTGCGCGATGTGCTCGAAGTCTTCGCGAAAGAGAAGATGAACGTCGTCGCCGTGAACACCCAGTCCATGAAGCCCGGCGCCGTGAAGCCCAAGGCCGGCGGCGGCGACACGGCGTGGATGAGCTTCACGCTGGAGCTGTCGGACGCGTCCAAGCTGGCCAAGGTTCTGCGCGACCTCTGCGCGATTTCAGACGTCCGTTCGGCGCGCCGGAAGTGAATCTGGACAACCCCGAAAAATCCATGCTATAGTGCGCAGCTCTTCAGGCGCGTAGCTCAGTTGGTTAGAGCACCACCTTGACATGGTGGGGGTCGTTGGTTCGAATCCAATCGCGCCTACCAAATTTCTGAAGATTGGAAGCCCCCGAGTCGAAAGATTCGGGGGCTTTTCTCTTGGTGCCGGCCCTAGCTTGCGGCTCTCGAGGCTGAGGCATCATGTGGCCATGTTTCACCCACGCCGCCGTGATGCTTGAGGTCTTGTCCGGCGTCCAGTGGCTGCGCTCGCCCTACCGCTTTCTTGAGCGGCGGCTTGATCGTGGCGAGTTGACATTCCGCGTGAAGCTACCCGTGCTGGGACGTTGCCTGGTGACGGGCGAGCCTGAGCTGATCGGGCAGATCGTCCGCGACAAAGCACTGATCGGGGGGCGTGGCACCCAGGCCCTGCGGCCCGTCGTTGGTGATGACAGCCTCATCGTGCTGGAAGGTGATCGGCATCTCGAGCACCGCTCGGTGATGCTGCCGCTGTTCTTCAGCGCCGATCCGAGCCGCCATGACGCCCTGAATCGCCGCTGGGTGGACCATGAACTGGCGCGGCTGCCGCGGTCCACGTCGTTCTCCGGCATGGACTTCGTTGCCCGCATCACGCTGCATGTCGTCATCGACCTGATCTTTGGCGACATGCCAGCCGCCGAGCACCAGCGCGCCTTTGCGGTGTTCACACAGTGGCTGGCGTCATTTCGTAATCCAACGGTGCTGTTCCTGAAGGCGTTGCATCTGGACCTCGGCCGCCACTCCCCGTGGGGTCGCTTTCTGCTGAACCGGTCGGCGGTGCACGGCTTCGTGCGCGAGCGGATTGCGCACACCCGGCAGCACCCCACACCCTGCGCGCTGGACGGCATGCTGCGGTCGCCGGCCGCGACGGGGCGATTGCTGAGCGACGATGAAGCTGTCTCCGAAATCATCACCTTCATCCTCTTCGGCCACGACACCAGCGCCGCTGCCATAGGCTGGGTGTTCAACGATCTGCTGAGGGACGACGCCGCGCTCGAGCGCGCGGCCCAGGAGGCCCGCCTCACGAGCGGTGAAGCGCCCGACCACCCCTTCATCCGCTCGCTGATCCAGGAAAGCATGCGCCTGTCGCCGGTTGTCGTGCACCTGACGCGCCACGCGGTGGCTGCCACCCGGGTCGGCCCGCATGCCATTGCCGAGGGCGAGCGCGTGTTGCCCTGCATGTATCTCGCGCATCGCAACCCGGCGGTGTTCGCGGATGCCGGTCGCTTTGTCGCCGAGCGCTTCATGCAGCCCTCGCCGAGCTGGAAGCATGCCTACTTCCCTTTCGGCCTGGGCCAGCGCCTGTGCGCCGGCATGCCGCTGGCGCTGCGGCAGATGGTGATCATCCTGGCGCGCATCCTGGAGACAGCGCGCTTGCGGCTGGTGGCGCCCGATGAAGTGGTGGCTGTGCGCAAGATGGTGCTCATGGTGCCCGCCGGCGGGCCGGAGATTGCTCTCGCATGAACTCAGCGGTGCCACGCAGCCACAAGGTGCTGGTTGTGACGGGGGGGCTGCTGAATGAGAAGGAGACTTCACCCGCGCGGGCGCTGAAGAAGCAGATCGCACAGTGGCGGGCTTCCGAGTCGGCCTGGCTGGATCTGAAGGTCAAGCTCGTCATGGCCGAGCAGGTGCTGTTGGGCCGGCGCGAGCTGGGCAGCCGGCGCAGCCGCGCCGACGAGGTCGTGCGGGGCTATTTCTCGCGGCAGGACAACCTCTGGACGCCCGAGCTCACCGAGGTCGTGCTGACCACGGCGCTGCGCCAGCAGGGGATGGATTGTGCTGTTGCTACGGTAGACGACATCTTCGCCAACAGCCCGCAGCTGCAGGCTGAGCTGGAGGCCTGCGACTGCGTCTTCCTGTCCTGCACGCTGCTGCGCGACCTCAGTGAGATCGAGCCTTTGGTGCAGCGCCTGCGCCGGCCGCACAATCGGCTGGTGCTGGGCGGCGCGCTGGCCGGACTGCTCGTTGATGGCTGGCCCGGCATGCCCGGCGTGGACGTGCTGGCGGTCGGCTACGGCGAGATGCTGGTGCCGGCCCTGTGCGACTACATCCGCTCGGGCTTCGCCGAGCTGGTCGCGCCGCCGGGTGGCAATGCCCAGCAGCGCGAGCACACGCTGGTGCTGCGCAGCGGACTGCCGCCTTCGCGTGACCTGGACTTCCTGCCCACGCCCGATTGGGCAGCCAGCGCGCGCCAGCATGGCCGACCGTTGTCCATGGTTCATTACGAGAGCGTGCGCGGCTGCCCCTACCGCTGCAATTTCTGCAACTACCCCTATCTCTTCGACGACTCGCGCTTTCGCTACAAGAGTGCCCGACGCATTGCCGATGACTGGGCGCGTTATGTGGAGGAACTGGGCGTCGAGTACATCACCTGCCTCGACTCGCTGTTCACCATGCCGCGGCGCCGGCTGGCTGAGCTGTGCGAGCTGCTGGTGAAGCGCAATATCCGCGTGAAGTGGATCTGCTACGCGCGGGCCGACGACCTGGCCGAGCGCGACATCGCGGCCATGATGAAAGAGGCCGGCGCCCACCAGGTGCAGATCGGCATCGAGTCGGGTGATCAGCAGCAGCTCGACAACATGGACAAGCAGTGCAGCGTGGAGGCCAACCACGCGGCTCTGGCGAATTGCCGCGAGGTGGGGCTGACCAGCGCCGTCTCGCTGATCGTCGGCTTCCCGGGCGAGACGCCGGCGTCCATAGAGAACACTTTCCGGTTCCTGAAGGCGACGCCGCCGGACTTCTACTTCCTGGCCACCTTCAGCACGCGGGCCCTCGGCGTGCCAGTGCTGAACGAGGCCAACAGGCGGCGCTTCGATCTGGACACCGATGTGTCGCTGCGCACCGTGGCACCGTATTGGCGGCACGCCACCATGTCGTCCCTGGAGGTCGGCGGCCATGTGCGGGCCCTGCACCGGCGGCTCATGGCGGAAAAGGTGGCTCTCAATGCGGCCGTCTTCTACTCGGGCATGCTGGGTTTCGAGCCGCGGCAGCGCGAGGCCCTGCTCGACTTCCAGCAGCGCGCCAACGATGGTCATCCGCTGCTGCGCGGCTGCCTGGACGTGGTGCACAAGGTCACCGACGCGCTGCTGGCGCGTGACTACGCCCGCTGGCAGCTGCGCGTTCGCGAGCGGGGCCCTTCAGGCCCGCTTCCCCATCGCATCCACGTCCGCTAGGAAGGGGTAGAGGCGCGGCAGCTGCCGGCGCGCAAAAAGACGGATGGCGGCGGCCATCACGGCGAGCGCCCGCCAGCCGCCCACATTGCCGGGCCGGCGCACCAGCCTCAGCTGCGCGAGGCGTTCGGCCAGACGCGGAAGCAGGGCGGCGGCATCGCGCTGCTCGTCCATCAGCCATTGCCGGATCGCCGGCTGGTTGATCAACGTCTTGAACGGTGGCAGAGGCGGCGTCCCCAGCAGCTCGCGCGGAAAGTTGACGAGGCCGGCGGCGAGGTCGTTCTCCAGGTCGCGCATCGGCGAGCACCACGCCAGCAGCTCGACCAGCTCCGGCACCTGGGCGGCCGTCCACTTCGAGCCGCAGGCCAGCAGCGCGAGGTCGATGGAGGCCACGAAGGTGGCGCGGTGATGGGCCTGGAGTTCGGCACGCGACATCAGCGCACCGGTCAGCGCCCGCTCGCGGTCCCGCCGCATCACCGCAACCAGGCCCAGGGTCTTGTCCACGGCCGCAGGGCCGCCGGCGCGCATCAGATCGGCGTACAAGGCCTGGGCCATCTGCATCAGCTCGCTGTCGCCGAAGCTGCCGGTCCGCATCGCCAGCGTCAGTTCGTCGATGATCTCCAGTGGTTCGCGGGCCGTCGGGCGGTCGCCGTCCAGCACATCGTCGACATGCTGCAGGAAGCAGAAGCCCAGGCGCAGCAGGCGCCGTTCGCGCCAGCGCGGCAGCCCTGCCGCCAGCACGGCGATGGCGATGGGGCCGTAGCGGCGATGGCGCCGCGTGAACAGCACCAGGTCGCGCAGGCACAGCACCTCGATCTGCACCGCCTGCAGCACCGCTGGCCGGCCGGCCCGGCGGTGGCAGGCATGCCAGCAGGCGGCGGCCAGCAGCACGCCGGCGAACACGTCCAGCAGCTGGTGCTCGTGCATCAGCAGCGTGCTGGCCGCGATCGCCCCCGCCCAGGCCCAGAGCCCGACGCGGGCCGCCCGTCCCGTTCGGGCCTGCAGTGCCAGCGCTGCCGTGACGGCGAAGGCCACATGCAGCGAAGGCAGGAAGTTGTTGCTGAGGTTCAGGGTGTCGGCGAAGTCAAACACCGCGCCGGTCCAGCCGCCGGCCTCGCGTGGGGGGAAGCTGGTGCGCACCGGCAGCAGCACGAAGCACAGGGCGGCCACCGCCGTCTCCGCGCACAGACAGACCCAGACCGGGAAGAGGTCTTGCCAGCGCCTCAGCGCGAAGGGCAGCAGGCCCAGCATCAGGCCCATCGACAGATAGACCAGGGCCGCTGCGGCCACGAAGGGGATGCGCTGCTCCCAGGCCATGCCGACCTCCAGGCGCCAGGGCATATGGGCCGCCAGCCAGTCCGCCCCGCCGTAAAGCAGCAGCCACAGGGCCTGAAAAGACAGGGCGAAGCCGACGGCCATCCAGGCGTGCCGTCCGCGCGGCAGGCCGAGGAAGGCGTCGGGCTTCATCGCGGGCCGTCCTCGAAGCTCGGGAAGGCGTCGACAGCCCGGGGGCCACGCCAGCATTCCCACCAGACGCGGAAGAAATGCGGCCGCAACTCATGTTCGGCCACGAGACCGGGCAAGGCCGTCCAGGGCGCCCCCGGATGCTGGTGGTGGGCGCGGTGCCAGTGATAGTTCAGGAAGCACCAGCGCCCCAGCGGCCCGACACGCAGATTCCAGGCGCCTTGTCGTGCATCCAGCGGCGAGAAGGCGTGGTCGGTGTATTGCAGCGAGCTCCAGTTCAGGCCGAAGGCCGCATAGCAAAGCAGCCAGCCGGACAGGCTCAGGTCCAGGGCCTGGAAGAGCAGGGCCTGGAAGGCGATGGCGCCCAGCACCTCGGCACGGGCCGTCCAGGGGTCGATCTGGTCCAGGGCCAGCAGATAGGGCCGGGAGCTGGTCTGCACGGCAACCCGGGACTCCGCGTCGCGCAACAGCCGCAGCTGAAAGCGCCGCGGCAGCCAGCTCAGCAGCAGCACGCCGACGACGGTCGCGGCCCAATAGACCCCGGTCAGGATGCCGTACCACTGGGCATAGCGCAGCCAGCGGATGTCGCCGGGCCTCAGCACGTCGAACTGCTCCTGCTCGGAGCGATTGTTGCGATGGTGGGTCAGGTGGAAGGCGCGCTGGACCGTGAAACTGGTGGGGAACCACACCGCCGCGCAACGTCCGGCCCAGGTGTTGAGGCGCGCGTCGAGAGCAAAAACGCCGTGAACCGCCTCATGCAGCAGGGAGAACAGCGTGTTGCCGGTGAAGGAGAAGCCCACGATGCAGAGCAGGCGCTGCCACAGCAAGGGGGCATGCGAGGCGCCGGCCAGCAGGGCGGCGCTGACACCGCCGGCCAGGGCCAGCAGCGCAACATTGAGCCGCCAGGGCGGATCGGGGATCGCGCGTTTCATGCCTGGCCTTGCGCGGTCCGCCGGGACCAGCCGAAGCGCCACAGATAGCGCAGGATGGAGTGGTGTTCGAGATCGGCGTCGGGCAATCGCTCGCGCAGGTCTGCATGTCTGAGCGGCAGCCGGCTCCAGTGCAGGCCGGGCTCCATGTGGTGGACGGTGTGGAAGCCGTTGTTGAAGAACAGCCAGTTGCCCCAGGTTCCCGTGAAGTTGCGCGACTCGCCATGGAGGATGTCGGGGTTGCAGCCGTCATGCTGCAGCAGGTTCACGCCAACCAACACGGCCAGACCCAGGCCCCAGGGAAGGAGGTTGAACACCAGGAAGGCGCGCCAGTCCCACCACAGCAGGCCGGCGATCCAGGCCGCCAGCGAAATCTTCTCGATGGCGAGGCTGACGTGGCGCGATGACGGCAGCGCAGGCGCACCGGGCCGCCGGCGCTGCACCAGCATGTTGGCGCTGGCGCTCAGCACATAGCGCACGAGTCGCACCCAGCCCAGGCCGTGACCCGCTAGCGCGGGGCGGATCCAGTCGTCGTCTCGCAAGGCGCGAGGATGGTGGTTGCAATTGTGCGGCACCACGATGCCGCTGGCCGTGTGGCCGCGCGCCAGGCTGAGCGACACGTTGAAGGCGGTGTTGAGCCCGGGCCGCGAGAACACCTCGCAGTGCAGATGGTTGTGGCTGACGATGCTGGCGATGAAGCAGGCCAGCGCGGTCGCCGTCACCCAAGCCAGGGCGGCGATGCCCTGAGGCCGCCACAGATGCGGCAGCCCCAACAGCAGGATGGCCACCGCGACAAAGGTCAAGCTGCGCCAGTCCGACGCGTGACGCATGAGGGCCGGGCGCGATGTCACAGCGCGTTCCCCGCGGGCATGGCAAGGCGGTGGTAGCGGCCGGCTTCCAGCGTCAAGGTCTGCGCCGCCTTGGCTCCGCACCAGAACACCTGGGCCTTGACGGGGCCCTTGGCCCCGCCCAGGCCGAACAGCAGCCGCCGGTCGCTTTGTGCCGAGAAGCCGTTGACCGCCATCACCTCGCGCTTCTGCGTCCTGGCCGCGCCGTTGTCGCTGTATTCGATAACTACCTTGCTGCCGATGGCGTCGCGGTTGCAGGTCTTGCCGTCGCCCTGCAGCTGCAAGCCGACCCAAGCCGCCGGGCTGCCGGCACGCCTGTCGTTGCGATAGAGGGAGGCCGGTGCGAACTGGTGTGTGACGATGACGTCGAGGTCGCCGTCATTGTCGAGGTCCACCAGCGCGATGCCGCGCGAGTTGCCCGGCGCCGACCATCCGACACGCTCTGCCACATCGACGAAATGCTGGCCGCGGTTCATGAAGACCCGGTTCTTCTCGTAGGGAAAGATGCAGCGGCCGCGCAGGTCGGCCCAGCGGTCGGCAAAGCCGTGCACGTCGGGGCGGGTCAGGGCGATCTTGTCGTTCCAGTACCAGTAGTCGGGGCAGCCCGGCGCGTCCTTGTCGTAGGCGTTGTCGACCATGCCGTTGGCCTGCAGGATATCCAGGCGGCCGTCCAGGTCCAGGTCGCCGACGGCGGCGCCCCAGCCGAAACGGTTCTCGTTGAGCAGGCCGCGCTGCATGGCGCGGTCGATCCAGGAGTCCACCTGGCTGGCGTCGCCGAACAGCTGCCACAGCATGCTGCCCTCGGCCTGCAGGCGCTCGTGCACATTGGATACATAGATGCCGACGCGGCCGTCGTTGTCGAAGTCGGCGATGGAGACGTTCATGCCCTTGTAGGTGTCGCGGCCCACGGTGCCGGCGACCTGGCCGCGCACCATGCGAAAGCGCCCATTGCCCTGGTTGATCAACAGCTGGTCGGGCCCGAAATCGTTGGAGGCATAGGGGTCGGGCCAGCCGTCGCCGTTGAAGTCGGCGATGCCGATGGCGGTGGTCCAGCGGTGTTCGCCGACCAGATCCAGCTGCTCGGCCGACAGCGCCTCGAAGCGGCCCTGGCGGTTCATCAGCACCGCCATGCCGCCGCCGTTGTTGGCGCTGTGCCAGGTGCGGTGCATGACATTGAACATGCGGCGGTCGTTGGGCTGGGCCGGCGCCGGCAGCGCGAAGATGTTGAAGCGGGTGGGCTGCCCGTAGTCCGGCAGCCAGGGGTTGATGGGGTTGCCGATGGCGATGTCCAGGCGGCCATCGCGGTCCAGGTCGGCCACGGTGCCGGCGACGGCGATGCCGTACTTCGGCAGGTTGACCTGGTCGCTGACGTCCTCGAAGGCCAGCACGCCGTCCTCGACCAGGCGGTTGCGGAACAGCCGGGTCTGGCCGTAGCCGACGAGGACCAACAGGTCCTGATCGCCGTCGTTGTCGTAGTCGAAGAAGACCGCGCCCGCGGGCAGGCCGTTACGGGCCGGGTCGTTGAACAGCTGCTCCAGCCCGGGCACGTGCACGCGCTCGAAGCGCAAGCCGCCGAGGTTGCGGTAGAGGCCGGCGCGGCTGCCGTCGTCCTTCAGCGGGTAGCTCAGGAAGATGTCCTGCAGGCCATCGTTGTCGATGTCGGCCACGGCGACGGCATCACCCACCGACAGCAGCCATTTGGCGACCGGGGCGATGCGCGGGTCGACGGACTGCAGCACCTGGCCCGGGCGGGACGCGATGCCGGCCGCTTCGGCCTTGATCTCGGTCAGCGTGAAGGGCGGCAGGTAGTCGGCATCGGCCGCCACCAGCCCCTGGATGCCGAACCAGGCCCCCACGGCCGCGGCGACCAGGCCCAGGCGCCGGCCCAGGCGGGCGCGCGACTGCCGCCACCAGGCGCCCGCATCGGCACGCAGGGCCTGGGCATGGTTCAGCAGGAAACGCAGCGTGGCACAGATGAAGGCCGCGTAGAACAGCGTCGACAGGGTCTCGCGCAGATGCAGGGCGAAGTCGATGACGACGATGCACAGAGCCACGCCGACCTGGGCGCGGCGCGTCGGCGGCGAGGTCTGCGGGTCGGTGATCATGAAGAAGGTGAAGAGGTACAGCGGCGGCGAGCTGACGGCGCCCAGCAGCCAGGTCTCCATCGGCATGTGCCAGCGTGTCAGCCAGGCCCGCACCAGCACCGACACGGCATAGAAGCCCAGGAAGGACAGCACCAGGGCCATCCGGTTGATCTTCAGCACGAAGAGGAAGAGGGCCAGCGTGGCGATGAAGATGGTGATCGCGTAGGACCCGCCCCACTGGTAGGCCGGCGAATCGCTGATCAGCCCGCCGCCCAGCAGCAGGCAGGCCACGACGCCGAACAGGGCCGGGTTGTAGACGTGGCGGCCGCGGAAGGTGAAGAGGTATTTGGACGCGATGCCGAACAGGGCCGGGATGGCAGCCAGCCACGGCCCGTGGGCGTAGTTGACGAGGATGCTCAGGCCCAGGCCGGTGATGAGGGCGCTCAAGGGGAAGAGCGGCGGGCCGCCGCGCAACAGCCGGTGCAGCAGCATGTCCAGCAGCACGGCAGTGGCCACCGTCGTCGCCACCTGCAGCGGCGAGCGGTTGAAGCCCAGCACGGTGATGCCCAGCACCACATAGGCCAGCAGGATGGCGGCGACGCGCCAGCGCGGGTCGCTGGCCGGCGGGATGGCGGCCCAGCGCGGCGTGGAAGTCGTGTCGTTCATGCGAGGGCCATCTCGACGCCGGGAGTGCGCGTCATGTCGAGGTCTTTCATCGGGTCGCCGTCCTCGGGGTAGTGAACGACGAAAAGCTGGCCGGCGGCAGTGATGCAACGATAGTCGTCAAACACGGCCGCCAGCGGGTCGCGCTCGTGCAGGCCCAGGATGGCGTAGTGCCAGGGGCCGGCGCGCAGGGCGTTGTAGGCGTGGCGCAGCAGGCCGCGGAAGACCGCCAGGTCGTCGCCGTCCACGGCGGCCAGGCAGAGATACAGGTGGGCCACGCGGCCGCCAGGCGCCGGCAGGGGCTTGAGCGGCGACAGCCGGCTGGCCAGGTTGATGAAGGGCCGGGCCAGGGCCAGGCCGGGCGGGTAGCGCTCGATATGGGTCTGGCGGATGGCCGACTGGTCCCAGGCGGCGAGGCAGGCGACAAGGCGGCCCTGGCGCCGGGCGATGAAGAAGTCTCGGGCGCGCAGGCCCGCCAGACGGCCGCCGTCGGCGAAGTCAGCGGCCGCGATGACGGGGCTGAACTGCCGGCGTGGAAGTTGCTCGGCGAGGAAGCTCACGATTTCCGGCAGGGCGTCGTCGCCGGCCCGGGCGAAGTTCGCGCCTTCGACGGGCAGTGGCGTGCGGGCGAAGTCGAACTGCAGGGCCGGCGTGAGGATGCGTCCGAGTGGCGTGTAGACCGGCAGCCCGGCGCGTGCGCCGAGCAGGGCCGACAGGGCCTGCTGGTTGCCGTCGAAGATGACGCTCAGATAAAAGGGCAGGGGGTCGCGCCGGTGCAGCTCGTGCAGGAAGCGATAGCCGCGCGCCAGCAGCGTGCCGCGCCTGACCTCGGGCAGGCCGCGCAGGTCCGACAGATAGCCGACCCGGTTCGGGCGACCATTCACATGAGCCCGCAGCGTCGCCCGGCCGCCCATGCCGATGATGCGGCCGTCCTGGCTGTCGGTGCACTTGATGACCTGCACGGCATCGCCCTGCATGCGGCAGCCTGCGAAATAGCTGGGCTCGCGCCGGAAGCTGATCGCCATGCTGCCCTCCATCCAGACCTCGGCCATGCAGGCACGCAGCTGGGCGTCGTCCTGCACTTCAGCCAGCGCGAACTCGTAGCGGCTCACGGCGATTGCAGGGCCCGGTAGTCGGCGTCGCCGATCAGCACCGGCGGCTTGATGTCGCCCAGGCGCTGGCCCCGAGCCTGGCGCAGCCGTGTCCAACGGGCGATGGGCTGGTCCATGCGTTGCAGGCGCGGCGCCTGCAGCTGGCCGACGCGGCGGGCATAGGCGTATTGCGGGTTGAGACCGAGGCCGCGTTCGAGCGGCTCCAGCAGTGCATCGGTGGCACGGGCCTCGGCAGCATCGACGAGCAGCACATAGCCCGACGAGGTTGCGTCCAGCGCCAGCGCCGCAAAGCGCAGGCCCAGCGGCGTCAGCGCCTGCGTGACGAAGGCCTCGGTCAGCTTCTCGCCGCAGAGGTCCGTCGCCGCGTGGCCGCGCCCGATGAACTCCAGCATCGGCGCCTGCCCGACGAAGCCCTGCACGCGCACCCGGTCGCCGATGGCATAGCGGTAGAAGCCATTGGCGTTGGTGATGAGGAGTTCGTAGTCCTCGCCGGCCCGCACCCCTGCGATGCCGTGCACGGTGCCTGCGGCGTCGCGGAATTCGTAGCAGCCCGATCGGGGCGAGATCACCGGCCAGGGCTGGCCGACCAGCGGGATGGTGACCAGGCCTTCGGTGGCCAGCAGGCCCTTGCCCTGCACGGTGACGCCAGGGAAGGCCTCGCGCAACGCGGCGGCGAAAGGCGCCGAAGCGGCCTGGTCCCAGCAGCTGATGACCTGGAGCTGCGGCCAGCGCGCGGCATGGTTGGCCTGATCGGCACCAGGCAGGGCTTCAAGCAGCTGGGTCAGGAAGGTGGGCGACCAGACCGAGATCATGGCCAGGTCACGGCGTGCGCCGAGCTGGTCCAGGGTCTGGCGCCGCCAGGCGTCGACATCGCTGATGCCACCGACCTCGGGCCCGACCGCCAGCGTGCGCAGGATGGACGGCACCAGGGCTGCGCCGAAATAGGCCGCATCGCCACCCAGGCCGATGGGCAGACCGCCCGGCGTCGTGCGGGGCGGGCGGCAGGCCGGCGAGATGGACCAGTAGAAGCTGCCGGCATCGAGGGCGGGGAAGGCCGTGAACAGATCGTCCAGCCAGGGCCTCAGGCCGGCCTGGAATTCCGCCAGTCCGTGGGCCGTGCAGGGCACGAGCTTGCCGCCGCCGGTGCTGCCGCCGGTCTCCTCGAAGGCCAGCACGGCCTCGGCCGTCAGCACGCCGGCTTCGCCGCTGGCGGCGCGGGTGATCCAGGGCTCCAGCGTGTCGTAGCTGCAGACCGGCATCTGCGCGGTGAAATGCGCGGCCCCCTGGGCGAACCCATGCTGGCGTCCGAAGGCGGTGTCGCGGTTGCGCTCGAGGATGGCGTGCAGATGGGCGGCCTGCACCGCCACAGCATCGTCCAGGAGAGCGCGAAAGGCCGTGGCTTCGCCGGCGAGATGCGCCGCGAAGGAGTCCTCAGCCATGGGCCAGGCCCTCGCGGAAGGCCTTCAGCGCGAAGGAACGCAGATTGGCGGCATCCAGCTCACACAGGCAGACCAGCTCGTCGCCCTGGGCATGGCCGGGGTTGCGCTGCAGGAAGAAGCGGGTGGCCGGCGACAGTCGCTTGTTGCCGCCTTCGTCCAGCCATTGGGGACGCAGGCGCGTCGCGGCCTGGCCGAAACGCACCAGGCCCGTCGCCGCGTCAAAGGCATCGCCAAAACGCTGGCTTGCGACCTCGGCCATCAGCGGCGCCAGCGCCGCCGGGGCATCGCCGGCATGGCTGGGGTGATAGCGGTGAGCGAACAGGTTCAGGTAGCGGTAGGTGCGGTGGCCCTTGGAGATCAGCAGCCAGTACAGCGGCCGCCGCGGGTCGGCCGCCTTGGTTGCACCGGCGAACTCGCAGAAGGCCAGGGCCAGGGACTGCTCGCCCCAGTAGGCCTGGTCGATGATGGTGTCGCCTGAGAAGAGGATGCGCACCGGCCCCTGGGCCGCTTCGAAGTCGTAGACGCACAGCGTCGAGAAGCCGCACAGTGTGTCGCCGTCGCGCAGTTCGATCACATGCGTCTTGCCCGCGAGGTCTGCCTTGAACTGGGAGGGCGGCCCCCCCTCGTAGTAGCGTTCAAACAGACCGGCCATGGCCGCCACATCATCCTCACTCAGTGCGCCGCGCTCGCGCACCCGTGGCCTCATTCTTCCCATGCAACCAAGCATAAAGGAAGGCCGGCAGGTAGATCAGCGCCGCCGCGTCGGCTGCCGTCGTCAACGCCAGCACCTGGGCATGGGCCGCGTCATCCGGCACGAAGTAGAGCGGCTTCTGGCCCTGGGTCTGGAAGTGAGCCTGCATGTACCAGGCGAAATAGATCTCGGGGATGAAGAGCAGGCCGGTGGCGATGGCTTGGAAGAAGGCCAGGCGCTGCGTACCGAAGGCGGCGCGGGCCCGCAGGGCCAGGCCCCACAGCGTCGCCAGGCAGATCAGATCGTGCGCGATGCCGTAGAAGGGCGACCAGTTGTGCGACACATAGAGCATCCACAGCTCGATGACGCCGCGCAGTCCCATCAAGGCGAGCAGAGCGGCGAAGGGCAGGCGCCAGGCCGGCAGCAACCGCTTGTCGCGCAGCAGCAGGGCGGGCAGCACGAACCAGTAGAGCAGGGCGCAGCCCAGCCAGATGCTCTTCGGCCAGGCAATGCCGCCGCCGGTCAGGGCGAGGCGGTTCTGCAGCGCATGGAAGGCGAGGGCAGCCACGCACATCGCGACCACGGCGACGAGGGCGGCAACGCGCAGGCGGCGATCAGAGGACGAGGTCGACATGCTGGACTTGCCCCGCGGGAACGGCTTCGCCCTCGCCGCGCGCAAAGCGGCGCCAGGCCTGGATGTGGCTGCCCAGCACATCGGCCGGCGTGCTGGCAAAGGCCCGGCCCGGGTGGCGGTTCAGATTGGCCTGCTGGGCGTCCAGCATGCGCACGTCCTGCCTGATGATGTGGCGCGACAGCGGCTCGAAGAAGGCGCGCACCAGCCAGCCCAGGCCTGGGAAGGTGCGGAAGCTGATGACGGTGTGGACCCGCGTCTCGGTGGCCGTCACGGGCGTGCAGGACGAGGTGATGACGTAGTGCAGACCGTTCGGAAACTCGTATTCCACCTCGGTGGTGTGAGGCGAGACGAAGCGGTCGACATGGCGCATCTCGCCGCGCCGCGGCGACAGCAGCCACCAGACGACACTCTTCTCGCGAGGCTCGTCGAAAAACTCGGCCTGGGCACCGTCGGCCAGCGTCGTCACCGTGCAGCGCACCGGCTTGGCCGTCGGCGTGCGGAACCAGCCACGGTGCACGAAGGTGGCATGTGGGCAGTCCAGGAAGTTCTCGACGCAGGCATCGACGCCGGCCTGGAAGCGCGTGTCCAAGCGGAAGCTGGTCCAGCCCGGCTCGCCCAGGTGCTTGTAGCGGTGCGGCGGCGTGGCCGGTTCGCCGAGGCGGGCGAAGACATAGCCGTCAAGCTCGCGGCATTCGAGGGAGGGCAGGGCGGTCGTCACGCAGTCCTGGACCTGGCCTTGCAGGGCCGGCACGATGCGAACCCGGCCATCGCCGCCATATTCCCAGCCGTGATACGGGCATTGCAGGTGCTCGCCGCAGACCTTGCCTTCCGACAGGGCCATGCCGCGATGCAGGCAGCGGTCCTCGATCGCGCTGACTTGTCCCGAGGCCGAGCGGAACACCGCCCAATGCCGGCCTGCGACCTGCACCCCCAGCGGCTTGCGACCCAGCGCGCGCGCGGTGCAGAGGATGTACCAGCCGGGCGGATGTCGGGCGTCGAGGGGGCTCATGGATTCGGCGGCATTATGGGGACCTGCCGACAAGCCCCAGGTAAACCCGTTCAGAGGCAGAGTCAGGGTCTGCCAGAATTTGCTGCACTGCACAGGAGATTTCCGCATGGCGACTGCCCGCAAGAAAGCGGCAACCGAGCAAGCCCAGGCCGGCGAGGCCAAGCCGGGCCTGCGCATCCTCAAAAAGTACCCCAACCGCCGCCTCTACGACACCCAGACCAGCAGCTACATCACGCTGGCCGACGTCAAGCGCATGGTGCTTGAAGGCGTCGAGTTCGAGGTCCATGACGCCAAGACCCAGGAAGACCTGACGCGCTCCATCCTGCTGCAGATCATCCTGGAAGAGGAGACCGGCGGCGTGCCGATGTTTTCGACCAGCTCGCTGGCGCAGATCATCCGCTTCTACGGCCACGCGATGCAGGGCGTCATGGGCGGTCTGCTGGAGCGCCAGATGCAGGCCTTCACCGACATGCAGTCGCGCTTCTCCGAACAGTCACCGGGCATGCCCTTCACGCCCGAGGCCTGGACCGGCCTGATGGGCGGCTATGCCGAGCAGTCCAAGCAACTGATGAACCAGTGGCAGGAACAGCTCAAGCAGGCCGGCGTGATGTTCCCCTTCGGCACCAAGAAGTAGCGCCTTCTACCCCGGCCGGCCCCCTGTTCCGGGACGCCTGCTTGCGGGACATATTCCCCAGTGGGATGCGGCCCGGCCGCTGCTAGAGTGCTTCGCCGTCGGGCGATAACTCAAGGCAGCGGAGGGCGTAGCGGTGCAACGCAAATGGAAGATCGTGGCCGGCTTGGCGGCCGTGGCAGTGGTGGCCGCGGGCGCGGTGGCGCTGGGCCTGCGCAAGCAGTTCGGCGGCCACATCAATGCCCTGGGCGTGGACCTGCGTGCGCCGGCGGCCTATGTGGCCACGCCGTCGCTGACGGCCCTGTCCCGCGACCTCGTCAAGGCGCCGGTGCTGCGCGAGCTGCTGACCGAGGACTTCGCCTTCTACTACGAGGCTCATGAAGACCGCCTGGGCCTGGCCGGCGCCATCAAGCGCGTCGCCTTTGAGCACGAGACGACCTGGCGCGACGACCTGATTGCGCTGGCCATGGACCAGCCCAGCGAAGTGGCGCTGTGGGCCGACGAGCGCGGCGCCGCCCGCTACTGGGCCCTGGCCATGACGCGCGACGCCCTGGCCCGCGTCATCCAGGGCCTGGGCCAGATCGCCGCCGGCGATGCCCAGCTGAGCCTCATCGGCGAGGCGCCGCTGGCCAGCTTCGGTCTGCAGAGCGTGCCCGTCTACGCGCTGCAGCTGTCGCCGCGGCGCACCCTGGCCATCGCCTCGCGCGGCAACCGCGTCGTCGTGCTGTCCGACCCCGGCCTGCTGTTCGACGGCGAGCGCAAGGCCGATGGCGAGGCCGCCAAGGTGCTGGGCCAGCTGCTGTCCGGCGACACGGGTGACCAAGCCCTGTGGCGGCGCCATTTCGGGCTGGCCGACGCCGCTGGCAAGGCTCACACCCTGGTCGTCGGCGGCGAGCTGCTGGCCCTGGGTTACCAACAGTTCCTGCCGGCCCTGCAGGGCCTGCGCCTGGATGTGGCGCCGGGCGGCACGGCGCTGAACAGCTGGGTGCGCCAGGGCAGCGCCTGGCCGGCTTCGCCCTGGACCGCCCTGCCGGCCCAGGCGGCGGCCTGCGCGGCCCTGCCGGTGGACTGGGTGCAGACGCGCCGCGTGCTGAGCGGCCCCGACGGCAAGCCCAAGGCCGTGACGGTGGGCGGCAAGGATGTCGGCCCCGCTCTGGCCGAGATGGCCAAGGCCTTCGACGGCCCGGCCGGCATCTGCTGGTATGGCGGTTCGCAGCTGCACACGCCGCTGATCGTCGCCCATGCCGGCGCCGGTGCACCGAGCGCCGCCACGGTGGAGGCCTTCATGCAGTGGTGGCTGCCCAGCCAGGCCGGCTGGTCGCCGGGCGAGAAGACGGCCCAGGTCAACGCGCCCTACGGCGCCAAGCGCCAGGGCGAGGACGTGGGCTACCAGATGGCCTTCCGCCGTGCCGGCGACTGGTGGCTGTTCTCGCCGGATGCCGCCCTCGTCGCCCGCGCCGAGGACGCCATCGCGCGCCGCTACCCCAGCGTGGCCGACACCCTGGGCAATGGCGCCAAGACCGCCGTCGCCACCGCCGCGCCGGCCCAGATCGCCGAGCTGATGAAGCGCGAGGCCCTGGCCGTGCTGCCGCCCGACCAGGCCAATTTCCGCCAGGCCGCCGAGAACCTGCTGTTCCCGCGCCTGGTCTCCTTCGGCAAGCTGCCGGCCGCCCAGGCCGTGCCGGCCGGCGCCCGCGACAGCCAGGGCTGGACGGCGCTGGACTGGCAGCCGGTCACGCAGCGATGAACACCAGCCGCCGCCGCTGGTGCCAGGGCGCCGCCGCAGCGCTGCTGCCGCCCTGGTGCGCCGCCGCCGAGCCGGCGCGGCTGGACGCCGCCCAGACCCGCCATCTGCGCGACTGGATCACCGTGCTCATCCACTCGCAGGTGGAGCAGGGCCCGTCGCCGCGCTGGACGCACCGCGATTGCGCCGGCCTGGTGCGCTTTGCGGTGGCCGAGAGCCTGCGCCCGCATGACCTGGCCTGGCGCCAGTCCATGGGCCTGCTGGGCCAGCGCCTGCCGCCCGACATCGACACCCAGGCCGCCGCGCCGCTGCGCAACAGCTGGCGCCGTGCCGACGGCAGCCAGGGCGCCTTCGTGTCGGCCCTGGACCTGGTGCAGGCCAACACCCGCTTCGTCGGCCGCCAGCTCGCGCAGGCGCAAGCCGCCGACCTGCTGTTTTACGACTTCGGCGACGACCAGCACCTGATGGTCTGGATGGGCCGCTACATCGCTTATCACACCGGCCGCGTGCTGCCGGGCGACAACGGCCTGCGGGCCCTGCGCCCGTCGCAGTTGATGGCCTGGACCGACACCCGCTGGCGACCCGCCGGCGACAACCCGAACTTCGTCGGCCTCTACCGGCTGGACTTCATGGCATGAACATGACGCTGGTTTCCCTGCTCACCCCCAAGCGCCTGCTGTCCCTCTTCACGCTGGTCACCGCCTGCCTGCTGACGGCCGGCGCCATGGCCGCCGAAGACGAGCCGCCGATCTCCAACTACTACTCGCCGCCGGTGGGCGAGCCCTTCTTCCTGCTGACCGATGCCACCTTCGGCAGCGACCAGCCCGCCCAGGTGAGGCTGGAGATGAACGCGCCGGAAAGCCTGGCCCAGGTGGGCGGCATCGACCTGGTCATCTACCGGGTGCCCGAACCGCTGGCCTTCCTGCAGAAGCAGCGCAATCTGCACCGCATCCAGGTCGAGGCCAAGCCGGCCGGCGAGGGCCTGGCCAACACCCTCATCCACCTGTGGGACAGCTGGGTCGTCAAGGCCCGCATCGCCTGGCAGAAGCTGTTCTCCGGCAGTGCGCGCAAGGCCGTCACCGAGCAGGCCCCGGCGCTGAAGACGCCGACCACGCTGCGCCGTGCCTCCAACTTCGAGGAGCCGCCGCAGTTCAAGCCCCTGCCCGGACTGCCCGTCGTGCAGCGCTTCCGCTACCCGCTGCACCTGGCCAAGCCCATCGCGCCGCCCAAGGACCTGAAGCTGGAAGGCAGCAGCAGCGAGTTCATCCAGCCCACGCGCGGCAATGTCTTCGTGCCGCTGGGTGCGATGAAGCCCGGCCTCTACCTGATCGAGGCCATGGCCGGCCAGCACCGCGCCACCACGCTGCTCTTCGTCAGCGACACCCTGGCCCTGACCAAGGTGTCGGGCGGCCAGATGCTGGTCTGGAGCGCCCATCGCGGCACGGGCCAGGCGGTGGCGTCCACCCAGGTGGTGTGGACCGATGGCGTGGGCGTGCTCAAGAGCGGCACGGCCGATGCCCAGGGCCTGGTGCGTCTGGAGCGCCCGTCGGCGCCCGAGCAGACCTATGTCTTCGGCCAGGACCCGAGCGGCGGCGTCTTCATCTCCGAGAACTTCTACTACGACAGCGAGATCTACAACGCCAAGGTCTACGCGACCACCGACCGGCCGCTGTACCGCCCCGGCGACGAGGTGCGCGTCAAGGTCACCGGCCGCGAGTTCAAGAACGCGCGCGATTCCGTGCCTTTGGCCGACGGTGAGCTGAGCCTGGTGGCGCGCGACCCGGCCGGCCAGGTCGTCGCCACGCAGTCGCTGAAGTTCAGCGCCGCCAACGGCGGGGCCGACGGCCGCTTCCAGCTGCCCGACAACGCCGCTGCCGGCGGCTACGAGCTGCTGCTGACCCTGGGCGACGATGCCTACACGGCCGCCTTCCGCGTGGCCGATTACCAGAAGCCCCACTTCGAGATCCAGTGGCTGCCCGACAAGGCCGACTTCTCCACCGGCGAGGCCGTCAGCGGCAAGCTGCAGCTCAGCTATCCCGACGGCAAGCCGGTGGCCAATGCCACGCTCAGCCTGAGCGCCCGTGGCCAGGTGCTGGCCATGGTGGAGGGCGAGCTGGACGATGCCGGCGCCTTCCCGCTCAAGCTGGCCCAGACCGATCTCACCACCGACGGCAGCGGCCAGGCCAAGTTCAGCCTGCCTGCGGCCGACAAGCCCAGCCGCTATGTGCTGACCGTGCTGGCCACCGACGGCGCCGCCTACCGCGTGCGCTCGACGCGCGAGCTGCTGGTGGAGCGCGGCGCGGCTGGCTGGCTGCTGACGCCCGAGCGCCAGTTCTCCCAGCCCAACCAGGCCACCACTTTCCGCTGGAACCCCAGCCGCCGCGTCACGGCGACGCCGCCCGCTGCACCGGCCAAATGGGAATGGCTGCGCCTGGAAGACCGCAAGACCGCCAGCGGCGACATCCCGGCCAACGGCGGCAGCGTGGCCCTGAGCTTCCCGCTGCCCGGTTCCTACACCGTGACCCTTCGCGACGCCCAGCGCCGCATCGTCGCGGCCGGCAGCCACTTCGTCACCGGCGACGGCCTCAAGGCCCCGGCCGGCAGCATCTCCATCGTCTTCGACAAGCCGCGCTACCAGCCGGGCGACACGGCCGAGGCCCTGGTGACTTTCCCCGAGCCGGTCGAGCAGGCCCTGCTGACGCTGGAGCGCGAGCGCGTCGACGCCGCGGCCCTGATGACCAAGGGCGGCGAAGGCTTCACCGCCGAACGCATCGGCCCGACGCAGTGGAAGGTGCGCATGGGCGTCAAGGAGGCCATGGCACCCAACGTGACCTTCTCGGTCGCCTATGCCAGGAACGGCGACAGCGTGTTCCAGAACCAGGGCCTGGCCGTCGAGCAGCCGCGCGTCGCGCTGGCCTTCAAGACTGACAAGGCCGTCTACGCGCCGGGCGAGACGGTGACGGTGGACGTGGCCACCACGGTGGCCGGCCAGCCGGTCGCCGCCGACGTGGCCGTGGGCGTGGTGGACGAGATGATCTACGTGCTGCAGCCCGAGATCGCGCCCAGCATCGACGACTTCTTCTTCCACCCGCGCCGCAACAACGTGCGCACCAGCGTGTCGCTGAACTTCATCGGCTACGACCTGGCCACGCGCAAGCTCGGCGAACTGCCGGCGCGCCGCGGCGAACCCCAGCGCGCCATCAAGGTGCTGGAGCGTCCGCGCCGCGACAACATCGACACGGCGGCCTGGGAGCCACGGCTGCGCACCGACGCCGCCGGCAAGGCCCGCTTCAGCTTCCGAATGCCCGACTCGCTGACGCGCTGGCGCCTGACCGGCCGCGCGATGGCGGGCAATGGCCTGGTCGGCCAGCAGACCGCCTGGGTGCGCAGCGACAAGGCCTTCTATGCCAAATGGACCAGCCCCGATTGGCAGCGCCTGGGCGACCAGGCCGACGCCAGCCTGGCCCTGTTCAACCAGGGCCAGAAGGAAGCGGCCGTCGAGTGGACGGCCCAGGGCGGCGGTGCCCAGCAACAGGGCAAGCTGACCCTGAAGCCCGGCGCCAACTTCGTGGCCCTGCCGCTGAAGGCCGCGGCCCTGGGCGCGCAGGACCTGACCATCACACTGAAGGCCAACGGCCAGGTCGTCGACACCCTGGCCCAGTCAGTGCGCCGCCTGCCGGTCGCCTGGAGCAGCCCGCGCGAGCTGGTGCTGGACCTGGCGGGCGGCCCCGCGGCCCTGTCCCTGCCGGCCGACGCGCGCAATGTGCGCGTCACCCTGGCCAGCGACCCTGCGGCCGGTGCCTTCAGCCGCTGGATGGACGACCTCGTCGACTACCCGTATGGCTGCGTCGAGCAGACCGCCAGCCGCATGCTGCCGCTGGCCATCGCGCTGCAGTCGCTGTCGGCGGCCCAGCAGCCGCTGGCGCCCATGCTGACGCAGCGCCTGGCCACGGCGCGGCTGTCGCTGGCCCAGATGGCAGGCCCCGAGGCCCGCTTCGGCTGGTGGGGCCGCGGCATGGCGCCCGACGCCTTCCTGACCAGCTATGCCTATTACGCCGACTGGCGCGCCACCCAGGCCCTGCGCACCTCGCTGCCGGCCGCGCACTGGCAGCGCCTGCTCGACGTCTACGCCAAGGACGGCGCGGCCCTGCCGCCGCTGCAGCGCGCCCTGGCCCTGCACTGGATGAACGAGATGGGCCTGCCGGTGGGCAGCCTGGTGGACGCGCTGCTGGACGACCTCGTCGCCGGCAAGGGTGCGGCCGCTGCGGGCACGCCACGCCGTGGCGTCAGCCTGGCGATGACGGAAGACGCCCCGGGCGCCCGCGACCTTGCCGTGCTGCTGGCCGTGCACACCGCCGGTTCGCGCGCGTCGGCCGCCGCGCGCGGCGAGGCCGATGCTGCGGCCGGCCGCCTGGCCGGTTCGCCCGCGCCGCTGGTGCAGAGCCTGCTCGCGCTGACCAAGCGTGCCGGCGCCCCCGCGCCCCAGGCCGTGCTGGCCCAGGTGCGCGGTGAGCAGCCCACCTTCGACCGCGCCCAGTCCCTGGTCTGGTTGCACAAGGCCCTGGGCGGCGCGCCCGAGCTGCGCGGCGACAACGGCTCGCTGGCCTCGCCGTGGGTGGCTGCGGCCGGCACCGTCGGCCAGCCGCAGTGGACGCTGCCGGCCGGCGCGGCCAAGCCCGCCACGCTGGCGCCCAGCGGCAATGCCAAGTGGGCGTATGTGGCCTTCGAAAGCAGCGACGCGGGCGCAGCCCCCGCGCTGCCCGTGAAGATCGAGCGCCAGCTCTTCCACGTCGTGCTGCAGCGCGTCGCCGCCAAGGACGGCAACAGCGACGGCCGCAACTCGGTGGAGCTGCAGCCGGTCAAGCCCGGCAGCGTGCTGGACAGCAATGCCCTCTATCTCGACGTGCTGACGCTGAACTCGGAGCGTGCCATGCAGCGCGCGCTGCTGGACGTGGCCCTGCCGCCGGGCGCGGCCGTCGAGTCCGGCACCTGGGGCCTGGACCTGCCCGAGGGCAAGACCATGACGCCGCTGGAACGTGCCCAGCACCAGCCGACGGCCCAGGGCTATGCCGTGCCGGTCGACGTGCTGCCGTCCGGTGACTTGACGCTGCGCCATCTGGTGCGCTTCTCGCAGCGCGGCCGCTTCGTGCTGCCGCCGGCGCGCCTGTACCGCATGTACGACCCCGAGGCCAAGGCCGTCGAAGCCGGCAAGGGCTGGGCGACCGTCGAGGTGCGCTAAGCGCCATGGCGACGCTGCCGCTGCGCCTGCTCACGGTCGGCTTCGCGCTGGCCGCGGGCACGGCCTGGGCGGTGCCGGCCACGGCCCTGGCCTGGCGGCAGGCCGACGGCAGCCTGGCCATGTCGCCGGCCGCGGCGCTGCCTGCACCGGTCCCGCTGGGCAGCACGTGGAAGCTTTTCGTCTACGGCTATCTCGTCGCCTCGGGGGCCCAGGAGCCGGCCTACCGTTGCGACACGGCCCGCCGCGAATCGGGCGACGAGTACTGTTGCGATCCCGGCGAGCGCATCGGCCGTGATGCGGCCCTGCAGCGCTCCTGTGGCGCCTATTTCTCGCCGCAGCGCCTGGCACTGGACGGCGCCACCTGGCAGCGCTTCTGGGCCGGGCAGCAGGCGCCTGCCTGGGTCCAATCCCTGGCTGCCTTGCAACCGGCGACGACGGTGCCCGTGCCCGAGCTGCTCGAGGCCCTGCAGAGCCTGCCTGCCAGCGCCCGTCTGGCCGCGCGTGACGCGCTCCTGCCCAACACGCTGCGCGAGCCGGCCCTGCTGCAGGCGGTGGGCAGTGGGCCGCGCTTCAAGACCTGGTCCTGGACCGACGCGCGCGGCGAGCGCTGGGGCGGCGCTGCCGGCTGGCTGGCCGACGGCACGCCCTTCTGGCTGGGCGGTTCCGGCGTCGGGCGCCAGGTGCTGCTGCGTGAGGCTCCGCGCCTGGTATCGGCCTGGAGCGGCGCGCTGACATCGCCGCCCGACGCCGCCAGCCTGCAGGCCCAGCCCTGCGTCGATGTGCGCTTCTTCGCCCGCTACCCGCTGGCCCAGGTGCTGCAGCGTGACGGCAAACCCGCCGCGCGCGGCGCCCTGGCCGGTGCCGGCCCCTACACGCTGCGCTTTGCCAACGGCCAGAGCCTCACGATCCCCGCCCAGACCGCCTTGCTGCTGACCGGCTCGGCCACCGCGCCTCGTCTGCAGGCGCGGCTGCCACTGGAGGACTATGTCGCCCGCGTCGTCGACCGCGAAGGCGATGCCGCGGAGACAGCCGCCGCCCGCGCTCTGGCCGTGGCCGCGCGCAGCTGGCTGCAGCAGAACGCGAAGCCCGCGGTCGACAGCGGCTGCCTGGCCGTCGACGACGACAGCCGCGCCCAGCGCGCCAGCCCGCGCCCGCCCAGCGAGGGCGCCCGCGCCGCCGCCGCCTTCACGGCCGGTTGGGTGCTGCAGGGCGTGCCGGTGCACTATGCGTCGGCGCGTGACGAGGCGCATCTGCTGGGCTGGCAGGAGGCCGTGGCCGCCAGCCGTGCAGGGCAGGGCGTCGAAGCCGTGCTGCGCGCGGCCTTCCCCACCGCCGTGCTGGCCGGCTGGCAGGTCGCGGGCGACTGCGAGCTCCTGCCGCTGGCCGCCCAATGGATCACCGAGCGCCTGCCGCGCTGGCAGCGCCAGCTGCGCCGCGAGGTCGGCTACGAGGCCCTGGACGCGCCGCCCCAGGTCTGCCAGCTGCAGCAGGGCGTGCCCCATGCCGACGTGCGCCGCGGCCGCATCTGGCTGCGCGAATGGCAGACGCGCGACGGCCGCGTCACCCTCATCCACGAATACCTGCACCTGGCCTTCCGCCGCCACCCGCGCGGCCAGGACGAAACCGACATCGAGCGCCTGGCGCAGCAACTCGTCGACACATGACACGCTTCACCGCTTCCACCCTCGTGGCCCTGCTGCTGTCCGGCATCGCCCATGCCGCCGACAAGCCCGTGCTCGACACGCCGCGCGGCGGCTGGCGGGCCAGCGCCAGCAGCGAGAAGGACTTTCTGCAGGAGGTCCACTACCCGGCCTCCAACGTCAACACCGAGGGCATCAAGTCCAGCGCGCTGATCGCCGGCCGCATCCGCGCCGACATCGCGGCCACGCCCAAGAACGGCCGCGAGCCCGCGCGCCTGGTGGTGGACGGCGTGGCCCTGCCACTGGAGGTGCGCGAGGGCGGCGAGTTCGCCCGGCCCTGGACCTTCGGGCCCGGCGCGCATGGCGTCACGGTGAAGGCGCCCGGTGGCGGTTCTGAGCGCCGCGTGCAGTTCTACGAGGCCAACGCCGCGCGCGCCGCGCCACGCCTGCGCGTCGTGCTCAGCTGGGACACCGACATGACCGACCTCGACCTGCACGTCATCAGCCCCGACGGCCAGCATGTCTGGTATGGCAACCGTGTGGCGAACAACGGCGGCGCGCTGGACGTGGACGTCACCGGCGGCTTCGGTCCCGAGATCTACGCCAACCCGGCACCGCCGCCCGGCATCTACAAGGTCTACGTCAACTACTTCGGCGCCGGCGAGCAGCAGGACGCCATCACGGTCGCCCAGGTGGCCGTCATCGAGCAGGAAGGCACCCCGCGCGAGAAGCAGCGCGTCTACCGCGTGCCGCTGCGCAAGCCCGGCGAGCTGACCCTGGTCAGCTCCTTCGTCATGCCATGAAGCGCCATCACGCCTTCCTGCTCGCGTTGATGGCCGGTACGGCGGGCGCGGCCGACATCACCGGGCCGGCCGGCGGCTGGACGCACAGCGGCCTCATCGAGACCGACAGGCGCGTCGAGTACGCCTACCCCAACAACCTCATCGACCGCGGCGGCCAGCGCGGCCGCACGCTGATCGAAGGCAAGCTCAAGGCCTTCGACAAGGAAGCCCGGCGTGTGCCGACCCTGGTCGTCAATGGCAATGCCATGCCGCTGCAGCACGACGCCGAAGGCCGCTTCGCGCGGCCCTATGCCTTCGGGCCCGGCGCCAACGGCATCGAGCTGCGCAGCCCCGAGGGCAAGACGCTGCAGCGCATCCAGTTCTATGACGCCAACGCCACCAAGACCCGGGCCCAGATCCGCATCATCCTGGCCTGGGACGACCCCCAGGCCGAGCTGGACCTGCATGTGCTGACGCCCGACGGCGGCCACGCCTTCTTCGCCCAGCCCATCCTCGCCAATGGCGGCGGCCTGGACGTGGACAGCGTGGACGGCGCCGGCCCGGAGATGTTCTCCATGGCCTCGCCGCTGCCGGGCGTCTACCGCGTCTACGTCAACTACTGGGGCAACTTCGGCGCCAGCGGCTATCACTTCGACGAGTCCACCCGTCAGCAGCCCGTCATCACGGCCCGTATCACCCTGGTCTTCGACGAGAACACCGGCGCCGAGCGCCGCGAGACCTTCACGGTGCCAATGCGCAAGATCGGAGATCTGCAGCTGGTGAGGTCGTTCAGGCGGGGGTGAGGGCGACCGGAGCTGCGAGACCCATGAAGAAGCTCGTCGACCTTGTGCCCTGGGGCATCTCAGGTGTTTGCATGGCTGCGTCCCTCGTCTACCCAGCGCACTTGACGGCGATCTGGGTCACGGGCGTCCTGTGCCTGATGCCGCTGCTGTGGTGGACCCTCAGGCAGCAGGTCAACTACCACTCCCTCGAATTCGATTCGCAGGGCTTCACCTTCCGGCGGTCTGCCAACAAGGGTGAACCCATCCGATGGTCCGATGTGGCGGCGGTCTCCTACGTCCGCGTGTTCAATGACTTTTCCAACCAGATAGAGACCGAGTGGCGGTTCCGCCTGTACGACGGCAAGGTCGCCAAGGTGGAAGTGGAATGGCCGCATCGCTCCAGGTTTCGCCGGGCCATCATTCGCAACCTCAAGCAGGTGTCGCCGAAGAAGATCGGCCAGGCGACGCGGGAGCGTCGGGAGGGTATTTGGGGCGTGAACCAGGATGGCGCATGACGACTTCGTTATGTCTTCCACCTATCCATTTCCAATCGTGAGTCGACGGCAATGATTGACATGAAAAATAAGGCGTTTGCGGCGATCTCGACGCTGGCGATCCTGGCAATGCTGGGCGGCTGCTCGACCAATGCAAGATTGACCAACGAGTTCTTGGCGGATCTGGAGGTGTTGAAATCCGTCTGTGAAAAGTACTCGGCCGGCGATTACGTATATCGACGGGTTGATGAAGTGCAAGGGGTGTTCAAGGCCAGTGTTGTGAATCCTTATCCTGACTGGGGAAGTCAATACGGCATGAAGGCGCCTTGGGTAAGTTATGCAATTCGAAATAATCTATTTGTCGACGTTGGAGATACGAAGGGCGGGTCCTATTGGTATGTCGAAGCTCCGCCAAAATATGGCGACGAGCGAATTGGCATATTTAGGCGCAATTATTGCGACTTTCAAATGATGGTCAAATATTGAATTCTCAAGAGCGCGATACCACGAATTTGCTAAGCGAATATGCCTGGACTGCGGAGGACCTCACGACCAATGAAATGCGCAAGCATTGGATTGCGGGCGGTAGTCTGAAAGTATTCAAGCGATCCAATGGGGGGTTGTTAGCGGAACGGATCAACTTTTATAGGGCGACCGGGCCGCTTGTGCAAATGGCTTGGGCTATCGGGGTTGGGTGTGATAATGCAAGTTCTAAATATAACGCCGGCAAATTTGTTGCAGACACCAATGCGCAGTTTATCAAGCATGTTCTAAGGCCTCCGACGATAAAGCCGACTATCGAGCAGCTAAACAAAATCTCGGGGCATGAATAATGCAAGGTTGTGGAGTCGAGAAGCGAAGGATCACTAAATTCCCATGCGGCACTTTCGGCCTTTTCGGTGTTAGGTGGCGTCTGCAATCTTTCGATAGAGCCGCGAACTACGGGCGCAGTGGATACCATTGCAGCTAGCCCTTGGGCGCACTGATGCACATGGAATACACGGCACGACTCATGGATGTCTTGCGAAAAGACTTCGGTTCTTACGGGTACATCATCAGCCGCGAGGGGCAAGACGTTGCCGAGTTTTGGCACAACTACCGGGGCGAGTGCGAGCGCTTGAGAATTCTCGCGACAGGCCATATCGAAGATCCGCCATTTGGAATGTGCCCAGATTTCTTGACTGGCGGTAGCGACCAGCGCCTAGGTTTAACGGCAGCGGCGATTCGGCATCTGGAATCGCTGCTGCCCCGCGAAGGGACGCGGTGAAGTGTGCGTTCCCGTCTAGGCAGAGCATCCGGACCGCTAGCAGAGCGCCATAACGTCTGATCTTCAATGGCTTGGTCAGGCAACTGGGCATCCACTGAAGACATTGGTTCAGTGATCTGACGGCCACCGCGGTTGTAGCCCCGATGAAGTTCGAGATCAGGTACATCATCATTGCCGCCTTGACTGAGGCGACATGTTCAACGAGCCATGACACCATCTGAATTTCGGCAGCAATTTGTCGCCAGCGTGTTGACTGATCCGGACCTGGATCAGGTGCCTGAACTGAAGGAGCGACTTAGCGAGTTCGTTTTCTTCGCTCGCGAAACGCTCGTCGCGCATGGCGTTCGTGGTTCGGCGGCAGACTTCCTGTCAGAGGGAGGTCTTCCACAGGACGCAGCCCCGTTTCTCACCTTTACTGCTTACTCCGAACGAGAGCTCACACAGTTGTTTGAGCTCTATGAGATGCCCAGGGAAATTTTTCCGCTCGGCGCGAACGGCTCTGGTGATCCTCTTGGCGTGGAGCTTTCGTCACAGGCCATCGTCTACCTGAATCACGATGCAAACATGCAGAGGGTCTTCATTAACTCTTCTATGCACCAATTCGCTGATAGCCTTCTTTGCTATCAGCTATTGCTGCGCCAAGGCAGGCCGTACGAGTTGCTTGAGCGGCTCCGCTCAATAGACCCTGCGGCAACCCGGGCGGGCACCATGTGGCATTCGGAAGCGGCGTCATGAGTGAAATGCCTTCTCGGAGCTTGGACGACGTCATGCGCTATGTGCGTACGTACACGAATGGTGCTAGCGAGGGCGGGCACTTCGATGCCAATGGCGTCATCCACTTGATGTTGGCGGCTCTCGACAATCTCCGTAGTCACATGATCGAGGGCGATTGGGAGCAGATCGCGGATGCCGCGACGGATGAGCAGCGGGCGCTACTGATACAGCTTGGGGCCTATCTGGAGCAGAACGGTTCTTCGCTCGCTCGCTGATTGCGACGCTTTGATGCGGCGCGAACGTCCGGTGCCTTCAAGGGCGTCACGCAGGGCATCCTTGGGTGAGGTGTAGATGACGGCCCGCTCAGAATTCGCTGGATGAGCGAGCAGCATTGCTCGGCCGAAAGTCGGTCGATGCTTTGGGGAGAATTCATCCCCATCGTAGAATGCCGGCCCCGCTCATCAGCCCAGGTCCCTCGGCGAAATCCCAATGGAAACAGCAACTTACGACATCGCCGACGCAGCCAAGGTGCCCAAGATCGGCTTTGTGTCGCTTGGCTGCCCCAAGGCGCTGACCGATTCCGAGCTCATCCTCACGCAACTGCGCGCCGAGGGCTACGAGACTTCCAAGACCTTTGCGGGCGCCGACCTGGTGATCGTCAACACCTGCGGCTTCATCGATGACGCGGTCAAGGAAAGCCTGGACACCATCGGCGAGGCCCTGGCCGAGAACGGCAAGGTCATCGTGACTGGCTGTCTGGGCGCCAAGGCCGGCGCGGCCAGCAAGGATGCCGGCAGCCTGGTGCGCGAGATCCACCCCAGCGTGCTGGCCGTGACCGGCCCGCATGCGACCCAGGAGGTCATGGACGCGGTGCACACCCACGTGCCCAAGCCCCACGACCCCTTCGTCGACCTGGTGCCCAGCTACGGCATCAAGCTGACGCCCAAGCACTATGCCTATCTGAAGATCAGCGAGGGCTGCAACCACCGCTGCTCCTTCTGCATCATCCCCAGCATGCGCGGCGACCTGGTGTCCCGTCCCATCGGCGATGTGCTGAACGAGGCCCGCGCGCTGTTCGAGAGCGGCGTCAAGGAGTTGCTGGTCATCAGCCAGGACACCTCGGCCTATGGCGTGGACGTGAAGTACCGCACCGGCTTCTGGGACGGCAAGCCGGTCAAGACCAAGATGCTGGACCTGGTGGCCCAGCTCGGCGAGATCGCCAAGCCCTATGGCGCCTGGGTGCGACTGCACTACGTCTACCCCTACCCGCATGTGGACGAGGTGCTGCCGCTGATGGCCCAGGGCCTGGTGCTGCCTTATCTGGACGTGCCCTTCCAGCATTCCCACCCCGATGTGCTCAAGCGCATGAAGCGCCCGGCCAACGGTGAGAAGAACATGGAGCGCATCCTGCGCTGGCGCGAAGCCTGCCCGGAGCTGGTCATCCGCTCGACCTTCATCGCCGGTTTCCCCGGCGAGACCGAGGCCGAGTTCCAGCATCTGTTGGACTTCATGCAGGAAGCCAAGATCGACCGCGCGGGCTGCTTCGCCTATTCGCCGGTGGAAGGTGCCAGCGCCAACGACATTCCCGGTGCCTTGCCCACCGAGGTGCGCGAGGAGCGCCGTGCGCGCTTCATGGCCGTGGCCGAGCAGGTCTCGGCCGCCAAGCTGCAGGCCCGCGTCGGCCAGACGCTGCAGGTGCTTGTCGACTCCGCGCCGGCCCTGGGCCGCAAGGGTGGGGTGGGGCGCTCGTACGCCGACGCGCCCGAGATCGACGGCACCGTGAAGATCCTGCCGCCGGAAAAGGCCAGCAAGACGATGAAGGTGGGCGACTTCGTGCGTGCGCGCATCGTTGCTGCAGACGGGCACGATCTCGTGGCAAGCTTGGTCTGATGACCAAGAAGGCAGCCAGCACCCAGCTCATCCACCACCCCTACCGCGCCCCCGAAGGCTGGGACGCGGTGCCCGTGCCGGTGGCCAAGGCCTCGACCGTGCTGTTCAAGAGCACGGCCGAGCTGCACAAGCCGCGGGTGCGCGACGGCCTGACCTACCGCTACGGCCTGCACGGCACGCCGACCAGCTACACGCTGGCAGCGCGCATCGCGACGCTGGAGCGCGCCGAGCACTGCCTGCTGGTGCCCAGCGGCCTGGCGGCGGTGACCCTGCCCTCGCTGGCCATGCTGCGCCCCGGTGACGAGGTGCTGGTGCCGGACAACGTCTATGGCCAGAACCGCTATCTGACCGAGTCCTGGCTGCCGCAATGGGGTGTCACGCACCGCTTCTACGACCCGCTGACGGTGCCGGAGCTGCGCGACAACACCAAGCTGGTCTGGCTGGAAGCCGCGGGCTCCATCACGCTTGAGTTCCCCGATCTGCTGGGCACGCTGGCCGCCTGCCGCGCGCGCGGCATCACGACGGCGCTGGACAACACCTGGGGCGCGGGCCTGGCCTTCAACGGCTTCGAGCCGGCGCCGACCACGCATCCTGGCCTGGGTGCCGACATCGTCATGCAGGCCCTGACCAAGTACGCCAGCGGTGGGGCTGACATCCTGATGGGCGCGGTCTGCACGCGCGACCGCAAGCTGCATGACCGCCTCGACCGCACCCATGAGCATCTGGGCTATGGCCTGGGCCTGAACGACGTGGAGACGGTGCTGCGCAGCCTGCCGACCATGCAGCTGCGCTACGAGTCCCAGGACCGCGTGACGCGCCGGCTCGCGAGCTGGATGGCCGGCCGGCCCGAAGTGGCCCAGGTCTTCCACCCGGCGCTGCCCGGCTCGCCCGGCCACGAGCACTGGCTGGCGGTGGGTGGTGCGGGCGCAGCCTGTCTGTTCTCGGCGGTGTTCAAGCCCGAGTACAGCGCGGCGCAGGTGGATGCCTTCGTCGACGCGCTGCAGTGCTTTGGCATCGGCTACTCGTGGGCTGGGCCGATGAGCCTGGCCGTGCCTTACGACATGAGCCGCAGCCGCGACCTGCCGCTGCCTTTCGAGGGCGGCACCTTGGTGCGGTTTGCGATCGGCCTCGAGGACGGCGCGGACTTGCGCGCCGATATCGAACAGGCGTTGTCAGCCCTTCGATGAGACCTTGTGTCTCATCAGCTGACCCTTCTCCCTCTCCCAATCCCGCTTTTTCTCGGTCTCGCGCTTGTCGTGCTGGGCCTTGCCCTTGGCCAGCCCGATGTCGGCTTTCACGCGGCCGCCCTTGTAGTGCAGGTTGAGCGGCACCAGGGTGAAGCCGCGCTGCTCGACCTTGCCCACCAGCCGCTTGATCTCGGCCTTGTGCATCAGCAGCTTCTTGGTGCGGTCGGCCTCGGGCGAGACATGGGTGGAGGCGCTGCGCAGCGCATTGATGCGGCAGCCGATCAGGAACAGCTCGCCGTCCTTGATCATCACGTAGCCATCCGTCAGCTGGACCTGGCCAGCGCGGATGGCCTTGATCTCCCAGCCGGACAGCACGACACCGGCCTCGAACTGTTCCTCGATGAAGTAGTCGTAGCGGGCGCGGCGGTTCTCGGCGATGGACATGAAGTGGGATGTGGGGCCCTGGGCCCTTCTTACAATCCCGGCATTCTATGAAGCAGGTCAAAAAGTCCGTTTTGCTCTGGTACACACCGCGTGAGATGTACGAGCTGGTCACCGCGGTGGAGCGCTATCCCGAGTTCCTGCCCTGGTGCAACAAGGTCGAGATGCTGGCGCGCGAGGGCGACACGGTCACGGCCCGTCTGCACCTGGCCTACGCCGGTGTGCGCCACGCCTTCACGACGCGCAACCGCAACGAGGACGGCCGCAGCGTGCACATGCAGTTGGTCGACGGCCCGTTCTCGCATCTGGACGGGCTGTGGCAGTTCCAGCCGCTGAACAAGCCCGGTGCGGATGGCGAGGCGACCGCCTGCAAGATCGCCTTCGAGCTGAACTACGCGTTCAGCAGCGGCGCGCTGGAGGCCGTGGTCAGCCCGGTGTTCGATCGCATCGCCAACACCTTCGTCGACAGCTTCGTGCAGCGCGCGGAAAGCCTCTATGGCCCGCGTTGAACTGGTCTGGAGCCCGCAGGCGGGCGAGGTTCAGCACCGCTGGCTGGACGTGGGGGAGGGCGCCACAGTGGAAGCCGCGCTGCGCGGCTGCGCCGACTTCATGGCGGCTCAAGGCCAGCCTTTGGATGAACTGCGCATCGGCATCTGGGGCCGCGTGAGGCCGCTGGAAACACCGTTGCGGGAGAAGGATCGCATCGAGGTCTACCGGCCGCTGACCGTCGATCCCAAGGAAGCGCGGCGACTGCGCTATGCCAAGCGGGGCCAGCCCATCGTGTCGCGCCACCGGCCCAAGCATTCAGGCTGAGCCGGTCGGGGCGCTCAGCGGCACTCGCTGGTGATGGCGTCCCGGGCGCGGCCGACTTCGGCGGCGACCTGCCCTTCATCCATGAAGACGCGTTCACCCTTCTCGTTGGTGCGCGTCATGCGCTGACCACTGCTCAGTTCGCGCAGATTGGCCTGGGCGCGAGCGCAGTTCTCGCGCCTTTGCTGGGCGATGCGCTTTTCCTCTTCCTTCTGCTTGGCGGCCTGGCCGTCCTGATCCTGCTTCTGGCGCGCCGCGGCTTCCTGCTCGGCCTTGGTCGGCGCGCTGGCGGCCGGCTTGGGTGCCGATGCCGCGCTGGCGGCCGCTCCGACCGTCGAGATGACAATGGTGGGCCTCGCGTTGAAAGGCCGCTGCAGGATGTCCTTCTCGGGCGTGCCAGCGGGCGGCGGGATGTCGCTGTACTGCACATTGCCCTTGGCATCGCGCCACTTCCATTGCGCCTGGGCGGCGCCGGCGGCGGCGAGGCAGAGCAGCACGACGAGGGTTTGGCGAAGGGCTTGGCGAGGCATATGGCCAGTTTAGAGCCTGTTCACATGTGACCAATCGTTGCAAACGAGACGCAACTCACGCTGGGCCGCAACCGTTGCCCACAGCTTCGAGAAGGCCTCTTCAGGAGGGTGGGACGGCGGGTCATCTGACCCTCCGTATAATGCCGCTTTGCGTCTGGAGCTTTCCTCATGCGCCTTCTCGGCAAAGCGCTCACCTTCGACGATGTTCTGTTGGTGCCAGCGTTCTCCCAGGTGTTGCCCCGCGACACCAGCCTTGCGACCCGCCTGTCGCGCAATATCCCCCTGAACCTGCCGCTGGTGTCCGCCGCCATGGACACCGTGACTGAAGCCCGCCTCGCGATCGCGATCGCGCAGGAAGGCGGCATCGGCATCGTGCACAAGAACCTGTCGGCCGAGGCCCAGGCGCGCGAGGTGGCCCGGGTCAAGCGCTACGAGAGCGGCGTCGTCCGCGAGCCGCTGACCATCAGCCCCGACGCTCCGGTGCGCGACGCTGTCGAGCTGACCCGGCTGCACGGTTTCTCCGGCTTCCCGGTCGTCGAAGGCAAGCGCGTCGTCGGCATCGTCACCGGCCGCGACCTGCGCTTCGAAACGCGCATGGACGCCAAGGTTCGCGAGATCATGACGCCGGCCGACAAGCTCATCACGGTGCGCGAAGGCGCCTCGCTGGATGAAGCCAAGGCCCTGATGCACACCCACAAGCTGGAGCGCGTCGTCGTCGTCAACGACGCCTTCGAGCTGCGCGGCCTGATGACCGTCAAGGACATCACCAAGCAGACCAGCTTCCCCAATGCCGCCCGTGACAGCCACGGCAAGCTGCGCGTCGGCGCGGCGGTCGGCTTCGGCGAAGACACCGAGCAGCGCGTCGAACTGCTGGTCAAGGCCGGCGTCGACGCCCTCATCGTCGACACCGCCCACGGCCACAGCGCCGGCGTCGTCGAGCGCGTGCGCTGGGTCAAGCGCGCCTTCCCGAACGTGGACGTCATCGGCGGCAACATCGCCACCGGCGCGGCTGCGCTGGCGCTGGTGGAAGCCGGCGCCGACGGCGTCAAGGTCGGCATCGGCCCCGGCTCCATCTGCACCACCCGCATCGTCGCGGGCGTCGGCGTGCCGCAGATCACGGCGGTCGACAACGTCGCCACGGCCCTGCGCGGCACCGGCGTGCCGGTCATCGCCGACGGCGGCGTGCGCTACTCCGGCGACCTGGCCAAGGCCATCGCCGCGGGCGCCGACTGCGTCATGATGGGCGGCGCCTTCGCCGGCACCGAGGAAGCCCCGGGCGAGACCATCCTCTACCAGGGCCGCACCTTCAAGAGCTACCGGGGCATGGGCTCCATGGGCGCCATGGCCAAGGGCAGCGCCGACCGCTACTTCCAGGCCGAGACGGGCAACAACCCGAACACGTCCAAGCTGGTGCCCGAGGGCATCGAGGGCCAGGTGCCCTACAAGGGCTCGGTCGTGCAGGTCATCTTCCAGATGGCCGGCGGCCTGAAGGCCTCCATGCACTACTGCGGCTGCGCGACCATCGCGGACATGCAGAACAAGGCCGAGTTCGTCGAGATCACGACGGCGGGCATGCGCGAAAGCCATGTCCACGACGTGCAGATCACGAAGGAAGCGCCGAATTACCGGAGCGAATGAGCTGAGCAGGCTCGAACGGGGCGAACAGGTTTCGCCCCGTTTTGTTTTAGCGTCACCGATGAGCGAATCTCCCACCTCGAAGCGCGCCGCCGGCATGGGCTTCATCATGATTGCAGTGCTGATCGACATGATCTCGATCGGCCTCATCATTCCTGTGCTGCCGCCGCTGGTGGGCACCTTCACGCAGGGCGAGTCCGCGCACACGCTGGCCCAGCTGGCAGTGACGTTCGCGTTCTGCATCGCCAACTTCCTGTCGTCGCCCATCCTCGGCGGCCTGTCCGACCGCTACGGCCGCCGCAAGGTGCTGCTGATCGGGTTCTCGGGGTTGGCGCTGTCCTTCTTCGTCACGGCCCTGGCGAGTGCGCTTTGGATGCTGATCGTCGTGCGGCTGTTCAGCGGCGCGATGCAGTCCAACATCGCCATCGCCAACGCCTATGTGGCCGACATCACGCCGCCCGAGCAGCGCGCCGAGCGCTACGGCCAGCTCGGCGCTGCCTTCGGCATGGGCTTCATCCTCGGCCCGGTGCTGGGCGGCGTACTGGGCCACATCGATCTGCACCTGCCGTTCTACGTTGCCGGCTCGCTGGCCATCGTCAACTGGCTCTATGGCTTCTTCGTGCTGCCCGAGTCGCTGGCGCCCGAACACCGTCGGCCCTTCGATTGGCGCCGCGCCAACCCGTTGGGCGTGCTGGCGCGCGTGAAGGCGCTGCGCGGCGTCGGCTCGCTGATGCATGTGCTGATGTTCAGCGGCCTGGCCCAGGTGGTGGTGCAGAGCTGCTGGGTGCTGTACACGGGGCATCGGCTCGGCTGGGGGCCATTGGACAACGGCCTGTCGCTGCTGGCCGTGGGCGCGATGTCCGTGCTGATGCAGGGCGTGCTGCTGAAGCCGCTGATGGAGCGCATCCCGGTGAACCGCCTCGTCGCGTTGGGCCTGGGCCTGGCGGTGCTGACCAACATCGGCATCGGCCTGGCGACGCAGGGCTGGGTCATCTACACGATGATCGGCATCGGCGGCCTGGGCTACGTCATCGGTCCGGCGCTGCAAAGCCAGATTTCCAAGGCCGCCAGTGCCAGCAACCAGGGTGAAACCATGGGCGCGGTGGCGGCTCTGAACAGCCTGATGGCCGTCATCGCGCCGCCGCTGGGCCTGGGCCTGATGTATCTGGTGGCCGACCTGCCCAAGACCGACCTGCGCCTCGGCGCGCCCTTCTTCTTCATCGCGCTGCTGCAGCTGCTGTCGCTGGTCTTCGCATCGCGCTATTTCGCCGAGCAGGCCGCACAGCCGGCCGCATCCGCCACTTCCGCTTCCTGACTTCCCTCGCCGCCATGCAACACGACAAAGTCCTCATCCTCGACTTCGGCTCCCAGGTCACCCAGCTCATCGCCCGCCGTGTGCGCGAAGCGTCGGTCTACTGCGAGATCCACCCGAACGACGTGTCCGACGACTTCATCAAGTCGTTTGCGCCCAAGGCCATCATCCTGAGCGGCAGCCACGCCTCCACTTACGAGGACCACGAGCTGCGGGCGCCGCAGGCGGTGTGGGATGCCGGTGTGCCGGTGCTGGGCATCTGCTACGGCATGTTCACGATGACCGTGCAGCTCGGCGGCCAGGTCGAGGCGGCCGACCACCGCGAGTTCGGCTACGCCGAGGTGCGCGCCCACGGCCACACCCAGCTGCTGGACGGTATCCAGGACTTCGAGACGACCGAGGGCCACGGCATGCTCAAGGTCTGGATGAGCCATGGCGACAAGGTGACCGCGATGCCGCCGGGCTTCAAGCTGATGGCCTCCACGCCCAGCTGCCCCATTGCCGGCATGGCCAACGAAGAGAAGCGCTATTACGCCGTTCAGTTCCACCCCGAGGTGACGCACACCGTGCAGGGTGATGCGCTGCTGCGCCGCTTCGTGCGCGACATCGCTGGCTGCCAGGGCGACTGGCAGATGGGCAGCTACATCGACGAGGCCGTCGAGAAGATCCGCGCCCAGGTCGGCGATGAGCAGGTCATCCTCGGCCTGTCCGGCGGCGTCGACTCCTCGGTCGCCGCGGCCCTCATCCACCGCGCCATCGGCGACCAGCTGACCTGCGTCTTCGTCGACCATGGCCTGCTGCGCCTGAACGAGGGCGACATGGTCATGGACATGTTCGCGGGCAAGCTGCACGCCAAGGTGATCCGCGTCGATGCCAGCGAACAATTCATGGGCAAGTTGGCCGGCGTGACCGACCCCGAGCGCAAGCGCAAGATCATCGGCGCCGAATTCGTCGAGGTCTTCCAGGCCGAGGCCAAGAAGCTCACGAACGCCAAATGGCTGGCTCAGGGCACCATCTATCCCGACGTCGTCGAGAGCGGTGGTACGAAGACCAAGAAGGCCACCACCATCAAGAGCCACCACAACGTCGGTGGTCTGCCCGAGACGCTGGGCCTGAAGCTGCTGGAGCCGCTGCGCGAGCTGTTCAAGGACGAGGTGAGGGCGCTGGGCGTCGCCCTGGGCCTGCCGGCCGACATGGTCTACCGCCACCCCTTCCCGGGCCCGGGCCTGGGCGTGCGCATCCTCGGCGAGGTGAAGAAGGACTTCGCCGACCTGCTGCGCCGTGCCGATGCCATCTTCATCGAGGAACTGCGCAACACCATCGACCCGGCGACCGGCAAGAGCTGGTATGCGCTGACGAGCCAGGCCTTCGCCGTCTTCCTGCCCGTCAAGAGCGTGGGCGTGATGGGTGACGGCCGCACCTATGACTACGTCGTGGCCCTGCGCGCCGTGCAGACCAGCGACTTCATGACGGCCGACTGGGCCGAGCTGCCCTATTCGCTGCTCAAGCGCACCTCGGGCCGCATCATCAACGAAGTGCGCGGCATCAATCGCGTGACCTACGACGTGTCGAGCAAGCCGCCCGCAACCATCGAGTGGGAGTGAGGCTGGGCGCCGGCCGGCGCCCTCAATGCGTGTCCACCAGCCGCCGCAGCGCGGCGTCGCGCACATCCAGCACTTCGAACAGGCCCAGCGCGCGCAGCGCCGGCAGCAGCTCGATGAGATCGCGTTCGGCGGCCTGACGCTGGGCCGCGTCGCTGGTGGCGTCGCACCAGGCCTTGGCATTGACGAGAAAGGCGCCGACGCTGCCCTTGCGGACGATGACGCCGTCGCGTTCGATCTGGTTCTGAGCATCGGGAAGCATGTCTTGGGCTCGCATGGAAATCTCCGTGGGTGGGTGAAAGACGGCTTCATCTTCGGCGGGCAATGCTGGCGCCGGTACGGCATCCAGGACAATGAATGCCGCATTGACGCCAATCCATGAGCATCGACCTGATTTCGCCCAGCCTGGCCACTTCGACCGATGGCCCCGCGCTGCTGGCGGTCACATTGCAGACCGGCGAGGTGCGCGCCACGCGCCGCCATCGCCACGCGCGCGGGCAGTTGCTCGGCGCAGCGCAGGGCTTGTTGTCGGTAGATGCCGGCAGCAGCCGCTGGGTCGTGCCGGCCACGCATGCAGTCTGGATTCCTCCCGACGTGCCCCATGGCCTGCGCTCGCACGGGCCGTTCTCGGGCTGGAGTGTCTACGTCGCCCAGGCCGCCTGCGCGGAGCTGCCGGGCGAGCCTTGCATCCTGGCCATCTCGGGCTTGCTGCGCGAGGCCGTGGCCCGTGCCTCGAGTTGGCAAGGCGATGCGCGCGACGCTGCCCAGATGCGGGTGACGGGCGTCATCCTCGACGAGGTGCGCACCTTGCCGAAGGCCGAGCTGGGCCTGCCCATGCCGCAGGATGCGCGGCTGCTGAAGATCGCCAAGTCGCTGTCCGACCGGCCTGACGACAACCGCGGGCTGGACGACTGGGCCGCCTGGGCCGGCATCGCGCCGCGTTCGCTGACGCGGCGCTTCACCGCCGAGACCGGATTCAGTTTCACCGAATGGCGTCAGCGCGTGCGGCTGCTGCGCGCGCTGGAGCTGCTGGCCGCTGGCAGGCCTGTGACCAGCATCGCGCTGGACCTCGGCTACGACAACGTCAGCGCCTTCATCGCGCTGTTCCGCCGTACCTTCGGCGTCACGCCTGGACGGTACGACTCCGCCCGACTGATCCAGCCGTCGCTGCAGGACCCGCCTGGATGAGAAGGTTTCATGCCTGCCAGCCTCGAGTGGGAACGGGGCGTTAGCACTCCGCGGGATTGACCGCCGCAGCAGGGTGCTTCTATCCTCGCGCGCCATCGCGCTCCCAGCGGCGCGGCCACGAAACAGCAAGGAGGGCCCCATGTCCACGCCACCCGATCAACTGCCCCCGCGCAAAGGCGGCAAGACCGCCGTGCGCGAGGTGCTGGAGTCGACCGGCGCCAAGCCCAAGAAGCCCGACCCGGTGGCGGCGGCCAAGGAAAAGTACGACGCTGCCAAGCTCAAGCTGGAGCAGGGCGACCTGGCCAAGGTGCCCGATGTGACACCGCCCGGCGTCGAGTCCGCCCATGCGGCCGTGCAGAGCGCCCGCCGCGGCCTGGTGGCCGACCCCAAGACGCTGCAGGACTACGCCCGCGCCGCCAAGGCCCTGGAGACCCTGGTCAAGAAGGTGGCCGACTACCTCAAGGCCGAGGCCCAGGCCGTCCAGCAGCTGAAGAAGAAGTACGACAGCGCCAAGGCCGACATCGACAAGGCGCTCAAGGGCCTGCCGGCGACTGCGCCGACCGGGCTGACGGCAGCCTTCGACGCGGTCACCCAGGCCCAGGCCAAGCTGCCGGCCGACCCCAAGACCATCGCCGCCTATGTCGATGGCATCAAGGCCCTGCCGGCGTTCAAGACCGCCGTGGCCGACTACGGCAAGGCGGTGGCGCGCAAGGCCAATGTCGATACGGCGACGGCCAAGTTCAGCTCCACCGGTACCGAGATAAAGAAGCTCAAGGGTTCGGACAAGCTGAACGACGAACAGAAGCGCATCCTCGACCAGGCCCTGAAGGACCAGCTCGGCAAGACCGACAAGCCGATGTCGGAGGGCGAGCTGAAGAAGTTTGCCCAGACCGTCGTCGATAAGACCAACCAGCTCGCGGAAACGCCGCTGGAGAAGGTGCCCAAGGGCAGCAAGACCATCAAGAAGGGGCTCAAGGGCATCAACGAGAAGCTGGCCAAGTCGCCCACGCTGAAGACCAACATCGTCAAGCTGCAGCAGGACAAGTGGGTCATCAAGCTCAATGAGCCGGGCAAGGGCAGCTATTGCGACAAGGTCAACAAGACCATCGCCATCGACCCCAACGATCCGTTGGACGAGGCCCTGGGCGGGCTGGCGCACGAGACTGGCCATGCGCTGTTCACGCCGCCGCCCAAGCCGACGGTGAACAGCGTGGCCAGCGGGCTGGAGTATGTCCGCAAGGCCACCGAGGTCGACTTCATCGACGAAGGTGAAGCCCAGCTCGTCGCCTGCCGCACGGCCAAGGAGCACGCGGCCAAGGGCGTGGTGAGCGAGGTGCCGGCCGACGCCTCCGGCAAATTCATGGCCGTCTACGAGAAGCTCGAAAAGGGCGATATCGACGAGGCCACGGCGCGCAAGGACATGGCCAAGGAATTCGGCAGCCTCATCACCAGCACGACCCATGAGGACTACAAGACCTACTATGGCCGGGGCCACATCGACACCTGGAACAGTGCCCATGCGTCCGATCCCAGCAAACAGCTGACCTACGCTGACCTGAGCAGCGTGACCCTCTTCCCCTGATCTACAAGCCGGAGCGCCAGCGCCATGAGCGACCCCACTGTTTTCAAGACGATTGACCAATTGCTGGCCGAGCCGGCGCTGGACCCCGCCAAGATCGGGCAGATCCTGGGGGCCACCCTGGTGCGCAACCCGGAGGCCGACACGAGCGCCATCGAGTCCTGGGAACCGGCCCCCGGCAAGGGCGGGGCCTATGAAGCCATCGACCTGCGCATGCCCGATCCCGACATCGGCGACGGCGCCATCTTCCTCAGCGCGACGCTGCGCGAGGATGGTGGCATCGACGGCACCGCCATCGGCGCCCACTACGGCCTCGACTTCAAGACCGAGATCCCGTCGCCGCGCTTCAGCCCGGGCACGGTGCCCGTCTACCTGGTGTACGAGAAGGATTGGGGCACGCTGTCCTTCGGCGTGACGGCGGACGCGCAGCGGCGGCTGGTTCGCTTCGTGCTGTCGATTCGGTCCGCCTGAGCGCAAGGGCCTGGCGCCCGACCTCCTTTCGCTAGCCCGCCGATGGTGCGCAGCCCCGGCGGGTTTTTCCGCTTGATGACAGCGCCAAGACGCGGCCCCCGCTAACGCGTCACCCAATCAGGCTTCACCCCTGGGTCATGGGGCGCAGCCACCGTCACGAAGGCTGCACATCGCATTCCTAGAGTCGCCGGCATCCCGACTCTTACTCCCGGAGTGCCCCATGTCCCGACAAGATCGCCGCGGCTTCCTGCGCAGCCTCGGCCAGGCCGCTGGCGCCAGTGCCATGCTGGCCAGCTTTCCGCCTGCCATCCAGCGCGCCCTGGCCATTCCGGCCAACCAGCGCACCGGCACCCTGCACGATGTCGAGCACATCGTCATCCTGACGCAGGAGAACCGCTCCTTCGATCACTACTTCGGCACGCTGCCCGGCGTGCGCGGTTTCGGCGACCCCTTCCCGGCGCCCACGCTGGACCGGGCTGGCACCTTCGCCGGCAAGACCGTCTTCGTGCAGCCCAATGGTGGCGGCGTCAAGGTGCCCGGCCGTCCCGAGTGGGGCGGCCAGCGCACGGCCATCGCGCCCTTTCACCTGAACACCCAGCAGGACTTCTCGGTGATGCGCGTCAGCGGCACGCCGCATTCCTGGAGCGACGCCCAGGCCGCCTGGGACCACGGCCGCATGAACAACTGGCCGGCCGCCAAGCAGGCCCATTCCCTGGGCTACTTCAAGGAGGCGGACATCCCCTTCCAGTTCGCGCTGGCCAAGGCCTTCACGCTGTGCGACCACTACCACTGCGCGACGCAGACCGGCACCAACACCAACCGCCTTTTCCTGTGGAGCGGCGGCAATGACCCGCTGTCCCTGGCCGGTGGCCCGTCCACCGACAACAGCCACGACTGGTTCAACGAGAACCCAGCCACCGACTACACCTGGACGACCTATCCCGAGCGCCTGCAGTCCGCCGGCATCTCCTGGCAGGTTTACCAGGACATGGCCGACAACTTCACCGACAACTCGCTGGCGGGCTTCCGACCCTTCCGCGACGCCTGGTACGGCCGGCCCGGTTTCTCGCAGCCGCTGAAGGACCGCGGCATCAGCACGCGCGACCTCGACATGCTCAAGGCCGACGTGCTCGCCAACCGGCTGCCGCAGGTGTCCTGGATCGTCGCCACCGCCGAGGGCTCCGAGCACCCGGGTCCGTCCAGCCCGGCTTCGGGCGCCGACTACACGGCCCGCGTGCTGGACGCGCTGACGTCCAACCCCGAGGTCTGGTCCAAGACCGTGCTCTTCATCAACTTCGACGAGAACGACGGCTTCTTCGACCACCTGCCGCCGCCCGCCGCGCCGTCCTACCAGGTCTACGACGCCGATCCCGCCAAGGCCCAGCTCGCCGGCGCCTCGACGGTGGACACGAGCGGCGAATACCACCATGTACTCAACGGCAGCGACCCCGCCTACCAGCACCGCCCCTACGGCATGGGGCCGCGCGTGCCGATGTATGTCGTTTCGCCCTGGACCAAGGGCGGCTGGGTCAACTCCCAGGTGCACGACCACACCTCGGTGATCCGCTTCATCGAGGCGCGTTTCGGCGTGCAGGAGCCGCTGATCACGCCGTGGCGCCGAGCCGTCAGCGGCGACCTGACCGGCTGCTTCGACTTCGCCCATCCCGAGGACAGCGCCTTCATGCAGAACCTGCCGGCCACCGCGGCCCTGCGTGCGCGTGCCCTGACCCTGCCCGGCACCAAGACGCCTGCCGCGCCGACCACGCTGGCCGCACCGGTGCAGGAGGCCGGGCTGCGCATGGCGCGCGCGCTGCCGTATGAGCTGCAGGTGCAGTGCAATGCCGCGGCCGCTGGCGTGACGCTGCGCTTCGAGAACACGGGCACGGCGGGCGCCGTCTTCCATGTCTACAACCGTCTGGCCCTGGACCAGCTGCCGCGCCGCTACACCGTCGAGGCCGGCAAGCAGCTTGAAGGCGTGTGGGCCAGTGCCGCCGGCGCGGCCTACGACTTCTGGGTGCTGGGCCCCAACGGCTTCCATCGCCACTTCACGGGCAACCTGCCCAAGGCCGGCGTGGCCCAGGCCCAGCCCGGTGTGAGCGTGCACGCCGATCGCGTCTACCTGGAGCTGGTGCTGGAGCTGCGCAACAGCGGCAGCAAGGCCGCCACCTTCGTGCTGCAGACCCATCGCTACGCCGCCGTGCCCGACCGCAACTGGATCGTCCCAGCCGGCAGCAGCCAGACCGTGCGCATCTCGGTCGATGGCGAGCACCGCTGGTACGACTACAGCCTCAAGGTCAACGAAGTCGCCGGCTTCGGCATGCGTCTGGCCGGCCACCTCGAGAACGGCGAGCCCTCCGTCAGCGATCCGGCCATGTCCGGCGCCGCCGTGCTCGACCAGACCCACCCCTGAATCCCTCGCAAAGGCGTCCCCTCATGATCAAGCACACCCTCGGCCTGGCCCTGCTGGCCCTGGCCTTCGGCGCCCAGGCGCAGGCCACCCTCGGCAGCAATCTCATCGTCAACGGCGACGCGGAAAGCGGCGTCGCCGGCTGGACGGGCTTCGAAGGCTATTCGATGTTCCAGTCCGTCGACTACGGCAACAACTGGGTGCTGCCCACCCAGCCCGGCCCGCTCGATCGCGGCAGCAAGATGTTTACCGGCCTGACGGCCCAGGCCGCGGGCTTCCAGGCCCTGGACCTTGGCGCCCTGGCCGGCCAGTCGCTGCACTACGAGCTCAGCGGCTACCTGGGCGGCTGGGCCGCGCAGGGCGACAACGCCTTGCTCTATGTGTCCTTCCTCGATGCGCAGGACAACGAGATCGGCCATGCCGTCATCGGCCCGGTCACGCCGGCCGACCGCAACAACCAGACGGGCCTGTTCCTGCGCACAGCGTCGGGCCAACTACCGGCCAACACGAGCTCGCTGATGTTCTCGCTGTCCATGGAGCGCCTGGGCGGTGGCGACAACGACGGCTATGCCGACAACCTGTCCTTCGTCGTCAGCAGCGTGCCGGAAGGCAGCACCCTGGCGTACGCGCTGGCGGGCATCGGCCTGCTGGGCGGCCTGCTGGGGCGCCGCCGCCGCTGAAGCACGGGTGCGCACGTCTTGGCGGCACAGGGGCGGCAGGGGCTATGCTGAACGCCGGTCTCACCCCATCCCGTCCGCCATGCGCGCAGCCTTCAGCCTTCTCGCCCTCGTCATCGTTGCGGCCATCGTGTTGTCGCTGGCCAAGAAGCAGGCCTCGGCCTTGAAGCCGCCGGCGCCGGGCGCGTCGGCAGCCGCCACGGGGCCCGCGGCCTTGCCGCGGCCCGAGGCGGTGGGCGCCCAGGTGCTGAAGTCCATCGACGAGGCCGCCAGGAAGGCGGCCGAAGCGGCCTCCGCGCAGTCCAACTGAGGCCGTGACCGGCCACAAGCTCTTCTTCGCGCTGCGGCCCGACGAAGAGACGGCCGAGCGCATCGCCCGCTTCGCCACCGCCGAGCACGAGGCGCGCGGCCTGAAGCCGCGGCTGCGGCCCAGCCGCATCTTCCACATCACGCTGCATTACTTTGGCTTCTTTGACGCCGAGCCCGATGCCGAGCTCGTCGCTCTTGCAAGTCGGGCCGCGTCGGAGCTCGTCTGGCCGGCCTTCGACCTCAGCTTTGACTGCTTCAGGAGCTGGGGCCAGGAACGCTCGTCCAAACACCCCTTCGTGCTGACCGGCGGCCAGGGCCTGGAGGGTGCGCGAGAGTTGCAGGGCGCTCTCGTCGGGCGGCTGATGGCCCAGGGTCTCGACCGATCCGATCTGGACTACGTGCCGCATCTGACCCTGCGCTACGACAAGCGCACGGCGCCCGACTGGCCGGTCGATCTGCCGGGCTGGATCGCCAGCGAATTCGTCCTCGTGAAAAGCCCCCAGGGCCTGACCCGGCACGACGTCATCGCCCGCTGGGCGTTGCAGGGCTGAGGCCTGCTCCTACAGCGCGGGTCGCCATCGGCCGACCGGCAGCGGAATGGCGAATGGCCACCATGAGCCATCCTTCGCCAGGAGTTGCAGCCATGATCCTCAAGCCCCTTATCGCCCTCGTGGCCACCTCGGCGCTGGCCGCCAAGCTGGTCCAGCATTTCAGCCAAACCCACAAGCTGCGCCGTGTCCACGACGACAAGCGACAGCATCGTGAAGAGATGCACCGCTGGGAGGCCGAAGGCGGCAATCTGCCGACGCCCCAGACCACGGCCAAGGCGCCGGCCAAGCGCCGCGCCACCCGCACCAAGCGTGTCAGCCCCTGACGATGGCCTCGGCCAGGGCGCGCACGCTCAGCGGCGCCGAGCCCTCGGCCTTGTTGGAGATGGTGACGAAGGCCTCCTGGCCAGCGCCCGCCGTGCCGCGAATGATGCGGGCCAGCTCGGCTCGGGTCTCGGGGTCCGGGTCCAGCATCTCGTTGAATTCGCCGTACTGGTTTTCAGCGTCTTCGTAACCGTAGGGGCCGTGCCGGCGGTTCAGATTCCAGCGCACCACCAGCGGCCCCGGCCATAGCGCGCGCAGCCACGGAAGTTGCTCCGACAGCGATGGCAGCTTGGGATGCAGGCCGACGCAGTAGCGCGCGCCGGTGTCGCGCAGCAGGGCGACGAAGTCCGAACTCAGCCACACGGCGTCGCGAACCTCCACGGCCAGCACGCCGGCCGGTGGCGTCGGACAGGCCCGCAGCAGGGCGTGCAGCAGATCGAGCTGCTCGCTCATCCGCGAGAGCCGCTGTGAGGGCAGGGGACTGAGCTGGAAGACCAGGGCGCCGATGGTGGTGCCCAGGCCTTCGCAGGCCGGCTCGATGAAGGTCTGCAGCGCCGTGGTCGGGTCGAGGAAGAGGGGGTTGGGCTTCTGGCCGCGGCCGTCCTCGCTGCGCAGCAACGCGTCGGTCACCAGGCTGGGCGCCTTGACGGTAAATCGAAATCCTTTCGGCACTTGCTGGGCATGGCGCTCGAAGTCGCTGGCGGCGATGGGTCGGTAGAAGCCGCGGTCGATGCCGACGGCGCGCAGCAGCGGGTGGGCGGCATAGGCCGTGAGGCCGGTCTTGGACAGCGTCGCCTCGCTGTGCTTGCCGGCCCAGACCAGGTCTTCCCAACCGGGATAGCTCCAGGTCGAAGTCCCCAGATGCACATGCGGCGACAGCGCCGCGGCCAGCGCCTGGTCCTCGGCAACCGGCGGCGCAGGCTGCACGCCGCGCGCTCGCTTCTTCTCCGGCGGGCCGCCGAACAGTTCGTCCTGCATCAGAACATCAGCAGCTTCAGCAGCACGATGTTGACGAGCAGCAGCATCAGGGCCGTCGGCAGCTGCGCCTTGATGACGCCGTTCCTGTCCTTCAGCTCGAGCAGGGCGGCGGGGATGATGTTGAAGTTGGCGGCCATGGGCGTCATCAGTGTGCCGCAGTAGCCGCAGAACATGCCGATGGCGGCCATCACCGCCGGGTTGCCGTGGTGCATGCCGAGCAGGATGGGAATGCCGATGCCGGCCGTCATGACCGGGAAGGCCGCGAAGGCATTGCCCATGACCATGGTGAACAGCGCCATGCCCAGGGCATAGGCCGCGACGGCGTACAGCGCGTTGTCGACCGGGATATAGCTGGTCGTCAGATGAGCCACGGCCTTGCCGACGCCGGCGTCGGTGAACAGCAGGCCCAGGGTGGCCAGCATCTGCGGCAGGATGACGGCGGGGCCCATGGTCTCCAGCAGGCGGCGCGATTCGCGCAGGGCCTGCATGGGCGTCTCGCGCGTCATCCACAACGCGGCCGCCAGGCCGACGAGGGCGCCGAGGCCGACGCTGATCAGCGTGACGTTCTTGCTTTCGACGAGCAGCCAGTCGCCGAGGTGCACGTCCTTCAGGGTCAGCGTGCCGACCAGGGCCAACACCGTGATGGCGAGGATGGGCAGGAAGAGCTTGTTGCCCAGGCGCGCGGCGCTGGCCTGGCGCTCGGCCGGCTCGCGCGTGCCGTGCTTGCCCATGGAGACGCCGCCGAGGCCGCCCAGGGCCGCGAGCATGACGACGATGAGGCCGGAGACCACCGGCGGCAGCACGTCGCCGGCCAGGTAGATGACGGCCCACAGGGCCCAGAACAGGCCGCTGCTCCAGCGCCGCGGATTGCTGCGGTCGAGCCAGGTGAGCACCGCGACGATGACCAGCGCGATGCCGGTCAGCAGGAAGAACTGGTCGAGCTTGAGGAGGGCGTTCATGCCTTGGTCCCCTCTTCAGCGCGGGCGTGGGCGATGTCCTGGGGCAGGCGGTGGTCCAGGCGGATCAGCCGTGCGGCATGGATGACGAAGGCCGCGATGGCCGTCGGGATGCCCCACAGCGCGATATGCAGCGGGTCGGTGACGATACCGTTCTCGGCCAGGAAGGTCTGCATCAGCACGATGGAGCCGAAGGCGACAAAGATGTCCTCACCGAAGAAAAGGCCGACGTTGTCGGTCGCCGAGGCCATGGCCTTCCACTTGTCGCGCACGGGCTGCGGGATGGGGCCGTGGGTCTTCTCGGCGGCGGCTTCGGTCATGGGGGCGACGAGAGGGCGCACCATCGGCGCATGGCCACCCAGCGAGGTCAGGCCCATGGCCGCGGCGGTCTCGCGGATGAAGAGATAGACCACGAGCAGACGGCCCGCCGTCGCCGAGCGGATGCCGCCGATCCAGGTCTGGGCTCGCTCGCGCAGGCCGTGTCTTTCCAGCAGTCCGATGATGGGCAGGGGCAGCAGCAGGGTCAGGGGCAGGTTGCGCGTCTTGACGAAGCCGGTGCCCAGCTTCGCCAGGATGAGGTCCAGCGGCAGCTTGGCCGCGAGGCCGGTCGCGATGCCGGCCACGGCGACGACGAGCACCGGGTTGAAGCGCAGCACGAAGCCGACGATGACGACGGCGACGCCGATCAGCGGCCACAGGGAGACGGTAGCTTGCATGGTGATCCTTGGGTCGGGTCAGGCGCGCAGCTGCACGCCGGCTTGTTGAAGGGCTTGGTGGATGGCGCGGGCAAAGGCGAGGGCATGGGCGCCGTCGCCATGCAGGCAGATGGTCTGGGCCTGCAGGGGAACGATTTCTCCGGTCACGGCCTGCACGACGCCTTCGCTGACCATGCGCAGCGTGCGGGCGACGGCTTCGGCTGTGTCTTCGACAAAGGCGCCGGGCTGGCTGCGCGGCACCAGGCTGCCGTCGGCGCGGTAGCCGCGGTCGGCAAAGACTTCGGCAACGGCGCGCAGCCCGGCGCGCTCGGCGGCCTTCAGCAGTTCGCCGCCGGCCAGGCCGTAGAGGGCGAGGGATGGGTTGACGTCGAGCACGGCGCCGGCAATGGCATCGGCCAGCGCCGGATCGCGCGCCGCCTGGTTGTAGAGGGCGCCATGCGGCTTGACGTGATGCAGCCGCCCACCGGCCGCGCGCACCAGGGCGTCCATCGCGCCGATCTGGTAGATCAGGTCGGCCCTGACATCGGCGGGCTCCAGCTGCATCTCGCTGCGGCCGAAGTTCTCACGGTCGGGATAGCTCGGATGGGCGCCGATGGCCACGCCGCGCTCGAGTGCGGCGGCCACGGTCGCCTGCATCAGCCGCGCGTCGCCGGCATGCCAGCCGCAGGCGATATTGGCCGAGCTGACCAGGGCCAGCAGTTCGGCGTCGTCGGGCGCGCCTTCACCGAGATCGGCATTCAGATCGACATGCATAGGGCAGTCCTCAGTTGATCGAGTTCGGTCTGGCGTCGGCGCAGCGCGGCGCGCGCCTCGTCGACGCTGCAGGGGGCGAAGCGCAGCGTTCCGCCGAGGCGCAGCTGGCCCAGCTTCCACAGGTCGGCGCGGATGACGACGCCGATCTTGGGATAACCACCCGTTGTCTGCGCATCGGCCATCAACACGATGGGCTGGCCTGCAGGCGGCACCTGGATGACGCCAGGCAGGACGCCGTGCGAGGCCAGTTCGCCGCCGCGCTCACGTTTCAGCTCCGGGCCCGCGAAGCGATAGCCCATGCGGTTGCTTTGCGGCGTCAGCTGCCAGTCGGCGGCCCAGAAGGCCTCGCGGGCGGCGGCGGAGAAGTCCTCGTGCTCTGGGCCGGGCAGCACGCGCACGGTCGCATCCCAGTCAGGCGGGCGAATGCCGATGCTGCGCGCGGGCAGGCGCTCGGGCACGGCCAGCGGCAGCACATCGCCGTCGTGCAGCGCGCGGCCGCCGAGGCCGCCGAAGCCGGCCTTCAGGTCGGTGCTGAGAGAGCCCAGAGCCGGGGGCAGGGCGATGCCGCCGGAGATGCAGAGATAGCTGCGCATGCGCTCGCGCGGCGCGGCGAGCTTGAGCGTCTGGCCCGCCTGCACCCGCTGGCGCCACCAGGGACGCAGCGGCCGACCGTCCAGCGTGGCGTCGGCGTCGGTGCCGGTGAGGGCGATGCAGCAGTCGGCATCCAGACGCAGCGTGGCGGGGCCGAGCGTGAACTCGAGGCCGGCCGCGTCGGCGGCGTTGCCGACCAGCAGATTGCCCCAGCTCAGCGCGATGTCGTCCATCGCGCCGCAGCGGCTGATGCCACGGTCGCGCCAGGCGTCGCGGCCGAGGTCTTGCACGGTGGTCAGCGGGCCGGCGCGCAGGACTTCGATCATGAAGACGCCTCCGCGACGAAGCGTACGCGGTCGCCCGGCGCCAGCAGCGTGGGTGGCTCGGCCTTGGGGTCGAAGAGGGGCAGGGCGGTGCGGCCGATGAGCTGCCAGCCGCCGGGCGTGACCAGCGGATAGATGCCGGTCTGGGCGCCGCCGATGCCGACACTGCCGGCCGGCACGGCCGTGCGCGGCTCGCTGCGGCGCGGCGCGTGCAGGGTGGGGTCCAGGCCGCCCATATAGGCAAAGCCGGGCTGGAAGCCGATGAAGTAGACGATGTAGTCGGCGGCGGTGTGGCGCCGGATGATGTCGGCGATCGACAGGCTGCAGTGGGCCGCGACGTCGGCGAGGTCGGGTCCGTCGTAGTGAACCGGGATTTCGACAAGGCGGCCGGCCTGCTGGCGCCGCAGCGGCCGGGCCCACAGCTCTCGCGCCGCGTCTTCCAGCACTGCGCTGTCGATCGCCAGTGGGTCGAAGGTCAGCGTCAGGTTGTTCATGCCCGGGATCAGGCCGAGCACACCTTCGGTCTGGGCCAGGCCAGCGCCGAGCTGCCAGATGCGCTGCTGATGTTCGAGCTCGATGGTGCCATCCACCGCACAGCACAGCGCCGCTTCACCCAAGGGGCGAACGAGGAGGGCGGGTGGCTTGGCGCTCATTTGCATTCGTTCAAAACGTATACGATTTGTATTCGAGTCGTGCTTATGATGTCAATCATGGTTCGCAGCATCGTGTCGTCCTCGCACCTGGTCTCGGACAAGAGCGCCGAGCTGTCGGAGTTCGAGTTCGGCCTCATCGTCGTCAGCAATGCCTTCAACCGCTGGATGGTGCGCTGCATGGCCGCCGCCGGCATGAAGGACCTGGCGGCCCTGGACGTGTCGCTGCTGCATCACGTCAACCACCGCGACCGCCAGAAGAAGCTGGCCGACATCTGCTTTGTGCTGAACGTGGAGGACACCCATGTCGTCGCCTACTCGCTGCGCAAGCTCGTGGGCATGGGCCTGGTGCAGAGCGAGAAGGTCGGCAAGGAAGCCTTCTATTCGACGACGGCCCAGGGCCAGGCCCTGTGCGAGGCCTACCGCGAGGTGCGCGAGCGCTGCCTGATGGAGGCCCTGGCCGACAGCGGCCAGCAGAACCAGGACATCGGCGACTGCGCCCAGTTGATGCGCCTTCTGTCGGGGCTCTACGACCAGGCGTCGCGTTCCGCCGCTTCTCTCTGAGGCTCGGCTCTAAACTGCCGGCCCGATGAGCGAGCCGACCCCCATCTTCACGCCAACCGACGAATTCGCCATGCGCCAGGCGCTGGACCAGGCCCACAACGCCTGGCTGGTGGGCGAGGTGCCGGTCGGCGCCGTCATCGTGCGCGGCGGCCAGATCATCGCGACCGGCTACAACCGGCCCATCACGACGCACGATCCGACGGCCCATGCCGAGATCGTTGCCCTGCGCCATGCCGCCGCGCTGCTGGAGAACTACCGGCTGCCGGAGTGCGAGCTCTTCGTGACGCTGGAGCCCTGCGCGATGTGTGCGATGGCGCTGATGCATGCGCGCTTCAAGCGCGTCGTCTTCGCCGCGGCCGACCCCAAGACCGGTGTGGCGGGCTCGGTCATCGACCTGTTCGGCCAGCCCCAGCTCAACCACCACACGCGCATTGAGGGCGGCCTGATGGCCGAGGCCTCGTCCCAGCTGCTGCGCGATTTCTTTGCTGAACGCCGCGAGGCCGCACGCGCGCGCCGCGCCGAGCGCCGGGGCATCATCCCGACCGGCGAAGCTACCGAACTGGACCCCTCCTGATGACCTCGTTGACCCTCTTCACGCCGTCGGGCGTGCTGGCCAAGGCCGAGAACCTGAAGCGCGCAGCCAAGCGGCTCGGCCAGCTCGGTTTCGAGGTCAGCATCGATGCCGATGCCCTGTCCAAGCACCAGCGCTTTGCCGGTGACGACGCCACGCGGCTCGCGGCCCTGCACCGCATCGCCGATGCGGCGCCGTCGGTCGCGATGGCCACGCGCGGCGGCTACGGCCTGACGCGCCTGCTGGACCAGCTCGACTGGGGCCGCATCGCCAAGAGCATCGAGCAGGGCACGCGTTGGGTCGGCTACAGCGACCTGACGGCGCTGCAGAACGGGCTGATCGCCCGCCACAAAGGCTTGTCGATGTGGGCGGGCCCGCTGGCCTGCGACGACTTCGGCCGCAGCGAGGCCGATGGCGGCGTCGACGAGATCACCCAGGACTGCTTCACCGAGGCCATGAGCGGTGCGCTGGAGGCTGTCGGCTTTCGTGAACCCAGCGGCGGCTTCGACGGCCTGGAGGCGCGCGGGCGGCTGTGGGGCGGCAACCTGACCGTGCTGTGCTCGCTGCTGGGCACGCCGCACTGGCCCAAGATCAAGGGCGGCATCCTGTTCCTCGAAGACATCAACGAGCACCCCTACCGCGTCGAGCGCATGCTGCTGCAGCTGCAGCAGGCGGGCGTCATCGACAACCAGGCGGCGGTGCTGCTGGGCGACTTCAGCGGCGCGGCCAAGTCGCCGCTGGACAAGGGCTATGGCATCAAGGACGCCGTCGCGGCGCTGCGCGCGCGCAGCAAGACGCCGGTGCTGACCGGCCTGCCCTTCGGTCACATCCGTACCAAGATCTGCCTGCCGGTGGGCGGCACGGTCGAGCTCTATGTGCAGGGCCGCGAGGCCATCCTGGGCTGGCAGTCGGACCCGCGCCTGGCCCATGCGGCCCATCACCATCACGATGAGAGCTGCGGCGACGACTGCGGCCACGAACACCACCATCACTGAAGTCACCCCGGGTTTTCCTCGCCGCATTTCCCTCGGCGGCGACCCTGTATAGACGAGTCGGCCGCCTATGATTCCTGCATCGCCTCGGCCCGCGCCGGGGCGCTTGTTTTTGAGGGTGTCTCGTGGTGGGAATCGGCAGGTGGATCAAGGGCAGCTGGGGCGCGTTGGCGCTGGCGCTGCTGGCCGCCTGCAACAACAGCCCCTTCCCGCGCGGCGCCGAGCGCGAGAACGTGCTTTATGTCGCCTTCCCCGAGCGCTCGCCGCGCTATCTGGACCCGGCCTCGTCCTATGCCGCGCCCGAAAGCGCCTATGTCTACGAGATCAGCGAGCCGCCCTACGGCTACCAGTACCTGAAGCGACCCTACGAGCTGATCCCGCGCGCCGCGTCCGACGTGGTCAGGCCATATTTTCTCGATGCTCAGGGCAATCGCCTGCCCGACGATGCCCGCGACGACCAGATCGCCGAGGCTGTCTATGACATTCCCATCCGCCCCGGCCTGAAGTGGTCGCCCCATCCGGCCTTCGCCAAGGATGCCCAGGGCAACTACCGTTATCACCAGCTCAAGCCCGGCGAACTCGGCGACAAGCGCAGCCCCTTCGAGTTCGCCCACCTCGACACGCGCGAGGTCGTCGCCGAGGACTTCGTCTATGCCCTCAAGCGCCACGCCAGCCCGCGCCTGGAGGCGCCGGTGGCGCCGGTGTTCTCCGAGCATGTCATCGGGCTCAAGGACTACATCGCCCTCGTCCGGCAGGAGAGCGACAAGCAGCTTGCCGGCCTGCCCGAGAACATCGCCGACAAGCCTTTCCTCGACCTGCGCCGCTGGCCGCTGGCCGGCGCTCAGGCCGTCAACGACCATCTGCTGCGCATCCGCCTCAAGGGCCGCTACCCGCAATGGCGCTACTGGCTGGCCACCAGTTTCACGGCGGCCGTGCCCTGGGAGGTGGACGCCTTCTATGCCCAGCCCGGCATGGCAGCCAACTCGCTGAGCTGGAACCAGTGGCCGGTGGGCAGCGGCCCCTTCATGATGACGGAGTACCAGCAGGACCGCCGCCACGTCATGAGCCGCAATCCCAACTACCGGCCCGACACCTACCCCTGCGAAGGTGGCCCCGGCGACGCCGAGGCCGGGCGGCTGGCGGACTGTGGCAAGCGCATTCCCTTCGTCGACAAGGTCGTCGCCATCAACGTCAAGGAGAAGGTGCCCATCAAGGAGCTGTTCAAGCAGGGCTATCTGGACCTGCCCGAGCTGGATCGCACCGACTGGGGCATCAACCTGGCCGTGGACCGCGACGACTCCGACGAGGTCAAGCGCTTCTTCGAGCAGCGCGGCTTCCAGCTGCCGACCGATGTCGACATCACCAACTGGTATGTCGGCTTCAACTGGCTGGACCCCGTCGTTGGCCGCGGCGACACCCCCGAGCAGCAAAAGCGCAACCGCGCGCTGCGCCAGGCCATCTCCATCGCCGTCGACTGGGAGGAGGGCTATGGCCGCATCTTCCGCGACAAGGGCGGCGATGCGGCCCAGAGCCCCATCCCGCCTGGCGTGTTCGGCTCCCGGGAGGGGCGGCCCGGTGAATACAACCCGGTCACGCATCGCCTCGTCGACGGCAAGCCGGTGCGCCGGCCCATCGAGGATGCGTTGAAGCTGATGGAAGAGGCCGGCTACCCCGACGGGCGTGACGTGAAGACCGGCAAGCCCCTGGTGCTGAACTACGATTTCCAGCGCGTGATCACGCCCGAGCTCAAGGCCGAGAACGACTGGATGGTGCGCCAGTTCGCCAAGCTCGGCATCCAGCTCGACATCCGCGCCACCGACTTCAACCAGTTCCAGGAAAAGGTGCTGAAGGGCCGCCACCAGGTCTACTGGGGCGGCTGGTTCGCCGACTACCCCGACGTCGAGAACTTCTTCTTCCTGCTCTACGGCCCCAACAGCAAGAGCCTGCACGAGGGCGAGAACATCTCCAACTACGCCAGCCCCGAGTTCGATCGCCTGTTCCGCAAACTGCAGTCGCTGGAGGACGGGCCGGAGAAGGCCGGGGTCATGGCGAAGATGAACGATGTCGTGCGCGAGGACGCGCCCTGGACCTGGGGCTATTGGAGCTATTCCGGCCTGGCCTACCAGAGCTGGGTGCACAACGGCAAACCGGGCGTCGTCGTGCTGGACCGCTCGCGCTATCTGCGCGTGGACGTGGCCGAGCGCACGCGCAAGATCGCGGAGTGGAACCAGCCGGTCTGGTGGCCGTTGCTGGCCCTGGCCGCCGGCGCCCTGGCTATCTTCATCGCGACGCGGCGCGCCTGGCGGGCGCGCGAGGCTGCCACCGCGCTGAGTGTGGAGACCGCCTGATGCTGGGCTTCATGCTGCGCCGCCTGGGCTATGGCCTGGCCATCCTGGTCGGCGTCAATCTCTTCACCTTCTTCCTGTTCTTCTCGGTCAACACGCCCGACGACATGGCGCGGCTCAACATCGGCGGCAAGCGCGTCACGCAAGTGCAGATCGAGAAGTGGAAGACCGAGCGGGGCTATGACAAGCCGCTGTACCACGACGCCGGCCGCGAGGGTGTGCAGCGCTTCACCCACACCATCCTGTGGGAGCGCTCGGTCAGCCTGTTCGCGCTGGACTTCGGCAAGAGCGATGCGCGCCAGGCCGTCAACATCGGCCACGAGATCAAGGTGCGCATGGGCGTCAGCCTGCAGCTGGCCCTGCCGCTCTTCATCCTGCAGGTCATCGTCAGCGTGGCCTTCGCGCTGATGCTGGTGTTCTTCCGGCACAGCCGCATCGACTTCTGGGGCGTCGTGCTCTGCGTGCTGATGCTGTCCATCTCCAGCCTGTTCTACATCATCGTCGGCCAGTTCCTGTTCGCGCGGCTGCTGAAGCTTGTGCCGATGAACGGCTTTGCGCCGGGGCTGGATGCCGTCAAGTTCCTGGTCCTGCCCATCCTGCTGTCGCTGCTGTCGCGCCTGGGTGGCGAGGCGCGGCTGTACCGGGCGATGTTCCTGGAGGAGATGGGCAAGGACTATGTGCGCACGGCCCGGGCCAAGGGCCTGTCTGAAGGCCGGGTGTTGAGTCGCCATGTGCTGCGCAATGCGCTGATCCCCATCATCACCAGTGCCGGCAGCTATCTGCCCTATGTCTTCCTGGGCAGCCTGGTGTTCGAGAGCTTCTTCGGCATCCCGGGCCTGGGCGCCTTCGTCATCGAGGCCATCACCGGCCAGGACTTCGCCATCGTGCGGACCATGGTTTTCCTCGGCGCACTGCTATACATCGCCAGCAATGTGCTGATCGACATCGCCTACACCTGGGTGGACCCGCGGGTGCGCCTGTCATGATCATGGCCCCCACGCTCACTTCGTTCACTGCCCCCCGCGGGGGCGCTCATGGCCTTCGGGCGGCCGGGCGGCCATGAAGTTCGTCCTGCTCTGGACCGACCTGGCGCTGTGGCTGATGACCGCGGCCGGCCTGGCCTATGCGTGGCGGGTGAGGGGGCAGGCCCATCTGCGCACGACCTGGCGGCGCGTGCTGCGCGACCCGGTGGCGGCCTGCGCCGGCGTCGTCATGGCCCTGTTCCTGATCGTGACCCTGGTGGACAGCCTGCACCTGCGCCGCGAGCTGTCGTCGACGGATGGCAGCGTGGTCTACGACACGCGCACGCTGTCCGCCCTGGACCTGCTGCTGGAGCGCCAGGTCGGCATGCGCGAGGTCAGCTACTCCGTACCGTTAGGGACGCATGGCTTCAACAAGGAGAGCGTCGTTGATGCCCAGGGCCAGGCGGGGCGCGACTACCCGCGCCTGAAGTTCGGCGGCAGCCATCTGAGCGACCCGGCCACGCAATGGGCAGGCGACGTCGCAAGTCGCGCGGCCGCCGGATTGGCGGCCGGCATGGTGGTCATACTTGTTCTCGTCGCCCTGACCGCCGCGGCGCTCGCCCGCCGTCACGGTGGCTGGCGCCGCGCGCTGGCCGACCTGGCCGCCGACCGCACCTTCTATCCGCTGCGCGCCGTCCTCATCACGCTGGCCATCGCGTTGCTGCTGGCCGCCCCTGTGATCGCGCTGATGCCGCACTACCACGTCTTCGGCACCGACCGCACTGGCAACGATGTGCTGGTGCAGGCGCTGAAGAGCGTGCGCACGGCCTTCGTCATCGGCGCGTTGTCGACGCTGGCCACCCTGCCCATCGCGTTGCTGCTGGGCGTGCTGGCGGGCTTCTACAAGGGCTGGGTCGACGAGGCCATCCAGTACGTCTACACGACGCTGAGCTCGGTGCCCAATGTGCTGCTGATCGCCGCCTGCGTGATGATGGTGCAGGTCTTCTTCGACAAGAACCCCGAGCTCTTCGAGACCGCGGCCGAGCGCTCGGACGTGAAGATGCTGGTGCTCTGCCTCATCCTCGGCCTGACCGGCTGGGCCGGGCTGTGCCGCCTGGTGCGCGCCGAGACGCTGAAGCTGCGCGAACTGGACTATGTGCAGGCAGCCACGGCCTTCGGCGTCGGCGACCTGCGCATCATGGCTCGCCACATCGTGCCCAACGTCATGCACCTGGTGCTGATCACCCTGGTGCTGAGCTTCTCCGAGCTCATCCTGTACGAGGCCGTGCTGACCTATGTCGGCGTCGGCGTCGATCCGGTGATGAACAGCTTCGGCAGCATGATCAACCTGGCCCGCGCCGAGATGTCGCGCGACCCGGTGGTCTGGTGGAGCTTCGCAGCGGCCTTCGGCTTCATGGTCGGCCTGGTGCTGGCGGCCAATCTCTTCGCCGATGGCGTGCGCGACGCCTTCGACCCGCGGGCCCGCTCGACGCGGCCACGGCTCCTGCAGCGCAGCAAAGAGGCGGTCGATGCTTGAGATCGACGACCTCAAGGTCCAGCTGGACGCCGATGCCGGCCTGGTGCGCGCCATCGACGGCCTGCACCTGGCGCTGAAGCGCGGCGAGACCTTCGCGCTGGTCGGCGAGAGCGGCTGCGGCAAGAGCATGACGGCCCTGGCCCTGATGCGCCTCTTGCCCGAGAACGGCCGATTTGCCGGCGGCAGCGTGCGACTGGACGGCCAGGATCTGCTGGCCCTGCCCGAGAGCCGCATGCGCGAGGTGCGCGGCGGCCGGGTCTCGATGATCTTCCAGGAGCCGTCGACCAGCCTGAACCCCGTCATGCGCGTGGGCGACCAGATCGTCGAGGCCATCGAGGCCCACACGGCACTGCGCGGCGCGGCGGCGCGCGCCAAGGCCATCGACTGGCTGGCGCGAGTCGGCATTCCCGAGCCGCAGCGCCGCATCGACGACTACCCTTTCCGCCTGTCCGGCGGCCAGAAGCAGCGCGTGATGATCGCCATCGCGCTGGCCGCCGAGCCTGACTACCTGGTGGCCGACGAGCCCACGACGGCCCTGGACGTCACCATCCAGGCGCAGATCCTCGACCTGATCAGAGACCTGCAGCGCGAACGCCAGCTGGGCATGCTGCTGATCACCCACGACCTGGCCGTTGTCAGCCGCATGGCCCATCGCGTGGCGCTGATGTATGCCGGGCAGATCATCGAAGTTGCACCGGCGGCCGAGTTCTTCGCCGCACCCAAGCATCCTTACGCGAGGCTGCTGCTGCAGGCATTGCCCGACGCTGCGCGCCGCGGCGAGCCGCTGGCGGCCATCGCCGGCACGGTGCCGCCGCTGTGGCTGGCATTCGCCGGCTGTCGCTTCGCACCGCGTTGCGACAGGGCCATGGTCCATTGCACGACCACGCCGCCCGGCCTGACCGAGGAAGGTCCGCGGCACCAGGTGCGCTGCCTGCTCTACAGCCAGCCTGGCGAGGCGTTGCCACGTGAGGAGGCCATGCCCGTCGTGCTGCGGCCGACGCCGGCAGAGCAGGGTGCTCCGCTGCTGGACGTGCGGGACCTGCGCGTGCGCTTCGCGCTGAAGGCGCCGCTGTTCCACCGCGGCCCGCGGCATTTCGACGCGGTGGACGGCATCAGCCTGCGGCTGCACGCCGGGCGCACTCTGGCTCTGGTCGGCGAATCGGGCTGCGGCAAGACGACGTCGGGCAAGGCCATCGTGCAGTTGCTGCGCCGCCAGGCGCAGATCAGCGGCCAGGCCCTCTTCGAAGGCCAGGACCTGTTCAAGCTCAGTGGCGCGGCGCTGCTGCACGCGCGGCGCCACATCCAGATCATCTTCCAGGACCCGTTTGCATCGCTGAACCCGCGCCTGCGCGTGGCCGATCTGCTGGAGGAAGGCCTGATCGCACTGCGGCCAGACCTCAGCGCCGATGCCCGGCGCGAACGCCTGCACACCCTGGTCGACCAGGTGGGCCTGCGCCGTGACGCCCTGCAGCGCTGGCCGCATGAGTTTTCGGGCGGCCAGCGCCAGCGCATCGCCATCGCCCGGGCACTGGCGGTCGAGCCCCGGCTGATCGTCTGCGACGAACCGACCTCGGCCCTGGACGTGTCGGTGCAGGCGCAGATCCTCAACCTGCTGCGCGAACTGCAGCGGGAGCAGGGCCTGGCCTACCTCTTCATCACCCACAACATCGGCGTCGTCGAATACATCGCCGACGACATCGCAGTGATGCAGGCAGGCCACATCGTGGAGCAGGGAAGCTGTCAGACAGTTACCTGTCAGCCTCACGAAGGCTACACGAAAGATCTGCTCAAATCTGTCCCGCGACTCGTCATTTATGACCGTTAAGCATTGTTGCACTCAGGCAACGATTAGGGAATTCACTCTAAGCTGAATCTGCTTGAAATATCAAGTAAATCAACGGCTTAGCCTGCACCAAGCTGGCGCCTAGGAGTACCCCGGGGGAAGGGGCTTTATGACGAACGACACACTCCCCGCACCCTTAACCTGAGACGAAAGCTCGGGCCAAGGATCGGCCTCATCGGGCCGACACCGCCTCCACACGAAGGCGGGCATTCATCCATTCAGGAGTGTCCATGTTCAAAACAACCACCATCACTGGCGCCATCCTGGCTCTGGCCGCAACAAGCGCGCTGGCCCAGGAAGCTCAAAAGCTGGAACGCATCGAGATCACCGGCTCGTCCATCCGCCGCGTCGACGCGGAAACGGCACTGCCTGTGTCCGTCATCAGCCGCGCCGATATCGAGCGCACCGGTGTCACGACGGCCCAGGATCTGGTTCAGCTGATCCCGTCCATGTTCGGCGGCTCCGTCACGGCCAACAACGTCGGCGCCACCGGCGTGGCTTCGACCGCAGCCCTGCGCGGCCTGGCATCCAAGTACACGCTGGTGCTGCTGAACGGCCGCCGCGTGGCCAACTACGCGTTCGGCAATTCGCCGGTCGACCTGAATTCCATCCCGCTGTCGGCCGTGGAGCGCGTTGAAGTGCTGCGCGACGGCGCCTCGGCCATCTACGGCGCTGACGCCGTTGCCGGTGTCGTCAACTTCATCCTGCGCAAGGACTACAAGGGCCTGGAAGTCAACGTGTCCGTGGCCCAGCCCCAGGGTGCCGGCGGCGATTCGCACACGGTGAACTTCACGGGCGGCTACGGTGACCTCGCCACCGACCGCTTCAACGTCCTCTTCAGCGCCAGCCGCGAGCAGGACGATGCACTGAAGGCCACCCAGCGCTCCTTCGCTTCGTCGGCCGACCGTCCCGACCTGGGCGTCAACAAGGCCTCGCCGCGCAACGGCATTCCCAACCTGAACTTCGTTGACACCCTGGGCAACGGTTACGGCACGTCCGGCAACGCCATCGCTCCGGCAGTGAACCCGTTCCGCTACAACGGTTGCAACAACCCCGATTTCGCTTTGGTGGTCGTCAACGCTTCCACCTGCGGCACCGACTACGTCAAGTACATCGACCTGATCCCGTCGCAGACCCACCAGAACCTGTTCGTTCGCGGCGTGTTCCAGCCGGCAGCAGATCACCAGATCTTTGCCGAGGCGATGCATGTGAAGGACAACACCGTCGCGACCTACTCGCCGGCGCCCTACACGCTGACGATGCGCTACCCGGCGAACGGCCGCTTCTATCCCAAGACCATCACGTTGCCCAAGGGCATGATCGTGAAGGCGGGCTTCAAGTACCCCAACGGCACGGTGCAGGCTGCCGATGGCCCCCTGGCCACCGACGTCGTCGTCACGCCGACCGGCGCGATGACCGGCACCTGGCGCACGGTGGCCGGCGGCGGCCGTACCGACCTGACCGAGACCACCACGGACCGTTTCCTGATCGGTGCCAAGGGCACGGTTGCGGATTGGGACTATGAAGCCGCGCTCGTCACGTCCCAGAACAAGGGCACGATCTCCTTCGGTCCGGGCAAGTACAGCTATGCCAAGCTGACCCCGCTGGTCAACTCGGGCCAGATCAACGTCTTCGGCGCGCAGGATGCGCAGAGCCAGGCCGCCCTGGACAGCGCCCTGCTGACCGGTCCCGAACAGACCGCCACGTCGAAGTCCACCGAGTTCGACTTCCGCGTGTCCAAGGAGCTCTTCGAGATGCCCGCCGGACCCTTCGGCCTGGCGACCGGCGTGTCCTTCCGCAAGGAAGAGCTGAACCAGGTCTCCTTCCCGGTGCTGGAGTCGGGTGACGAAGTGGGCGGCAACGGCCCGGTGCCCGGCGTTTCGGGCGACCGCAAGGTCTTCGGCGCCTTCGTCGAAGTCAACGTGCCCATCATCAAGGGCCTGGAAGTTCAGGGCGCTGCGCGCTACGACAACTACAAGAACGGCTTCGGCACCAAGTTCAACAACGTCAGCCCCAAGCTGAGCATGCGCTTCCAGCCCATGAAGGAGCTGCTGGCGCGCGCCTCGATCGGCAAGGGCTACCGCGCCCCGACGCTGTATGAAAACCTGCGCCCCTTCACGGCCGGCAACAACACCGCCGCGAACTGGAGCGATCCGACCCGCTGCCCGAACGGCGTGCCCATCAATGTGCCGGCCGGTGGCACTCCGGTGGATTCGAGCACCGAGTGCCAGGTGCAGCAACCCACGGCCCTGGAAGGCAACAAGAACCTGCGTCCTGAGAAGTCCAAGCAGTACTCCGCTGGCCTGGTCTTCTCGCCGATGGCCGAGCTGAACATGTCGATCGACTACTGGTCGGTCAACATCAAGGACTCCATCGCGGCCCAGTCCGAGATCCAGGTGTTCCAGAACCCGACGACGTACGCCAACGCGTTCTACCGCTACAACCCGGCCTTCTTCCCGGACGGCTATGACAACACCGGCCAGGCTCAGAACCCGGCTGGCGCCATCGTCCAGGGCCAGGACTCGCGCTACCCGCTGGCCTATGTCTACCTGCCTTATTCCAACACGTCGCGCTTCTTCGCCTCGGGCATCGACCTGAGCGCGCAGTACAAGGCGAAGATGATGGGCGGCACGTTCGGCGCGACCTTCGACGGCACGCTCTACACCAAGCACGGTTACCAGTACTTCGGTACGCCGTCGGAGAGCGACATCGGCAAGTACAAGGACTTCGGCCCCACGCCGCGCTGGCGCCATGCCATCACGGCCTCGTACTCGACCGGCATCTGGAACGCTTCGCTGACGAACAACTACACATCCAAGTACAACGACTACGTCAACCCCGCCAACCTCGGCGGCGCGAACTATCCTGAAGTGCGTACGGTGAAGGCCTATTCACTGTGGGATGCCCAGATCGGCGTCAGCCCGGCAAAGAACCTGGACCTGTCCTTCGGCATCAAGAACCTGCTGAATACGGAACCGCCGTCGTCGCGCACGGAAGTCAACTTCCAGACCGGTTACGACGCCCAGTGGACGAACCCGCTCGGCCGCACGCTCACCGTGCGCGCTCGCGTGAAGTTCATGTAAGTCCTCGAAACCAGCGTGACAGCGGCAGCTTCGGCTGCCGCTTTTTCCCTGGTTTCGCCTGTAATCGCGTTGTCTCTCCTGCCCGGGTTAGCCCCAACAAGGGGGGGGGATACCGAGGGCTAAGATGCCTGCATGGCCGAATTCGGTCGTTGTGCGGTGTCCGCCGCACATGGTTCGTGGCGATGAAACGCGTGCCCGACGGCTTTTTTGCCACCGGGCGTTTTTTTTGCTTGAACCTCTGCAAGGGGACTTTACAAAACGTTGGACTGCGTGTTTTCGACGAGGCGGAATCGGTCTCGTCGCGGTCTAGAATCCCGCCCTTCGGGGGCTTGGCAATGGCTGGAGCGCAACTTCCGCCATTCGGGCGATCTCAATCCCCGGATCGAAGTCATTGACTGTGATTTGTAGTTGCAAGAAGGAGCGCGCATGAATTTTGCGCAGGAGAAGCAGGGCGCGTCCCGGTTCACGGGCTTCGGCATCGTGGTCCTGATCCACGTCGTCGCCATCTACGCGCTGGCCAGCGGCCTGGCGCGCGATATCGTCAAGAAGGTCACCGGCCCCATCGACGTCAAGGTGATCGAAGAGAAGGTCAAGCCGCCGCCGCCGCCTGAGAAGGTGGTACCGCCCCCGCCGGATCTCAAGGCACCCCCTCCGCCTTTCGTTCCCCCACCCGAATTCCAGGTGACCGCGCCCGCACCGCCGGCGCCGGCCATCGTTTCCACCCAGGTCCAGCCGCCGGCCGCCGACGTCCGTCCGTTGCCGCCCCCGGTGGTCGCCGCACCGCCCCCGCCGGTGCGCACCGGTCCCGTCAAGGCAGCCATGGTCTGCACCAAGATGGGCAAGCCCGAAATGCCTTCGGTCAACTGGAGCGGTGAAGCCCTGTACAAGGCCATTGCTACCGTGAAGGCAGGCCGCGTGACCTCCGTCGAGATCACGTCGCTGAAGGGCGGCGTGGATCGCAAGGCGCAACGTGCCCTGATCCAAGCCATCGAAGCCACGCTGCGTGACACCTACGAATGCCCGGGCGATCACCAGTTCGAGCAGGAGTTCCAGTTCAAGATCGAATAAGAGACCTGCTTCGAACCCGGCGCCAGACCGGCGCAATTCAGAACCGCATCAAACCAGAATTTTTCCTAGGAGTTGACTCCATGATTTCTCGCATCACCGGCTTCCTGGCCGCCATCGCCATGGCCGCGACCCTGGCTGTTTCGCCCGCCCACGCGCAAGACCAGAAGCCGGCCGACGCCGCTTCGGCTGCCACGGTTGACGCCGCCGCCGCTCCGGCCCCCGCCGCTTCGAAGCCCGCTGAGAACCCCTACAGCCTGACCAACATCCTGGCCCACGGCAATATCGTCGACCAGGCCGTTCTGGTCCTGCTGGGCATCATGTCCATGGGCTCGTGGTACATCCTGGTTGTCCGCCTGTGGGACACCAGCAAGCTGGCTTCTGAAGCCAAGGAAGTCCGCGCAACCTTCTTCAAGAAGGCCAGCCTGGCTGACGGCGTTCGCAGCCTGAAGGAAGAAAGCGCCTTCCGCTACATCGCCACCGCCGCCATCGAGGCTTCGGAGCACCATGAAGGCGCCCTGACCGAGAACATCGACCACAGCAGCTGGGTGACGATGAACGTCGACCGCGCCGTTGCCGACGTCAACTCCAAGATCTCCGGCGGCCTGGGCTTCCTGGCCACGGTCGGCTCGACCGCTCCCTTCATCGGCCTGTTCGGCACGGTGTGGGGCATTCTGAACGCGCTGACCGCCATCGGTCTGGCCGGCCAGGCTTCCATCGACAAGGTGGCAGGCCCCGTGGGCGCCGCCCTGATCATGACCGCCATCGGCCTGTTCGTCGCCGTGCCGGCCGTGCTGGGCTACAACTGGCTGGTCAACCGCAACAAGACCGTGATGAGCCAAGTCCGTTCCTTCGCCGGTGACCTGCACGGCGTTCTGATGGGCAACCGCGCCGTCAAGCGCTAATCCCTGAGCTGCAGCTCATTCAGGAGCCAATGCCATGGGCATGAACGTCGGATCCTCTTCCGGCGATGAAGATGTGGTCTCGTCCATCAACACCACGCCCCTCGTGGACGTGATGTTGGTGCTCTTGATCATCTTCCTCATCACCGTGCCGGTGGTGACGCAGTCGATTGCGGTGAATCTCCCCAAAGAGACCAACATCGTTCGCGTCACGAAGCCGGAAAACATCGAAATCTCGGTCGCCAAGGACGGCGAAGTCTATTGGGGTACGAAAGCCATTCCCGATATGGAGGAGCTCGTGAAGCGCCTCGGCAAGGAATCGGTCAAGAACCCGCAGCCCGAGGTGCACATCCGCGGCGACGACAAGTCCCGCTACGAGTCGGTCGGTCGCGTGATCTATGCCTGCCAGCGCGCCGGCATCATGAAGATCAACTTCGTCACCGAGCCGCCCGCTCGTGGTGGTTGATCCCAGGAGTCGAATATGGGAATGAATGTTGGAAGTTCGTCGGGCAGCGGTGACCCCGAAGTCATGATGGACGTCAATACGACGCCGCTGATCGACGTGATGCTGGTGCTGCTGGTGATGCTCATCATCACCATCCCGATCCAGCTGCACACGGTCAACCTGGACATGCCGCCGCCGAGCACGACGCCGCCGACGGAAGATCCCGTCGTGCACACCGTCATGATCGACTTCGACGGCACCGTCTATTGGGACGAGGCCGCCCTGCCGAACATCGACGCCGTCAACGCGAAGATGCAGGAAGTCGGCGCCATGCCGCTGTCCCAGCAGCCTGAAATCCACATCAAGCCGAACAAGCTGGTGGACTATGGCGTCGTTGCTGCGGTGATGGCTTCGGCCCAGCGCAACAGCGTCAAGAAGATGGGCATGGTCGGTAACGAGCAATACGTCAAGTGACGAAGACTCAGGTCAGCCCGGACAACCGCTGATACGTTGAACGCGCGCTGCCCGAAAGGGTGGCGCGTTTTTGCTTGCAGGAGAGCAAATTGAAGACTTTGAAAACCATGGTGGCTGTCGCCGTTGGCGTCCTGGCCCTGTCCCTGAACGGCGCACCCGGCGCCGAGTTCGGCTTCAGCCAGGCGGCTGCCCAGGACAGCGTGCGCAAGGAAGTCGGCACGCCGCTGACCGATGCCAGCAAGTTCGTCAAGGCCGGCAAGTACAAGGAAGCTCTGGCCAAGCTGCGTGACGCCGAAGCTGTCGGCGGCCGCACCGCGGCCGAGAACAACGCCATCGAAGGCGTGCGCTTCTCCGCCGCCATGGGTGCCAATGAGCCCGACACGATGGCCCGCTCCTTCGACGTGCTGAAGGGCGCCGGCAAGCTGGGCCAGGCCCAGCAGCTGCAGTACATGGAAGCCATCGCCGGCACCTATCTGCGCAACAAGGACAACGCCAAGGCCCTGAACTGGGCGCAGCGCTACTTCAAGGAAGGCGGCAACAGCCCGACCATGAAGCAGGTGCTGCAGAACGCGCAGTTCCTGTCCGGCGACATGACCGCGACCATCAAGGACACGATGGACGAGATCAACGCCGACGAGCGTGCTGGCCGCGCCCCGTCCAAGGACAAGCTCAATCTGCTGCTGTTTGCGGCTCAGAAGAAGGGTGACTCCAACGCGGAAGCCCTGGCCACCGAGAAGCTGCTGAACTTCTACCCGGATCCCAAGCTGTGGGCCCAGATCCTGGGCGGCCTGCCGCAGAAGAAGAGCTTCGACACCAGCCGCTATGCGCTGGACCTGTACCGCCTGCGCCTGGCCACGGGCAACATGTCGCGCGGTGCCGAGGACTACATGGAAATGGCCCAGCTGGCCGCCCAGGCCGGCTACCCCGAAGAGGGCAAGCAGGTCGTCGACAAGGGCATGGCCGCTGGCGTGCTGGGCCAGGGTGCCGAAGGTGCCCGCCACAAGCGCCTGGCCGACCTGATGGTCAAGAAGATCGGCGAGGCCAAGGCCGCCGCTGCCGCCAACGAGAAGGCCGCCGCCGATGCCAAGGACGGCAATGCCCTCGTCACGCTGGGCCTGGCCAATGCCTTCGGCGGCGACACCAAGAAGGGCGTCGAGCAGATCCAGCAAGGCATCGAGAAGGGCAATCTGAAGCGTCCCGAAGACGCCAAGCTCAACCTCGGCCTGGCCTATCAGCTGGGTGGCGATCACGCCAAGGCCCAGGCGACCTGGAAGACCGTCAAGGGTACGGAAGGCTCGGCCGACCTGGCCCGCCTGTGGATCATCCAGTCGCGTTCGAGCAAGCGCTGATCGGCGAACCGCCCAAACAAAAAGGGCCTGGTGTGAACCAGGCCCTTTTTTCATTGCACGCTGAGGATCACTTCGGTGCCATGCGGATGGCGCCGTCGAGGCGGATGACCTCGCCATTGAGCATGTCGTTGGTGACGATCTGGTGCACCAGCTTGGCGTAGTCCTCGGGCTTGCCCAGGCGGCTCGGGAAGGGGACGCTGGCTGCCAGCGCGTCCTGCACTTCCTGGGGCATGCCGAACAGCATCGGCGTGCCGAAAATGCCGGGGGCGATGGTCATGTTGCGGATGCCGTTGCGGGCCAGGTCGCGCGCGATGGGCAGGGTCATGCCGACGACGCCGCCCTTGGAGGCCGCATAGGCCGCCTGGCCGATCTGGCCGTCGTAGGCGGCCACCGAGGCCGTCGAGATCATCACGCCGCGCTCGCCAGTGGCTTCCGGCTCGTTCTTGCTCATGGCCTCAGCAGCCAGGCGGATCATGTTGAAGCTGCCGACCAGGTTGACCGTGATGGTCTTGCTGAAGGAAGCGAGGGGATGGGCACCGTCCTTGCCGACCGTCTTGATGGCGGGAGCGATGCCGGCGCAGTTCACCAGACCCATCAGCTTGCCCAGGCCCGTGGCGGCAGCCACTGCGGCTTGGCCGTCGGCCTCCTGGCTGACGTCGCACTTGACGAAGACGCCGCCGATCTCGGCCGCGACCTGCTGGCCGCGTTCGACCTGCAGGTCGGCAATGACGACCTTGGCGCCGTGGGCCGCGAACATGCGGGCCGTGCCTTCGCCGAGGCCCGAGGCGCCGCCGGTGACGATGAACACCTTGCCTGCGATTTCCATGATGAGGATCTCCTCAGTTGATTGGTTGACGTAAACGTCAATTGTGGACGACAAACCCGGCCCCTCGGTCAATCGCGATGCGCTTGACCGATCCCCGAGGGGACGCATTTGTCTAGGGGTGGCCCGGCGACAAAAAAGCCGCGAGCCTGGGGCGTCGCGGCTTTTGTTCGGAGCGGTTGGACTCAGGCCAGGGCCGCCAGTGCCTTCTTCATGATCTCGTCGACCGATCCCACGCCTTCGATGCGGCGGTACTTGGGCGCGTTGGCGTCGCCGGTGGCGGCCCATTGCGAGTAGTAGTCGACCAGAGGCCGTGTTTGCGCGGAGTAGACATCCAGGCGCTTCTTGACGGTCTCTTCCTTGTCGTCCTCGCGCTGGATCAGCTCCTCGCCGGTCTCGTCGTCCTTGCCAGCCGTCTTGGGCGGATTGAACTTGACGTGATAGGTGCGGCCCGAGGCCACGTGCACGCGGCGGCCGCTCATGCGCTCGATGATGGCGTCGAAAGGCACATCGATCTCGAGCACATAGTCCAGCTTGACGCCCGCGGCCTTCATCGCGTCGGCCTGCGGAATGGTGCGGGGGAAGCCGTCGAACAGGAAACCCTTGGCGCAGTCGTCCTGGGCGATGCGCTCCTTGACGAGGCCGATGATGATGTCGTCGCTGACCAGGGCGCCCGAATCCATGACGGCCTTGGCGGCCAGGCCCATCTGGGTGCCGGCCTTGATCGCAGCGCGCAGCATGTCGCCGGTGGAGATCTGCGGAATGCCGAATTGCTTGCAGATGAAGGCAGCTTGGGTGCCTTTGCCAGCGCCAGGGGCGCCCAGAAGGATCAGTCGCATGGGTCTCCTCGTCTCGTCAGGACTGTGAAAAAGTCCTGCATCAGTCAGCGGTCGAGTATCGCATGCGACCTTTCGACGGCCTGACGTGACAGATCCGCGTCAACCCTGAATCAGCCGGCGCACGCGCTCCAGATCCTCGGGCGTATCGACGCCCGGACCGGGCTTCTCGGCGCTGACATGCACGGCGATGCGTTCGCCATGCCAGAGCACGCGCAACTGCTCCAGCGACTCGATCTGCTCCAGCGGGCTGACCGCCAGCGTCGGGAAGCGGCGCAGGAAGCCGGCGCGGTAGGCATACAGGCCGACATGGCGCAACGCGCCCTTGGGCTGGCCGCCGCCATCACGCCACCAGGCGATGGGTGCGCGCGAGAAGTACAGGGCGCGGCCGGCCTGGTCCATGACCAGCTTGACGACATTCGGGTTCGCGAACTCGGAAGGGTCGGTCAGCTCGTGCGCGACGGTGGCCATCACGCAGTCCGGCTGGGCCGCCAGCGTGGCGGCACAGGCGTCGATCATGGCCGCGGCGATCAGCGGCTCGTCGCCCTGGACATTGACAACAACGGCATCGTCGGCCAGGCCGAGTTGCTCGACGGCTTCGGCCAGGCGGTCACTGCCGGAAGGGTGGTCGGCGCGAGTCATCAGCGCTCGCACGCCATGGCTTGCGCAGGCGGCCGCCACCTCGGGCGCATCGGTGGCAACGACGATCTGGCCGGCGCCTGATTGGGCGGCGCGCTGGGCCACGCGCACGATCATCGGGAGGCCGGCGATGTCAGCCAGCGGCTTGTTGGGCAGACGGGTCGACGCCAGGCGCGCCGGGATGACGACGGTGAAGCTCACGGGGCCAGCGGCGCGAGAGGAACGGGTGCGCTGGCCGTGTCCGGGTCCCAGGGCTTGGCTTCGCTCTCCAGCATCAGCGGAATGCCGTCGCGGATGGGGAAGGCCAGTCGGTCGGCGCGGCAGGCCAGGGCGGGTTCTTCACCGCGCAGCAAGGTCAGCGGGCTCTTGCACAGCGGGCAGACCAGCATTTCGATGAGGCGTTGATCCATCAGGCGGCGGGGAAGAGTTTTTGCAGTTGGGTGTCCAGCGCCGCTTCGAAGCCGGCACCGGGCGAGAAGTCTAGCGCCACGACCCAGACGGGCAGGGCGCCGACGCACCCGGGTGGGAGTTTCACGGCGTCCTTCTCGGTCAGCACGATGGCGGCCGCATCGGTCGGCCAGGGCAGGGGGGCGAAGTCGGCGTGGTCGGGCAGGGCCAGGGTGTCGAAGACCAGTCCCAGGCCCGCCAGCATGTCGAAGAAGCGCTGCGGCCGCGCGACGCCGGCGACGGCCAGCAGGCCGGGCTGATCGCGCAGGGCCAGCAAGGCGTTCATTTGCGCAGGTTGGCCGGCCCACCACTCCCCCAGTGACACCGCGCCCGCCAGGCCGCGCTCGGCGACGAAGCCGGGCAGGGCCGTGCTGGGACGCGGTGCGTTGTACACGACGAGCTGGCCGGCCTGCAGCGTCGCGGGCGGCTGGCGCAGCGGGCCGGCAGGCAGCAGGCGGCCGTTGCCGAGGCCGCGTTCGTCGAAGACCAGCAGGCTCAAGTCTCGCGGCAGCCGCCAGTGCTGCAGGCCGTCGTCACTGACCAGCAGCTGCAGGCCGGGCTCGGCGGCCAGCAGGGCGCGCGCCGCGGCAACGCGGTCTCGGCCGACCGCCACGGGTGCGCCGCTGCGCAGATGGATGAGCAGGGGCTCGTCACCGACCTCGCGAGCCGTCGAGACGCGGGTCACCAGGCGCACGCCATCCCCCTCGCGCCCATAGCCGCGCGACACCACGCCGGCGCGCAGGCCGCGTTGGCGCAGCAAGGCCAGCAGGGCCAGCGTCGTCGGGGTCTTGCCGGCGCCGCCGACGATCCAGTTGCCAACGACGATGACGGGCACGGACAGGGTCTCGGTACGCTTGAGCCCAGTCCGATACAGCAGGTTTCGCAGGCCCAGCAGGCCGCGGTAAAGCCAGCTCAGCGGCAGCAGCGCGGCGGACAGCGCGCCGCCCGTCAGCCACTCACGCTGCAGCCGGTCAGCGAGCGTCGGTCTGCGCGGCGAAGGTGACACGCGTCAGGCCGACGCGGCGCGCGGCGTCCATCACGTTGACGACGGCCTGGTGGGGCGTGGCGGCGTCGGCCGAGATGATCAGCGAAGCCTCGCTGTTGCCGCCGGAGGCCTGGCGCAGCGCGGCGATCAGGATGTCCACCGAGCGGCCCTCCACCGGCTGGCGGTTGACGACGAAGCGGCCGTCGGCGGCGATGCCGACGATGACCTCCTGCGGCCTGTCCTTGAGCTTGTCCGCGTCGGCCGAGGGCAGGGTGATCTGCAGCTCGGTGAACTTGGAATACGTCGTCGACAGCATCAGGAAGATCAGGATCACCAACAGCACGTCGATGAAGGGGATCAGGTTGATCTCCGGCGGCTCGCGATGGGGGGAGCGAAAACGCATCGCCAGATCCTCAAGCGGTGTAGCGGCGCAGCTGGCCCAAGAGGCGGTCGGCAGCGGCTTCGAGCTCGAGCACGTACTCCTCGATCTTGCCGCGGAAGTAGCGGTAGAACATCAGCGAGGGGATGGCGATCATCAGGCCGAAGGCCGTGTTGTACAGGGCGATGGAGATGCCGTGGGCCAGCTGGGCGGGATTGCCGCCGCCGGGCGTCTGGCTGCCGAAGATCTCGATCATGCCGACCACGGTGCCCATCAGGCCGAGCAGCGGCGCGGCGGTGGCGATGGTGCCCAGGGTGTTCATGTAGCGCTCGAGCTGGTGCACGGCACGGCGGCCTGCGAACTCGAACACCAGGCGCAGCTTGCCTTCCGGCATCTGCGGCTCGGCAGTCACGGCGCGCAGGCCCGAGGCCAGCACTTCACCCAGCAGCGAGTTCTCGGCCAGGCGGTCCACCATGTCGGGCGCCGGCAGCTGCTGGGCGCTGACGTTCATGACATCCTCCAGCAGCCGCGGGGGCAGGATGCGGCTGGCACGCAGGCTGGAAAGCCTCTCGATGATCAGGGCCAGGGCCACCACGGAGCACAGGAGCAGCGGATAAATCGGCCAGCCGGCGGCTTGTATGATCGAAAACAAGGTCGTCCCCGCAGAGGAAGAGGCCGGATCGCCGGCCACAGAAATGGCCGCTGGCGGCCCGATGAGTGCGCGGGATTATGGCCCCAGCCTCGCTGGCCCCGGCCTGTCCTCTCAGCCGCGAAAGCGTTCTCACAATCCACCGTTGCTGTGGATAACTTTGTGGGCAAACCGGCTGGGTCGGCCGCCAGAGGCCGTCAAATCAAGGCCTTGGACAAATTGCCTCCAATTTGAGCAGCGGAAATCGAATTGAAAAACAAGGCCTTATGTGCTCATGACAGCGCCGTGACGAGCGAAATGAGGCGCAATTGCCCGCCAGCCCAGCACTGGCGCGGCTGTGGACTTCCCGGCCCGCGCCGGCATTGGGTTTGCGCGTGATTGAGGGGCGCGAAGCCGCATCCGGCCGACGTGTCTGGGGCGTGGCCGGCCTGCTGGAGGCGGTGGGCCAGAGCCTGGCCGAACGCTTCTCGGTGGTGGTGGTCGGCGGCGAGATCGCCGGCTTCACGCGCGCCGCCAGCGGGCACTGCTATTTCGGCTTGAAGGACGCCGACGGCCAGGCGGCCAGCCTGCGCTGCGCCATGTTCCGCCGCGCCGCCGCCATGCTGGACTTTGCGCCGGGCGAGGGCGTGCTGGTCGAGGTGCGCGGCCGCGTCGCCGTCTACGAGCCGCGCGGCGAGCTGCAATTCGTCGTCGAGGCCATGCGCCGCGCCGGGGCCGGCACGCTCTACGAGCAATTCCTGAAGCTGCGCGCCCGGCTGGCGGCCGAAGGCCTGTTCGAGCCCGATCTCAAACGCGCCCTGCCCAGCCACCCGCGGCGCATCGGCGTCATCACGTCCACCGCCGGCGCGGCCCTGCACGATGTCTTGACGGCGCTGGCACGGCGCGCGCCGCAGGTCGAGGTCGTCGTCTATCCCAGCCTCGTGCAGGGTGGCGAGGCGCCAGCCGCACTCGTCAACGCGCTGCGCATCGCCAACGAGCGTGCCGAGGTGGACGTGCTGCTGCTGGTGCGCGGCGGTGGTTCTCTGGAAGACCTCTGGGCCTTCAACGACGAACGTGTGGTCCGCGCGGTGGCGAGTTCCGGGCTCATCGTCGTCTGCGGCGTCGGCCACGAAACCGATGTGACTCTCTGCGACCTGGCCGCCGATCTGCGCGCCCCCACGCCCACGGCCGCCGCCGAGCTGGCCGCACCGGCGCGTGACGGTCTGCTGCAGCAACTGGCTGTCCTGGAGCGCGGGCTGATGCTGCGCCTGGACCACCGCCTGCAGTTTCTGGCCCAGCGCCTGGACCGCCTGGGCCTGCGCCTGGCCCGGCCCAGCGATTCGCTCGCCCGCCAACGCCGCCTGCTGGACCTGCTGGCTCAGCGCGCCGCCGCGGCACCGGGTCGACGCGTCGAGTTGCAGCGCCAGCGCCTGGAGCATCTCGAGCAACGCCGCAAGCGCAGCAGCGCGGAGGTCCTGCGCCGCCAGATGACCCGCCTGGACGCGCTGGAGGCCCGTCTGCAGGCCCTGGACCCCCAGCATGTGCTGGCGCGAGGCTATGCGTGGCTGGATGACGGGGCTGGTGGCGCCGTCACATCGGTGCATGCACTGCTGCCCGGTGCGGACGTGCGTGCCGTGCTGGCCGACGGCAGCCTCGATCTGCGCGTTCTGGGGGTTGAGCCTTCGCCGAAAGGGTGATTTCCTCTCCCTACAATCTTTCGGTTCACCCCTTCCCCCCAACACTGAGGACTCACGATGGAACACACGCTGCCCCCGCTGCCTTACCCGATCGATTCGCTGGCCCCGCACTACAGCAAGGAAACACTGGAGTTCCACCACGGCAAGCACCACAACGCCTACGTCGTGAACCTGAACAACCTGCAGAAGGGCACGGAGTTCGAGAACATGTCCCTCGAGGACATCATCAAGAAGAGCTCCGGCGGCATCTACAACAACTCGGCCCAGATCTGGAACCACACCTTCTTCTGGAACTGCATGAAGCCGCAAGGCGGTGGCGAGCCCAGCGGTGCGCTGGCTGACGCCATCAACGCCAAGTGGGGCAGCTATGGCGCCTTCAAGGAAGCCTTCGTCAAGAGCGCCGTCGGCAACTTCGGCTCGGGTTGGACCTGGCTGGTCAAGAAGGCCGACGGTTCGGTCGACATCGTCAACACCGGTGCCGCCGGCACGCCGCTGACCACCGCCGACAAGGCCCTGCTCACCGTCGACGTGTGGGAGCACGCCTACTACATCGACTACCGCAACCTGCGCCCCAAGTTCGTCGAGACCTTCCTGTCGAACCTGGTGAACTGGCAGTTCGCTGAAGCCAACTTCGCCTGATCAAATCGCGCTTGAACAAAGGCCGGCAATGCCGGCCTTTTTCATTGCGAGACCTGGATCACATGCCGCACCAGCGGGTAGACCTGGTGCTGCCAGCGCCGCCCACTGAACACGCCATAGTGGCCCACATTGGGTTGGATGTAATGGGTGCGCATATACGCCTTCAAGCTTGATGCCAGATCTTGCGCCGCAAGCGTCTGCCCCACCGAGCAGATGTCGTCGCGCTCGCCCTCGACGGTCAGCAGCGCCGTGCGACGGATGGCCGCCGGGTTCACGCGGCGGCCCTTGAACATCATCTCGCCGCGCGGCAGGTCGTAGGTCTGGAAGACGCGCTCAACCGTCTCCAGATAGAACTCGGCAGCGAGGTCGGCGACGGCCAGGTATTCCTCGTAGAACATGCGCGTGACCTCGGCCTTGTCGAATTCGTCGGCGACCAGGTGCTTGTAATAGTCCTTGAAGGCATTGCTGTGCCTGTCCTTGTTCATGCTCATGAAGGCGGAGAGCTGCACAAAGCCCGGGTACACGCGCCGCCCCGCGCCGGCGTGCTGCCAGGGCACATGGCTGATGAGGTTTTTCTTGAACCACTCGATGGGCTTGCTGGTGGCCAGTTCGTTGACGGCCGTGGGGCTGACACGGCAGTCGATGGGGCCGGCCATCAGCGTGAGGCTGGCCGGCGTGGCGGGGTGATCGTCTTCGGCCATCACTGACACGGCCGCGAGCGCGCTGACGCAGGGCTGGCAGACGGCCACCACATGGGCCTGGGGGCCGATGGCGGCCAGGAAGTCGATCAGATGGCCGGTGTACTCGTCCAGGCCGAAGCGGCCGGCCGCCAAAGGAACGTCGCGCACGTTGTGCCAGTCCGTGACATAGACCTCGTGGTCCTGCAGCAGGGTGCGCACGGTCTCGCGCAGCAGCGTCGCGAAATGGCCCGACATCGGCGCCACCACCATGACACTGGGCTGCAGCGGCGCGCCGTCCTTGCGAAAGCGCAGCAAGGTGCCGAAGGGCGTGGTCAGCGCGGCTTCCTCGGTGACGGCCCAGCGCTCGTCGCCGCTGATGATCTCGCCGATGCGCCAGGGGGGGCGCGTGTGCGTGATCTGGGCCAGTTCGAAGACCTTGCCGGCGGCCGACATCTGGCGGGCCGGCAGCCAGCCGGTGTCGGCGATGGCCGGCTGCTGCAGAAAGGACGTCGACAGGCGTGTCGCCGCGCGCAGCGGCCACATCAGATCGCTGTGGGCCTGATAGGCGGGGTACATGGCTGCTCCTGCAAGGCCGGGATGCCATGGACAACGCAAGGAGCGCGCCAGCATGGCATGGGGCTTGCGATGAGAGGGTTGAACTGAACGCCAAGGAGACGCTCATGCCTGTTGCCACGCCGACCAAGCCCGCAGCCCGCAAGGCCGTCAAACCCAAGTCCGCGGTGGCCGCCGCCACGCTGACGCTGAGCAGCAAGAACTATTCGTCCTGGTCGCTGCGCGGCTGGCTGCTGACGCGCTTTGCCGGACTGGCCTTCGAGGAGATCATGGTCTCGCCCGACGACGAGGATGCGCGCAAGGAGTTGCTGCTGCTGGCCCCGTCCATCCGCGTGCCCTGCCTGCGCCACGACGGCGTCACGGTCTGGAACAACATGGCCATTGCCGAGTACCTGAACGAGAGTTTTCCCAAGGCCGGGCTGTGGCCGGCCGAGCGCGTGGCCCGCTCCCATGCGCGCGCCATCTGCGGCGAGATGAACTCGGGATTCGCGAATCTGCGCGCCTCGCTGCCGATGAACCTCAAGGGTCATTTCCCGCGCCACAAGATCTGGGCGGGCGCCCGGCCCGACATCGAGCGCATCACCGAGATCTGGACCGACTGCCTGGCCCGCTATGGCGGCCCCTATCTGTTCGGCACCCAGCGCGGTGCGGCCGACGCCTTCTTTGCGCCGGTGGTCACGCGCTTCACCACCTATGACGTGCCGCTGAACCCGGCCTGCATGGCCTATTGCAAGACCATCAGCGCGATGCCCGAACTCAAGGAATGGACGGCCGCTGCGCGGCTGGAGCCCGACGAGATCGAGCAGCTGGACATGGACTTTTAGGGCCAGGGTGTGGGGATGGGAACGTCGCAGGGCGCCGGCATGTCCACCGTCTTGAAGTCGGCCGGCGAGACGATCTCCAGGTACTCCATGTCCGGCGAGTAGTCGAACAGGTAGTGCACGATGCCGGGGCGCTGGTGCACGCAGTCGCCGGCCTCGACCAGGGTCACCTGATCGCCATACATGAACTTGGCCCAGCCCTTGGTCATCAGCACGATCTGGAACTGCGCCTCATGGCGGTGCCATCCCGTGCCCTTTTCGGGGGCCATGTTCGCCTTCACAAGGTGCGCGATGACCTTGCCGCCGGTAGCTTCGGCCACGCCGAGGTCGCGGTAGAGGAAGAAATCCCTCAGGCCGTCGCTGCGCCAGGGCGTGTCCCCGGGCTTGACGTGGGAGAACTGCGTGGCGGACGCATCGTTGGCGGCGTCCACGGGTATCGACAGATCCGACATGACCAGGGCCTCCTGAAAAACTGCAGGCCCTGAACACACGCAATATGCGTTCCTGCAAAAGCTTGATCCAGGTCATGGGCCGGGTGGGGCAGGGCGCCTAGATTGGCGGCGTGAGCGCTCCACCTCCAGGCCTGGACGCGGCCGACGCCGACGCCCGCCTTTTCATCGCCCCCTTCACGACCTGGCCGGACGGCCCGGGCGGCGCGGCCCTGTCGCAATTCCAGGTATCGGGCATGCACTGCGCAGCCTGCTCGGGGTTGATCGAGGCCGCGCTGCTGAAGCTGCCAGGCGTGCGCAGCGCCAGCGTCAACCCGGCCTCGGCGCGACTGGCCCTGCAGTGGCTGCCGTCTCAGCTGGCGTTGGCCGACGTGCTGGCGGCCGTGCAGGCGGCGGGTTATGGCGCCACGCCCGATGTCGCCGCGCCGGCGCGCGAGCTGCGGCGGCAGGAAAAGCGGCGCGCACTGTGGCGCCTCTTTGTCGCCGGCTTTCTGATGATGCAGGTCATGATGCTGGCGGCGCCAGCCTATGTCGCTGGCGCTGGCGAGCTGGCGCCCGATCTGGACAGGCTGCTGCGCTGGGGCAGCTGGGTGTTGACGCTGCCGGTCATGGTGTTTGCTGCCGGGCCTTTTTTCAGCGGCGCATGGCGGCAGCTGCGGGGCGGGCGTTTGGGCATGGATGTGCCGGTGGCCCTGGGCATTGCGGTCACCTTCGTCGCCGGCACGGCCGCGCTGTTCGATCCCGGTGGTCCGCTGGGCCATGAGGTGTACTTCGACTCGCTGACCATGTTCGTCGCGCTGCTGCTGCTGGCGCGTTGGTTCGAATTGGGGGCCCGACATCGTGCGGCGGAGGCGCTGGAGGCAGTGGCAGACGCGCTGCCGACAGCCGCCGAGCGCTTGAAGAATGACGGCACGAGCGAACGCGTGCCGCCCGAGGCCCTGCGCGTGGGCGACCGCGTCCGCGTCGCGGCCGGCGAGGCCTTTGCGGCGGATGGCTGTGTGCTGTCGGGGCTGGGTTTCGTCAACGAGGCCTTGCTGACGGGTGAGTCCGCGCCGGTCGCCAAGAAGGCGGGTGATGCTGTCGTGGCGGGCAGCGTCAACCTGGACGGCTCGCTGGTCGTCGGTGTGCAGCGTGTCGGCGCCGACACGACGGCCCAGCGCATCGTCAGCTTGATGAAGCAGGCGCAGAGCCAGCGGCCCTTTGTCCACGGCCTCGTCGATCGTGTCGCCACAGGCTTCACGGCCGTCGTGCTGCTGCTGGCCTTGGCCGCGGGCCTGGGTTGGTGGTGGATGGATCCGCCACGCGCCATCGCCGTTGCCGTGGCGGTGCTCATCGTGACCTGCCCCTGTGCCTTGACGCTGGCGGCGCCTGCGGCCTGGCTGACGGCCAGCGGTGCCTTGGCGCGCCGTGGCCTGTTGCTGGGCGACCTGTCGGCGCTGGAGCGGCTGTGCACGGTGGACACCGTCGTCTTCGACAAGACCGGCACCCTGAGCGAAGACCGGCTGCGGCTGCGCCGCCATTGGGCTGAGGGTGTCAACGCCGATGCCTTGCTGGCCGTCGCCCGCAGCCTGGCCGCGCTGTCGCGCCATCCGCATGCGCAGGCGTTGGCGGGTGAGCCGGGCGTCTGGTCGGACGTGCGCGAGCTGGCGGGCCGTGGCATCCAAGCGCGCGATGCCAGTGGCAAGCTCTGGCGCCTGGGCGCGCCGGCCTGGGTCAGCGACAAGCCTGACCCCGCAGCGCGACTGGGCTTTGGCTGCGGAGACTGTGTGCTGTGGCTGGATCTGGCCGAAGCTCCGCGTACCGACGCGGCCGATGCGATCAGTGCCTTGCGCACCCAGGGACTGCGCGTCCGGCTCCTGTCGGGCGACCAGCCTGCTGCGGTCTCGCGCATGGCCCACCACCTCGACATCGCCCATTGGCACGCCGGTGCCACGCCCGAGTCCAAGCTGGCCGCCCTGCGCGACTGGCAGTCCCGCGGCGAGCGCGTGCTGATGGTGGGCGACGGCATCAACGACGCACCCGTGCTGGCCGCGGCCGATGTGCGCATCGCGATGGGGCAGGGTGCCATGCTGGCGCGCAACGCGGCAGACGCGCTGTTGGTGTCCAACCGGCTGGCGGCCATTCCGTATGCCTTGAAGCTGGCGAAGAAGACCCGCCGCGTGCTGCGCCAGAACCTGGCCTGGGCGGCTCTCTACAACGCCGCCTGCGTGCCCCTGGCCCTGGCCGGCCTGCTGCCGCCCTTGGCCGCCGGTGTCGGCATGGCGGCCAGCTCCCTGTTCGTGGTGCTGAACGCGCAACGCCTCAACCGCTGATGGACATCCTCTACCTCCTCATCCCTTTCTCGGTGGTCCTCGTGCTGCTCATCGTGGGCGTGTTCGGCTGGGCTGTGAACTCCGGGCAACTGGATGGCTTCGAGAACGAGGCTGAACGCATCCTGCTTGACGAGGATCAAGGCGCTTAGAGGCCCCGCCGAAAAGAATCGTTCGCATCAGACTGAAGGAGTCGCGATGGCGAACGAGAGGACCCTGGCCCCCCCCGGGGCGACATACGAGGACGGGCCGGTGCGGGCCTTTGCGCTGGCCGCGGTGCTCTGGGGTGTGGTGGGCATGGCGGTGGGCGTGCTGATCGCCGCGCAGCTGGCCTGGCCCGACCTGAACTTCGGCATTCCCTGGCTGAGCTATGGCCGCCTGCGGCCGCTGCACACCAACGCCGTCATCTTCGCCTTCGGGGGCTGCACGCTGTTCGCCACCAGCTACCACGTGGTGCAGCGCACCGGCCAGACGGCGCTGTTCCTGCCCAAGCTGGGCTGGTTCACCTTCTGGGGCTGGCAGCTCGTCATCCTGATGGCGGCCATCACGCTGCCGCTGGGCTACACGACCGGCAAGGAGTACGCCGAGCTCGAGTGGCCCATCGACATCCTGATCGCCGTTGTCTGGGTCGCCTATGCGGTGGTCTTCTTCGGCACGGTGGGCACGCGCAAGATCCGCCACATCTACGTGGCCAACTGGTTCTTCGGCGCATTCATCATCGCCGTGGCCCTGCTGCACATCGTCAACAGCGCCGAGATCCCGGTCAGCTTCTGGAAGAGCTACTCGGCCTACGCCGGCGTGCAGGACGCCATGGTGCAGTGGTGGTATGGCCATAACGCAGTCGGCTTCTTCCTGACCGCGGGCTTCCTCGGGATGATGTATTACTACATCCCCAAGCAGGCCGAGCGTCCCGTCTACAGCTATCGGCTGTCCATCGTCCACTTCTGGGCGCTGATCTTCACCTACATGTGGGCAGGCCCTCATCATCTGCACTACACGGCCTTGCCGGACTGGGCGCAGAGCATCGGCATGATCTTCAGCCTGGTGCTGCTGGCGCCGAGCTGGGGCGGCATGATCAACGGCGTCATGACACTGTCGGGCGCCTGGCACAAGCTGCGCGACGACCCCATCCTGAAGTTCCTCATCGTCTCGCTGTCCTTCTACGGCATGTCGACCTTCGAGGGGCCGATGATGTCGATCAAGACGGTGAACTCGCTGTCGCACTACACCGACTGGACGGTGGGGCATGTGCACAGCGGGGCACTGGGCTGGGTGGGGCTGGTCTCGATGGGCTGCCTCTACCACCTCATCCCGCGCATGTTCAACCGCACGGAGATGTACTCCAAGCGGGCCATTGAGCTGCATTTCTGGATCGCGACGCTGGGCATCGTGCTCTACATCGCCGCGATGTGGATCGCTGGCGTCATGCAGGGCCTGATGTGGCGCGCGGTCAACCCCGACGGCACCCTGGTCTACACCTTCGTCGAAAGCGTCAAGGCGACCTGGCCCTTCTATGTGATCCGCCTGTGTGGCGGCCTGCTCTACCTCGCCGGCATGGGCGTCATGAGCTGGAACGTCATCAAGACCGTGCAGGCCGGTCGGCCCCAGCGCGTGCGCATTCCCGCCGCCGCGCTGGCCCACGCCTGAGGAGATTCCATGAGTACCGATACCCAAGCCGTCAGCGGCCACCAGCGCATCGAAACCAGCAACCTGCTGATGATCGTGCTGGTGCTGCTGACCGTGCTGGTCGGCGGCATCGTCGAGATCGTGCCGCTGTTCTTTCAGCGCTCCACCACGCAGGCAGCCCCCGGCCTCAAGCCCTACACGCCGCTGCAGCTGGCGGGCCGCGACATCTATCTGCGCGAAGGTTGCTACAACTGCCATTCGCAGATGGTGCGGCCGCTGGCCGCCGAGACGCTGCGCTATGGCCACTACTCGACGGCGGGCGAGTTCGTCTACGACCATCCCTTCCAGTGGGGCAGCAAGCGCACGGGGCCCGACCTGCATCGCGTCGGCGGCCGCTACAGCGACGACTGGCATCGCATTCACCTGAACAACCCGCGCGACCTGGTGCCCGAGTCCAACATGCCCGCCTACCCGTGGCTGGCGAACAGCGCGGTGGACGCCGCCGGCATGCCGGCGCGGCTGTCGGCCATGCGCCTGCTCGGCGTGCCCTACAGCGAGGCCGAGGTGAAGGCTTCGGCCGAGGACGTCAAAGGCAAGACGGAACTCGACGCGCTGGTGTCCTATCTGCAGGTGCTTGGCACCGCGAACAAGTAAGGAGCCCGCAGCATGGGCATCAACGAACTCCGCATCGCCGTGACTGTGGTGTCACTGGCCGTCTTCGTGGGCATCGTGGTCTGGGCCTGGCGCGGCCGCTTTGAAGCCGCCGCCTCACTGCCCTTCCAGGGAGACGAGCCATGAGCGACTTTTTCAGCGCCGGCTGGTCGACCTTCGTCGCTGCGGCGACCGTGCTCGGCCTGCTGGCCTGCGTGGTGCTGCTCGTCATCGCCAGCCGCCGCCAACCCTCGGCCGCAGACAACACGACCGGCCATGTCTGGGACGAAGATCTGCGTGAGCTGAACAACCCGCTGCCGCTGTGGTGGATGGGGCTGTTCGTGCTGACCATCATCTTCTCCGGCATCTACCTCGCCCTCTACCCGGGCTTGGGCAGCGTGAGCGGCAAGCTGGGCTGGACCAGCCTGGGGGAGCATGCCGACGAGGTTGCGCAGAACCGCGCGGCCATGGCGCCGGTCTACGCCGGCTTCACCGGCATGACGCCCGAGCAGCTCGCCCGCGATTCCAAGGCCCATGCCATCGGCGAGCGCCTCTTCGCCAACAACTGCGCCCAGTGCCATGGCGCAGACGCCAAGGGCAGCAAGGGCTTTCCCAACCTGACCGACAGCGACTGGTTGTGGGGAGGCAGCTACGACACCATCGTCGAGACCATCACCAAGGGCCGCGAAGGCCAGATGCCGGTGATGGCTGCGGCGGTGGGGACGAGCGAGGACGTGCGCAATGTCGCCCACTATGTGCTGTCGCTGTCGGGCAGCCCGCACAACCCGCTCTACGCCCAGTTCGGTAGACCGAAGTTCGTCGTCTGCGCCGCCTGCCATGGCCCGCGCGGCCAGGGCAACCCCGCCCTGGGCGCGCCGAATCTGTCCGACAAAGTCTGGCTGCACGGCTGGGGCGAGGAGGCTGTCACGGCCATGATCAACAACGGCAAGCACAACGTGATGCCTGCCCACGGCGAGCGGCTGACGCCGGAACAGATCAAGGTGCTGGCCGCCTACGTCTGGGGCTTGAGCAGCCACTGAAATGGCCGATTCCGAAGCCGTCATCCGGCTCTACCGTTCCGAAGACAAGATCCACCCCCGTGCGGTGGACGGCTTCTACGCCCGCTGGCGCTGGGCCATCGTGGCCCTGACGCAGATCGTGTTCTACGGCCTGCCCTGGCTGAGCTGGGGCGATCGCCCGCTCGTGCTGTTCGATCTGGGCGCGCGGCGCTTCTACGTCTTCGGCCTGGTGCTGTATCCGCAGGACTTCGTCTACCTCACGGCCCTGCTGATGGTCTCGGCCTATGCGCTGTTCCTGTTCACGGCGGTGGCGGGGCGGTTGTGGTGCGGCTACGCCTGTCCGCAGACGGTGTACACCGAGATCTTCATGCGGGTGGAGCGCTGGTTCGAGGGCGATCGCAATGCGCGGCTGCGTCTGGACAAGGCGCCCTGGGGTTGGAGCAAGCTGTGGCGCAAGAGCGGCAAGCAGGCCGTCTGGATCGCGCTCGGCCTGTGGACGGGCTTCACCTTCGTCGGCTACTTCACCCCCGTCCAGACGCTGGCCGCCGAGGTTGCCACCCTGGCGCTGGGACCGTGGGAAACCTTCTGGGTGCTGTTCTACGGCTTTGCGACCTACGGCAACGCAGGCTATATGCGCGAGCAGGTCTGCAAATACATGTGCCCCTATGCGCGCTTCCAGAGTGCCATGTTCGACCGGGACACCCTCATCGTCAGCTACGACCCGGTGCGCGGCGAGCCGCGCGGCAAGAACCCGCAACGCGGCAAGAAGGGCGAGGCCCGCGGCGTCGGCGTCGGCGATTGCATCGATTGCGAGCTGTGCGTGCAGGTCTGCCCCACCGGCATCGACATCCGTGACGGCCTGCAATACGAATGCATAGGCTGCGCGGCCTGCATCGACGTCTGCAACGGTGTCATGGACAAGATGGGGACGGCGCGCGGCCTGATCCGCTACGACACCGAGAACGGCCTGGAGCAACGCTTCAGCCGGGCCCAGCGCTGGCGCCGCGTGTTGCGGCTGCGCGTGGTGATCTACGGTGCGGTGCTGGCGCTGATCTGCGCCAGCGTGCTGTGGAGTCTCGCCTCGCGCCACAGCTTCCGCGTCGATATCGTGCGCGACCGCGCCTCGCTGGCCCGGCTGGTGGAGGACGGCTGGATCGAGAACGTTTACCGCCTGCAGATCATGAACGCGACGGAAGCGCCGCAGCGCTACCGCATCGAGGCCGATGGCCTGCCGGGGCTGCGCCTGAGTCAGGCGACCACTGTCGATCTCGGCCCCGCCGAGGCGCGCTGGGTCGCCGTGGCCCTGCGCATGCCACCGGACGCCGCGGGCAACCTGAAGCCAGGCGCTCATCCGATGCGCTGGCGCATCAGCCGTGGCGACGAGACCGTCGTCGAAAAATCCACTTTCGTGCTGCCGCGCTGACGGCCAGGAGAACGACATGAATGCCGTGAACTGCAAGCCCGCCTGGCGGGAACCCATGATGTGGCTGGTGATCGGCGGGCCGGCGACCGTCGTGGTGGCGAGCTTCGTGACCTTGGGCCTGGCGCTGCGTCATCCCGATCCGCCGCTGGACATCCGCGCCACGTCTGCCCATGCCGCCGACGACGTCGAGCCGGCCGATGTACGTGCCCGTTCCGGTGACGTGCCGGCGCTGGTGGCACGCAACCACGCGGCTACCGGCGTGCAGGGGGCCAAGCGGTGAACGGTGCGCTCAGCCCCTCGCGCGTCGCACGTTTCGCGATGGCGGTGGCTTGGTCGTCTTTCCTTGCAGCGGGCGTTCTCGAAGCCCTCGTATTCGCGGTGGTCGACCCGGGCGACCTGCGCTGGTTCGGTGCTGCGCCGGTTCAACTGTCGGCGCAGGCGGTCTACACCGTCAGCTTCCTGATCTTCTGGGCCGTCATCGCCATGGGCGCCAGCCTGTCGCTGCTGCTGGTCAGCCTGCCCGACGAAGTCAGGCCTTCACGTCATTCGCCGGGCTGGCCTCGCTGAGGCCCGCGTTGGCAACGACGCGCGCACCGCGGTCATAGGTCCAATAGGCCCAGGCCCAGTCCAGCAGCACGACGAAGCGGTTGCGGTAGCCGATCAGGAAGTAGACGTGGGCGAACAGCCAGAACAGCCAGGCGAAATAGCCCGAGAAGCGCAGCGGCCCGGCCGGCGTGCCGAGATCGACGACGGCGCTGTTGCGGCCGATGGTGGCGAGGTTGCCGTAGTCGCTGTAGCGAAAGGCTTGCGTCGCCTCGCCGCGCAGGCGGCGCTTGATGTTGGCGGCGGCGCAGCGGCCCATCTGCTTGGCGCCTGGCGACACGCCGGGTACGGGCCGCGGCTCATGCCCCGGCTTGTGGCTTTGCGCGGCGGCCAGGTCGCCGATGACCTGGATATGCGCAAAGCCCTTCAGGCTCAGGTCGGGCTCGACGACGACGCGGCCGGCGCGGTCCAGCGTGCAGCCCGTGGCCTCGGCCAGCACACGGCCCAGCGGTGAGGCGGCCACGCCTGCCGCCCAGACGACGCAGCGGCTGTGCAGGCGCTCGGGCCCGGCAGCGGTTGTCACGTCCAGGCCGTCGCCATCGATGCCCGTCACGCGGGCGTTCAGTTTCACCTCCACACCCAGGGCCAGCAACTGCTCGCGGGCGCGTTCGCTCAAGGACTCGGGCATGGCAGCCAGCACGCGCGGCCCGCCTTCCACCAGCAGCACGCGGGCCTGGCGCGGGTCGATGCGGCGGAACTCGCCGGGCAGGGTGTGGCGGGCAATCTCGGCGAAGGTGCCGGCCAACTCCACGCCGGTGGGCCCTGCGCCGACGACGACGAACTGCATCAGCGCTGCGCGCCGTGTCGGATCGTCTTCGCGCTCGGCCGCCTCGAATGCCAGCAGCACGCGGCGGCGGATCTCGAAGGCGTCTTCGAGCGTCTTCAGGCCCGGCGCATGTCGGGCCCAGTCGTCGCGACCGAAATAGCTGTGCGTCGCGCCGGCGGCGACGATGAGATGGTCCCAACGCAGCACAGCGCCGTCTTTCAACGTGGCCGTCTTCGCGTTGGCATCGATGCCGGCGACCTCGCCGAACAACGTCGTGACATTGCGCTGGCGGCGGAAGAGGTGGCGTATGGGTGCCGCGATCGACGGCGCCGACAGGCCGGCGGTCGCCACCTGGTAGAGCAAGGGCTGGAAGAGGTGGTGGTTGGTCTTGTCGACGACGGTGATGTCGACTTCAGCAGCGCGCAGGGCACGCGCCGCCTCCAGGCCGCCGAAGCCGCAGCCGACGATGAGGACTTGGGGACGCATGCACCCATCCTACGCCCGGATTGCTGCGCCGCAGCATGTGAGGGGTCAAGCGTCGTTTCGTGCTGTTGCAATGGATGCGAAGCTGGGGAGAGGCTTGGCGCGCCCTCGCTCTTAGCATGTCGCGCGCCCCGAGGCATCGCGGCGCTGCACGATGTCTGTCGATCTCCTCACCGCGCCCCATTCACCCCATCCTGAGCCCACGCCCTCCGCCGACTCGGCCTGGCAGCGCCTGCGCAGCGAGGGGCTGCGCGGCCTCTCCTTCCGCCAGGGCCTGCTCGCCGTCTTCCTGCTGATTGCCGTCGCCCTGGGCGGTGCCGCGGCCCAGGCCATGCTGGCGCTGGAGCACCTGGCCCTGCAGGGCCGCGAAGCGTCGCAGGACGCGGCCACGCTGACGTCGCAGGTGCAGCGCCTGGCCGAGCGCACCGTGGCCATGGAGCGCAGCGCGCGCCAGTTCCTGGTGCTGGACGACGGCGCCTTGCGCGAACGCTTCCAGGCGGCTTGGACAGAGGCGCGGGACACGCAGGCGGAGCTGGCCCAGACCTTGACGGAACCGGCCGCGCGCCAGCTCTTTGCCGACTGGGGCGCGCAAGCCGATGCCGCCTGGCGCATCCTGCAAAGCCCCGGCCGCGCGCGACAGGCAGCGCTGCAGCGGCTGAATCCCCTGTTCGCTCGCCTGCACAGCCTCAACCAGGCACTGACTCAGCAGAGCCAGCAGGCCATGGACAAGCGCAGCGACGCGGTGCTGGCCGAGCTGGAGCAGCAGCGCCGCCTGATCAGCGGCCTGGTCGTCGGCGCCATCGTCCTGGCGGTGCTGCTCGGCCTGGGCTTCGGCCGCTGGCTGCTGCGGCCCCTGGCCGATGTCGAGGCGGCCATCGGTCGGCTTGGCGACAACCGCTTCGACCGGCCTGTGGATGTGCGCGGCCCGGTGGACCTGCGCCGCCTGGGCCGCCAGCTCGAGTGGCTGCGCCAGCGCCTGGCCGCGCTCGAGTCCGACAAGACCCGCTTCGTGCGCCACATCTCCCACGAGCTGAAGACGCCCATGGCCTCCATCCGCGAGGGCGCGGCCCTGCTGCGCGACGGCGTGGCCGGACCGCTGACGCCCGACCAGGTCGAGATCGTGCGCATCCTTGGCGACAACAGCGCCGCGCTGCAGCACCAGATCGAAGGCCTGCTGAGCTACCAGGCCCTGGCCTCGGATGCCCAGCAGCTGCGCCGACGGCCGACGGCGTTGAAGGCCCTGCTGGAGCGCGTCATCGATGAGCAGCGCCTGCTGTGGCAGGCCAAGGGCTTGAACGTGCGGCTCGAGGCCGGCGATGTCTCGGCGCTGGTCGATGGCGACAAGCTCGGCGTCGTGCTTGCCAACCTGCTTGTCAACGCGGTTCGCTTCAGCCCGCCGGGCGGCAGCGTCAGCCTCACCCTGACCGAGGATGAGGCAGGCGTCGCCATGGTCTGCCTCGACGAAGGCAGCGGCGTCGCCGCCGAAGACGTCGAGCGCATCTTCGATCCCTTCTACCAGGGGCGCCACCAGCCCCCCGGCGCTCGCCGCGGCAGCGGCATCGGCCTGTCCATCGTGCGCGAGATCGTGCAGGCGCATGGCGGTTCCTGCCGCCTGCTGCCGAGCGAGCGCGGCGCCCATTTCCGACTTGAGATCCCCCATGCGAAGACTGCTTGAGATTGCCGGCCTGCTGTTGCTGGCTGCCTGCCAGACGCCGGCCCCCGTGCCGGAGCCGCTGCCGCCTGCGCCGGCCTGCCCCGAGCCGCCGCCGTCGCCCGCACCTGCCGACGATGGATTGAAGGCCGTGCAGGCCTACGCTGCCGACCTGCAGAAGGCCCTGCAGCTCGGCCAGGGCCGCAGCGCAATGGAGCAGGCGCAGGCCGCGACCCAACTGGAATCCCTCGCCAACTCGAGTGACCCGCAGGCCGACCCGCTGAAGCCCCTGGCCACGCTGATGGCCGCGCGCCTGACGGAGCAACGCCGCCTGCAGGACAACATCGACAAGCTCAATCAGCAACTGCGCGATGCCCAGCGCCGCAACGAGCAGCTCAATGAGAAGCTCGAGGCGCTGAAGGCCATCGAGCAGCCCCTGCCCGCCAAGCCCGGCGCGGCGCCGCGTTGAGGAAGGGGCAGGGCATGAGTACGCAAGCTGCCATCCTGGTCGTCGACGACGATACCGACCTGCTGCGCCTGATGACCATGCGCCTGACCGCGGCCGGTCACGCCGTGCAGGCCGTCGCCAGCGCCGAGGCCGCCCTGGCCCATCTGGCCGTCAAGCTGCCGGCCCTCGTCATCACCGACGTGCGCCTGCCTGGCCTGGACGGCCTGGCCCTGTTCGATGAGATCCGCAGCCGCCATCCGTCCCTGCCCGTCATCCTGCTGACGGCCCATGGCTCCATTCCCGACGCCGTCGAGGCGACGACGCGCGGTGCGCATGCCTATCTGACCAAGCCCTACGACGGCAAGGAACTGCTGGACAAGATCAACCGGGCCCTGCTGCTGAACCGGCCCGGCCCCGCGCCCTTCGACGGTGACGGCGCGTGGCGCAGCGAGATCATCAGCCGCAGCCCGCGCATGGCCGAAGTGCTGGCGGAGGCGCGGCTGGTGGCCGGCACCGACGCCAGCGTGCTGATCGCCGGCGACAGCGGCACCGGCAAGGAGCTGCTGGCTCGCGCCATTCACAAGGCCAGCCCGCGTGCCGGCAAGCCCTTTGTCGCGGTGAACTGCGCGGCCATCCCCGAGGCCCTGCTGGAGTCCGAACTGTTCGGCCATGTGAAGGGCGCCTTCACCGGCGCCCAAGGCCATAGGCAGGGCCTGATCCCCGCAGCCGAGGGCGGCACGGTCTTTCTCGACGAAATCGGCGACATGCCGCTGGCCCTGCAGGTCAAGCTGCTGCGCGTGCTGCAGGAGCGCGTCGTGCGGCCGGTGGGCAGCAACGAGGCGGTGGCGGTGGATGTGCGCGTGCTGTCGGCCACCCACCGTGACCTGGAGCTGGCGATGAGCGAGGGCCTGTTCCGGCCCGACCTCTACTACCGGCTCAATGTCGTCAAGCTGCAGCTGCCGGCCCTGGCCGAGCGGCGCGAGGACATCGCGCTGCTGGCCCAGCATTTTTTGCTGACGCTGGCCGGGCGGCATCGCAAGCCGGTCAAGGGCTTTGCACCGGATGCACTGGAGGCTCTGGTGACGGCGCCCTGGCCGGGCAATGTGCGCCAGCTCTTCAATGTCGTCGAGCAGGTCTGCGTGTTGGCGACAGCGCCCCTGGTGCCGCTGGCCCAGGTGCAGCGCGCCCTGCAGATGCCGCCGGCCGAGGTGCTGAACTACCAGCATGCCAAGCAGCGCTTCGAGCGCGACTACCTGAACCAGTTGCTGAAGCTGACCTCGGGCCAGGTGGCCGAGGCGGCGCGCCTGGCGGATCGCAACCGCACCGAGTTCTATCGGCTGCTGCAAAAGCATGGCCTGGACCCGCAGCTCTTTCGCGCGGATGCGGCCCCCCTAGCTCAGCCGTCGGATTCCGGCGACAGAAAATTGTCAGACGAATCAAGCGCTTAGCGCTGCGGCGGTCCAGCTTGTCGCCACCCGGCGACAAAACCGGTCCAGGAACACTGGTGCGGTTCGTGAGAAATTTCGCAAGTGATTGAATTGCAATGGATTTCCAGAGTTGGCACGGGCTTTGCGCTAAGGCGTTTGTGGTGCCACCCGGCATTGCTTTCGATTCACGCATCTCAGGAGATCCGCATGCGACAAACCTCGACCTTCGCCCGACTGCTGACCGCCGCCCTGATGGCGGGTGCCGCGACCGCGAGCTTCGCGGCCGAACAAGCACCGGCGCCCGCTGACGCCCCGGCCCAGCAAGTGGCGCAGGCCCAGCCGGCCGGCGATGCTGCCATCACCACCCAGGCCCAGGCCGCCCTGCAAAAGGACAAGGACCTGCAGGCCCTGCCGCTGACCGTCAGCACCACCGGAGGCGTCGTCGTCCTGAAGGGCGTCGCGCCCACCGCCGACCTGGCCCAGAAGGCCGTCATGCTGGTGCAGGCCGTGTCGGGCGTGAAGGAAGTGCGTAGCGAGATCAAGGTCGGCTGACGCCACGCCTTGCATCTCGAGGCCCCGCGCGCCCCCGCGGGGCCTTTTTGCGTCAGCAGCGGGAGTTGTTGACGAGGGCCTGCAGTCCGGCCTGATCGAGGATGCGCAACTGGCGCTGCTTGACCTCCATCAATCCGTCTTCCTGGAACTTGGAAAAGGTGCGGCTGACGGTCTCGAGCTTGAGGCCAAGATAGCTGCCGATCTCCTCGCGCGTCATGCGCAGCACCAGGCTGCTCGCCGAGAAGCCGCGCGCCTGCAGGCGCTGCGTCAGGTTGAGCAGGAAGGCCGCCAGTCGCTCCTCGGCGCGCATATTGCCGAGCAGCAGCATGACGCCGTGGTCGCGCACGATCTCGCGGCTCATGATCTTGTGGAACTGGTGCTGCAGCACGGTGAATTCGCGCGACAGCTCCTCCAGTTGGGTGTAGGGGATGACGCAGACCGACGAGTCCTCCAGCGCGACAGCGTCGCAATGGTGGTGGTCGCTGCTGATGCCGTCCAGGCCGAGCAGCTCGCCCGCCATCTGGAAGCCCGTGACCTGGTCGCGGCCGTCCTCGCTGCCGACGCGGGTCTTGAAGAAACCGGTGCGCACCGCGTAGAGCGCCTCGAAGCGCTCGCCATTGCGGAACAGGTGCTCGCCGCGCGGCACGTTGCGGCGCCGATCCACCAGGCCGTCCAGTTGGTCCAGCTCGCTGGCGTTCAGCCCCACCGGCAGGCAGAGTTCGCGCAGATTGCAGCTCGCGCAAGCGACCTTGAGCGGCTCGATGCCGGGGGAGGGCGTGCTGGCCATGGCCGGCATTATGGGCAGGCTCATGGCGCGGGGCAGGGTGGAGGTCAGCATGGCGACCATTCTTGAATGCCTGTCGCGCACTGTCCTTGACCTGGATCAAGGCCGCTGGAGTCGCCGCTGGGCACAGTGCCGGCATGGCTGCCGTCACCGACAAACCCTTGGACCCCGAATTGCTGCGTCGCCACGACGTGGCCGGCCCGCGCTACACCTCCTACCCGACGGCCGATCGCTTCGTCGAGGCCCATCAGGCGCCCCATCACCTGCAGGCCCTGGCTCAGCGCGGCAAGGCCCAGCCGCTGTCGGTCTATGTGCACATCCCTTTCTGCGAGCAGCTCTGCTACTACTGCGCCTGCAACAAGATCATCACCCGCCACCATGAGCGGGCGAGGCCCTATCTGGACCTGCTTGGCGTCGAGATGGATCTGGTGGCCGAGGCCCTGGGTGGCGCGGCGCCGGTGTCGCAGCTGCACCTGGGTGGCGGCTCGCCGACCTTCCTGTCCGACGGGGAGCTCGGCCTGCTGATGGACATGCTGGGCCGGCGCTTCAAGCTGCTGCCCGGCGCCGAACTGTCCATCGAGGTGGACCCGCGCACGGTCGATGCGGCGCGGCTGGCCCATCTGCGCGCCCTGGGCTTCAACCGCCTGTCCTTCGGCGTGCAGGACTTCGATGCCGGGGTGCAGAAGGCGGTGCACCGGGTGCAGCCGCTGGAGTCCGTCGCCGCGCTGATGCAGTCGGCGCGCGAGCTGGGCTTCGCCTCCCTCAGCGTCGACCTGATCTACGGCCTGCCGCTGCAGACACCGGCCAGCTTCGCCCGCACCATTGCCCAGGTGGCCGAGCTGCGGCCCGACCGCATCGCGATGTATGCCTATGCCCATCTGCCGCAGCGCTTCAAGCCGCAGCGGCGCATCGTCGCCGAGCTGCTGCCGCCGGCCGGGGACAAGCTGGCCATGTTGTCGGGTGCCATCAGCGCCCTGCTCGGCGAGGGCTATGCCTACATCGGCATGGACCACTTCGCGCTGCCGGGCGATCCGCTGGCCGTCGCCAAGCGCCAGGGACTGCTGCATCGCAACTTCCAGGGCTATTCGACGCAGCCGGACTGCGACCTCGTCGGCCTGGGCGTATCGGCCATCAGCCGTGTCGGCGCCACCTATGCGCAGAACGCCAAGACGCTGGCCGACTACGAGGACGCGCTGAACCAGCGCCATCTGCCCGTGCAGCGTGGCCTGGCCCTGAACCGCGACGACCTGCTGCGGCGCGCCGTCATCATGGCGCTGATGTGCCAGGGCCGACTGGAGTTCGAGTCCATCGCCGCGTCCTACCTGGTCGACGTCCAGGCCTATTTCGCGCCCGAACTGGAACGCCTGGTGGCGCTCGCCGCTCAGGGCCTGGTGGTGCTGGAGCCCGGTGCCATCCAGGTGACGCCTCTGGGCTGGTATTTCGTGCGCGCCGTGGCCATGGTGTTCGACCGCTATTGCCAGGCCGACGCGGGCCGCGAGCGCTTCTCCAAGATCATCTGATGGGCCTGGATGCGGCGCTGATTGCCTCGGCCGCGTTGATGGGCGTGGCCGGCACGCCGCATTGCGCCGCCATGTGCAGCGCGCCCTGTGCCCTGGCCGCGGGCCAGCGGCCGGCGCGGCTGCTCGTCGGGCGCTTGCTGGGCTACGCAGCCGCCGGCGCCGTGGCCGCCGCTTCGGCACAGGCGCTGGCCACGGCGTCGAGTCGCGTCCTGCTGCTGCAGCCCGCCTGGGCCCTGCTGCAGGCGGCCTTGCTGCTGCTGGGCCTGACCCTGCTGGCGCGCGGCCGGGTGCCGGCCTGGCTGGGAGCGGTGCGTTGGCACCCCGCGCCGCGACATGCCTTCGCGACCGGACTCGCCTGGGTTGCCATGCCCTGCGGCCTGCTGCACGCGGCGCTGTTGTTGGCCGGCCTGTCGGGCTCGGCCGGCAGCGGCGCGCTGGCCATGGCCGGCTTTGCGCTGGCCAGCACGCCGGGCGTCGTCATCGCGCCGCTGTGGCGGGCGCGGCTGCTCAGGCGCGGCGCGGGTGGCGAGGTGCTGGCCCTGCGTCTGGCCGGACTGGGCCTTGCCGCAGGTGCGGGCTGGGGGCTGGTGCAGGGCATATGGCATGGCATCCGGCTGGCCTGCTGAGGCGGCCATAAACTCGCCGGGTTTCGTTTTTGTCTCGAAAGCCCACAAGCCATGTACCAACACATCAAGGTGCCTGAAGGCGGCCAGAAGATCACCGCCAATGCCGACTTCTCGCTGAATGTGCCGAACAACCCCATCATTCCCTACATCGAGGGTGATGGCACGGGCCTGGACATCACGCCCGTCATGCTGAAGGTGGTGGACGTGGCCGTGGCCAAGGCCTACGGCGGCGCGCGCAAGATCCACTGGATGGAGATCTACGCCGGCGAGAAGAGCACCCAGGTCTATGGCCCCGATGTCTGGCTGCCGGAAGAGACGCTGCAGGTCGTCAAGGACTACATCGTCTCGATCAAGGGCCCGCTGACGACGCCCGTGGGCGGCGGCATCCGCTCGCTGAACGTGACGCTGCGCCAGGAACTGGACCTCTACGTCTGCCTGCGCCCCGTGCAGTATTTCGACGGCGTGCCCAGCCCCGTGAAGGAGCCCCACAAGGTCGACATGGTCATCTTCCGCGAGAACTCGGAAGACATCTACGCCGGCATCGAGTACGAGGCCGAGAGCGACAAGGCGAAGAAGCTCATCAAGTTCCTGCAGGACGAGATGGGCGTGAAGAAGATCCGCTTCCCCGAGACCTCGGGCATTGGCGTCAAGCCGGTCAGCCGCGAAGGCACCGAGCGCCTGGTGCGCAAGGCCATCCAGTACGCCATCGACAACGACAAGCCCAGCGTGACCATCGTGCACAAGGGCAACATCATGAAGTTCACGGAAGGTGCCTTCCGTGACTGGGCCTACGCGCTGGCGCAGAAGGAATTCGGCGCCGAGCCCATTGACGGCGGCCCGTGGTGCAAGGTCAAGAACCCCAGGACCGGCAAGTCCATCACCATCAAGGACGTCATCGCCGACGCCTTCCTGCAGCAGATCATCCTGCGCCCCGCGGAATACAGCGTCATCGCCACGCTGAACCTGAACGGCGACTATGTCTCCGACGCACTGGCCGCCCAGGTGGGCGGCATCGGCATCGCGCCGGGCGCCAACATGAGCGACTCCATCGCCATGTTCGAGGCCACCCACGGCACCGCGCCCAAGTACGCCGGCAAGGACTATGTGAACCCGGGCTCCGAGATCCTGTCCGCCGAGATGATGCTGCGCCACATGGGCTGGAAGGAAGCCGCCGACCTCATCATCAGCTCGATGGAAAAGGCCATCCTGAGCAAGAAGGTGACCTACGACTTCGCCCGCCTGATGGACGGCGCGACCCAGGTGTCGTGCTCGGGCTTCGGGCAGGTCATGATCGACCACATGGAGTGACGGATGCGGGCGTCGCCCGATCTCGACCTCAAAGCCCTTCGCCTCATGCTGCGAGGGGCTTTTTTTCGTCTGGGATTGCGGGCGGCGATCCATGTTCCGGCGCGCGCCTTCGAGCCAACATCGCGCCGAACAGCACGAGGCCACCCAGCATCAAGGCGTAGGTTGCAGGCTCCGGGATGGCCTGCGCCGCGGCGCCCGCATAGAGCTGGAAGATGGGCGCTGCCGTGGGACCGGAAGTCACGCCGTTGACGACGTAGTACGAGCCGTTGAAGAAGATGCCCAGCCGCGGCGCCATGTCGAAGCCGTTGAGGTTGAGCTGCAGATAGGCGTCGCCCTGGAACAGGGAATCATCGACGCTGAAGACCTGCAGGTAGGAGCCATTGTTGACCTGGACGTGTTCGGTGCCTAGATCTTGCAGAAGCGTCCCACCCGTTGCGCTGTTGTAGATGCCGCTGCTGAAGATCATGTAGGGCTGCGCCGTGATCCGGTTCCCCGAGCCGTCAAACAGCAGGCCGGTCATCTCGAGCGAGGTGGGCGTCGCCCAGGTCTGGGAGGCGCTGACGGCCAGCGCCGCGCAGATCCCCCAGCGACTCAGGAACGCGAAACTTCTGTCGGCATTCATGCAAGTCTCCTGGCAGCGGATTCGGCGCTCCAGTCTGACCATGGCGGATGCCGTGTCGACACCTAAGTGAAGTTGCCCTGCCGATCCGCCTAACGCCTAGACTTCGGCCATGCCCGACTACGCCAACACCTATGTGGCCGAGGAGCAGCTCCTTCTCTACGAAGGCGCCGACTTCGACGAGGTGGTGCTGGCCGATCGGGCGGGCGAGCGTGGCGCCCAGGTGTGGTGCTGGACCCGTCGTGAGACGGATCTCGACAAGTCGATGTGGCTGCGGCTGATCGTGGCTGTCGATGACAAGGACTCGCCTGCCACGGTGGAGCGGGTCCGCAGTGCGCTGAAGCCGCATCCGCTGCCCGATCCCTACCGCAAGCCGCTGCCACACTGACGCTTGCAGGCCCGCAAAAGGAAAACCCCGGCCTTTTGGGGGGCCGGGGTTTGGGGTGCCGTCTCGCGGTGCTTCACGAGGCGGCGGTGATCGGCAATTGCAGGAGCAAACGCCTGGTTTCAGACTGTAAAGAAAGAAGCCGCCAAATGGCTTGCTGTTGCATTACGGACTTGCCCTGAGCGTGAAAAGCCGACGCGGCTGCTAAAAGCAAAAAGGGGCGCCGCTGGCGCCCCCTTCTCTTGTCGGCGTTGGATCAACCGCCCAGCGATGCCAGTGTGGCGTTGAAGGTGGCGCTTGGGCGCATGACCTTGTCCAGCTTGGCCGTGTCGGGCAGGAAGTAGCCGCCGATGTCGGTGGGCTGGCCCTGGACGGCCTTCAGCTCGTCTGCGATCTTCGCTTCATTGGCGGTCAGCGACTCGGCCACGGCCTTGAACTTGGCAGCCAGCGCGGCGTCCTCCGTCTGCTCGGCCAGGGCCTGGGCCCAGTACAGCGTCAGGTAGAAGTGGCTGCCGCGGTTGTCGAGTTCGCCGGTCTTGGGGCTGGGGCCCTTGCCGTTGTCCAGCAGTTTGCCGGTGGCAGCGTCCAGGGCCTTGGCCAGGATCTTGGCCTTGGCGTTCTTGTTCTTGATGCCCACGTCTTCCAGGCTGACGGCCAGGGCCAGGAACTCGCCCAGCGAGTCCCAGCGCAGGTGGTTCTCTTCCACCAGCTGCTGCACATGCTTGGGGGCCGAGCCGCCGGCACCCGTCTCGTACATGCCGCCACCGGCCATCAGCGGCACGATGGACAGCATCTTGGCCGAGGTGCCCAGTTCCATGATGGGGAAGAGGTCGGTCAGGTAGTCGCGGAGGATGTTGCCGGTGGCGCTGATGGTGTCCAGGCCGCGGATGACGCGCTCCAGCGTGTAGCGCATGGCGCGCACCTGGCTCATGATCTGGATGTCCAGGCCGGTCGTGTCGTGCTCGTGCAGATACATCTTGACCTTGCGGATCAGCTGGGCCTCGTGGGGGCGGTAGCTGTCCAGCCAGAAGACGACCGGCATGCCGGAGTTGCGGGCGCGATTGACGGCCAGCTTGACCCAGTCACGGATGGCGGCGTCCTTGCACTGGCACATGCGCCAGATGTCGCCCTGCTCGACTTCCTGGCTCAGCAGCACTTCACCCGTTTCCAGGTCGGTGATGTTGGCGGTGCCGGCTTCGGTGATCTCGAAGGTCTTGTCGTGCGAGCCGTATTCCTCGGCCTGCTGGGCCATCAGGCCGACGTTGGGCACCGTGCCCATGGTCTTGGGGTCGAAGGCACCATGCCATTTGCAGAAGTTGATCATCTCCTGGTAGATGCGGGCGAAGGTCGACTCGGGCATCACGGCCTTCACGTCCTTCAGGCGGCCGTCGGCGCCATACATCTTGCCGCCGCTGCGGATGGCCGCGGGCATGGAGGCGTCCACGATGATGTCGTTGGGCGAATGGAAGTTGGTGATGCCCTTGGCCGAGTCCACCATGGCCAGCTCGGGGCGGTGCTCGTGGCAGGCGTGCAGGTCACGCTTGATCTCGTCCTGCGTGCTCTGCGGCAGCGTGGCGATCTTGGTGTACAGGTCCACCATGCCGTTGTTGACGTTGACACCCAGCTCGTCGAACAGCTTGGCGTGCTTGGCGAAGGCGTCCTTGTAGAAGATCTTGACGCAGTGGCCGAACACGATGGGGTGGCTGACCTTCATCATGGTGGCCTTGACGTGCAGGGAGAACATCACGCCGGTCTTGCGCGCGTCCTCGATCTCCGTCTCATAGAACTCGAGCAGGGCCTTCTTGCTCATGAACATGGAGTCGATGACCTCGCGGTCCAGCAGCGAGACCTTGGGCTTCAGGATGATGGTCTTGCCGCTCTTGGTGATGAGCTCCATCTTCACGTCGCGGGCGCGGTCCAGCGTCATGGACTTTTCGCCGTGATAAAAGTCGCCGCCGTGCATGTGCGACACATGCGAGCGCGAGGCCTGGCTCCAGGCGTCCATGCGGTGCGGGTTCTTGCGCGCGTATTCCTTGACGGCCTTGGGCGCACGGCGGTCGGAGTTGCCCTCGCGCAGCACCGGGTTCACGGCCGAGCCGATGCACTTGTTGTAGCGGGCGCGGATGTCCTTCTGCTCGTCGGTCTCGGGCTTCTCGGGGAAGTCGGGAATCTTGTAGCCCTTGTCCTGCAGTTCCTTGATGGCCGCCTTCAGCTGGGCGACCGACGCGCTGATATTGGGCAGCTTGATGATGTTGGCTTCGGGCTTGAGCGTCAGCTTGCCCAGGGCCGCCAGGTTGTCCGTCACGCGCTGCTCTTCGGTCAGCAACTCGGGGAACTGGCCCAGGATGCGGCCGGCCACGGAGATGTCGCTGGTGACGACCTCGATGCCGGCGGCCGCCGCGAAGGCCTTGACGACCGGCAGCAGCGAGGCCGTGGCCAGGCGCGGGGCTTCGTCGGTCAGGGTGTAAACAATCTGGGGCGTCTTTTCGGCGGTCATGAGCGTGGTCCGGTAAAGGGGAAATCCTTGCAACGCGCAGCGCCCCGGGCGCTGCGCGCAAGCCATGGACTTTAGCAAGCCGGGCCGCTCGTCGAAACGGCACGCCGCCATGCGAAAGCCCCGTGGCCTTGCGGCTCACGGGGCTTTTTCGGAACAAAGGGCTCAGGATGCCTGGGGCTGCTCCAGGCTGCGGGCGGCTTCCATCGGCGTGATGTTTTGAGCCAGTTGACCCTTGGGGCCTTGGACCAGATCGAACTGGACCTGGCTGCCCTGTTTCAGGGTGCGGAAACCTTCCATCTGGATCGCCGAGAAGTGGGCGAAGACGTCGTCGCCGCCGGTTTCCGGCTCGATGAAACCAAAGCCCTTGGCATCGTTGAACCACTTGACTTTGCCCAGCGCCATCATGTTGTCTCCATTCTTGTGCTACCGCCGGAAGAGGCGGGCGCAATTTTGGTAGCGCGACAAATGGCGTCAATTCAGGACCTTCCCGGCCGGGTTCACCCGAAGCTGCTTGCAATTTCAGGGAGCGTCACCAACTGCCCGCGGTCGGCGAGAACGGGACCTGTTCACCCTAAGGCAATGGGTCACAACCCTTCGCGACCCATTGCCGTAGGGTGAATAGGTCCAACCCCCCGTCGATAGAATCCCGACATGCCTGTGTTCCCCGTCTTTTCACCGCGAAACCAGTCGACGCCGCCCCCGCCCGTGCCTCCCTTGAAGCCGGGCAAGGACGAAGGCGAAGGTGCGGTCGTTGTCGAGCGCCAGACCCAGAAAACCGAGCCCCCGCGGCTCTACCAGGTTCTGCTGCTGAACGACGATTTCACGCCGATGGAGTTTGTTGTCATGGTTCTGCAGGAATTTTTCCGGCATGACCTGGATACGGCGACGCAGATCATGCTCAAAATCCACCACGAGGGTCGCGGGGTCTGCGGTGTGTTCACCAAGGATGTCGCCGCCACCAAGGTGGAGCTGGTTCTGGCCGCCTCACGGCGTGCCGGCCACCCCCTGCAGTGCATTATGGAGGCCGCATGATTGCGCAAGAGCTTGAAGTCAGTTTGCACATGGCGTTTGTCGAAGCACGCCAGCAGCGGCACGAATTCATCACCGTCGAGCACCTGCTGCTCGCGTTGCTCGACAACCCCAGCGCCGCCGAGGTGCTGCGCGCCTGCGCCGCCAACCTGGACGACCTGCGCAAGAGCCTGACGCAGTTCATCAAGGAAAACACCCCCATGGTGGGCGGCAGCGACGAGGTGGACACCCAGCCGACGCTGGGCTTCCAGCGCGTCATCCAGCGCGCCATCATGCACGTGCAGAGCACCGGCAGCGGCAAGAAGGAAGTGACCGGCGCCAATGTGCTGGTCGCCATCTTCGGCGAGAAGGATTCCCACGCCGTCTACTACCTGCACCAGCAGGGCGTGACGCGCCTGGACGTCGTCAACTTCATCGCCCACGGCATCAAGAAGACCGACCCCGAACCGCCCAAGAACCCCGAAGGCCAGGCACCCGGCGGCCAGGAGGGCGAGCGCGAGGAGGGCGAGGGCGGCAATGCCAAGGCTTCGCCGCTGGAGCAGTTCACGTCGAACCTGAACCAGCAGGCCAAGGACGGCAAGATCGATCCGCTGATCGGCCGCGAGTCCGAGGTCGAGCGCGTGGTCCAGGTGCTGTGCCGTCGCCGCAAGAACAACCCGCTGTTGGTGGGTGAGGCGGGCGTGGGCAAGACCGCCATCGCGGAAGGCCTGGCCTGGCGCATCACCGAAGGCGAAGTGCCCGAAGTGCTGGCCGACGCCATCGTCTACTCCCTGGACATGGGCGCGCTGCTGGCGGGCACCAAGTACCGCGGCGACTTCGAGCAGCGCCTGAAGGCCGTGCTGAAGGCGCTGAAAGACCAGCCCAACGCCATCCTCTTCATCGACGAGATCCACACGCTGATCGGTGCCGGCGCGGCCTCGGGCGGGACGCTGGACGCCAGCAACCTGCTGAAGCCGGCGCTGAGCTCCGGCGCGATGAAGTGCATCGGCGCCACCACCTTCACGGAATACCGCGGCATCTTCGAGAAGGACGCGGCCCTGAGCCGCCGCTTCCAGAAGGTCGACGTGGCCGAGCCCTCGGTCGAGCAGACCATCGAGATCCTGAAGGGGCTGAAGAGCCGCTTCGAGGAGCACCACTCGGTCAAGTACGCCCTGGGCGCCCTGCAGGCCGCGGCCGAGCTGTCGGCCAAGTACATCAACGACCGCCACCTGCCGGACAAGGCCATCGACGTCATCGACGAGGCCGGTGCCGCCCAGCGCATCCTGCCCAAGAGCAAGCAGAAGAAGACCATCACGCGTGCCGAGGTCGAGGACATCGTGGCCAAGATCGCGCGCATCCCGCCCGCGTCGGTCAACAGCGACGACCGCAGCAAGCTCAAGACCCTGGACCGCGACCTGAAGAGCGTCGTCTTCGGCCAGGACCCGGCCGTCGACGCCCTGGCCGCGGCCATCAAGATGGCGCGCTCCGGCCTGGGCCGCCCGGACAAGCCGGTGGGCAGCTTCCTGTTCAGCGGCCCGACCGGCGTCGGCAAGACCGAAGTGGCCAAGCAGCTCGCCTACATCCTGGGCGTGGAGCTGATCCGCTTCGACATGTCGGAATACATGGAGCGCCACGCCGTCAGCCGCCTGATCGGCGCGCCTCCGGGCTACGTCGGCTTCGACCAGGGCGGCCTGCTGACCGAGGCCGTCACCAAGAAGCCGCACGCCGTGCTGCTGCTGGACGAGATCGAGAAGGCCCATCCGGACGTCTTCAACGTGCTGCTGCAGGTCATGGACCACGGCACGCTGACCGACAACAACGGGCGCAAGGCCGACTTCCGCAACGTCATCATCATCATGACGACGAATGCGGGCGCGGAGGCGCTGAACAAGGCCACCATCGGCTTCACCAACTCGCGCCAGCAGGGCGACGAGATGGGCGACATCAAGCGCCTGTTCACGCCGGAGTTCCGCAACCGCCTGGACGCCATCGTGTCCTTCCGCCCGCTGGACGAGGAAATCATCCTGCGCGTGGTCGACAAGTTCCTGCTGCAACTGGAAAGCCAGCTGCAGGAAAAGAAGGTCGAGGTCACGTTCTCCGACGAGCTGCGCAAGCATCTCGCCAAGAAGGGCTTCGATCCGCTGATGGGCGCGCGGCCGATGCAGCGTCTCATCCAGGACACCATCCGTCGCGCACTGGCCGACGAACTGCTGTTCGGCAAGCTGGTCGACGGCGGCCGCCTCAGCGTGGACGTGGACGACAAGGGCGAGACGGTGCTGGACATCCAGCCCACGCCGCCCAAGCCGAGCAAGGACGGCAAACCCAAGGCCGAGCCGGCGACGGCTTGATCGGCGGTGCCGAATCGGAAGGGACGCTTCGGCGTCCCTTTTTCTTTCAGCCTGCCGGGTCCTGCCTGAAGAAGCCGGCCAGCAATTCGTACATCGCCGGCTCCTCGGCGCGCATCGCCGCCGGGGCGACGAAGAAGGCCTCGACGGCGACGGCGAAGAACTCCTCGACGGCCTCGCCGCCATAGGGATCGATCAGCGTCTCCTCGCCGGCGTCGATGCGGGCGCAGAACTTCTCCCACTCGGCGTCGATGACGGCGATCCAGCGCTCGCGTTCCTCGGCGTCCAGCGGCGGCACGCCGTCGGCCAAGCCGTCACGCATGTCGATGACGTGGGCGAACTCGTGGATGACGACGTTGTAGACGGCATCGGCGCCGAACTCCGCCGGGTCGTCGCTGACGGCGATGGCGTTCCAGGTCAGCATCAGCGGGCCGCCCTCCATGGCCTCGCCGGCGAGCTCCTCGTCGTACTCGTGCACGACGCCGTCCTCGTCCTGGTAGGTGCGCTGGGCGACCACCTCGCCCTCGTGCATGACGATGCCGACAAAGCCGTCATACCAGGACAGGCCCAGCCTCAGCACCGGCAGGCAGGCCTGGGCCGCGACGGCCACGGCGACCTCGTCAGTCACCTCGAAGCCGCCGACGCCGTGGAACTCCTTGGTCGACAGGAAGAGGCTGCAGAGCTTGCGAAGCTCGGCGAGGTCGTCCTGGCTGCGCTGGGTCAGGAAGGGATAGCGCAACAGGGTCAGCTGCCACAGCGCATCGGGAATGGCGTGGCGCTCGACGGCGCGCTGCTCGCGCCAGTTCTTCAGGGCCTTGAGGATCACAGCGGCAGGCGTTGCAGACCGGCGGCGGACAGGCGGATGACGTCGCCGCGCGGCGGTGTCGCGTCCAGGTCCCAGTCGGACAGCACGACGCGCCTGAGGCCATCGCCCAGGTCGTGCTCGGCGGGCCGGTGCGTGTGGCCGTGGATCATCGTCGTCGCGTTGGCCTCGCGCAGCAGCGCGCGGCAGGCCTCGGCGTCCAGGTCGGTCGCCATCAGCTGCGTGGCCTGCGCGGCCTTGCTGCCTTCGCGCATCTGGCGGCCCAGGGCCTGGCGGGCAGCCAGCGGCTGGGTCAGCAATTGCGCCTGCCATGCGGGTGAACGCACCTGGCGGCGAAACGCCTGGTAGGCGGCGTCGTCCAGGCATTGGGCATCGCCATGCACCAGCAACCAGCGCTGGCCAAAGGCGTCGAGCACCGTGGGGTCGGGCAGGGGGGGCATGCCGGCGTCGGCCAGCATTTCGGCACCGACGAGGAAATCGCGGTTGCCGTGCATGAAGAAGAGGTTGAGCCGCTGCGACGCTTCCCGCAGCAGGCGCACGACGCCGGCCTCGAAGGGTTCGTGGCGAGCGTCGTCGCCGACCCAGACCTCGAAGATGTCGCCGAGCAGCAGCATCGCCTGCGCGGGCGTCTCGGCGAGATGCTTTGCCAGCCGGGCCAGGGTGCCCGGCGTGTCCGGCCCGAGGTGCAGGTCGGACAGCAGGTCAACCTGCTGCCACTGCGCCGGGGCCGTCAGCGTGTGGATCAAACCTCGACGGCCTTCTCGATGATGACGTCCTCGACGGGCACGTCACCATGGCCGCCGCGGCCGGCGGTCTTGGACTTCTCGATCTTGTCGACGACGTCCTTGCCTTCGATGACCTTGCCGAAGACGGCATAGCCCCAGCCCGACGGGCTCTCGGACTTGAAGTCCAGGAAGCCGTTGTTGGTGGTGTTGATGAAGAATTGCGCCGTGGCCGAATGGGGCGCGTTGGTGCGCGCCATGGCCAGGGTGTAGTGGGCGTTCTTCAGGCCGTTGTTGGCCTCGTTCTGGATGGGGGCCTCGGTCGACTTCTGCTTCATGCCGGGCTCGAAGCCGCCGCCCTGGATCATGAAGCCCTTGATGACGCGGTGGAAGACCGTGCCGTCGTAGTGGCCGCTGCGGACGTACTGCAGGAAGTTGGCGACCGACAGGGGTGCCTTCTCGGCGTCCAGCTCGATGAGGATGTCGCCGTGGTTGGTGGTGAGTTTGACTTGGTGGCTCATTTTTTGACGGGCTCGACGAGAGCCTTGGTGATGAAGATGGGCTTGACCGGGAAGTGCTGGTGCATGCCGTGGGGGGCGACTTCGACGGCGCGGATCTTGTCGACGACGTCCATGCCTTCGATGACCTGGCCGAAGACGGCGTAGCCGGAAGCCGGATTGTCCGGCTCGCCGTCGAGCATGGGGTTGTCGACCACGTTGATGAAGAACTGCGACGTGGCCGAGTTCGGGTCGTTGGTGCGTGCCATCGCGATGCTGCCGCGCACATTGGCCAGGCCGTTGTGCGATTCCAGCGGGATGGGCGGCTTGGTGGGCTTCTGGTTCATCTTGGCATCGAAGCCGCCTCCCTGGATCATGAAGGTGGCGATGACGCGGTGGAACAGCGTGCCGTTGTAGTGGCCGGCCTTCACGTACTGGACGAAGTTGGCGACCGACTTGGGCGCCTTCTCGGCGTCCAGCTGGATGCGGATGTCGCCTTCGGTCGTCTGCAGCTTGACGGTCTGAGCCTGGACGCCCAGCGTGGCCAGCAAGCCGGCAAGGAGGAGGGGTATGAATTTGCTCATGGGAGGCGGGGGTTAGCGGGTGCGCAGATCGCGGGTCAGGGCCAGCGTGCGGTTGATCTTGGTGTTCAGCGCGTCGCTGGGCATCAGCGAGGCTTTCTGGGCGCGCTGGTAGGAGCGCAGGGCCAGGCGCAGCAGCACATCGCCCAGATTCTCCTGGGCCTGGGCATGCTCGGGCTGCAGGCGCAGCGCTTGCTCCAGCGCGGCCTTGGCCTCGTCCAGTTCGCCATTCGCCGCATGCAGCACGGCGAGGTTGTTGTAGGGGTCGGCCAGGTCGGGGAAGTCCTGGGTCAGGCGGGTGAAGATGGCCGCGGCCTGCGGGCGCTCGCCGAGTTCCATGCGCATGACGCCCAGGGCGAAGCGCAGTTGCAGGTCGTCGGGTTGGCGGATCAGGGCCTGTTCGATCTGGTCGACGGCCTGGGGTTTCTGGCCGGCCAGCCACAGGCGCTGCGCATTGGCGAGATCGTCGGCCCGGGCCGGTGCCGTGGTCAGTACGGCGAGCAGCAAGAGGGTGGGGAGGGGCAGGCGCATGAGGGTTGTCGCGGGGGGCGGCGGGAAAGACGACCACAAAGGTCGGCCGCTATACTGAATTCATTCTATGAGCCCCGCCTGGCCGGACCCGGTGCGGGGCTTCTTGTTGGTGGCTACTGCCTGTTTCTCCATGTCCCTGCGCGTTTTCAATTCCCTCAGTCGCACCCTCGAAGACTTCCAACCGCTCGTGCCTGGCCAAGTGCGCATGTACGTCTGCGGCATCACGGTCTACGACCTGTGTCACATGGGACATCTGCGCATGAACATGGCGTTCGACGTCATCTACCGCTGGCTGCGCGCCAGCGGCCTGGACGTCACCTACGTGCGCAACATCACCGACATCGACGACAAGATCATCAAGCGCGCCGTCGAGCGTGGCATCACCATCCGCCAGCTGACGGAGGAGATGTCGGCCGCGATGCACGAGGACTTCGCCGCCGTCGGTCTGCTGCGCCCCGACCACGAGCCGCGTGCGACCGAATACGTTCCGCAGATGCTGTCGCTGATCGAGCGCCTCGAGCAGCGCGGCCTGGCCTATCGGGCTGAAGGCGGCGACGTGAACTACGCCGTGCGCAAGTTTGACGGTTACGGCAAGCTGAGCGGCAAGAGTATCGACGACCTGCGCGCCGGCGAGCGCGTGGCCGTGGACGACGGCAAGCTCGATCCGCTGGACTTCGTGCTCTGGAAGGCCGCCAAGGCCGAAGAGCCGGCCGATGCGAAATGGGCAGCGCCCTTCGGCGAAGGCCGCCCGGGTTGGCACATCGAGTGCTCGGCCATGAGCTGCGCGCTGCTGGGCGAGGCCTTCGACATCCATGGCGGCGGCACCGACCTGCAGTTCCCCCACCACGAGAACGAGATCGCCCAGAGCCAGGGTGCCGGCTATGACTTCGCCAAGTACTGGCTGCACAACGGCTTCCTGAACGTCGATGGCGAGAAGATGTCCAAGAGCCTGGGCAACTTCTTCACCATCCGCGATGTGCTGCGGAAATTCGACGGTGAGACGCTGCGCTTCTTCATGCTGCGCACGCATTACCGCCGGCCGTTCAACTTCAGTGACGCCCACCTGGAAGACGCCCGTACGGCGTTGACCCGCCTGTACACGGCGCTCGACGCCGTGCCGCCCGCCGACGTGGCCATCGACTGGACCGAGCCGAGTGCTGCCGCGTTCAAGACGGCCATGGACGAGGACTTCGGCACCCCCGGCGCCATCGCCGTGCTGTTCGACCTGGTCAACGAAGTCAACCGTGATCGTTCGCCTGCACGTGCCGGCCTGCTGAAAGCGCTTGCCGGTGTGCTCGGCATCCTGCAGCAGGCCCCGCGCGCCTATCTGCAAGGCGGCTCGGGCGATGACAGCGTTTGGATCGAGGAGCGCATCGCCGCGCGTGCCGCGGCCAAGGCGGCCAAGGACTTTGCCGGCGCCGACGCCATCCGCGCCGAGCTGATGGCCAAGGGCATCACGCTGAAGGACGGTGCCGGCGGCACGACCTGGGTGAAGAGCTGATGGCACCCAAGACCCCTGCCGAGGTCGCGCCTGAAGTGATCCCGGCCTACTGGGACGAGGCCTGCAAGCATCTGGTCAAGCGCGACCGGGTCATGAAGAAGCTCATCCCGCAGTTTGGCGAAGCCCGCCTGCAAAGCCGCGGCGATGCCTTCGCCACGCTGGCCCGCTCCATCGTCGGCCAGCAGATCTCGGTCAAGGCGGCTCAGTCGGTCTGGAACCGCTGGGTGGCGCTCGCGCCGAAGTTCCAGCCCTCCGCCGTGCTGGCATTGACGGTGGAAGAGCAGCGCGCCGCCGGCCTGTCGGCCCGCAAGGTGGAATACCTGGCGGACCTGGCCAAGCATTTCGATTCCGGCCAGGTGCATGTGCGCCAATGGGCGCAGATGGACGACGAAGCCATCATTGAGGAACTCGTCGCCATCCGCGGCATCGGTCGCTGGACGGCCGAGATGTTCTTGATTTTTCACCTGATGCGCCCCAACGTGATGCCCCTGGATGACATCGGGCTGTTGAAGGGCATCAGCCTCAACTACTTCTCCGGCGAGCCCGTGTCACGAGCCGAGGCCCGCGAGGTCGGCGACGCCTGGGCACCTTACCGCTCGGTTGCGGTTTGGTACATTTGGCGCAGCCTGGATCCACTACCCGTGGATTACTAGCCCACGTCCTACCCGCTGTGCGCGGTAGAAAGACGGTGGGTGTTTGATGTCAGGACGACTGATGAGCAAAAAGCACTTTCTAGAGTTCGAGCAACCCATTGCCGAGCTCGAGACCAAGATCGAAGAGCTGCGCTATGTGCAGAGCGAGTCGGCCGTCGACATCTCGGAAGAGATCGACCGCCTCTCCAAGAAAAGCCAGCAGCTGACCAAGGACGTCTATTCCAACGTCGCGCCTTGGCAGGTCTACCAGGTGGCCCGCCACCCACAGCGTCCGCAGACCCTGGACTACTGCGCCGAGGTCTTCACGGAGTTCCAGGAACTGCATGGTGACCGCCACTTCGCCGACGACGCCGCCATCGTGGGCGGCATCGCCCGCTTCAACGGCCAGGCCTGCATGGTCATCGGCCACCAGCGCGGCGGCGACGCCAAGGAGCGCACCCTGCGCAACTTCGGCATGCCACGCCCCGAGGGCTATCGCAAGGCCCTGCGCCTGATGAAGCTGGCCGAGAAGTTCGGCCTGCCCGTCTTCACCTTCATCGACACCATGGGCGCCTACCCCGGCATCGGTGCCGAGGAGCGCGGCCAGTCCGAAGCCATCGGCCGCAACATCCTCGAGATGGCCCAGTTGGAAGTGCCCATCATCGCCACCATCATTGGCGAAGGCGGCTCCGGTGGCGCCCTGGCCATCGGCGTGGCCGACCAGGTGCTGATGCTGCAGTTCGCGGCCTATTCCGTCATCTCGCCCGAAGGCTGCGCCTCCATCCTGTGGAAGAGCAGCGAGCGCGCGTCTGACGCGGCCGAGGCCCTGGGCATCACGGCCCACCGCCTGAAGGCCCTGGGCCTGATCGACAAGATCGTCAACGAGCCGGTGGGCGGCGCCCACCGCGACGCCAAGCAGATGGCGTCCAACCTGAAGCGCGCGCTCTCCGACTCGTTGCGCCAGGTCAGCGACCTCAAGACCCGCGAGCTGCTGGACCGCCGCTACGAGCGCGTCCAGGCCTATGGCCGCTTCAGCGACACCAAGAACCGGTAAAGCGGTCGCCGTCGCCTTCAGCGGCGGCCTCGATTCCACGGCCCTGTTGCATGCCACCGCCCGCGCGGCGGAAGGCACCAGGGTCGTTGCACTTCATGTCCACCACGGCTTGCAGCCGCAGGCCGACGACTGGGCCGTGCATTGCGAGCGCGTGGCGCGGGACTTCGGTGCGGATTTCGCCTGCACCCGGCTGAGTGGCGCGCCAGGGCGGGGCGACAGCATCGAGGCCTGGGCGAGGGAAGGGCGGCACCAGGCCCTGCACGAGATGGCTGTCGCCGCGGGTGCCGATCTGCTGCTGCTGGCCCACCATCGCCAGGACCAGGCCGAGACCTTTGTGCTGCAGGCCATGCGGGGCGCCGGCACGGCCGGGCTGGCGGGCATGCCCAGGGCGCAATGGCGTGACGGCCTGTGCTGGGCGCGCCCCTGGCTGGACAGGCCGCGCAGTGAAATCCTGGCCTATGCCGAGCAGCATGGGCTGAGCTGGATCGAAGACCCGAGCAATGCCGATGCGCGCCATGCCCGCAACCGGCTGCGCCAGACACTGTGGCCGGCCTTTCCTGCGGCCGAGGCCGGACTGGCCCAGGCCGCGCGCTGGGCCCAGCAGGCCGCAGAGTTGGCAGCCGAAGTGGCCGCGTCCGATCTTGCGGCGATCGCAAGTGCGGAGCGCCTGGATCTGGTGGCGTTGCTGGCGCTGTCGCCCGCCCGCGCCAGCAACGCGCTGCGCGCCTGGCTGGCGCAGTTCACCGCCGCGCCGGCCAGCCTTGTCGAGCGTCTGTTGGTCGAATGGCGGCCTGGTGCCACCATGTCCTGGCCCGCGCCCGGTGGCGCGGTCCACGCCTATCGAGATGGTCTGTACTGGGCGGCTGAAGCTGTCCAGCCATCACGGCCATCGAATCTCGATCTGAGTCGACCGGGCCTTTATCCGCAGGCCGCCTGGCAGGGCGCCTGGCTGGTTGAAGCAGGGCCCAACGGCATCGCGGCCGCGCGCCTTGCACGGCTGACCCAGCGCTCGCGGGCGGGTGGCGAGGACTTCCAGCGCGCGCCGGCATCGGTGCCGCGCAGTCTGAAGAAGGCCTGCCAGGAAGCCGGTCTGCCGCCCTGGCGGCGCGGTGGCCCCTTGCTTTTTGATGCCCAGGGCCACCTCATTGCTGTCGCCGGGCTGGGCATGGACGCCCGTGCCTTCGCCGATCAAGATGTGCCACCGCTGTCTTTGCGCTGGCTCGAGGACTCAGCCTTGCCGCAGAGCGAAGGCGACGCCGGGACTGCCGCATAAAATCAGGGGTTTGCGAGCATGCCGTCCCGGCGGCTCCGTCCTCAGCCTTCGCTCAATCTCATGGCTCTGATCGTCCACAAGTACGGCGGCACCTCAATGGGTTCCACCGATCGCATCCGCAACGTCGCCAAGCGCGTTGCCAAATGGGTGCGTGCCGGCCACCAGATGGTGGTGGTGCCCTCGGCGATGAGCGGCGAGACCAACCGCCTGCTCGGCCTGGCCAAGGAGCTGTCGCCCGCCAGCATGAGCGCGGAAGTCAACCGCGAGCTGGACATGATCGCCGCCACCGGCGAGCAGGTCTCGGTCGGCCTGCTGGCCATTGCGCTGCAGGCCGAAGGCGTGCAGGCCGTCAGCTACACGGGCTGGCAGGTGCCGGTCGCGACCGACTCGTCCTACACCAAGGCCCGCATCGAGAGCATCGACGACAAGCGCGTGCGCGCCGACCTGGCCGAGGGCAAGGTCGTCGTCATCGCGGGCTTCCAGGGCATCGACGCCGACAACAACATCACGACGCTGGGCCGGGGCGGTTCCGACACCTCGGCCGTGGCCATCGCCGCCGCGATGAAGGCCGACGAGTGCCTGATCTACACCGACGTGGACGGCGTCTACACGACCGACCCGCGCATCGTGCCCGAGGCGCGCCGCCTGCACACCATCAGCTTCGAAGAGATGCTGGAGATGGCGTCGCTGGGCTCCAAGATCCTGCAGATCCGTTCGGTGGAATTTGCCGGCAAATACCGCGTGCCGCTGCGTGTGCTGTCCAGCTTCACGCCTTGGGACATCGACATCAACGAAGAAGCCAAGTCCGGCACCCTGATCAGTTTTGAAGAGGACGAAAAAATGGAACAAGCCGTCGTTTCGGGCATTGCCTTCAACCGTGACGAGGCCAAGGTGACGCTGCTCGGCGTGCCCGACAAGCCCGGCATTGCCTTCCAGATTCTGGGCCCGGTGGCCGAGGCCAACATCGACATCGACGTCATCATCCAGAACGTCTCCCACGACGGCAAGACCGACTTCTCCTTCACCGTGCACCGCAACGACTACGCGCGCACGATGGAGCTGCTGCAGAACACCGTCGGCCCGGCCACCAACGCCAGCAAGGTCGTCGGCGATCCCAAGATCTGCAAGGTCTCCATCGTCGGCATTGGCATGCGCTCGCATGTCGGCGTCGCCAGCAAGATGTTCCGCGCGCTGAGCGAAGAGGGCATCAACATCCAGATGATCTCGACGAGCGAGATCAAGACCAGCGTCGTCATCGACGAGAAGTACATGGAGCTGGCGGTTCGCGCGCTTCACAAGGCCTTCGACCTCGACCAAGAAGCGGCTGCGGCCTGAAAAAACTGATTTCTCGCTGAGAGAGCCTGCCGCGCTGGTATAGAATGCGCGGCTGTGCTGGAGTCGTGACCGAGTGGCCGAAGGTGCTCCCCTGCTAAGGGAGTATGTGGGCAAAACCTGCATCGAGGGTTCGAATCCCTCCGACTCCGCCAAGTCCAAAGAAAGCCCGTCCTCGTGACGGGCTTTTTCTTTGGCGCCGCGCGATGCGCGCTTCCGGGCGATTCATCACGAATTGAGCGTTTCGAGTCCAAATTTGCCAAATCGCCCCTCGATCCGGTTATTTATGATCGACACGTGGCGGTCAAGACAAGAAATAGGTTGGGAAGGGCGCGATGCGCCCTCGCCGCGCTGATCAGTGCTGTGCTGACCGGCGCCGCCGCGCATGCCGCTTCCACGGTGCGCGTGTTCGTGCCCTTCATGGCCGGTGGCGAGGCCGATGGTTCGGCGCGCAACTTCATCCAGAGCGCGACACGAATCGGCGGCCTGGGCTTCGAGATCGTCCACCTGACGGCCGAGTCCGGCGCCGCGGCGGGACGGGCGGTCAAGCAGGCCGCGCCGGATGGTCAGACCCTGCTGCTGGCCCGTGTGGGCAGCGGGGCCATCCTGCCCGCGTTGTCGCCCCACACGGCCCCGCCCGTGGGGGACTTCACCGTGCTGGCCCTGCTCGACCAGGCGCCGCTCATCTGTGCCGTTCGCACCGGCACGCCCATCCAGTCGATGCGCGAGCTGCTGGCCGCCATCGCCGCCACGCCCCGCAAGCTGCGCTACAGCACGGCCGGGGCCGGCACCTTGCAGAACCTGGCCGTGCGCTATCTGCTGGCGTTGAACGGTCTGCCCGCCGATGCGGCCAAGCCCCTGCATTTCGGCCAGGGCTCGCTGGCCACCCAGGCGCTGGTCAATGGCGAGGTCGACTTCAGCTGCAACAACGCGCGCAGCATCGTCCCGGCGGTGCAGTCCGGTGCGCTGCGCGGCCTGATGACGACGGCCCAGGGCCGGCTGAAGGCCTTGCCGCGCCTGCAGAACGCGGCCGAGCTGGGCCTGCGCGACATGCAGCAGCTGCAGGGTTGGTCGGCCCTGCTGGGACCGGCAGGCATGCCGGCCGAGGCCATCGAGCGCTGGCGCCGACTGCTCGACAAGGTGGCCGCCGACCCCGAATGGCAGGCCGGCACCGAGGCCCTGGGCGCTTCGGCCCGCATCCAGGCCATCCGGGACCCCGCGCTCTACCTGCGCCAGCAGGGCCAGTTCTACGAGCGCCTGGTGACGACTCTGGAGGCCCGGCCATGAACCGCCCGCCGCGCCGCCGACTCTGGCCATGGTTGGTGGACGTGGCCCTCGTGCTGCTCATCCTGGTGGTGGGCCTGGCGGGCAGCGTGGGCGCTTACCGGTCGCTGGCCCTGAAGGCCGCCGGACAGCAGCGCGAGCTGCTGAATGCCATGGGCCAGAGCGTCGTCAGCGCTTTCGACCTGCAATTGGTCAAGACGGTGGAGGCGCTGCAGGCGGCCTCGCAGATGTTGTCGGCCCAACCTCAGCTGACGCGCGAGCAGTTTGCCCGGTATGGCACGGGGCTGATGACCGACTCCTCGGCCCTGGCCCTGCTGGAATGGCAGCCCGTGGTGCCGCATGCCCAACTGGCCGAGTTCGAGAGGCTGGCCAATCTGGAGCAGCCGGGCTATCGCGTCGTCGAGCCGGCGCCGGACTACCAGGGCGATGGCTTCGTGCCCGTGAAGGAGCGCGAGGTGCATGTGCCGGTGCGCTACTCCTGGCCCGAGAGCGGCGCGGCGGTGGGCGTCGACATGGCCTTCGACCCGCGCCGCATGCGCTCCAAGCTGCTGGCGCGTGATGCCGGCGTGCCCATCGCGTCCGAGACCTTCCCGTTGATCCGGCGCGGCCAGCAGAGCGCGGCCGTCACCGGCTTCGCTGTCTCGGCGCCGACCTATCGCGGCGCCAGGCGGGTGGGCCTGGAGGAGCGACGCCGCGAGCTGACGGGCTTCCTCGCCGGCGTCATCGAACTGCCGGCCCTGATGGCCGAGGCGTCGCTGCGGGCCGATGCCAACGGCCTGGATGTCTTCGTCTTCGACCAGGAAGAGAAGCACCGCCTCATCTACTCCTCGGCGGGCAGCGAGCCTTTCCAATCCGACGAGCGCGACACCGCCCTCAGCGTCGACGTGGGCGGACGGCCCTGGCAGCTGGTGCTCAGGCCGCGTCCCGGCGCTCTCTCCGACGAAAGCGACCGCACGCCGCTCCTGGCCCTGGCCGCGGGCTGCCTGGCCAGCCTGCTGGTCGCGCTGGCCGTGGCGCGCAGCCTGGTCATCCGCCGGCGCCTGGAGAGAACCGAAGCCGACCTGGCCGAGGACCGCCAGCGCATGGCCAATGTGCTGGACGGCACCGCCGCCGGCACCTGGGACTGGCACATCGACAGCGGCCAGCTGGACATCAACGAGCGCTGGGCCCAGATGCTGGGCCGCACGCGCGCCGAACTCGAGCCCGTGACCGGCACGACCTGGGAGAGGCTCTGCCATCCCGGCGACCTCATCGAGGCCAGCCTGGCCATGAAGCGCCACTTCAGCGGCGCCGACGAGCGCTACACGGCCGAGTTCCGCATGCGCCATGCCGATGGCCGCTGGATCTGGGTGCAGAGCAATGGCAGCGTCTTCGAGCGCGATGCCGAAGGCAAGCCGCTGCGCCTGGCCGGCACCCACATGGACATCTCGCGCCGCAAGGCCGACGAGCAACGCCTGCATGACGACGCCAAGGCCTTGGAGGCGGCCAACCGCCAATTGCGCGACCTGGCCATCGTCGACGCGCTGACCGGCGCCTTCAACCGACGCCACTTCAATGACGTCTGCCTGGCGGCTCTGGCAGGTGCCCAGCGCGGCCAGGCCGTGGCCCTGTGCATGCTCGACGTCGACCACTTCAAGGCCTACAACGATCGCTACGGTCACCAGGCGGGAGACGCCGTGCTGAAGGCCGTGGCTCAGACCCTCAAGGACAGCCTGAAGCGCTCGACCGATGCGCTGTTCCGCCTTGGCGGCGAGGAGTTCGGCGTGATCTTCTCGGCCACCTCGGCCGAGACGGCCCTGCATTTCGTCGGCCAGCTCAATGCTGCCCTGCATGCCCTGGCCCTGCCTCACGAAGGCAGCCCGCACAAGGTGGTCACGGCCAGCTTCGGCCTGGCCTGGTGGGCGGCACCGAGTTCAGCCCTGACCCCCGACGTCATGTATGCCGCGTCCGATGAGGCCTTGTACGAGGCCAAGCGTGGCGGGCGCGACCAGGTCGTCATGCGCTGCTTCCTGGCCGGTGAAGGCGAAGGCGAGGGCAGCGACGAGACGCGCGCACCGGCCGCGATGCGCTGAGCGGTCTTCAGGCGTAGCGCGTCGCGCGGCCTTCGCGTACAAAGGCCCAGAGCTGCAGGCCCAGGCCTTGCGCCGTCGAGATCGCCAGGCTGCTGGGCGCCGACATGCAGGCCAGCAGCCCGACGCCGGCCATGGCTGTCTTGTGCACCAGTTCGTAGCTGGCGCGGCTGGACATCAGCACGAAGCCGTCGCGGGCGTTCGCATCGCGGTGGGCGAGGGCGCCGACCAGCTTGTCCAGCGCGTTGTGGCGGCCGATGTCCTCGCGGGCGAATTGCAGTTCGCCATCGGTGTCGCACCAGGCCGCGGCATGCAGGCCGCCGCAGCGGGCATTCAGCACCTGGGCCGCACGCATGGCGGCCAGCGCGCGGTCCAGCGCGTCGGCGGCCAGCGCGGGCGCCTGGACCGGTGCAGGCTGCACGGCGCCGAGCTGGGCCAGGCTCTCCAGCCCGCACAGGCCACAGCCGGTGCGGCCGGCCAGCATGCGGCGGCGCGCCTTCAGGTGCTGCTCGCGCGCGGCCGTCACGCGCAAGGCCAGCTCGATGCCATCGGCCTGGGTCAGCACCTCCACGTCGAGCAGCTCGCGCCGCGACGTGATCCAGCCCTCGCTGAGCGCAAAGCCCAGTGCGAAGTCCTCGAGGTCGGCCGGCGTGGCCAGCATCACAGCCTGCGATACCTCGTTGACCGTCAGCGCGACCGGCATCTCCACGGCAACCTGCTCGTCGGCCGCGGCGCCGACGGGGCGCAACGTCAGCAGCGGCTCAGGGGCGGAGGGCGGCAGATCTTCGGCGTCGAACGGGGGCATGGCTGCATGATAGGAGCAGCCCCCGGCACTGCAGGGTCAGGGGGCAAGCAGGGCGGCCGGGCCGTGCTGCGTCTCCAGCGTCATGCCGAGGTGGGCCCACAGGTCCTCGGCAGTCAGCAGCGTCAGCATGCGGTGAGGCGACGAGTCCGCACCACGCACGAGGCGAGCGCGGTTGCCCGGGCTGGGCAGGGCTTGGCTGGCGGCAATGCTGAACACGGGGCCGAGTTCCTCGACGCGCAGCGCCAGGCCTTGGCCGCTGTCGTTGCGGCAGATGATGACTGGTGCCTCCGGCGCGGGGGCCGCACGGCCATACAAGGCCAGGCTCAGGTCCAGCGCCGGCAGCATGCGGCCTTCGTGCTCCAGCATGCCGACGAGGTGGCGCGGCGCATTGGGCAGGGCAGTCAGGCGCGGCTGCTCCAGCGCTTCGACCAGCAGGGCCGCCGGCAATCCCAGCCATTCGCCGGCGACGGTGAAGGCGGCGATGTCCAGGGTCTGCGCGCCAACCTGCGCAGCCGGTGGAACGAAGCCGGTGTCGGCGACAGCCCCCTGCGCGGACCTGCGCGGGCCAAGAGGCTGCAGCAGCACGGCGGCCACGTCCTCACTGGATGCGGCCTGGCCCTGCCGGTATTCACGGTAGCCCTGGGACATGGCGATGCCGGCTGCATAGACCCGGCCGGCTATCTCCAGCTCGCTGCGCAGCGTCTGTCCCGGGGCCAGGCCGGTGAGCAGGGCAGGGGGCAGCGGAGCCGGCGTGCCCGCCGGCCAGCGCGCATCGGAGCTGGCGACAACGCGCCCGTCGCGCGTGACGAAAAGCCCCGCCGCGGCCATCTTGTCTTCGCCGCCGGCGGCTGGCAGCGAGTCGCGCAGCATGGCGGCGAACTGGGGCGCACCGTCGAAAACGATGGCGATGCCGCCCACGACCTGGCCTTGGTGCTGCAGCGAGGTGGCGTAGATGTAGGTGGGGGCCGCTGCGTCGTAGAGCGGCGAGGCCTCGTGGCGCGACACGACGTAGCGCTCGGGGTCGCGCAAGGCCAGCGCGGCGCCGACCCAGGGCGCGTTCAGCGCCTGGCCGACATGCCGATCCTGGGCCGGATCCGACACGGCGACGACGCGGCCCTGCGGGTCGAACACCAGCAGCAGCGAGTAGACGGTGTAGAGACTGTTGATGTGCTGCAGCACCTGCCGGGCCTCAAGCGCGGCCGCCTGGGCCTGGGCCGTCCCCTGCGCGGCCAGCGCGCGTTGCAGCCGCACGTCCAGCGCCCACCAGCGACAGTCGTTGGCGCGCTCGTAGAGGTTGCGGTCCATGATGTCGACGGCCAGCCGCGCCTGGAAACGCGCACCGTCGAAGACCGCGGCCAGCGTGGAGCTCTGCAGCTTGGCGATGGCCTGCTCGAACACCTGGCGCAACTGCGCGCCAGTGCGCTGCACCTCGTTGAGCAGGGTGGTGGCGAAGCCGGTGCCGCTCGGGCCGGCGGCGCTGCGTGCGTGGCTGCGCAGCTTGCCGTTCCACAGCGTGCGCGACAGGTTGCGCTGGATGCGTTGCGCCTCCAGCGGAATGCCCTGCAACTCGGCGTCGAAGAGCTGGCGCGTGTCGATGGCCTGGCCCAGCTCCAGCAGCTGGCGCAGCTCGTCACCGAGGCCGGTGTCCTCCTCGGCCTCGAAGGCCCACTCCAGCGGCGTCAGCACGCAGGCGGTCCAGCCCGGTGGGCCGCCATAGCCTTCGTAGCCACTGGCTCCGGCCACGGCGCACAGATAGTCGCGACCCGCGAAAACCACCCGCTCGCCCTTGATCTGCAGCGTGGCGCCGGGCGCGATCTGCCAGGCGTCTGAGCTCTGCAGCACACGCTGCCCGGCATCGAGCAGGCAGATCACGGCATGCTCGTCCTGCCCCGCCAGCAACTGGCGGAAGGCCGCCGCCATCTCGTCCTCGAGGCGGAAGGACAGGCACAGCAGGCCGATCACTTCGTTCGTGCCGGCCGGTGACTTCAGCGCACGGGCGTAGATCAGGCCTTCACGGCCGCCGAGCAGGGCCGTCGTGCCATAGCGCTCGACATAGGGGGCGTCCGAGGCCAGGGCCGCAGCAATCCAGGGCTCTTCGCAGGTTGTCAGCGTGATGCTTTCATCCTGCCGCGCCAGGACCTCGCCGCATGGCGACAGCAGGATCACGTCGTCATAGACTGAATACTTGGCGACGTAGGCCGCAAAGCGCGCCTGCAAGGCCTGGCGGCTGGCTGCGTGGTTCGGATCGGTGGGTGACAGCGCCGCGTGCGCGCACAGGGGCCCGTCGGACGCCAGGAAGCCGACGTCGGCCGTGCGCTCGAACAGGTTGCGCACCAGGATGTCGATGGCCACGCGGGCCTTGCTGGCCATGCGCTCCAGCGCATGCGAGCGCAGCCGGCGCGCGAGGCTGTCGAGCAGCGTCGTCGTGAGGTCCTGGAAAGCCGTGCGCGTCTGCGCGATGTCGGTGGCCGTCCCGCTCATCTGGCCCAGCAGGGCCAGACTGTCACAGACGCCCTGCAGCCGCAGCAGCGCCTCGCGGTGCTCGTCCACCAAGGCCATGCGTCTCAGATAGGGGCCACCTCGGGGCTGAAGGGCAAGCCCTTGTGACATACCTTGTTCATTGCGATGCACTGCTCCGAAAACGTTTTCACGGGCCAAGCCCAAATTCGTGCGATCTCGCAAGTGGCGTGCCTGCTGTTGGTGCCGCCGGTCTGGTGCATGTCGCCACGCAGGGCGGCGGTCTGCATCAAGCTCGGCGTTAGGCGATACATGCGCTCTCGGATCCAACGCAGACCTTCACACCCGGCCCGAATGGCTTCAGCATCGCGGCGCTGCACGTCGACGTGTGCGCCCTGTTGTGGGGCACGCTGCGCGATGATCGTGCCCCTTTTTGATTCGCACTCGCTGGAGCCGCCGTGTACCTGTCCGCCCATTTCAAGTCCACCGATCTCGCCCGGGCCCTGGGCCTGATCGCCGAGCATCCGGAGCGCGCCGACGCCCGCGCGACGGCCGAGTGGATGGTGCGGCTCGGATGAAGTGCCTGCTGGGGTGGGTGCTGGGCCTGGGCGTGGTGCTGCATGCCGGCGCCGCGGGTTTCACCGACGAGCAGTGGTCCCTGGTCTCGCGGGTCCTGGGCAGCGCGCATCTCGCGGTGTCGGCCGACGAGCAATGGCGGCTGCGCGTTCAGGGCACTCAGCTGGTTCGAGAGCCCAATCGGCCCGGCGCTCCCGCCGCTGCCCTGGACGTCGGCGACACGGTTCGCGCGATGGCGGCCTCTGGCGACGCCAGGCGCGCGGTGGTGCAGGTGAGCAACTGGTGCATTGGCGTGGCCCGCTTCGAAGCGGGTGCCCCGGCGCAGCTGACGTGGCCGGCCGCGGCGCTGGCGACCCAGGGAGAGCCCAAGGGGGCTTGCCCCGCCACTCGCCAGCCGGTCTCCAGGCTGTCATTCGCGGTGGCCATGTCGCCGGATGGTCGCCGCATCGCCGTGCCCGTCGAGGATGAGCTGCGTCTCATCGACATCAACCAGGACCGCGTGCTGCAGCGCTGGCCGCTTGGCAGCGCAACGGTGCTGCAACTGGCCTTCCTGGACGAGGGGCGCCAGCTAATAGTGCGTGCGGCCGTGCTCGGCGAAGTCTATGAAGGACCAGGCCGCCCGAGCAACCTGGTCCTGGCTCGATGGGACACGGCCAGCGGGGCGCTGCTGGACTTGATGCGGCAACCCGACGCGGACCGCCTGGGGGCTTTGCAGCTGCTGTCGGCAATGAGCGTGGACAAGGGGTGGCTGTGGGAGCTTGGAGCAGGCGAGGCCGATGACAAGGGAAGCAGGTCGGTCAAGGCGTTGGCGCGCTCGCTGCACGAATGCGGTTGGCCGCAGAAGACCGCGACGACGTTGCAGCTGCCCAAGCAGCCGCTGGGATCGCTGTGGCTGGATCTGGCGGCCGACCCTGCGGGCCGCTGGCTGGCGGTCAGCGAATACGAGCCAGGCAGTTTTGCAAACTGGTGGATATGGTCGACCGCAGATGGCCGCCGCCTCGGCGGCGAGTCCCGGCGCGGTGCCAGCGAAGCGCCGTGGCGGGCGCTGCAGCCCAGCGCGGATGGCAGCCGGCTCCGGGGTGTCATGGCCGGGCTCCCCGAGGCGGGGCGCATCGACGCGGAGATGTGGACGGCCTTTCATGGTGGCGGCGCCTGGGTGGAGCGGGCGGTGGCCGGCTTGCCCGCCGCGCCGGCTGCCGCCGCGCGGCCTCGCGGTGGCGCCTGTCTGGTGGCCAGTGAAGGCGAGCGCAGTGCTGGCGTGCGCGAGGTCAGGGACGGTGCCAAGCCGCCCCAGCGCCTCTTCGAGCTGTCGCTCGAGCAGCCGGGTGTCGTTGACGCCCAGCGCGAACGCGCTGATCGCTGCGTCGCCGAAAACGGCTGGGGTGCACGTGCGCCCTCGCGCTGGGGCTTGGGCGCCGACGGCGCACTCTGGCTGGACGCGGGCGCGCAACTGCGCCGCATCGATCCAAGCGATGGACGAATCCTTGCGCAACTGCCCACGCCCCGCAGCGCTCAGGTGTGCAGCGCCGCCATCTTTTCCGCGCGGCAGTTCCTGAACTGGCAGGGTGACACGGTGACGCTGCGACCCTTCGAGGCCGCCAGCGGCGAGGCGGGGCGCCGCGTGGTGGCGCGTCGACCGGGCTGGGTGGCCGATGCCGCGATCTGGCTTGAGTCGGGCCGCATCTCCGTGCGCTGGAAGAACCCGAAGGCGGAGATCGAAGCCCCCGGCGGTGCCCAGGGCCAGCTCTATGTCGAGCAGGGCGGTCGATTCGTGCCCGACGGGCAGGTCGCGCCCGGCATGGTGGTGGGCGGCGGCCATGTCTATCTGAACGGTGAGGACGAGGGCGAGGAGCCCATGCCCGCCAGTTCAGACTGGCTCGTCAGCCCGCAGCCACCGCGCTATCGCTGGCAGGCCGGCCCATTCGGCAGCCTGCAGTCACGCCAGGTGCAGACCGACGAACTGGCGCTGTGGCTGGGCATGAAGGCCGGCGCATCGGGCGACACGAGCACGGCCTTCAGCCTCGGCGGCAACCTGGGGCTGGCCAACATCGATGGCGGCCATGTCGTCTTCGACGCCGCCAAGCGCGAGCGTCGCCTGCTGCTGCCGGGCGGCTGGATGCGCGCCGCACACCTGCCAGTACCCGGCGTGCTGCTGGTCGAGTGGGAAGATCGCCTTACGGCTTATCGTCTCGCGCCTTGACGTCTTCACCCAGGGCCCGCCGCAGCGCCATGGCCGCATGCGGCGCGCGCTCCTTGGCGCCGCTGATGAAGTAGACGAAGACATCGCGCGACGCCCCCGGTCCCGCGCCAGTGGTGGGAACTGCTTCGATGCGCGGCACGCCTTCCGGCTCGCCGCCCTTGGCCCAGGCCAGGGCCGACGCCGCCAGCTGCGGGAAGACCTCAGGCTTGCAGCCCAGGGGCTCCTCGCTGTGGGTGCGCATGATGCGCGTGTAGACGAAGTCGCCCGTCGGCTCGGCGATGGGCGGGTAGTCGTCGGACTCCGTGAACACGGTTGCGGCCTTGTACTTGCGAGCCAGGTCCAGGTACTCGGCGCATTGGAAACTGGCGTGGCGCACGTCCAGTGCATGGCGCAGCTTCAGGCCGTCGACCTCGGCCGGCAGCAGTTCCAGGAAGGCTTTCAGGTCGCCGGCGTCGAACTTGTGCGTCGGCGCAAGCTGCCAGACGATGGGGCCGAGCTTGTCGCCCAGCTCGGCGATGCCCGAGTCGATGAAGCGCTTGATGGAGTCGGCCCCATCGGCCAGCACGCGGCGCTGGGTCGCGAAGCGGATGGCCTTCAGCGAGAACATGAAGCCGTCGGGCGTGTCCTTGCGCCATTTGGCGAAGGTGGCCGGCTTCTGCGCGCCGTAATAGGTGCTGTTGATCTCGATGGCCGTCAGGTGCTGGCTCGCGTATTCGAGCTCGCGCGCCTGGGGCCAGCCCTTGGGGTAGAAGTTGTCGCGCCAGGGCTCGAAGTTCCAGCCGCCGATGCCGACCCTGATCTTTGCTGAACTCACGCTGGCGCCTCCTGGCTGCTGACTGTATGAAAAAACAGTCTATCGGCGCGCTGACGAGTCGGCAACAAAAAGCCGGCGCGAGGCCGGCTTCGAGCGTGGGATGCGGCGTTTACATACCGGCGTAGTTGGGCCCGCCACCGCCTTCGGGCGTGACCCAGACGATGTTCTGCGTCGGGTCCTTGATGTCGCAGGTCTTGCAGTGCACGCAATTCTGCGCGTTGATCTGCAGACGTTCGCCACTCCCGCCCTCGTTGGGCACGAACTCGTAGACACCGGCCGGGCAGTAGCGGCTCTCGGGGCCGGCGTACTTGGCGAGGTTGACCTGCACCGGCACCGCGTCGCTCTTCAGCGTCAGGTGGGCCGGCTGGTTCTCTTCGTGGTTGGTGTTGGAGATGAACACCGAGGACAGACGGTCGAAGGTCAGCTTGCCATCGGGCTTGGGATAGGCGATGGGCTTGCACTCGGCGGCTGGGCGCAGCGAGACGTTGTCGGCCTTGTGGTTGTGCAGCGTCCACGGCGGGTTCTTGACGCCCAGCTTGGGCAGCAGCCACTGCTCGATGCCGGTCATCAGCTGGCCCGTCATCTGGCCCTTCTTGAACCAGAGCTTGAAGTTGCGGCTCTGCTGCAGCTCCTCGTTCAGCCAGCTCTTCTCGAAGGCTTCGGGGTAGGCGCTCAGCTCGTCCTGAGCGCGGCCGGCGTCCAGGGCCGGGGCCAGGGCTTCGGCGGCCAGCATGCCGCTCTTGATGGCGGCATGGCTGCCCTTGATGCGGGCGGCGTTCAGGTAGCCGGCGTCGCAGCCGATCAGGCAGCCACCCGGAAACACCGTCTTGGGCAGGGCCTGCGGCGTGCCGTTGTTGATGGCGCGCGCGCCGTAGCCGATGCGCTTGCCGCCTTCGATGTGGGCGCGGATGGCCGGATGGGCCTTCCAGCGCTGCATCTCTTCAAAGGGGCTCAGGTAGGGGTTGTCGTAGTCCAGACCGATGACGAAACCCAGCGTGACCTTGTTGTCCGCCAGGTGATACAGGAAGCCGCCGCCGAAGGTGTCGCCTTCCATGGGCCAGCCGGCCGTGTGCACGACCTTGCCGGGCTGGGCCTTGTCGGCCGGGATCTCCCACAGCTCCTTGATGCCGATGGCATAGGTCTGGGTGTCCTTGCCGTCGGTCAGCTTGTACTTGGCCAGCAGTTGCTTGCCGAGATGGCCGCGAGCGCCTTCGGCAAACACCGTGTACTTGCCGAGCAGCTCCATGCCAAGCTGGAAGTGATCGGTCGGCTCGCCGTCCTTGCCCAGGCCCATATTGCCGGTGGCCACGCCCTTGACGCGACCCTGCTCGTCGTAGAGCACCTCGGCGGCGGCAAAGCCCGGGAAGATTTCGATGCCGAGGTTCTCGGCCTGTTGGGCCATCCACTTGACGACGTCGGACAGGCTGATGACGTAGCAGCCGTCGTTGTGGAAGTTGCGCGGCACGAGCCAGTCGGCCATGCGTGTGCTGCCGGTCTCGTTGAGCATCAGCACGTCGTCGCCGGTCACGGCCTGGTTCAACGGTGCGCCGAGTTCCTTCCAGTTCGGGAACAGCTCGGTGATGGCGCGCGGGTCCATCACGGCGCCGGAGAGGATGTGGGCGCCGGGTTCCGAGCCCTTCTCGAGCACGACGATGTTGGCGTCGGGCTTGATCTGCTTGAGTCGGATGGCCGTGGCCAGGCCGGCCGGGCCGCCGCCGACGATGACCACGTCGTACTCCATGGACTCGCGGGGGCCGAACTGGGCCAGGATTTCTTCGGATGTCATTGCCAAGTCTCCGTCAGCTTGAATTGCGCGCGATTCTAGAGAGGCTGGATGGCGAATCGAACGATCGTGCTTTTTTAGGTTGTGCGGTCTAGACCGGTAGGATGGCTGCAACCCACTCACAAGGCAGTCTCATGAGTTACTCCATCAACCTCGAAGGCCGCGTGGCCCTGGTCACCGGCGCATCCAGCGGCCTGGGCGCCCAGTTCGCCAAGACGCTGTCCCAGGCCGGCGCCTGCGTCGTGCTGGCGGGCCGCCGCGTCGAGCGGCTCAAGGACCTGCGCGCCGAGATCGAAGGCAATGGCGGCGACGCCCATGTGGTGCAACTGGACGTGACCGACGTGGCCAGCATCCGCTCGGCGGTAGCCCATGCCGAGACCGAGGTCGGCACGCTGGACATCCTGATCAACAACTCCGGCGTGTCCACGACGCAGCGCCTCACCGACGTCACCGAGAACGACTACGACTATGTGATGGACACCAACACGCGTGGTGCCTTCTTCGTCGCGCAGGAGGTGGGCAAGCGCATGCTGGCGCGAGCCCGCGGCTCGGCACCGGGCACCTTCATCGGCGGGCGCATCGTCAACGTGGCCTCCATGGCCGGCCTGCGCGTGCTGGGCCAGATCGGCGTCTATGCCATGAGCAAGGCCGCCGTCATCCACATGACGCGGGCCATGGCGCTGGAATGGGGCAAGTACGGCATCAACGTGAACGCCATCTGCCCGGGCTATATCGACACCGAGATCAACCACCACCACTGGGGCACGGAGCAGGGCAAGAAGCTGGTCGAGCTGCTGCCGAGGAAGCGCGTGGGCCAACCCCAGGACCTCGACACCTCGCTGCTGATGCTGTGCGCCAACGAGAGCCACTTCATCAATGGCGCGGTCATCCAGGCCGACGACGGCTTCGGAGTTTGATGTTGAAGCGAGACCTGACCCCGCTGGAGGCCCGCGTCCTCGCCGTTCTGGTCGAGAAGGAATCCACCGTGCCGGACAGCTATCCGCTGTCGGCCAATGCGCTGACTTCGGGCTGCAACCAGAAGACGGCGCGCGACCCCGTCATGGACGTCAGCGAAGCCGAGGTGCTGGCCACCATCGAGGAGCTCAAGAGCCTGAGCCTCGTCAACACCGTCAGCGGCAGCCGCGTCGTGCGCTACGAGCACAACTTCGCGCGCGGCCTGGGTGTGCCCGGCGCTGCGATGGCCCTGCTGACCCAGCTGATGCTGCGCGGCCCGCAGACGGCCGCCGAGCTCAGGCAGAACACCGAGAGGCTGCACCGCTTTGCCGACGTGTCCTCGGTCGAAGGTTTCCTGGAGGAACTGGCCGAACGTGAGCAGCCCTTTGCCGTCAAGCTGGCCAAGGCGCCCGGTGCGCGTGAGGCGCGCTGGGCACATCTGCTGTGCGGGCCGGTCTCGTCCGTCGAACATGCCGCTGCTGTCGCCGCGCCGCGCGACGAAGAAGTGGCCTTGCTGCGTGCGGAAGTCGCCTCGCTGCGTCAACTGGTCAACCGCATCGCCGCCGAACTGGGCATCACCCCATGAGATATGCCGTCCCGGCCGAGAAGAAGCTGACCTTCGAGTTGCGCATCCAGATGCGCTGGGGCGACATGGATGCCATGGGCCACATCAACAACACCCTCTACTTCCGTTACCTGGAAATCGCGCGCGTGGACTGGCTGTCCGCCATCGGCGCACCGCCCAACCCGGGCGGGCAGGGGCCGGTCATCGTCAACGCCTTCTGCAACTTCTACCGGCAGCTGAAGGTGCCGGGCGAGGTGCTGGCCAGGCACTACGTCAGCGACCCCGGCCGCACCAGCTTCGAGACCTGGATCACGCTGGAACGCGTCGACGAGCCCGGCGTCATCTACGCCGAGGGTGGTGCGACGACGCTGTGGTTCGACGCCCAGACCGACAAGGCCATCGCCTTGCCGGACTGGGTGCGCGAGCTCGTTACTTGAACGCGTACTTGACGCTGGCGTAGACGAAGCGGCCGCGCGAGTCGGTGTAGCTCGGGTCGTAGCCCGACAGGAAGAACCAGGCCTGCTGCGAGAACGGCGGTGCGGTGTTCAGCAGGTTCTGCGCGCCGACGCGGAAGGTGAGGGACTTGCTGGCCTCGAAGGCGGCCGACAGATTCCACAGCGAATAGGCCTCGACCTTGCGGTCGGCCTTGCCGACGATGTGCTGGTCGTTGTAGCCCTGCAGATAGCTGTTGGACAGCGTCATCGACACCGGGCCGGCATCCCAGTCCAGCGCCACGGTATGGCGCCAGCGCTGCACCACGCCGTCGTTGATGAAGACACCCAGATTGCTGACGAAGGGGTCGCCGTCGCCGGTCTGCTGCTGGGACTTCAGCGTCAGCGTGCCGTTCAGGCGCAGGCCGAACTGGCCGAAGCCGGTCTTCAGGCCGCTGAGGTTCAGCCCCAGGTCCAGGCCGGAGATGCGCTGCTTGCCGCGGTTCTCCTTGACGAGGTCGATGTGGTCGATGAAGTTGTCCTCGTCGCGGTGCACGAGGTTGCCGTACTTGGCGAGGTCGGACAGGATGACGTCCACGCCCAGGGTGCTGATCAGGTTGGTCTTCTCGATGTTCCAGTAGTCGACGTTGATGTTCACGCCGCGCTGGGGCTCGAAGACCATGCCGGCCGAGAACTGGCGCGACTTCTCGGGCTTGAGCTTGGCGTTGCTGAAGTTCAGCGTGGTCCAGATGTCGGAGCAGTCGGTGGGCGTGTTGCTCGGGTCGGCGGCCAGGCAGACCGGGTCTACCAGCGTCGCCGACGAGCCCTCGGTGACCGGGCGGTACAGGTCCGACAGGCTGGGCGCGCGGAAGCCCTTGCCGATGGAGGCCCGCAGCAGCAGTTCCTTCATGGGCACATACTTCAGGCCCAGTTTGGGGCTGAGCGCGCCGCCGCTGACCTGGTAGTGCTCATAGCGCAGGGCCGCCTGCAGTTCCAGCTGCTTGGTGATGGGGGCGCTGATCTCGCCGAACAGGGCGCCGACCTTGCGCGACTTGCCGAAATCGGAGTCGGGGCCCTGCGTGGTCTCGCCGAGGATGAGGTCCTGCTTCAGCGCGTCGGACTGGTGGTAGTTCTGCTTTTCGCGGCGGTATTCGCCGCCGAAGGCCACGGCCAGGTCGCCGCCGGCCAGCTGGGTCAGGGCCTTGGAGGCCTTGAAGTCCAGGCTGTCCATGTTGCCGGTGGCGTGGCGCACCTCGCCGCGGATCTGGGCCTTCTCGTACAGGGCCAGGCCGGCGGCGCTCGACGGGCCGAAGGCGTTCAGCGGGCCGGTGGCGAAGCCGTCCAGGATCATCTGCTCGTTCAGATAGCCCTGGTAGTCGCGGTCGGAAACCTTGCTGGTGCTGTGGTTCAACGCCCATTCATAGTCCCAGCCGGACACCAGGCCGGTCATGCCGGCCACGACACGCTGCGTGGTCGAGACCAGCTCGCTGGTACGCAGGCCGGCTTCGGACAGGCGGGTGCGCACCGTGATGATGCGTTCCTCGTCGTCGGCGTCCAGGCTGTTCAGCGCGCTGCCGGCGAAGGCGGGCACGCGTGACACGTCCATGTCGGCATCGACGCGGTTGGGCGTGCCGGTGTAGAGGGTGCGGGCCCGTGCCAGCGAGACTTCGGCAAAGGCCTGGTGGCCGCCGCCGACGTTGAAGATGCCGCGGGTGAAGAGGCTGCTCTTCTTCGACTTGGGATACAGCTCGATGTCGCGCATGTAGTCGAAGGTGCAGCCGTCCACGCCGCCGATGCCGTCGGGCAGGTAGAGGTTGGCCGGTGGGTTGCAGCCGTTGGCGGCTGAGGGGTTGACGGTCTTGGAGTCGATGACCGTCGAGCCGTTGCTGCTGTAGCCCTCGCCGATCAGCGTGTCGCGCTGGTAGTTGGACAGGCGGATGTTGCCGGGAAAGCTGGCGCTGGACAGCAGGTCGGGCAGGCGGCCCGGGATGTCCAGGTCCTTGATGAACTGGCGCCGCGAGGCGTTCAGGCTCTTGGTCTTCTGCATGTCGATGACGCCGAAGATGTTGAAGCCGTCGCGGGCGAAGTCCCCGAAGCCGCCCGCCACGGTCGCCGAGCGCTTGTCCGCGCCGTGGCCCTCCGTGGTGTTGCCGGCCAGTGCGTTGATCTCGAGGCCCGAGAAGTCCTTGCGGGTGATGAAGTTGATGACGCCGCCGATGGCGTCCGAGCCGTACAGCGAGGAGGCGCCGTCCAGCAGGATCTCGACGCGCTGGATGGCCGCGGCCGGGATGCTGTTCAGGTCCACGCCGGCCGAGTCGCCGGGCGAGGCGAAATTGGCCATGCGCCGGCCGTTCAGCAGCACCAGCGTGGACGACACGCCCAGGCCGCGCAGATTGGCGGCGTTGAAACCCATCTGGTCGCGAAAGCCGCCGTAGGCCACGCTGCCGCCGTCGGTCAGGTTGTTGGCGCTGGCGCTGATGCGGGCGACCAGCTCGGCCGCCGTCGTCACGCCGGCCTTGTCGATGTCGGTGCGCGTGATGACCTGCACCGGCAGCGCTGTCTCCCCCTCGATGCGCTTGATGGCCGTGCCGGTGATCTCGACGCGCTCCAGCGACGTCTGGGCCTGGGCGGCGCAGCTCAGGGCGAGCAGGGCCGTGGCGGCGGCAATGCGGGAAGTGCAGGGCGTTTTCATGGGGGAGCCTCCGTGGTTCGCGCGAGTCTAGGCATGGCGCCGCTAGCTGCCGGTTTCATGTCGTCGATTCGTCTCGTGCGCGCCACGCCCTCGTCGTTCGAATTAGGGGCGAATGGTCATCCCGCGTCTGTCATCATGCGCGGTCTGACCAAGGAGGGGTGTGGGCATGAGGGCAAGGATCTGGGCCGCGATGGCAGCAATGGCGATGGCCATCGGCGTGCAGGCGGCCACCCCCGCGGCGCCAGCGGCGAGCGCGCCACAGGGCTTCAAGCTGTTTCGACCCGCCACGGCCGCCTCGGCGCCGCGCAGCAATGCGCCGGCCAAGCCCGCGCCCGCCACACCCGCTCCGGCGCCCGCACCCACGCCCGCGGTCGTCGACACCGAGCCCGCCATCCGCGGCTATGCCGTGCCCATCGGTGGCGCGCTGAAGGCCGACAACGAGGAGGTCTGGCAGCGCATCGTGCAGCTGGCCGGCGGCAAGGGCGCCCGCTTCGTCGTTTTCGGCACCGCCAGCGAGGATCCCGAAGCCAGCGCCAAGCAGGTCGTGGACCTGCTGCAACGCCGTGGCGCGGTCGCCGAAGCCCTGCCGGTGGCACCCAAGTTCCTGTGGGTGGACCTGAGTAAGGTGGTGCGCGACCCGGCCCTGATCGCCAAGGTCAAGGCCGCCAAGGGCATCTTCTTCACCGGCGGCACCCAGGAGCGCATCGTCGACGTGCTGCAGCCCGGCGGCCAGAGCACGCCCATGCTGGAAGCGATCTGGGACGTCTATCGCAAGGGCGGGGTCGTGGCAGGCACCTCGGCGGGTGCTGCCATCATGAGCACCGTCATGTTCCGCGACGCGCCCAGCGTCGTGAACATCCTCAAGGGCCGCTTCGTCGACGGCAAGCAGGTCGACCGCGGCCTGGGCTTTGTCGGCCCGCATCTCTTCGTCGACCAGCACTTCCTGAAGCGAGGCCGCTTCGGCCGCATGATCCCGCTGATGATGGCCAAGGGCTACAAGCTCGGCCTGGGCGTCGATGAGAACACCGCGGCCATCATCCGCGGCGACGAGATCGAGGTCATCGGCGACCGGGGCGCCATGGTCGTGGACCTGACCGAGGCCAAGACCGACGCCACGCTGGGCGCCTTCAACGTCCAGGGCGCGCGGCTGTCCTATCTCGAGCATGGCGACCGCTACCACCTGCGGGCGCGTTCGACGACGCCGTCGGCGCCGAAGCTGCGCGGCGAACTGCACGACGCCGAGTCGCCCAACTTCAAGCCCTACTACACCGACGACGTCTTCCACCTCGACATGCTGGGCGACTCGACCATCTCGGGCGCCATGAGCCGCCTCATCGACAGCGTGCGCAAGGAGGTCAAGGGGCTGGCCTTCGACGTGCTGCCGCGCACCAACGACCCGCTGGCGGAGCTGGGCTTTTTGTTCCGCCTCTACAAGGGCTCGGATTCGCTGGGCTGGAGCACCGAGGAATTCGGCGGCGAGCAGTTCACGGTGACCAACCTCTACCTCGACATCAGCCCGGTGCGCCTGCCCATGCCGCTGTACGGCGGCTGGACGCCCCCCAAGACGCCGGTGCCGGCGATACCGGTCCCGGCAGCATCCTCACCTTCCGGGCAGTGACGGCTTGCAGCGATTGCTCACGGCTGCTTGCGCTTCCCCGGGCATGTCCGGTTGCAGCGGCCACGTTGACGCTGCCATGATGGCGGGCTGCTGATTCCTGCCCGCCCGGCCTTGCCGGGCGCTTTCGCCCACCTTGATCTCCAAAGCTTCCGCCGGCACCGTCATCGTCATTGGCGGCGCGCTCAAAGCTGACAGCGACGCCGTCTGGCAGCGCATCGTCGACGAGGCCGGCGGTGCCGGGGTGCCCATCGCCGTCTTCCCCACCGCGGCCTATGAGCCCGAGCGCATCGCGGCCCAGATCGTTGCTGCGCTGAACCGCTGCGGTGCCCAGGCCGAGGCCATCCCGCTGGCGCCTCACCTCGAGAGCGTCGATCTGCACGCCACGCTGAACGACCCGGCCCTGATCGCCCGCGTCGCGGCCTCAAACGCGGTGTTTTTCTCCGGTGGCGCCCAGGAATACCTGGTCGACACCCTGCAGCCCGGTGGCCAGTCCACCGCCATGCTGGACGCCATCCGTGCCGTCTTCGCGGCCGGCGGCGTCATCGCCGGCACCAGCGCGGGCGCGGCCGTCATGAGCCGGCTGATGTTCCGCGACGCCATGGACAACCTCGCCGTGCTGCGCGGCCAGTGGCGGGCCGGCCAGGAATACGACCGCGGCTTCGGCTTTGTCGCCCCCGACCTCCTCATCGACCAGCACTTCCTGAAGCGCGGCCGCATCGGCCGCATGCTGCCGGCCCTGCAGGCCCTGGGCTATCGCCTCGGCCTGGGCGTCGACGAGAACGCCGCCGTCGTCATCAAGGGTTCGGAGATCGAGGTCATCGGCGGCAGTGGTGCCGTGCTGGTCGATCTCGAAGACGCGAGCCACGACGCCGCGCTGCCGGTCTTCAACCTGCGCGGCGCCCGCCTGTCCTATCTGGATCACGGCGACCGCCACGACCTGGCCAGCGGCGTGACGACGCCCGCCGCCTACAAGCAGCGCGAGCCGCGCATCGACCCGGCCGCGCCCGGGTTCGAGCCAGGCCTGCAGTCCGACCGCTATTTCCTCGACATCCTGGGTGACGGCTGTCTCCTCGAGGCCCTGACCCAGTTGCTCGACGGCCCGTCGCCCCAGGTGCGCGGCCTGGCCTACCGCGCCCACCCCCGGCCCGGCGACGCGATGGGCGACATCGGCTTCGAGTTCCGCCTGCGCCGCGGTCCCGGCCTCGTCGGCTGGTGCAGTTCCCTGCTGGGCAGCGAGGATTACACGGTGCTGAACGCGCGGCTCGACGTCGTGCCGGTGCGTGTGGCCAACCCGCTGTTCACGCCCCTGGTCGCCGAGACCCTGCGCGTGGTCGAATCGGGCCAGCAGCGGCAGCAAGGAGAACGGTGATGACGACGATCAGCGGTGAGTTCAGCGTCGGCATGGCGGCCCGGGACGCCGAAGCCCAAAGCCCCAGCATCGGCCGCATGCTGCTGGACAAGCACTACCACGGTGCTCTCGAAGCACGCGGCTTCGGCCAGATGCTGGCCACGCACGGCAGCGTTGCCGGCTCGGCCGCCTATGTGGCGCTGGAGACGGTGACCGGCAGCCTGCAGGGGCGTGAAGGCAGCTTCGCCCTGGTCCACCAGGGCAGCATGGACCGCGGCCAGCCCAGCCTGGCCATCAGCGTCGTGCCCGATTCCGGCACCGGCGGCCTGACCGGCCTGGCCGGCCGCATGCACATCCGCGTCGAAGGCCACCAGCACTTCTACGACTTCGATTTCACGCTGCCCAGCCCTTGAAGGAGACCTCATGAAGAAGATCCTTCCCGTCGCGATGCTGCTGGTCGCCGGCGCCACCCAGGCCGCCGACGGCGGCGTGTCCATCCAGGTCGGCCAGCCGGGTTTCTATGGGCGCATCGACATCGGCAATGTCGCGCCGCCGCCCGTGGTGGTGGCCGAGCCCGTCTGGGTGCAGCGCCGGCCCGTGCATGTGGAGCCGGTCTACATGCGCATCCCGCCGGGCCACCAGAAGCACTGGGACAAGTACTGCGCCCAATACGACGCCTGTGGCGTGCCGGTCTATTTCGTGCGCGAGGACTGGTACCAGGAGCGCTACAGGGAGCACCGCAACGACGACGGCAAGGGGCATGGCAAGCACAAGGGCAAGAATCGCGACTGAGGGCGATACCCGCCGGCCGCGACACAATTGCGGCCATGGCTGATCTCGATACCCGACCCGAAGGCTTCCAACGCGTCAGCGCCGCGCTGACGGCTGCTGCACACCCGCATCCGCCGCTGTGGCTGGACGTGGCGGCGCGCACCGCCCAGGAGGCGGCTGATGCCCTGGGCGTGACCCTGGGCCAGATTGCCAAGTCCGTCGTCTTCCGCCTCAAGGCCGATAACTCTGCCGTCCTCGTCATCACATCAGGCGACAAGCGCGTCGATGAGTCCAAGCTCAAACCCCACACCGGGCCGCTGGGCCGCGCCGACGCCGACTTCGTCAAGGCGCGCACCGGCTTCTCCATCGGCGGCGTGTCGCCAGCTGGTTTCGCACCCGCCGACGGCTTTGCGGCGCCCCAGCTCTTCATCGACCGCGAGCTGTTCCGCTTCGACATCATCTGGGCCGCAGCGGGTCATCCCAACGGCGTGTTCAAGCTGACGCCTGGGGAGCTGGAGAAGCTCACCGGCGCCCCCGTCATCGACGTCGTCCAGGCATGAAGCGGCCCCTCGCCCAATCTTGCCCTGCTGAACGCTGGCAAGCCTGGTCGGTCTTGCAGACCGTGCAGCCGGCAGAGCGGCTGCTCTTCGGCAGGCACGGCGAGTCCACAGGACTCGCCGTGTCCGGCCTCAGCCCGCGAGGGGAGGGCGATGCTTGCGGCATCGAGCCGCAAGCACATCGCCAGACGGGCCGGCTCGGGAGCGGCCCAGCGCTCGGCCCGCAAGGATCGCCGGCATGAAACACCCGGTCGTTTCCCCTTGCGTCAACGTCTGCCAGATGGACGCGGCCAGCGGCTGGTGCCGGGGCTGTGCGCGCAGCCTCAACGAGATTGCCGGCTGGGGCGGGGCGCCCGAAACCGTGCAGCGCTACATCCTCGACCAATTGCCCGAGCGGCGCGTCGAGATGCACCGCCACGGCCTGTGGCTCGGACCCTGGCCCCACAGCGAGGAGCAGGATCGATGAAGCGGCTGACCTTTTATTTCGACCCCATCTCGCCTTACGCGGCTCTGGGCTTCGAGGCCCTGCCTGAAGCACTGGCGGGGCACAGTGTCGAGGTCGTCTACCGGCCTATCCTGTTTGCGGCCCTGCTGCAGGCCCTGGGCCAGAAGGGGCCCGCCGAGATCGACGCCAAGCGGCGCTGGACCTTCCGCCAGGTGGCCTGGCTGGCCCACCGCCAAGGCGTCGTGCTGGACGCGCCGGCCCAGCATCCCTTCAATCCGCTGCCGCTGCTGCGCCTGGCCTGGGCCTGCGCGGCACCGGAAGGCGAGCCGGGGGACACGCCCGGGCGCTGGGTCGTCGAGCAGCTCTTCCATCATGTCTGGCGCGGTGCGGGTGCCGATGCCAGCGACCCGGGCCGTCTCGCGGCGCTGACCGAGCGTCTGGCGCCGGCCCAGGAACCCGCCAGCGAGATCGTCAAGCAACGCCTGCGCGCCGAGACCGAGGCCGCGCTGGCCCTCGGCGTCTTCGGCGTGCCGACGGTGGAGTTCGAGGGCCGGCTGTTCTGGGGCCAGGATGCCCTGCCCATGCTGCGCGCAGCCCTGGACGGCGATCCCTGGTTCCGCAGCGGCGTGTGGGAGTCGGCTGCTCAAGCGCGACCCGGCATCACGCGCAAACACTGAGCGTGGACCGAAAACGATGCCAGGCCCAGTGGCCCTGGCCTTCGCCAGGCACGATCAGTCCACTGGACTGATCATGTCCGGTCTCAGCCCTGCGGCTTGTTCGACGCCTTGCGAAGGACTGCCGACCTGCAGGCCGACAGGCATGATTCAAAGCGTCTCAGGATTTACCCGCGAGGGTCATTTCATCTCGCATTGAGAAATGCGAACTCCGGGTTCCTGCGGAGTTTGTCAGCCTCGATTCAGGATGGCGTCAGAACACGGTCAGAGGCGGTGTGAATAGTCACGGCGAGGGAAGCCTGTGGGGCGGCCCGACAACTGACGGAGACTTTTCATGGCAACTGCGACTTCCAAGGCCGCCGCGCCGATGACCGCGGAGGAGAAGAAGGTCATCTTCGCCTCCTCGCTGGGCACGGTGTTCGAGTGGTACGACTTCTACCTCTATGGCTCGCTGGCGGCGGTCATCGCCAAGCAGTTCTTCGCCGGCCTGGATCCCAGCGCCGCCTTCATCGCCTCGCTGATGGCCTTTGCTGCCGGTTTCATCGTGCGCCCCTTCGGCGCCCTGGTGTTCGGTCGCCTCGGCGACATGATCGGCCGCAAGTACACCTTCCTGGTCACCATCCTGATCATGGGCCTGTCGACCTTCATCGTCGGCGTGCTGCCCGGCTACGCCACGATTGGCGCGGCCGCACCGGTCATCCTGATCGGCCTGCGCCTGCTGCAGGGCCTGGCCCTCGGCGGTGAATACGGTGGCGCCGCCACCTATGTTGCGGAGCATGCCCCGCACGGCAAGCGTGGCGCCTACACCTCGTGGATCCAGACCACCGCGACCCTGGGCCTGTTCCTGTCGCTGATGGTCATCCTGGGCGTCAAGAATTCGATGGCACCCAAGGACTTCGACGAATGGGGCTGGCGCATTCCCTTCATCGTCTCCATCCTGCTGCTGGGCATCTCGGTGTGGATTCGTCTGAGCATGAACGAATCGCCCGCCTTCCAGAAGATGAAGGCCGAGGGCAAGACCTCCAAGGCCCCGCTGTCCGAGTCCTTCGGCCAGTGGAAAAACCTGAAGATCGTCGTGCTGGCCCTGTTCGGCCTCGTGGCCGGTCAGGCCGTGGTCTGGTACTCGGGCCAGTTCTACGCGCTGTTCTTCCTGACGTCCGTGCTCAAGGTGGATCTCACCGCGGCCAACATCTGGATCGCCATCGCGCTGCTGCTGGGCACACCCTTCTTCGTCATCTTCGGCACGCTGTCCGACAGGATCGGCCGCAAGCCCATCATCATGGCCGGTCTGGTCCTGGCCGCGGCGACCTATTTCCCGCTGTTCAAGGCCCTGACCGAAGCGGCGAACCCGGACCTCGCCAAGGCCCAGGCCACATCCAAGGTCACGCTGACCACGAACATCGCGCAGTGCTCCTTCCAGGGCAGCCCGATCGCTCGCGAGGTGGACTTCACCAGCGCCTGCGACATCGCCAAGCGTGCTCTGGCCCTGTCGTCCGCCAGTTCCGAGACCGTCGAGGCGGCCGCCGGCGCGCCGAGCATCGTCAAGGTCGGCGACAAGGAAATCGCCGTTCCGACCGCCAGCAAGCTGACCGAGCACAAGTTCGACGAAGCCAGCACCAAGGCCATCGCCGCCTTCAAGAAGGATCTGGCTGACGCCCTGAAGGCCGCCGGCTACCCGGCCAAGGCCGACATGTCCAAGGCCAACGTGCCGCTGGCCATCGCCATCCTGTTCGTGCTGGTGCTGTACGTGACCATGGTCTATGGCCCGATCGCCGCCATGCTGGTCGAGCTCTTCCCGACCCGCATCCGCTACACCTCCATGAGCCTGCCGTATCACATCGGCAACGGCTGGTTCGGCGGCCTGCTGCCCACCATCTCCTTTGCCATGGTGGCGCAGAACGGCAACATCTACCACGGCCTCTGGTATCCGGTCGTCATCGCGGCGGTCACCTTCGTCATCGGCGTGCTCTTCGTGCGCGAGACCAAGGACGTGGACATCTACGCCCGCGACTGAGCGAGCTTTGCACCCCGAGTTGCCTCGGGGTGCCTGCACCAAAGGCCGGCTGAATGCCGGCCTTTTTTCGTCCAGACTCACCCTGCTTGTCGATTGCACCCGGCCCTGCGAGGATGCCGGCGATGCCCAAGTCCAAAGACTCACCCGACGGAGGCGCTGGCGAACAGCGCCGGCTGCAGATGGTCGACATTGCCCGGCTGGCAGGCGTGTCGGTGTCGACTGTGTCGCGTGCCCTGAACGGCAGCGAGCTCGTCAATGCCGAGACCCGCCAGCGCGTCGCCGAGCTGGCGCGCTCGCTGAACTACTCGATCAACTTCGGCGCCCGCAACCTGCGCCTGCAGGAGAACAAGACGGTGGCCGTCGTCGTGCCCTACGACGCCAAGTCGCGCCAGCACATCTCCGACCCCTTCTTCCTCTCCATCGTCGGCTCCATTGCCGATGCGCTGACCGACCGCGGCTACGACATGCTGCTGTCGCGCGTCGACGCCGAGCGCCTGGACCTGGCCTCGCACTGGTTCGACTCCGGCAAGGCCATCGGCGTCATCCTCATCGGCCAATGGCGCCAGCACGACCAGCTCAACGACATGGCCGCGCGCAAGCTGCCCCTGGTGGTCTGGGGCGGCGAGATGCCGCAGCAGCTGTATTGCAGCGTCGGTGGTGACAACATGCTGGGCGGCTCTCTGGCTGCCCGCCATCTGCTGGCGCTGGGGCGCCGCCGCATTGCCTTCGTCGGCGACGCGCGCCTGCCCGAGGTCTGGCTGCGTCACCAGGGCTACCAGCAGGCGCTGCGTGAAGCGGGCCTCGAGCCCGATCCGGCTCTGGAGCTGCCGGCGGCGTTCGAGCCCGGCGTCGCGACGGTCCAGCTGCGCGAGTTCTTTGCCAGGCAGCCGGATTTCGATGGGGTTTTCTGCTGCAGCGATGTGCTGGCCATGCTGATGCTTCAGGCCCTGCGCGCCGCCGGGCGCCGCGTGCCGGAAGACGTCGCCGTCGTCGGCTATGACGACATGCCGCTGGCTGCCTTCTGCGACCCGCCGCTGACGACGGTCCACCAGCCCGTGGCCGAAGCCGGTGCGGAGCTGGTCGAAGCCCTGCTGGGCCAACTGCGCGGCGAGCGCGCCGGGCCGCGCACCATGCCGGTCTACCTCAAGCTGCGCGAAAGCGCGCCCGTTGCGGTCTAGCCGACGGTTCTTCGTCGTGGACAAACCCCATCTGTCGTTCACGCAGATCGTGAACATGAATGTCGGCTTCCTCGGCATCCAGTTCAGCTTTGGCTTGCAGCAGGCCAACATGAGCCCGATCTACCAGATGCTGGGCGCCGAAGGGAAGGCCCTCCCGTATCTGTGGCTGGCCGGACCCATCACCGGGCTGCTGGTGCAGCCCGTCATCGGCGCCATGAGCGACCGCACCACGCACCGCTGGGGCAGGCGCACGCCTTACTTCCTGTTCGGCGCGCTGATCTGCTCCCTGGGCCTGCTGGCCATGCCCTTCAGCCCGGCCTTGTGGTTTGCGGCCGGCCTGCTGTGGATCCTGGACGCGGCCAACAACGTGACCATGGAGCCCTACCGCGCCTATGTCAGCGACCGCCTGCGCGAGGAGCAGCACGCCAGCGGCTTCCTGACCCAGGCCTCCTTCACGGGGCTGGCCCAGACCCTGGCCTATCTGACGCCCAGCCTGCTGGTCGCTGTCGGCATGAACAAGGACGCGCTCGGCGCCAACGGCATCCCGGTCGTGACGATGCTGGCCTTCGCCATCGGCGCGCTGCTGTCCTTCACGACGGTCTGGTGGTCCATCCACAAGGTGCCCGAGCTGCCGCTGCAGGCCGAAGAGATGGCGCGGCTGAAGGCCTTGCCTCACGGTCTGGGTGCGACGCTGGCCGAGATCTGGGCCGCCGTGCGCGACATGCCTCAGACCATGCGCCGCCTGTGGTGGATGGCGCTGTTCCAGTGGTACGGGATGATGTGCTACTGGATCTACATCGTGCCGACGCTGGCCGCCACCGTCTTCGGCACGGACGACCCCAGGAGCACGGGCTTTCGCGACGCGGCCCTGCTGAACGGCCAGGTCGGTGGTTTCTACAACGCCATCGCTTGCGTCGCCGCCTTTGCCATGGTCCCGTTCACGCGGCGCCTGGGCGCCAAATGGGTCCATGCCTTCGCGCTGGCCTGCGCGGCCGCGGGCATGTGGTCGCTGCCCAGCTTGCACGACAAGGCGCTGCTCTTCGTTCCCATGGTGGGTATCGGCCTGGCCTGGGGTTCCATCATGGGCAACCCCTATGTGCTGCTGGCCGGCAGCATCCCGCCTGAGCGGGCTGGCGTCTACATGGGCATCTTCAACATGTTCATCGTCATCCCCATGCTGATCCAGGCGGCGACATTGCCCTTGCTGTACGACGGACTGCTGGGCGGCCGGCCCGAGAACGTCATCCGCCTGGCCGGCGTGTTGCTGGCCCTTGCAGCGCTGTGTGTGCTGGCCGTGAAGCCTTCAGTTGAGCGTCAGCCTGGCTGAGCAGAATCGCGCCCAGTTTCAACACAACCTGGAGTGAATCTCATGTGGAAGATCGTGGTCGGCTTTGCCGTGTTCGCCGCGCTGGCGCTGTTCATCCTGATGAAGAGCGGCGGCAATATCGACATGGGCGGCGAGAAGCACGACGTGACTGCGGGTGCCCATGAGCCGGCGGCTTCCGCGGCCTCGGCTGCGATCACTGCTGTCGATGCCCCGTCGGCGCCGGCCTCGGCCGCGTCTCAGTGAACCTGGCTGTCTGAGGCCGGTGTGGCGCGCTGGGGCGCCAGCAACGGCAGCTTCATCAGCATCTGCGTGCCCTGGCCGGGCGAAGACCTCACCTCGATCTGGCCGCCCAGCACATTGGTCACGATGCTGTGCACGATGTGCATGCCCAGGCCCGAACCGCCGGTGCCGAGCTTGGTGGTGAAGAAGGGGTCGAAGATGCGCCGTCGCACGGATTCGTCCATGCCGCGGCCATCGTCGGTCACGCTGAGTTCGACCTGCTGGTCGTCCAGCGCCGCGCAGTGCACCTTGACGCGCCCGCGCTCCACGCCCTCGAAGCCGTGCAGCAGGGCATTCATCAACAGATTGGTCAGCACCTGGCCCAGGGCGCCGGGATAGCTGTTCATCACCAGGCCGTGGCAGAGGTCGGTGTCGATGACGAAGGGCGTGTGCTTGAAGCTGGGCTCCACCATGACCATCACGTCCTCGACGACCTTGGCCAGGTCGAAGTCGCGCCGCAGGTCGGCGGTCTGGTCGATGGCCACCTGCTTGAAATCGCGCACCAGGTCGGCCGCCTTCTGCACATTGCGCTGCAGGATGTCCTGGCCGCGCCGCGTGTCGCGGGCCAGTTCCTCCAGCGTGCTGCGGCGCATCTGCACGGTGCCCGACAGCATGGCTTCCAGCTGCTTGTAGCGGTCGTCCAGGGCCGACACCACGGTCAGGGCGTTGCCCAGCGGCGTGTTCAGCTCATGGGCCACGCCGGCCACCAGGCGGCCCAGGGAGGCGAGCTTTTCGGACTCGACCAGCTCGCGCTGCGCCTTCTGCAGCGTCTCCAGCGCCTCGGACAGCTCGGCATTGCTGGCTGTCAGCTCGGCGGTGCGCTGGGTCACCGTCTCTTCCAGGTTCACGTTGTGCTGGCGCAGGGCCTCGAAGGCCGACAGCAGGGCCTGGCGCATGCGCTCCATGGCCACGCCGACGCGTGCGATCTCGTCGGCACCGGCCACGCGCAGCGGCTGGTCCAGCCGTCCGGCGGCCAGGGCCTCGGCCGCGCCGGTCAGCTCGGTCATGGGGCGCATGACGTAGCGCTGCAGCACCCACAGCATCAGCACCAGGGACAGGGTCAGCGTCAGCACGCTGCGCCAGACGGTGCGCCAGACCTCGGCCTGCTTGGCCTGCAGCAGCGGCGCTGCGCTCATGCTGACCGTCAGCTTGGCAATCTCGCGGCCGTCGCGCTGGATGGGGCGAGTCTGGCTCAGCACCAGGTCGGCGTCAGGCTTGTCGCCGGCGCGCTGCTGCGACAGGAAGGGCGCCGACGAGGCCGGCTCCACCACCTGAACGGACACGAAGCGCGGGTCGTCCATCTGCGCCTTGACCATGGGGTCGGCCAAGTCGGGCGAGACCTGCCAGACCGGTTCGGCCAGCGACAGGGCCATGACCTCGGTGGCGCGCGCCAGGTCACGCTTGAGGTCTTCCATCGCCGTGGCCCGGGTCTTCTGGCCGTCGTAGAGCAGCACGGCCGTCGTCGGCAGCAGCAGGCCCAGCAGCAGGGCCAGCACGACGGCGAAGGTCAGGGAACTGCGCTGCCAGCCGAACGCCGGGGCGGGCGTGCGGGGCAGGGCGATGGGCGGTGGCGGCAGCGGGCTTTCCGGCATGAACGGGTGCGGCCGATGGGCGTGGCGGCGGCTCGAGTGTAGGCTGGGCAAAAGCGGTCGAAATGCGCATTCGGACCCGGTGAAGCCCGGGTTTTTCCTGGGGGAGGGGGGC